>ENA-OUOW01000029-OUOW01000029.1-human-gut-metagenome-genome-assembly--contig:-NODE-29-length-178306-cov-23.061795_pt1 | contig 178306 bp, 135 predicted proteins | sample MGYA00237938_ERZ548769 | MGnify/ENA primary metagenome ERZ548769 (study PRJEB26490, sample SAMN05356870) | human gut metagenome | biome: terrestrial biome; feature: human-associated habitat... | reverse complement strand
GGTACTGGTTCAGCCACGGGGAAGAGAACGCCCTGAGGCTGCACAACGCGGCTTTCTACCGCATCTGCCCGGCCGGGGAGGTATTACACCGTTACTATCGTGCGGCTCAGCCGGGGGAGAAGGTACGCTTGCTCTCTCTGCCCGAGATATTCGCACGGCTGCGACGGTTGGAACCAGGAGCGATGGCAGGCATAACGCTGCCCAAGCTGGCTCAAGCCCTCGTAGCCGCAGAGGTGCAGAAAGTGCACACGCATTATGGGAACCGGTACCGCGTGGCGGAAATATGAAAAAACGCCCGCAACATTTGGCCATTCCGATGAAAAGCCGTAATTTTGCACCGCTTTTCAGCATCATCGAAAGATGCACACATCGTGTGATGGTGAGATTAAGCATAAATCACTTAATTTAGAGTAACACAAAAAAATTAATGTAATGAAAGAAATTAATGTAAAAGGTACAGCAAGAGCTGCATTCGGCAAAAAGGCTGCGCGTGAAATCCGTAAAGCTAACGCCGTACCCTGTAACTTGTATGGAGAAGCAAAAGACGAAAACGGTGCACCAGTCGCATTGCCCTTCACCGTAACAAACGACGAACTGCGCAATCTGATTTATTCTCCGGACATCTATGCCGTAAACCTGAATATCGACGGCAAAGAGTGTAAAGCCATTCTGAAAGAAATTCAGTTCCACCCCGTAAAAGATAACGTACTGCACGTGGATTTTTATGAAATCACCGACACGAAGCCCATCGTGATGGAAGTGCCCATCAAACTGAACGGTTTGGCTGAAGGTGTGAAAGCTGGTGGTCGTCTGGCTGCATCCGTACGTAAATTGAAAGTAAAAGCTGTTTATACCAATATCCCCGAACGCCTGAACATCGACGTGACGAGCTTGGGTCTGGGCAAGACTATCAAAGTCGGCGAACTGCATTTCGAAGGTTTGGAATTGGTTACCAGCAAAGAAGTTGTCGTTTGTCAGGTTAAGATGACGCGTGGTGCAAGATCTGCCGCATCTGCTGACAATTAATCCATAAACTGCGAATGAAATACTTAATTGTCGGTTTGGGCAATATCGGAAGCGAATATGCCGGAACCCGTCACAATATAGGTTTTAGAGTATTGGACGCCTTGGCTAAGGCGTCCAATCTTGTTTTTGAGGACAAACGCTACGGCGCTGTGGCTTCCCTCTCGCTGAAAGGGCAGCAACTGGTGCTTTTGAAACCGTCCACCTACATGAACTTGAGCGGAAACGCCGTCAGGTACTGGATGAACAAAGAGAACGTTCCTCTTGAACGTATCCTGGTGGTCGTAGACGATTTGGCTCTCCCGTTCGGTGCCCTGCGTATGAAACCAAGCGGAAGTGATGCCGGTCATAACGGATTGAAAAACATTGCCTCCATCTTAGGTACACAGGCTTACGCCCGTCTGAGGTTCGGCATCGGTAACGATTTCCCCCGGGGCGGACAAATCGGCTTCGTACTGGGACAATTCACGGAAGAGGACTTGAAAACCATGGACGAACGGGTGGGACTGGCTTGCGAAATGATAAAAAGTTTCTGTCTGGCCGGTATCCAGATTACCATGAACCAATTCAACAAGAAGTAGAAGAACGTATGAATGAAGCGAGAATAGACAAGTGGCTGTGGGCCGCCCGCATCTTCAAGACACGTTCGATGGCCGCCGCAGCCTGCAAGAAAGGGCAGATTTCCATGAAGGGGGCGCAACTGAAACCTTCACGTACCGTCAAACCCGGCGATGTCATTGAAGTGCGCAAACCTCCTGTCACTTATTCTTTTAAGGTCAAGCAGACCATAGAAAAACGTGTCGGTGCCAAGCTGATTCCGGAAATACTGGAAAACGTCACTCCGCCGGAACAATACGAACTTCTGGAGATGAGCCGCCTGAGCGGCTTCATCGGCCGCGCCCGTGGAACCGGACGCCCTACGAAGAAAGACCGCCGGAGCTTGGAGGAGTTCACCACACCCGAATATTTGGACGACCTGTTGTTCGACTTCGATGTCGAGGACGAAGAAGGCGGGGAAGACGATTAAGGCTTACCGGAAAAAAGCCGGGACAGGGCTTCCTTCTCCCCTACCAGCCAAATGATGTCTCCGACACGGAAAACCCTTTCGGCCTCCGGCTTCTCCAATATGCCGTCAGGGGTCTCAATACCTACAATCATACAGTGGTACCGGTCGCGGATGCCACTGTTTTTTATTTTCACCCCTACGAATCCGGACACCTCGGTAATCAGGAACTGTTTCAACTGCATCTCACGGTCCTGATATTCCGCCTCTACAATGACCGTATTCGCCAATGCACCGGAAAAACGTTCTATCTGTTCGTCCGTACCTATCACCTGAATATGGTCGCGAGGATAAATACGGTCATTGCCGTTGGGAATATTCATATAGTGCGTTCCGCGAATAATGGAAACGACGTTGACCTCATAACGTTGCCCTAATTTTAAATCACCCAGTAAACGGCCTCCCCAAATAGACTCTTCCGGGACTTCAAAGTCTGCCAGATGCAAATCCTTAGACAGCAGCCGTTCGGCATAACCGGGCTGCACTTTACCATCGCGACGCGCCAGCATGTCCCGGCTATGCAGATTGTCCATAAAGACTTTCTCCATCCGGATGGAATTCCGACGCAACGGACTGGACAAGGAGATGCCCCCGACAATCAACAGGGCCAATAACAGCAACAAGGGGTCGGCAAACGGCACTAAAAAGCGAATGATATAAAAAATGAGCATACAGACCACCACCGCCCTTACAATAAGCGTAAAGACCAACGGCAAACGGTTGTAACGGCTTTCCTTCCACAAGGCCTGAAACAAAGACGAACGGCGGCCACGTGCCATGATACCCCGCAAAAAAGGAGCGATGCAAAGCAGCGTGACGACTCCGCAAAGCGCATTCGCCCACCAATGGGGCAGTATCTCTCGGGTAAAGGGTAACAAAAAACGGAAAGACAGCGCAATGACCGTCACGGAAAGAATCGTGAAGACCACAATCTGCCTCAACATGGCGGAAATCAATTTCTTCCAATTTCCGGAATGGCTCTGCACCACCGTGCCCGGTGTATAGCGTTCCAACCACGCCACCCAACCGTGGGGCAACACGCGGCACAACCAGCAATAAGCCGGACCAGAGGCTTTCAGCATATAAGGCGTAGTGAAAGTCGTCACTACGGAAACGGCTACCACAATAGGATAGAGATAATGGCTCGTCACGCCGAGCGACATCCCCAAAGAAGCGATGATAAAAGCAAACTCCCCGATTTGCGACATACTGAAACCGCACTTCATCGCCTCTTTCAACGGCTGCCCGGCCAATACGAAACCGAACGTCCCGAAAAAAGCTTGCCCCACGATGATGGTCAAGGTCAAGGCCGCTATCGGCCAAGCATACTCAACCAATACTTCCGGGTCTACCAACATCCCCACAGACACAAAGAAGATGGCACCGAACAAATCCTTCACCGGAGCCACCAGCTTTTCTATCCGCTCGGCTTCTACCGTCTCGGCCAAGATGGAACCTACCACAAAGGCACCGAACGCCGCACTAAAACCCGACTCCACAGCCACCACGGCCATGACGAAGCAAAGCGCCAACGACACGATCAACAAGGTCTCGCTATTCAGGAACTTCCGGTTTTTCCTTAATATAATAGGTATGAGGTATAATCCGACCACAAACCAAAGTATCAGGAAAAAGCCCAAACGGAGCAACCCTTCTATCAGCTCCTCTCCTTCTATATTATGGCTCACGGCCAAAGTGGACAACATCACCATCAACACAATGGCCAGTATGTCCTCCAGTATCAGCACGCTGAGCACGACTCCCGCAAACTTCTTCTGCAAAACACCCAAATCCTGAAAAGCCTTGTATATAATGGTAGTGGAGGACATGGCCAACATTCCGCCCAGATAGATGCAATCCATGCTCTTCCATCCGAACAGATGCCCGACGGACGCGCCCAGAAACATCATGCAGAATATAATGGTAAGGGCGGCAATGACCGGTGCCGCCCCCATTTTGAGTATTTTCTTGAAACTGAACTCCAATCCCAACGTAAACAACAAGATTATGACACCGATTTGTGCCCAAATATCGATACTGCCCGAATCATGTACCGACGGGGTATAAATGAAATGAGGCCCCGCAATAAAACCCGCCACAATATACCCTAAGACTACCGGCTGCTTCAACCACTTGAATAAAAGGGAAACCACAGCGGCAATCAGCAAGATCAACGCCAAATCTTGAATCAACGTCGGAATCTGTTCCATTTTCTACTATCTTAAGGCCGTCAACTCTGCTATCTTCACAATGGTCATCATCGCCTTTTCCATACTTTGTACCGGAACAAACTCATGGCGCCCGTGAAAATTCAGTCCCCCGGCAAAGATGTTAGGGCACGGCAATCCTTTGAATGAAAGCTGCGCCCCGTCTGTTCCCCCACGAATCGCCTTCACCCGACATTCCACGCCGGATGCCTCGATGGCTTTCTTCGCAATGTCGATGATATGCATCACCGGCTCCACCTTCTCGCGCATGTTGTAATATTGGTCACGCACCTCGACCGTCACCGTACCCTCCCCGTTTTCCGCATTCAGTTCTTCCGCCAACTGCCGCACGAATGCCTTACGGTTTTCAAACTTCTGCCGGTCGTGGTCGCGTATGATATAAGACAAGACGGTTTCCTCCACCGTACCTTTCATACCCGTCAGGTGGTAGAAGCCTTCATAGCCTTCCGTGGTTTGCGGGGTTTCGTCCGAAGGCATTCTGAGGATGAACTCAGCCGCTGTCAGCATGGCATTCCGCATCTTGCCTTTGGCATATCCGGGATGCACGTTCAGCCCTCTCACCGTCACCTTGGCCGCCGCAGCGTTGAAATTCTCGAACTCCAGTTCACCGACTTCTCCGCCATCCATAGTATAAGCCCACTCGCAGCCGAACTTCTCCACGTCAAAAAGATGCGCTCCCATACCGATTTCTTCATCGGGATTAAAGCCCACCCTGATTCGGCCATGCTTGATTTCCGGATGTTCCCGAAGGTAGACCATAGCCTGTATGATTTCCGCAATACCGGCTTTGTCGTCAGCTCCCAACAAGGTATGGCCGTCCGTGACAATCAAATCCTCTCCCACATGGTCAGACAATTCGGGAAATTGCTTCGGCGAGGTGACAATTCCCTCTTCAGCGCACAATACAATGTCCCCACCATCGTATTGCTCCACGATTCGCGGCTTCACATCCTTTCCCGAGTAATCCGGCGAAGTATCGATATGAGCTATAAAGCCGATTGTAGGCACTTCGCGTTCCGTGTTTGCAGGCAACGTGGCGTACAAATATCCATGTTCGTCCAACGACACCTCCTCAAGCCCTATCGCTTTCAATTCGTTCTCCAAATATCGCGCAAACACCATCTGCTTGTCAGTACTCGGACAACCCTCTCCTTCTTCACTCGACTGCGTGTCAAAACCCACGTATTTCAGAAATCGTTCTATCAGTTCCATAATTCATCATTCGTTTAATCTAAGTCGTAAAATTAATCATTCCTACAGTTTTTCGCAACAAAGGACTACTTTTTTGTCCTTTTTTTATGTTATAAAACATGATAAGTCGATTTTCTCTAAAATAAATAGATTTATTTTTTGTGCACGCACACTTTTATTGTATATTTGACACCAAATAATTGACCTCATCAATAATGAAACCATGAAAGGAACTGTATTAGGATTTTACAGCATGTTACTCGGTTGTGCGGCTACATACGGACAACAGGATATCACATCCATTTATTTGGCCAATCCCTCTTTCGAAGAGGACGCAACGGCGTGTACACAGGATTCCCCCGAAGTCGTTTATGTAAAAACGGAAGCCACAACAGAAGAATTGCGAGGATGGGACATCAATCCAAAAGGATGGGTGACTACCAATCCTAGCGTATCACTCCTTATCAATAGGGACTGCTTCACCGACAACAATTTCGGCAAAACGGAAGCAGCCGACGGAGAATTTGCCTACTACCAACGTTTCGGTTGGGGCAGTGCAAATTCGGAAATGCGGCAAACCACATCCACACCCTTGCCGGCCGGAGAATACGAACTAAAATTCTTCAGTAAGGCTTTTGCCGCCAACAATGCCGCGACCAGTGCGACCGTCACGGTCAGCGACAAAGCATTGAAATCGCTGGATAAACTGACGATAACCTGCACGAACGGAAGCGCAGGCATCATGGGAGCTTCCTCATGGACGGAAAATTCCCTGAAATTCAAACTGAAGGAAGAATCCGCCATTACTCTGTCGGCACAAATGAGTTGGGGCAACGGCGGAAGCTGCATCGCATACGACCATTTTACGCTGACGCAACTGCCGGAGGGCAGCCTCGACCCCAACGCACCGAGTATTGAGGGCGGCACGGAAGATCAAGTGGATTCCCCCACCGAAGGTGTCATATCCCATGAATTCGTGGAAGAATCCGCCATGCAGCAGGATCTGTTGCAAATGTTGGCCAACTCTCTGACATACGCCCATAATATATGGTACGACTGCGCGGCTCCCAACAGTAAGGATGAAGCCTGCGGATATTTTAAAGCCCAAAGTGCCGGACAAAGCAACGAGGACGGAGTACGCACAAATGCCGACTTTTCCATGATTTGCGCTTTCCTTTGTAAATATGGCAAAGGTAAAGTAACTCTTCCAGAAGGCGTCACTTGGGACGTGGTGAAGGACATGGCCGTGAAGTCGCTCGTCTTCGGTTATTCCACCCATAAAGCCAATAAATTCAAAATTACTTCGGACAACAAATATTGGGGCTCTGTCAGCAATGCCGACCACGTATGGGAAAGTTCGCTTTGGGCCACGTCATTGGCATACGCCTCTTACTTCCTGAACGAAGAATTGGACGAGAACCAAAAGACTTATATTTACAACATGATCAAGGCGGAATGCAATTACGAACTGGAGCGCAGCATTCCCACGGGGTACAACGGCGATACGAAAGCCGAAGAAAACGGTTGGGAAACCAACATCTTGTCCTGTGCTTTGGGGCTATACCCCGACGATGCACTGGCCCCCAAATGGTTCGACCGCCTGCGTGCGTTTGCCATCAATTGCTATTCGCACGTCGATGACGCCCAAAACACTACGGTCATCGACCCTGAATATGACGAGACCACCGTACAAGACCTGTACATCGGCAAAAACCTGTATGACGACTATACATTGCAAAACCACAATTACTTTCATACTTCTTACCAAAATGTCGTAATGCAGGAGCTGGGCGAATCCCATCTGGCTCTCCATCTGTTCCAGGGAGGAAACCCGAAATGGAAGACCAACGCCTTGATGCACAACAACCAGAAAGTCATGGACGAAGTGCTCTGCCGTCTGGCGTTGGCCGATGGAGAACTGGCTATGCCGAACGGCAACGACTGGAGCATGTTCCTCTACGACCAAATCACCAGCTACACCACGGCGGCCTGTTTCCTGCGCGACCCGAATGCTCTAATGCTGGAAAATCTGGCTTACAAACATATCAAGGCCCGACAGAGCACGACACAGGACGGAAGCTGGTTGCTCAACAGCGACATCGGCCCACGACGTATGGGTGTGGAAGGGCATCGCGTCATGATGACTTACCTGATGCATGAACTGGCTTCTACGGCCGACATACAGGCCACATCCTGGAAAGACTTCAGCCAATCGCAGGAACAAGCCTACATCTTCACCCCGCAAAACATAGTACGGGCCAATACGCCCGACCGTTTCAGCGTATTCTCGTGGAGCAACGGACTGAAGAGCTATACCGGATATATCGCGTCCAACAAGCCTGACAAAAACAAAATCATCGTGCCCTATAAGAAGAACAACACGGGAAACATTCTGGGTTGGTACACCGTAAGCGGCAAGGCCACAGATGCCTCGCCCGTCATCAGCGGTATCTACGACCTGAACGGGAACAGTTACACCATGAACGGCAAGTTGATGACCAACGGAAACAGTCTGGAAAACAACTTCACTCTCTTCTCCACTCCGGGCAATGCTTTCATCTACATGGATTACGTGGTGGGCAAAACCAATGGAACCATTACCGAAGAGAAAGGTGGTCTGATGGCCATCAGCACCGATCCGTTCACCAAAGAGAAACGTACGCTCTACCATAGCAAAGGACGCCTGCAAACCGATGGCAGCCAGTTGAAATCATTCATGGGAAATTGGGTCAATATCGACAATGAGGTAGGAATCGTGAACACGGCCACCGACAAGTCCATCGCCTTCGGAGACCGTGAACTGAACAGTTCCATCTTCCTGTCCAAGATTTATCCGGTTTACTCGGCCGACGGACGTAGCTTCAGCAACGGAAGCATCGTAGACCGCCGACACATTATATATTATAGTAATGTGGACTCGGCCGACACGGAACAGTTGGCCGCTGACGTACTGTCCCTGACGGCACAAGTAGCCGAAGGTTGGAACGGCGTCATCGTCAGCGACCCTGACAGTGCGCGTTATCTGCTGTTGAGCAACTATCTCGGAGAAACGGCCTGCACCCTGAAAGACATCCTTTTGCCAGACGGAGCACCGGTCTTCACGGAAATGACTGCCGTCAACGAGCAAGGCGCCACGGCCACATTCCGCTGCGACGTGAACCACAGCGTGGCCAATACGCTCCGTGTATTCATTCAAGGCGACGGACTTTCCGCCCGACAGATGGAAAACGACTCTTGCGGTGCCTACCTCTATAATTATAGCGGACAAAAGCAACAAGCCCAAGTCACGATTTGGGCTGACGGGAATAAACTGACCGCACCGGTCACTGTGGAACATGAATCTTGTGTATCCGTCAAAGCTGTCGGGAACGAAATCCTCATCGAAACCGTTGACCTCAAAGAAGAACAGGAGGAGTTTTTCGATGTCACCGCACAGTTTCTCTCCAATCCCGGTTTTGAAGAAGACCAGACCTATGGAACGGAAAGCAAAGTGACATTGAACGGAGTGGTCTACGATCCTTGCTACATCAATACGGTCAAAGCTGCCGACAGCAAATGGCCGCAAGTCCTGCCCATCCAAGGTTGGACACCCGGCAACGGATTGAAAGGCGGCTCCAACTTCGCCGTACTGTATTCCATGCCTTACAGCACCACCATGTATTGCGTATCTCCGTCCAACGTGGGCAACTCGGCCAGTATCATGGCGGCTCCCGCCACGGATGATGCCTGCGGCAAACGCTGCCTGAGCATCCTGAACTCTTGGGACAGCGGCAATAACAGCATCTCGCAAACCTTCACCTTGCCCAAAGGCGAATACAAATTGAGTTTTCTGGCACAATACGTGTGCGCCAACGAAATGCGGCACATCAACGATTACACCATCACCACGACCGGCGACAACCTCAATTATTCCCGTTGCGGCATCCGTTTCGGCGACACGGGAATATACAAATATCCCCGGTTAGCCAACCATTGGGAAACTGTGGAATGCCCTTTTTCGCTTGAAACGGAAACGCAGGTGACCGTCAGCATGGGACTCGAAACCACAGCCGGAGTAGGAGCTGCCTACAACACCCGCCTATACATCGATCAGGTAAAACTATACAGCAAAGACGAAATCATAAACGACGTATCGGGAATCCTCGGTGAAGCGGATACAGAAAATGTCGATGTGTACAACCTGCAAGGCATGAAATTGCGTAGCAATGTCCCCGCCGGGCAAGCCACAAGCGGATTGTCTAAAGGCATTTACATCGTAGGACATAAAAAGACTATCCAACATTAACCTCAATATTCAACTGTTCGAAAGAGAGACTCGTTCCCGACGGAATAAGTCTCTTTTCGCTTTGTTACCGTATTCTCACCGAAAAGAAACCGGGTTGTCATATCCCACGCCTAACTTTGTAGCGTCCTAAAAAAACAGAAGCACATGGAACAAAGAAGGCATTACCGCACGCTCGTGCTCTCCGACATTCATTTGGGTACCTCGCATTCCAAAACAGAAGAAGTCAGCCATTTCCTGAGCCACGTCGATTGCGACCGCCTGATTCTCAACGGCGACATCATAGACGGATGGCATCTGAAAAAAGGCGGTACGAGAAAATGGCAGCCCCGACACACCCGTTTCTTTAAAGTACTGATGAAAATGATGGAACGCCAAGACACCGAAATCATCTACGTCCGCGGGAACCACGATGATTTCCTGGACAATCTGGCTCCTCTCACGTTCGCCAACCTCCGCATCGTGAAAGACTATGAACTGGAAAGCGGCGGCAAACGTTACTTTGTCACTCACGGTGATATATTCGACCGGGTCACGACACAAATGAAATGGCTCGCCCTGTTGGGTGACCTCGGCTATACTCTCCTGCTGGCTTTCAACAGTTTCTACAACCGTTACCGCGTACGACACGGCAAACCTTATTATTCGCTTTCACAGCATGTAAAACAAAAAGTGAAGTCCGCCATCAACTATATTTCGGACTTCGAACACACCTTGGCCGAATTTGCCCATGCCCGCAAATACGACGGAATCATTTGCGGACACATCCATCATCCGGATAATACCGAATACGAAAGCATACATTACCTCAATTCCGGCGACTGGGTGGAGACCCTTTCCGCACTGGCCGAAGATGAAGACGGACATTGGAACATCATTTTCTATACGGACATCGCCGACAGCCTCCCGCAAGACACACCGGCCACCAATTTACTGACCATAGCTTCATGAAATTCCTGTTTATCGTGCAAGGAGAAGGAAGGGGGCACCTGACGCAAGCTCTCACACTCGAAGAACATCTGCTACGCGAAGGGCACGAGGTCGTAGAAGTACTTGTCGGCAAGAGCCGTAACCGGGAACTACCGACATTTTTCCGGCAAAAACTCAAAGCTCCCCTCAGTCGTTTCGAGAGTCCGAACTTCCTGCCTACCCCTGCCAACCGCAAAAACAACCTGACGGGAAGCATACTTTATAATATCGTGCGCTTGCCGGCATTCTCCCGAAGCATCCTGTTCATCCGCCAACGCATCAAAGCCTCCGGCGCAGACATCGTAATCAACTTTTACGAACTGCTGACCGGGCTGACCTACCTGTTCTGTCGTCCCGAAACCCGACAGATATGTATCGGACACCAATATCTTTTCCTCCACAAAGACTTTCGTTTTCCTCGGGTAAACCGTACCTGAAAATGTTCACACGGCTTACGGCTATCGGTTCTGACCGTATGCTGGCTCTTTCTTTCAGCAGGATGGCCGATGATAAAAAGCAACGTATCTACGTCGTCCCCCCTCTCTTGCGCAAAGAAGTTCTGCAACAAACGGTATCCGAAGGCCATTACATCCATGGTTACATGGTGAATTCCGGATTCTCGTCCCAAGTCATGGCCTGGCATAAAGCGTATCCCCACATTCCTCTTCGTTTCTTTTGGGACCGCAAAAACGAAACGGAAGTCTGCCACATCGACGACACGCTGAGTTTCTATCCGTTGGACGACCACGCCTTCCTGAAACAAATGAGCGGATGTCGTGCCTATGCCAGTACTGCCGGATTCGAATCCATCTGCGAAGCTATTTACATGGGCAAGCCTGTCTTGATGGTTCCGGCGCATATCGAACAGGAATGCAATGCCTACGATGCCATGTGTGCCGGAGCCGGTATTATCTCCACCAGTTTCTCTTTGGACCGTTTATTAGAATTCAGTTCGACTTTCCACCCCAACCGTACATTCATTTTCTGGGCCCATAATGTCAACTTACTTATCGAACATCTCATCCGGGAGCCGGAACCCACACCCCAGTCCTTATATACAGAGAAAATACTACAACTTTTCAAGCGTTACAAACCGGTTTTCTATAAATACCTAAACACCTAACCCCGTCCTTCAGGTCAAACAAAAACAAGCAGGCATCAAAAAAACACAAAATACTATCTATCAGGGAGAAAAAAATATATCTCTTAGTAAGAGATACACAAGTGGAATAAAAAACCTTCTTCACCGACAAAATTAAGCAAAATCAGCGAACCTGCAAAATATAGGATTGTTTTTTTCGTTCGCAAACGCTTCCAAATGTTGATAAAATCGTTCCATCCGAAAACATAAATCTCTATAAATTAGCGCAATGGAAATCTCCATTGCTCTCTTACTAAGAGAGCAATCATGCAAGCGAGCATGAACGGAATAAGAATTGTTTTTCATTATTGAAATTAGGTTAATGTAAAGGTAGCTGTCTTGTGAAAGACGGCTATCTTTTTTTAGTCTGAACCCGTTGGAAAGCAGAAAACGAAAACATACAAAAATCCCCAAATACAAAACATAAAAAAAGTCCTTCACAATCCATAGATTGTGAAGGACTTTCCTCTCGTGACCCCGGAGGGATTCTAACCCTCGACCTTCAGAACCGGAATCTGACGCTCTATACAGCTAAGCTACGGAGCCTTAAAAACGATGCAAAATTAAGAAAAAAACAAAGACGCACCAAACTATTTCAAAAAATTAATCCGCAGAATAAAAATTATCATATAGACACAAAAAACACTTTATCCGCTTCCACGTTAACAAAAATACGCTATCTTTGCAGAACATTCTGAAAGAAATCAATAAACGTCATAAAGCAATGAGTCATTTAATCAAACCGGAAAACTATCATGCGCTGTTGGATTTGCAGCAGACAGAAATTGCCATTAAGAAAATAAAAGACTTCTTCCTGAGTAGCATATCCACCGAACTGCGTTTACGTAGGGTGACTGCTCCCCTATTCGTACTCAAAGGGTTAGGAATGAACGATGACCTGAACGGAGTGGAACGTCCTGTCACTTTCCCCATCAAAGACATGAACGAGGCACAAGCGGAGGTGGTTCACTCGCTGGCCAAATGGAAACGGGTCACACTGGCTGAGTATAATGTGGAACCGGGATATGGCATCATCACCGACATGAACGCCATCCGTGCGGACGAAGAAATGGACAACCTGCATTCGCTTTACGTAGACCAGTGGGATTGGGAACGTGTCATGCCGTCCCACTGTCGCAACACGGAATACCTGAAAAAAATCGTCAACCGCATTTACAATGCCATCCTACGCACGGAGTTCTTTATTTGCGAGACCTATCCACAATTGAAAGCATTCCTGCCGGAGGACATACATTTCATACATGCCGAGGAACTTCGCCAGCGTTATCCCGACCTCACCCCGAAAGAACGTGAGGATGCCATCTGCCGGGAATACGGTGCCGTATTCATTATCGGCATCGGCGGGAAGCTGGGCGACGGAAAAGAGCATGACTTACGTGCTCCGGATTACGACGATTACTCCACTACTGACAAACGTACCGGCTTGGCCGGACTGAACGGAGACCTGCTCATCTGGTATCCCATATTGGGCCGCGCCATCGAACTTTCCTCTATGGGCATCCGCGTAGACCAAGAGGCTTTACTCCGACAACTGCAACTGAGCGGAAAGGAAGACCGTAAGAACCTTTATTTCCACCGTCGGCTGCTCGATGGTACTCTGCCCCAATCCATCGGTGGCGGTATCGGGCAAAGCCGCCTGTGCATGGTGCTGCTCCACAAAGCACATGTAGGCGAAACCCAGTCGAGCATCTGGCCTGAAGAAATGCGCCGGGAATGCAAGGAAGCCGGCATGATACTGATTTGACCCACATTGTTATCACATGGTTATACAGCCCAAAAAGCCTCCCACGTTTTATAACGTAGGGAGGCTTCTACTTATATGGGGAAAAAACACACTTTCCCCTTAAACATATTCATGTTATTTCACGTGGAGTTTCACGTCGGCTTTCTTTCCGTAGACATTCGTCACTTGCACCACATAATTCTCATTTCCTTTCACGGCCAGCCTGCTGGAAAAGCCACTATGTTTTTGGATTTTAATCCTATATTTGTAGAAACCGCTCAATTTCTTTCAGCCAAACGAAAAATCGTTTGGCTGAGAACGATTCTCCGATATGCGGCAAACGAATTACGGACATACAGAACCCCTCCAAAACGACACAGCGACGTGATAATATGTCCTAAAAAAGACCCGTCTCCTCTTCTTTACCATTCCTCGAAAAAAGCCTTCACGCGTTCATACTTCCTGTATACCAATGCGTTAAAGTGAACTTTCCCCTGTTTTTCCCTTCACCTCCTATAGGATTTCATTGGACAACCAGAAAGGTTAAAAGGTGTAAACTATTCACCCTAACACATTATAAAACAAGAAGTATGAGATCGTGAAGGCTTTTCTATGCCACGGTATTACCTGCCGTGAATCCTTACAGAGCCTTACCCTTCAGCACGGCACCGCCCTGAGCCGGAAGCGTGAACTTAAACTGGCCTTTCTTACCCACTTTGGTTTCTTCCACCTGCGGGGTCTTGCCGTCTTTGCCATCATGGTAATATGCCACCGGGCTACTGGCCAACATGGGCAAGTCTACCGTCAGTTTGAGCGTCTCTTTTCCGGCATTCAAGGCAGCCACATACCAATCCTGCCCGTGGCGACGCGCCAACACGACGTAACGTCCGGGGTAACCGTCGATAAACTTCACTTCATCCCACACCGTAGGAATCCCTTTCATGAAGTCTATCTCGAAAGCCGGCACATCCGTCAGGTTGTTCGGTGCCAATGCAAAATTCTGGATAGGATTCTGGAAAGCCACGGCTGTAGCCAACTGGAAAATGTCGGTGGTGACACGGGTCGGGCCGCCGTCGTTCCCCCGGTTCATGCGCTTGTTGAGGAAGGTGCCGCCGAACTCCATACATCCCACGGTGTTGCGAATAAAGGGATGAAGCGTGGCATTGAATGCTTCGTTGTCGCAGAAATGCTGGTTGAAAATCATATTCTCGGATGCCAACACGGCCTCGCTACCCACATAGTTGGGATACATGCGCTCCCAGCCGCGCGGCAACGTACAACCGTGGAAGATGACCATCAGCCCGTGGTCGTCGGCATCGCTCAGGATGGCCTCGTAAAGGCGCATCGTCTCCTGCTTGTCGCCGCCGAAGAAGTCCACCTTGATGCCCTTCACGCCCTGTTGCTGCAACCAACGCATCTCACGTTTACGGGCAATCGGGTTGTCCATGATGTTTATCGGGCTTTGCTCGATGTCGTTCCAGTAACCGCTGGAACTGTACCACAAGAAAAGTTCCACGCCCTTGCTGCGTGCGTAACGGATAAGCTCTTCCATCCGCTTATGGCCGATATTGTTGTCCCACCAGTTGTCTATCAAGGTGTATTCGTAGCCCATGGCAGAAGCCATGTCGATATAGCGCACCTGATCGTCGTAGTTGATGCTGTTGTCTTGCCAGAGAATCCAGCTCCACGTGCCGCGCCCGTACTTATATTTATGCTCCGTGGTGAAACGGGGTTCCACTACGTCCCAAATCACCGTGGTCTCCACGATGGGAGCCAAGTCCTGAGACACCGTTATCGTACGCCAAGGCGTATGGCCGGGCAAGGCAAAGGCCGGTTCCGACGTGCCGTTGCCGTTGTTTTCTTCCGGCATCGGGAAAGCCACAGTGTACAGACCATCCTGCGCGTCGCTCAGGCGGGAAGCACAATAGCGGCTGTCCACGCCCGTTTCGCTCACGAGCACCCAACCGTCTTCCCCCACATGGAACAATCCGGGGAAGGTGTAGCCGTGGCCATACTGTGAAGGCGTGTCCATCGGTGCGTCGGCCTTGTATTCCTCCTCGTAACTGGGCTTCGTTCGCTTCCATCCTATCATGGCGTCGCTCTGCGGCGTGAGGAAAGTCGTGGTCTTGCCTGGGAAACGGAACCCCGTGGTTTCGTTCATCACGCGCACGCAACCCGTTCCGCCCTGCTTGGGCAGGAAATAACGGAAAGCCACGTTGTGGTCTTCCACCACGAATTCCACTTCCATCTCCTGCTTCTTGGCATTGGCCAGACGCACGGTAAAGGTATTGGCCTTCTTGTCCACCCGGCTCGCCTTGCTGCGCTCCAGGTCGTAACGGATGTCGTGCGTACCGGTCTGTTCTTTCACCCATACCAAGTCACGGCTGAAATCACCGATATTGGCCACCAAGCCCAAGGGAGACTCCTCCAACATAGTCACTTCCTTCCGCCCTTCTTTCCCGTCCGCATAATATCCTACCTTATAATATGCACGTCCGTCTTTCAATCCTACTTTGAGGAAGGTCACACCGTCGGGACTGGTGACGGTCTTTTCATCCTGCTGTGCTGCCGCAGCCATGACTGCGGCCCAAGGAGCAGCGTCCGCCTCACCGGCAGCCCAAGCCGCCCCGCCCGCAGACATCATTCCGGCTAACAAGATAGCCGCCAAAAAGTTTTTCTTCATTGCTTTTTCATTTTTAGTTCATATGATTTTCCATATTCTCATTTTCCAAACTGATACCCTCGGAAAAGCTTGCCGCTCCGTTCCAATTCCGCACCGAAATAGAAGCCGGGCTGTGTGGGTTGGTTATAAGCCACGTTTTCCGTTACGATACTGAGCCGGTAAGGCCGGTCTTCCAAAAACGTATGGAAACGGTAAGGAGTGGGAAGCGGGGACACATACACGCGCAAAGCCGTATTGTCTGCCGTGCGCACCACGACCTCTTCGCGCCAGTCGCCCAAGATGTCGCCCTGCAAACAAGGATTGCTTTTCGACCCGTTGTTGAAACTGCATCCGTCGAACGTCGCCAGCGGACGGCAAGCCTTTGCCTCCCAGTCGTACTTGCTCACCGTTTCATGGTCCAGCATCTCGCGCAGCAAATCACCGTCCCACCATACGGCCATGTTCATCGGCAAGCCCCGTGGCGCGGCACAAACCACCTCTCCTTTTATATTCCGTATGCCTCCGGAAGCCGACGACCACATCTCCACTCCATAATTCGTAGGGTCGATGTCCGCCGCCATGCAACGCCCCACGTCTTTGGCAGCCGGGAGACGGAAGATGACCTTTCCGGTCGCGGCATCGCGGAAATCACTTCCGTCGCGCTTGTTCTCGTGGCAATCCCACACTTGCAAGCGGTCGGACGAGGGGTCGAAAGCCGTGAGGTGCAAGGCGTCGCCATGACCGAAACCGGTATTGTACAGCCCCGTCCCGTCATGGTCTATCGCACACGAGCCGTATGTGATTTCGTCACAACCGTCACCGTCTACGTCGGCCACACGCAGGTTATGGTTCCCCTGCCCTGCGTACGAAGCCCAACGGGCGGAATCCGTATCGAACACCCAACGCGACGTCAGCCGCTTGCCATCCCAATCGAAAGCCGCCAAAACACTGCGCGTATAATATCCCCGGCACATCACCACGCTCGGATGCCGCCCGTCCAAATATGCCACAGCCGCCAGATACCGCTCGCTACGGTTGGCATAATTGTCGCCCCAGTCTTCCAACCGTCCGCACGGAGGGACATAGTCCACCGTTTGCAAGGCCGCGCCCGTCTTCCCGTCGAACACGGTCAGGAACTCCGGTCCCGAAGCGATATACCCCTTCCGGCCTTCCACCGGTTCTTGCGCCCCCACCCGGTAGTCCGCCGAGGGGTCGCCTATCGTATGTCCCCGGCCGTCCACCGTGCCGTCTGCGGTCTTGGCCGTGACTTCAGCCCGTCCGTCGCCGTCAAGGTCATACACCATGAACTGGGTGTAATGCGCCCCCGCACGGATGTTACGCCCCAAGTCGATACGCCACAGACGGGTGCCGTCCAGTTCGTACGCGTCCAGGAACACCGTCCCGGTGAAACCGCTGTGGGAATTGTCTTTGGCATTGGAAGGCTCCCACTTCAGTACAATCTCAAAATCCCCGTCGCCGTCCAAATCACCGACGGACGCGTCATTGGCCGTATAGGTACAAGCCTCACCGTCGGGCATCGTCTGCGGCTCCGGTTGTTGCAACGGGATGTTGACATAACCGCACGGGGCATCGGCCGGAAGCGTCCATTTACCGCCGGACGACGTTTTTTCACGACCGTCTATCATCGGACGTACCTCATATACCGATTTTCCCCGGGAGGGGTTATAATCGTAAAATTGTGTGGAAACAGCCACAGGTTTAGGAGTAACCAACAGGCCGTCGCGATACACATTGAATACCGTACGCACCGGATCGGAGGACAAATAACGCCAACTCACCATGACCGTATCGGGCGATAGCCTGACAGCTACGGCCCCCCGTCCCAAACGTTCCCCAGTGGCAGAAAAAGACGCCCTCGCTTCCGGTTTCCTAACTGCACTTACGGAAACGGCATCTTTCTCCTGCATGGCAACCGGCCATACGGCCCCGACCATGCACAAAGCTGAAATACATACACAAGTTTTCCTCAGATTATTTTTCATGAGCCTTCAGTTAATGACGGTGCGAATATAGCGAAAAGAAAGGAGATGCCCGACCGGCAGACTGATAAAATCTATTAAAATCTCAGGGACTCCCTACAGAAAAGCATAAAAATAAGGCGTTTCTTACCTGAAAATCTATTATATTTGCACGAGATAGGCGGCAGTCTGCAAATTCGGGCCAGCCGAATTACACCCGACTTACACTATCTTTGCAACAAAATGGAACTAAAAAAAACGATAACGATTATAAAAGTCCTTTTCGTGTTTCTTTTGGCATACGCCGGAGAGACACAGTTTTTATATGCCTCGGCCGCACCGGCCGGAACAGACCGTTTCACCTTGGTCATCGATGCAGGACACGGCGGAAAAGACCCCGGTGCCATAGGCCGTTTCTCCCGCGAGAAAAACATCAACCTGTCTGTAGCCAAGGCATTCGGCAAACTGGTGGAAGAAAATTGTCCAGACGTAAAAGTGATTTATACCCGAAAGACCGATGTGTTCATTCCGTTGGGACGACGGGCAGAAATCGCCAACCGGGCGAATGCCGACCTGTTCGTGTCCATACATACGAACTCTTTGCCGGGCAAGGCGATAGGCCGGGGAACTGAAACCTACACGCTGGGTATGGCCCGCGCCGATGAAAATCTGGAAGTGGCCAAACGGGAAAATGCCGTAATCCTGGTGGAGGACGACTACAAGGAACGTTATCAGGGATTCGACCCGAAGTCTTCGGAAAGTTACATCATTTTCGAACTGATGCAAGACAAATACATGGCTCAGAGCGTGGACTTTGCCAAACAAATCCAAAAAGAGTTCAGGACAACCGGCGGACGGCCGGACAAAGGCGTGCATCAGGCGGGGTTCCTCGTATTACGGGAAACAAGCATGCCGAGCGTATTGATTGAATTGGGCTACATTTCCACACACGATGAAGAGGCTTTCCTCAACTCACAAAACGGTATCCGTAAAATGAGCCAAAGCATTTACAACGCCTTCCTTTCTTATAAAAGACAGCATACGAAGGGAAAGACAACGGGAGCGGAAATGGATGTCCTACAAGCGGAAAGCGACGAAACGCAAGCCGTGGAAGGTGCCGTAACGGATACCCCCGAAAGCGACATCGGCGTATTGACCCAAAACGGCGACAAGCCTTCAACCTCCGAACCGGAGGAAAAAAAGCAGGAACAACCGGCAACGGACTCCCGGCCTGTATTCAAAATACAAATCCAGGCTTCCACCCGACAGATTCCTGCGGGCAGTTCCCGTTTCAAAAACCTTTCTCCGATAGATTTCTATAAAGAAGGAGCTTATTATAAGTACACGTACGGGGCAACTACCGACTACCAGGAAGCCATTAAAATACGCAATAAAGTAAAGGAAGATTTTGAAGGGGCTTTTATCGTGGCTTTTAAAAACGGCCAAAAGATGGAACTCTCTGAAGCCATCTCCGAATATAAAAAGAACTAATAAACGTTGAGAAACTTATGAAATACTTTACGAAAGAAGTTAAAATCGGCTTGACCGGCGCTGTGGCTATCGCCGCACTCTTTATCGGACTCAACTTCTTGAAAGGCATTAACCTGTTCAAGTCCAGCAATTCCTATTACATAGAATTTTCGGACATCAAAGGATTGGCCAAGTCCGGCCCGGTGTTGGCCAACGGATATAAAATAGGTACGGTGCGCGATATCCTTTATAATTACCAACTGCCGGGGCACGTATTGGTAGAAATCAGCGTAGACGAAAGCATGCGCCTGCCCAAGGGTACAAAAGGCACACTGGTTACTGAAATGCTGGGGGGATGTAACCTCAACCTTTTATTGGGCAATCCCGAAGACGGGCATTACGCTCCGGGCGACACCATACAGGGAGACGACACCAAGGGGCTGATGGACAAGGCCGCCGACATCGTCCCGCAAGTGGAACAAATCATGGGCAAAGTGGACACACTTTTGACTACATTGAATACGTTGGCAGCCAACCCTAATTTACCAAGCATTATGGAAAACGCCCAAAGCATTACGGCCAATCTGAACCAGAGCAGCCGACAACTGAATCTGCTTCTGCGTAACGACCTGCCGGAACTGACGGGAAAGATGAGCCGTATAGGCGACAACGTCATTACCCTGACCGACCATATAAACGAACTGGATCTGCAAGCCACTTTAAGCAAAGTAGACACGACATTGGGCTATGTGCAGCTCATGACCGAGAAAATGAACCGCAAAGACAATACGTTGGGACTACTGCTGAACGACAGTGCTTTGTATAACAATCTGACTCATACAGCGGGCAGTGCCAACAACCTGCTTATAGATTTGAAAGAAAATCCGAAACGCTACGTACACTTCTCGCTTTTCGGACGTAAGAACTAACCTCGAAAAAACAGAGGCCGCAAGGCTTGTAAAGCCGGATACCCGATTAAGGTGTCCGGCTTTGTATTTTCCGTCCCGGCTTCCCCCGGAAAGCCTATCCTCCGGCAAGACAAACACTTAGAGAAAAGCAAGCAAAAAGCACAATTTTATTTTTTTATTTTTTATCATTCTGACTGCAAGGGAATTAAAACGTCTTTAGCATCTCGTCCTGAACTGAAGGCTTGTTTTTATCGCGGAATATTGCGAAATTTGCAGCGTAGAAGTATATAGGAAGTTCATCGGATAAACACAAAATCTAATGGAAGGTTCAGCGCAATCGTTATGGGAACGTTGTCTGCCCATCATTCGCAATAATGTAGACGAGAAACAATACAGGACATGGTTTGAACCGATTCAGATCATCTCTTTCGAGAAGCAAGTACTGACATTCGGCTTGCCGAGCCAGTATTTTTATGAATTCTTGTCGGAACATTTCGGCCGGCTGATATTCTCCGTCGTACGACGAGTTTTCGGAGAAGGAACGCAGTTGAAATACAGCCTGATGGTAGACCAGACCCATCATTTGACCGTAGACATCGAGCCGGTCAACACACAGCCTCTGACGCCCCGTGCCAAGATACAGGCAACGGGTAGCAACAGGGCACCCAGTCCGTTGCAGGCTCCTATGCCTCAAGATTTGGATCCTCAGTTGAACCGGAACTACAGTTTTGAAAACTTCATCGAAGGAGTAAGCAACAAACTCCCCCGCTCCGTAGGGCAGGCTATAGCCGAACATCCGAAACAGTCTACATTCAATCCTTTGTTTATCTACGGAGCTTCCGGTGTGGGAAAGACTCATTTGGTAAACGCTATCGGAGCCAAGATCAAAGAACTTCACCCTACAAAGCGTGTACTGTACGTTTCCGCCCACCTTTTTCAGGTGCAATACACGGATTCCGTACGGAAAAACACCGTAAACGACTTCATCAACTTCTACCAGACTATCGACGTACTGATTATCGACGATGTGCAGGAATTTGCCAGTCTGACCAAGACCCAAAACACGTTCTTCCACATATTCAATCATTTACACCAGAACGGACGACAACTCATCCTGACATCCGACCGACCGCCCACAGCCTTGCAAGGCATGGAAGAACGGTTGCTGACTCGTTTCAAATGGGGATTATTGGCCGAACTGGAGAAGCCGAACCAACAGCTTCGCCATGATATTCTGGAAAACAAAATACGGCAGGACGGCCTGAAAATACCGGAAGAAGTCATCGACTTCGTTTCGGAAAACGTGAACGACAGCGTACGCGAATTGGAAGGTATCGTCAACTCTCTCATGGCTTACTCCGTCGTATGGAACCGCGACATAGACTTGCCTTTGGCGGAACAGATTCTTAAACGTGCGGTAAAACAGGAGAACAAACCGGTGACCATAGATTTCATACTCGACAAAGTGTGCGGGTACTTCAATGTCAAGCAGGAGGACGTGTTCACCAAATGCCGCAAACAACCCGTAGCACAGGTACGGCAAATAGCCATGTACTTGGCCCAAAAACATACCAATCTGTCATTAGCCCGTATCGGTTCGCTGATTGGAAAACGCACACACGCCACGGTATTGCATTCCTGTAGCGTAGTAGAAGACCGGCTGCACGTAGACAAGGCATTCAAATCCAAAATGGATGAAATAGAAAAGCTGCTGAAACAACGGTAAGCTTTCTATCTTAAAAAACATCCGGCGCACCTGCTTCTGCAAGTGCGCCGGAAGTTTTTTGGGGATATGGAGGGCAGGTAGCCCACCCCATATCCGAGCCTTATTTCTTGATGACCTTGATGGTCTTCTGTATTCCGTCGCGATACAAATTCAAGAGATACATACCTTTACGCAAGTGCCCCACTTGCAATTCGGTTGTCCCTGCAGGCACTTCGTCCTGTGCCACGACGGCTCCCGACAATGACACCAAGCGCACGTTCCAGACTTTATCCGTGGCATTGGAAATGACAATACGACCATCCACGACCGTGCGTTCCACACTTAACAGACCATCGGTCTCGACCGTTGAAACAGAAGAACCACCCTTAGGCATAAGCACCACATTCATATAAGTTTCTCCGACATAACGATAAATGTCGCTCACGGCATATACCTTTTCAAAAGGCAAGTAGCCTTCAGCTTCCACTTTCATACGGATTTCGTCACCACGCACATCGGCCAAAGTCAGATAACCAGAAGCATTCGTCCGGTACACTTTACCATTCAGCGTCACGGTAGCCCCTGCCAGATTGTGCCCTTTTACGTTCTCTACTTCCAGTTCAACCAAGATACCCTCCTGCTTGCGGTCTATGTTAAGTTCCACGTCAGTCAAACGGCCTGCCTCCAATGTCACAGCCTGCAAATCGGATACATGCACATCAACCCCTTCGTAATCCGAAGCCGTGGCCTGTATGTCATATTGACCGGGGTCGAGTATGACATAAGTCGCCGTACTACTGCCCTCGAATTCTATCTCAGTGATGAAATCCCCTCCGGTGGACACATTGCAATAATCCGCCTCCAACCCGTCGGGCACAACGGTCTTCACACGAGCATATGCCAGACGACTGAAGTCCAATACCACCTTGTCCGATACACCTTCTACGGTCTCATGTGTCACGTAATCAAGCTCTATGCCATCTTCTCCCGAATAAGAGGAATAACTGTTCCAGTTGAAAACATATTCCCCTTCCGGCAAACGGGTCCGGAACTTCGTCTCTCCGCTTTCTATGCGGAACTGCCACAGTCTTTCACCCCGGGACGTACTGACCTCGCACGTGAACGACCGCCCTTCCATGAAGTCCGGCAAATTCGCCACGGAGACTTCGACCGGCACACTCTCCGTCTTTGACAAATCTATCTCAACCTCCTGCTGCTCCTCCATATCAAACGAACCGAGTGTCAGGAAGTCTACTTGCTGCGTGGCATAATCCTGCCTTTCCAACGCATAAGTGTATGCTCCGGTTTTCAAACCCAACTCGGCCTCCCATGTACCGGAAACTCCATCACCACCTGTAACCGGCATGAAATCAGTAGCCCGACTTTCTTGTCCGCTCATGGCATAAATCGTATAGGCATAACCTTCTTCCGCCCCTTTCAACTTGAAACGCATCGTCCCATAATCGGAGGAATGGAAAGCGCAAACCACATCACGGTTTTCTGCCGTATTCACAAGTCCATGAGCCGTTTCGAAATTCGTATTAGCGTTGTAGCCGGGCTCCACTACATACTTATACAAGCCATCTACCATGTAAACGGAATAAGGGAAGTCTATATTATTCACATAAAATTCATTATACTCCATACCCACAGGCGAAATTATCAAGCTACCGCTTTGCACATCGCCCTCCGTACGGAACGTCACGGGTTTATACCCTTTGTCTTGGAAAGAATAATCCACAGTGGTAGTTTTCCCTGAAGCCGTAAAAGTAGCTAAGTCCGTTGCAGGCGAAGCCAAATAGTTGCCTTCCATCTCAGGATAATAGTAATATGTACCGGGCTGAAGATATCCCTGCACGCTCCCCTGTTCATCGGTAGACAAATCTAAATTCGCTTGGAGAAGAATGACCTCGGCCTCGCCCGGTTTCCCCTCAGCATCTTTGACCTGAAAAGTGACCAGTGTCATATCATCCAATTTCTCCGCCGTAGTCACAGCTACATCTTCATCCTCTACGGTCACGTTACCGTTTTTCACATCTACGCTGATTCCTTCGGGCGTAAACGCAGACAGTTCATAAATGTACTCACCTGTACGCAGATATTCGCCGTCATCCATCTGCCGAATCTGCACACCGGGATAAGAGCTATTCCAACTGCTGCCATCGGAAAGTCCTATATAATCCAACTCTACATTGTAATCCTCCGGACTGCCCGACGTGAAACTCACATAATGATAAGGAGAGAAATCCGCATTCACTTCCACCGTCGTAATTTCCGGGTTGCCGAAATCAAAAAGTATCGGCCCTTCGTAAGAAATCGACTGGTCCGGCATGTAAAGCCGGATGAAGTTATCCTCGTAAGGGTTATAAGACAACTTGCCCTTGAAACTACTGGAAGTTGCATCCCAAACAAACCCATTCTCAGGCATCCCCTGCCCGTTGAGTTCAAGTTGCAACTGCGCCACGTCGAAACGCTCGGAAGACGACGGGGTGACCTTTATCACCGTAGTCAACTCTCTCACCTCGTCTTGGGCATAAGTCTGCATGCCTAAGAACAAGCACAATAAAAGTAAGATCTTCTTCATACACTTATTTTTTTAAAGTTGGTTTTATACGGCTTCAAAAATACTGAAACTCCGACAAAACAAAAAGGGAGGCAAAGCTTTTTTACCCCCCCCCGTTAAGTTTATTTAACACAAAGTAAAAGGCACGCCCTTGCGACGCATGCCTGCGCCCGTCAGTCTAAAAACCCCTGACGTTTCAAAGCCTCCAACATGCCCCGGCTCATAGCTTCGTTATCCTTACGGGTGTAACGGATATCCGTGAAGATTTGAGCCAGCGTCTCCTTGTGGTTGATTTCCACAAAATGCCTGTTCTCTGGTAATTGTTCTTTCGGCCCGTAATATCGGTCGATAGTTTCGGGGATATAGTCGTGATAGGTCTCTTCATGTACCACAGCCTCCAAAGGCAGACGGTCGGTCTGCTCGGGATGTTCATCGGGCCATCCGACGGTGAGTGTCGCCACCGGCATCACCAAGCGGGGCAACTGCAAGATGTCGATAATTTGGGACGGCATATATAAAGTCGTACCTAAATAACAAATCCCCAGCCCTTCCGCCTCGGCCAAATTGCAAAATGTCTGTGTAAACAACAGCGCATCCGTGGCGGCATTCAAAAATGAAAGAAAATTGTCATATCCGGGCTGCGCCTTGCGCTGCTCCGCCCATTTGACCGTACGGTTGAAATCCGCACATATCGTCAGGATCACAGGCGCCTGAGTCACCATAGGCTGATTGAAATGCGCCGGCGCCAAACGTTTTTTCATCTCTTCGCTACGCGTCACCACCACGCTGTAGAGCTGCATGTTCCCCATGGTCTGTGTCCTTTCCGACACCTCCAAAAGACGGCGTAACAACTCCTCATCCACCGGTTTTCCGGCATACTTCCGAATACTTCTACGGTTCTTTACTGTTTCCATGATTCATTCGTTTTTTACTTCGGGCAAAGATACACAAAATGATTCATAATAGATTAGATTTCAAAGGTTTTTATTTCATAAGATTTTCATTTTCGGATAACTTTTCCGATTCGCCAAAAACACATAATACTAATAATCAAATGAATAACACACAAGAATGGAAAACTTTGCATGAAAAGACAAGATTTTAAGTTTTTCTTTTGGTCATATCAGAAAACATGTGTAGTTTTGCAACATCCTTCCGGATTGACCGCTATTGCTTCTACAAAATCTGATAACGGAATCCTAAAGTAAACCATTTAAATTCAAACAGTCGTGAAAGAGAAGACTTACAGTTATGACGAAGCCTTTGAGGCAGCCCTTCAATATTTCAAGGGGGACGAACTGGCCGCAAGGGTTTGGGTGAACAAGTACTCCATGAAGGACTCATACGGTCATATTTATGAAGTATCGCCCGAAGACATGCACTGGCGTATCGCGAACGAAATCGCCCGCATCGAGAATAAATATGAGAATCCGCTCAAAGCAGAAGAAATATTCGGACTTCTTGATCACTTCAAATACATCATTCCGGCAGGTAGTCCCATGACCGGAATCGGCAACAATCACCAAATCGCATCGCTTTCCAACTGCTTCGTCATCGGTCTGGACGGACAAGCCGACTCATACGGCGGCATCATCCGCATCGACGAAGAACAGGTGCAACTGATGAAACGGCGCGGCGGTGTAGGCCATGACTTGTCGCACATCCGTCCGAAAGGCTCGCCGGTGAAAAATTCGGCCCTGACTTCTACCGGCCTCGTTCCTTTCATGGAACGCTACAGCAACTCGACCCGCGAGGTGGCACAAGACGGACGGCGCGGCGCACTGATGTTGTCCGTCAGCATCAAGCACCCCGATGCCGAGGCTTTCATCGATGCCAAAATGACCGAAGGCAAAGTGACGGGAGCGAACGTATCCGTCAAGATCGACGATGAATTCATGCACGCTGCCATCGAAGGGCAATCCTACACGCAGCAATACCCCATTGACAGTTCGTCGCCCATGGTGGCCAAGAACATCAGCGCACAGGATTTGTGGAAGAAGATCGTGCACAACGCATGGAAAAGCGCCGAGCCAGGTGTCTTATTCTGGGACACGATTCTGCGCGAATCCGTACCCGACTGCTATGCCGATCTCGGTTTCCGTACCGTGAGTACGAATCCTTGCGGCGAGATACCGCTCTGCCCGTATGACAGTTGCCGTCTGTTGGCCATCAACCTTTATGCTTACGTGGTCAACCCATTCACGCCGGAAGCCTATTTCGATTTCGATTTGTTCAAGAAACATGTGCAACTGGCCCAACGGCTGATGGACGATATCATCGACCTGGAATTGGAAAAGATTGAAATGATTCTCCAAAAAATAGATGCCGACCCGGAATCCGAGGAAGTAAAGGGCACGGAACGTCATTTGTGGGAAAAGATATACAAGAAAAGCGGACAGGGACGGCGTACAGGCGTAGGCATTACGGCAGAAGGCGACATGCTGGCCGCACTCGGCCTCCGTTACGGCACACAAGAAGCCACGGACTTTGCCGTGGAAGTGCACAAGACCGTGGCCCTGCAGGCATACCGCTCATCGGTACAGATGGCCAAAGAACGCGGGGCGTTTGAAATCTTCGACGCCGAACGCGAAAAGAACAACCCGTTCATCAACCGTTTGCGTGAGGCTGACCCGGAACTGTATGAAAACATGGTAAAATACGGACGACGCAACATCGCTTGCCTCACCATTGCCCCGACGGGGACGACCAGCCTCATGACGCAAACCACATCCGGCATCGAACCGGTATTCCTGCCCGTGTACAAACGTCGGCGCAAAGTCAACCCGAACGACCCGGAAGTACATATCGACTTCATCGACGAGACGGGCGACGCCTTCGAGGAATACATCGTCTATCACCATAAGTTCCTCACGTGGATGAAAATCAACGGCTACGACACGGAGAAACGTTACACGCAAGAGGAAATCGACGAATTGGTGGCACGCTCTCCTTATTATAAGGCCACGGCCAACGATGTGGACTGGCTGATGAAAGTCAAAATGCAGGGAGCCATCCAGAAGTGGGTGGACCACAGTATCAGTGTGACGGTCAACCTGCCGAACAATGTGGACGAAGAACTGGTCAACCAACTCTATGTGGAAGCCTGGCGTTCGGGATGCAAGGGTTGTACCATCTATCGCGACGGTTCGCGTTCGGGCGTGATGATTTCCGTGAAGAACGAGAAAAAACAACCGGAACTTCCCTGCAAAAGTCCCGAAGTGACGGAAAAACGTCCGCAGGTATTGGAATGCGACGTGGTACGCTTCCAGAACAACAAAGAAAAATGGGTGGCTTTCGTCGGACTGTTGAACGGCTATCCCTACGAAATCTTCACGGGTATTCAGGATGACGACGAGGGCATCGTCCTTCCGAAAAGCGTCATGAAAGGACGTATCATCAAGAATACGGACGAAGACGGCAACAAACGTTATGACTTCCAGTTCGAAAACAAGAAGGGATACAAGACCACCGTGGAAGGGCTTTCCGAGAAGTTCAACAAGGAATATTGGAACTACGCCAAACTGATTTCCGGTGTGCTGCGTTACCGCATGCCGCTCGAACACGTCATCAAGCTTGTCGGCTCGCTGCAGTTGGAAAGCGAAAGTATCAACACTTGGAAAAACGGTGTGGAACGTGCCCTGAAGAAATACATCACGGACGGCACGGAAGCCAAAGGCATGAAATGCCCGAACTGCGGTCACGAATCGTTGGTATATCAAGAAGGATGCCTCATCTGTAAGCACTGCGGCGCCTCCAGATGCGGATAGGCTCTATGAAAGTGAAGAACAGCCGTATCCTGCTGCCCCGCGTACGTTTCTATGCCCACCATGGCGTGGATCCGCAAGAACAACTGACAGGCGCTTACTTCCACGTCGGGATAGAAGCCGACACGGATTTCAACGAGGCTATGCAGACCGACCGGTTGGAGGGCACAGTGAGCTATGCCGACTTATATGAAAGTATCAAGACGGAAATGGACATCCCTTCAAAATTATTGGAACACGTGGCGGGAAGAATCCTTCAAAGACTCTTCGACGACTTCCCTTCCATCAGCCGCATCCGTCTGACCCTGACCAAGGAAAATCCGCCTATGGGGGCCGATTGCCGCGAAGCCGGGGTGGAAATCGAAGCGGAAAGATAAGAACCCGAACATCGGTATGAACTGTTTTTAGACAGAATATCTATGTTTTAGACATAAGAACAAAAGAACATATTTTCAAGTCTTAAAAGGCTTTTTGTTCTTTTGTTCTTATGTCTTAATACCATTTTATCCCCTTGTCCTTATGTCTCTCCTTAACTTTCTATTCTTATGTCTTTTTGTCTAAACATCATTTTGCCAAATTGTCACTTCCGCCTCCTCAGAATCGCATATTCCGGACAGCAAGGCACACACGAAGAAAAAAACGATTCTCACGCATTTGCAGAAACCCTTCGTGTCACCCCCGCCACAACTTTTGCTTACTTCTTGCACAAGAATGAGGCATACAACGCGCAAACAGGCAAGAAGCACGTAAGCCCCAAAGAAGATTCACCTTTCATTGTGCCATCCTGATTTCGACAACTTCCGACCTCCAAATAGAGAAAAAGAGGGCGATTTACGCACTTCCCCACACCGGTTTCTACCCGTCGGCACGCCATCGGACAGACGTTTTTTCCACATCCTGCGGAGAAAAAAAATGTTTTTTCAGCTCAACGAAAAATTATTTGGCTGTGCTTGACGCCTCAATATCTTTAACAAAGATTAAAATACGGCCCAAAATGCAAAAAAACATATAGAAAATAAAGTGAAAATTGTCTGAAAGGTGTTTTTTACGCTGATTTCTTTCTTCCCGAAATCGGTCTTTATCTTTCTTTTTGTCCCAGAAACCCACATTTTCGTGTCATTTGTCTCAAACAAAGTTATCGGAAACTCCTGAAAAACCTCCATACAAACCGAATACCGAGATTGCATTTTTTAAGAATATTTTTCTACACTTATTCTTCCATCCCACAAGAAATTTTCGTAATTTAGCAGGCAATAACATGAAACAGACACAAAAGAACAAAATCACATAATAAATTATCACCAAAACAATGGAAAACATAGGTTTAGCATTACAACTCATGGTGGTGGGCATGGTTACGGTGTTCATCATCCTTATGATTGTCATCCAGTTGGGCAAATGGCTGATTCAGATAGTCAACAAAGTAGCCCCCGAAGAAACGGTGACTCCGAAACGGAAGCCCGCACCCGGTATGGCCACGGCCATCGACGCCCAGACACTGGCCGTCATCCGGGAGGCTGTCAGCCAAATCACCGGAGGCAAGGGAAGCGTGAGCAAGGTAGAACGCTTATAAGCACAAACAGTCATCGAAATCTAAAAGAAAAAACATACAATGGAAAAAAGAGAAGTAAAATTCAGCCTGGTGTTCCGCGACATGTGGCAAAGCGCCGGAAAATACGTGCCGCGCGTGGACCAGTTGGTGAAAGTGGCTCCCGCCATTATCAGAATGGGATGTTTCGACCGTGTGGAAACCAACGGGGGCGGTTTTGAACAGGTAAACCTCCTTTTCGGGGAAAACCCGAACAACGCCGTGCGCCAATGGACGAAACCGTTCCACGAAGCAGGCATCCAGACCCACATGCTCGACCGTGCACTGAACGGCCTACGCATGAGTCCCGTACCGGCCGACGTGCGCCGCCTGTTTTATAAAGTCAAGAAAGCGCAGGGCACGGACATCACCCGTACGTTTTGCGGGCTGAATGACATCCGCAACATCGCACCCAGCATCCGCTACGCCAAGGAAGCCGGCATGATTTCGCAGTGCAGCCTTTGTATCACCCACTCGCCCATCCACACGGTGGACTACTACGTGGACATGGCCCGGCAGCTTATCGATTTGGGATGCGACGAAATCTGCCTGAAGGACATGGCGGGCATCGGCCGCCCCGAAACCCTCGGTAAAATCTGTGCGGGCATCAAGGCTTACAAGAAAGACATCATTGTGCAATACCATTCCCATGCGGGACCGGGTTTCAACATGGCTTCCATCCTCGAAGTATGCAAGAACGGATGCGACTACGTGGATACGGCCGTAGCCCCGTTGGCATGGGGTACGGGACACGCCGACATCCTGGCCGTGCAGGCCATGCTGAAAGACGCAGGCTTCAAGGTGAAAGAAATCAATATGGCGGCCTACATGGAGGTACGCTCGCAGATACAGGAAATGATGGACGACTTCCTCGGACTCTACTGCAATCCGCTCAACCGCATCAACAACTCCCTGCTTATCGCCCCGGGACTGCCGGGCGGCATGATGGGTTCGCTCATGGCCGACCTGGAGACCAACCTGGAGTCGCTCAACAAATGGAAGGCCAAACACGGGCAAGCCGAACTGACGCAGGACGAATTGCTCGTCAAGCTGTTCGACGAAGTGGCCTACATCTGGCCCAAGGTGGGATACCCCTGCCTCGTGACTCCGTTCAGCCAATATGTGAAAAACCTGGCCTTGATGAACGTCATCCAAATGGAGAAAGGCAAAGAACGCTGGAGCATGATTGCCGACGACATCTGGGACATGATTTTGGGCAAGGCCGGACGCCTGCCGGGCGAAGTGGCACCGGAACTGAAGGCACTGGCCGAAGCGCAAGGACGGAAGTTCTCCGACACCGACCCGCAAGCCAACTATCCGGACGAACTGGACAAATACCGCCAGATGATGGCCGAAAAAGGCTGGGACACGGGACAAGACGACGAGGAACTCTTCGAGTATGCCATGCACCCGTCGCAGTATGAGGCTTACAAGAGCGGCAAGGCCAAACAGGACTTCCTGGCCGACCTGCAAAAGAGACGCGAGGCTGCCGCCGCACCGGCCGGCGCAGGAAGCGTACCGGCACAGCCTTCTACCGTTACCGTCACCGTAAACGGACAATCTTACAAGGTGGACATCGCCTACGGAGAACAAGCCGCACCGGCCCAGACATCTGCCGCGCCGACGGCACAACCCGCCGCAGCCACGGGCGAAGGCGAAGACATCCCGGCTCCGTTGGAAGGCAAGTTCTACCGCGTGAAAAACACGGAAGAAACGCCGAAGCAACCGGGCGACCGTGTAAAAGCGGGCGACATCCTGGGTTACATCGAGGCTATGAAGACCTATAATGCCATCCGTGCCGAATTCGACGGCACCATCACGGCCATCTTGGTCAACTCCGGCGATGCCGTGGAAGAAGACGACGTAATCATGAAAATAGCCAAGCAGTAAATTATGGAACAGTTAACAGATATATTCAATAAACTATACCAGATGACGGCTTTCAGCAATATCATTGCCGACCCGTCGTTCCTCATCATGTATGCGCTGGCTTTCGTCTTGCTCTATTTAGGTATAGTGAAAAAGTACGAACCGCTGTTGCTCGTGCCTATCGCGTTCGGGGTGTTGCTGGCCAACTTCCCGGGCGGCGAGATGGGGGTCATACAAGCGGACTCGCAAGGGATGGTCACGCTGGCCAACGGCAGCAAAGCCAACATCTGGGAAATGCCGTTGCACGACATCGCCCATGAATTCGGCCTGATGAACTTCCTCTATTACATGCTCATCAAAACCGGTTTCCTTCCGCCCGTCATCTTTATGGGAGTGGGTGCTCTGACCGACTTCGGCCCGATGCTGCGCAACCTGCGCCTGTCCATCTTCGGAGCCGCCGCCCAATTCGGCATCTTTGCCGTGTTGCTGGTAGCCATCCTGATGGGTTTCACACCGCAGGAAGCCGCCTCGCTCGGTATCATCGGTGGTGCCGACGGCCCGACGGCCATCTTCACGACCATCAAACTGGCTCCCCACCTGCTCGGTCCCATTGCCATTGCAGCCTATTCCTATATGGCGCTCGTTCCGGTCATCATCCCGTTGGTGGTGAAACTGACCTGCACGAAGAAGGAGTTGATGATTAACATGAAGGAACAGGAAAAATTGCATCCGTCTACCACGGAAATCAAAAACCTGCGTGTCCTGAAAATCATCTTCCCGATTGCCGTCACGACGGTAGTAGCCTTGTTCGTCCCCACGGCAGTGCCCCTCATCGGTATGCTGATGTTCGGTAACCTGCTGAAAGAAATCGGTGCCGACACTTCGCGCCTGTTCGATGCGGCTTCCAACTCCATCATGAACGCGGCTACCATCTTCCTGGGACTCTGCGTAGGCGGTACCATGACCGTGGATGCGTTCCTCAACATGCAGACGATAGGCATCGTCATCGGCGGATTCCTCGCCTTTGCGTTGTCCATTGCTTCCGGCATCGCCATGGTGAAAATCTTCAACCTTTTCAGCAAGAAGAAAATCAATCCGCTCATCGGTGCCACCGGACTGAGTGCCGTACCCATGGCCAGTCGCGTTTGCAACGAAATCGCCACCAAATATGATGTGAAAAACCATGTGTTGAACTACTGCATGGCCTCCAACATCTCCGGTGTCATCGGGTCAGCCGTGGCAGCCGGCGTGCTGATCTCCTTCTTGGGATAAGACAGTTGCAAACCGGATAAACAAAGAAGACAGAAGAACATAAGGATAAGATTTTGTCCTTATGTTCTTCTGTCTTTAAAAGATGTAAAATCAAAGATGTATCACCTCCACTCACTTCGGCAACCCAACAGATTAAAAAACGGGTTATTCTGTTTCCGTATGCTCCGAACCATTTTGCTTTTTAACCCGTTTTACAGTATGCTTTATTTTACCAATCAAAAAGTTGAGTTCTAAAGTAGACTCTGTTTCTGCCGTTTCCAAGTCGGGAATCACTATATCTGAAAGCATCTCACCGAAATGTTTCATTTTAGATTGCTGTACGTGGCTGTCTGTTTCCTGATGCAAAGTACGAAGTTCCCGTTTCAGTTGACGTACATTGGCAAATGTTTCTATTATAGCAAACGTCGCATTCACAGCCTTCTTGCTTTTCAATATAGTAGCCAACATATACAATCCTCTCTCCGTGAATACGGCAGGCAAGACACGACTTTTAGACGATATTTTTGCGGTCGGATTTTTCGACCGCAAAAATATCATTTCCTCACGTGTCAACCGAAACATGTAAGTGGACGGGAACTTATCCGGATTATTTTTTATGCTGCAAAGTATTCTTATCCATTTCCATTTTTTATGTCAGTCCTGATAATACACCCTCTTCACCCGGGCACTGACTCCCGTCAGGATTTCGTAGGGTATCGTACCCACAGCGTCGCTCAGCACCGTCACCGGCAGATCATCGCCGAAGATGATGGCGGTATCGCCCTCACGGCAATCTATGTCCGTCACGTCTATCATGCAGACATCCATGCAAATGTTGCCCACATACGGGGCACGCCGTCCGTTGACCAGACAATACGCACGGCCGCAACCTAATTTGCGGTCCAAGCCGTCGGCATAACCGATGGGCAGGGCTGCAATCCGACTGTCACGCATCAAACGCCCTTTGCGGCTGTATCCCACCGTATCTTCCTTCGGCACTTCGTGTATCTGGAGAATCGTGGTCTTGAGCGTACTGATATTATGGAGAATCTCATTATTCCGGGAATTGATGCCGTAGAGTCCCAAACCGAGACGTACCATCTCCAAATGACGATCCGGGAAATGTTCAATCCCCGCACTGTTGCAGATATGACGCAGAATCTTGTGACTATAAGCCTGCTGAAGCTGCGCACTGCCTTTCAGGAACAATTCATACTGACGGGCGGAAAAGGCATCGAAATCGTCGCTGTCGCTCCCGACGAAATGGGAAAATACGGAACGGGGAATCACAGCCGACTGGCGTTTCAACCGTTCCACCAGCAACGACATATCCTTTTCCGGGTCGAACCCTAACCGGTGCATGCCCGTGTCTAATTTCACATGGATGGGAAAATGGGTCACCCCTTCTTTCTCCGCCTCGTGAATCAAAGCCTCCAACAAACGGAAGCTGTACACCTCCGGTTCAAGGTCGTACTCGAACAAGGTCGGAAAGCTGCTCATCTCCGGATTCATAATCATGATATTCGCCGTAATGCCGGCCTTCCGCAGGTCCACGCCTTCGTCGGCCACGGCCACGGCCAGATAATCCACCTGATGATCCTGAAGGGTTTTGGCAATCTCCACAGCACCGGCCCCGTAAGCCGACGCCTTTACCATACACACCATCTTCGTCTCCGGCTTCATGAAACTGCGGTAATAGTTCAAATTATCCACTACGGCATTCAAATTGACCTCCAATGTCGTTTCGTGCACCTTCAAGGCCAAGTGTTCCGTCAAAACGTCAAAACGGAAAGACCTTGCCCCTTTGATGAGAATCACTTCGTCGTGCAACGTATCCAACACACCGCTACCCAACAATTCATCCGTGGAACGATAAAAACACGCCTCCATGCCGAACAGACCTTGTACGGCAGACAAGCACGGACCGACTCCTATGAACTTCTCCACACCGCGCATAGCCACCAAACGGGCCACGCGGCCATACAAATCCTCAGGCGCACCGCCAGCCTGCTCGATATCACTCAAAATCAACGTACGTTTCCGCCCCGCACAATCGGGACGACGGTTCATGAAGTCGAGGGCGATATCCAAAGAATTATAATCCGAATTGTAACTGTCGTTAATGAGTGTACAACCCGAACGGCCTTCTTTCACCTCCAAGCGCATGGCCACCGGTTCGAGCACGGCCATCCTTGCGGCAATCGTCTCGGGACTCATCCCCAAATGCAAGCATACGGCCAGGCAGGACACGGAATTGGCCAACGAAGCCTCGTCGATAAAAGGAATAGAACAAGCTGCCTCCTTACCTTTATATATATAGGATACAACCGTCTCTGCCTCCCGCTTTTCCACCGATGCGATATATAAAGGTACATCGCGCCGCTGCCGCGACCATGCAAAATATTCTCCTTTGAAAGCCGAACGGTTGACGCAACCGACTACGCGCGCATCGTCCATATCGTACACCAGGACTTTGGCATCCTTGAACAACTTCAACTTCTCCAAACACTTTTGCTCATACGAAGTGAAATTCTCCTGATGCGCATCGCCCAAGCAAGTAAAAACCCCTATGGTCGGCTGAATCACCGACTGCAAAGCTTCCATCTCTCCCGGCTCGGAAATTCCGGCTTCAAAAAGTCCTACTTCGCTTCTCTCATCCAGATTCCATACGGACAAAGGCACTCCGATTTGGGAATTGTAGCTCCTCGGCGAACGGGTGACGTTCTTTTCAGGGGACAACAACTGGTAAAGCCACTCCTTGACCACGGTCTTCCCATTACTTCCGGTTATACCCACCACCGGAATGTCGAAGGCCTCGCGATGACGTTCGGCCAAGCGTTGCAAAGCTTTCAGCGGACTGACCACTTGCAGGAAATTGGCATCGGGACAGGATGTCATGTCTTCCGGCAAACGACTGACCACAAAAGAGCGTACCCCCCTACGATAAAGTTCGGGAATATAACGGTGCCCGTCGTTACGACGGCTTTCCAACGCAAAAAACAAAGTATCTTCAGGGAAACACAAAGAACGGCTATCCGTTAGAATCCACCGGACTTCCACCGTTTCGCTACCCCACAAATGAGCGCCGACGAGCGAAGCTATTCTTTCTAATGTATAAGACATAATCCTCAATATTTTAGCAGATCTTTCAATCTTCCGTACTCGGTTGTATCGGCTAATTTCGGGTATTTTTCAGTAAGTCGTTCCATCTTTAACATAGTTTGACGCAGGAAGTCCCGATAAGCCGCCGATTCCGGATGCAGCGGACGGTGGGACAAAGCCTTGGCCACGGCCTCCCATTCCGCCATGAAGCTTCGTGTTTCCACCGGGAAACAGACTTCCGAGAAACGTTCCCAAATATACCCTACCGCCACCTCGGACGGATGCAGCATGTCTGCCGCATAAAACCGGTAATCCCTCAACTCATCCAGCACGATTTCGTAAGCCGGGAAATAGAAACAACGTCCCTCGTGCGCACGACATATCCCGTCTACGGCCAACAACAGCACGGCTTTTCCCAACCGGCTGCCATGGAAACCATATTTGGCATAACGGTAGGGACTGACCGTAAAAACGATTTGCAGGGACGGATTGACCTGCCAAAGAGCCCCCAATGCCTCTCCGAGTACCTCCTTCGCCCCCTCCACGTCCAACTGCTCTTCCGTAAACCGCGCCCCGGGCTGCTTATGGCAATTCGCAACCACCCGCCCGTTCTCATTCAGACGGTAATAACGGTTCGTACCTAAAGTAAGGAACAGGACTTTCAGCGACCTGAACCGGGCAGCTTCTTCACGGCGTACGTTTTCCAGACGGGCACGGCATTCCTCACGGTTCTCCGCAGAAAAGGAACTGTCATTCAACCAACTGTGCCACAGTCCTCCCGATTCGAAAAAAATATCCTCGGGCAACGGCTCCACGGTAGCCATCGCCCTGCACCACACGGATATACTCAACGGATTGTACAATACCCCGAACGGATTGGCATGCGCATCCAGTCCCGACTGCACCATACGCCGGCCGATATGGTCGGCAAAGCAAGAACCCAACAGGGTAAGCCCGTCTCCGGGTCGGATTTCCAATCCCTTCATCCCTGTTTCTACTGTGGTACGAAACTTCATATCTCACACTCGTTAAATGTCAAAACGGTATTTTTTCCTGCAAAAGTAAGCAAGATATATGAAATTATGCTAATTTTGCATGAACTAAATCAAGCTGATGACAAACAAAAATACATATAACCTTTTGTCGCAAATCAATATCCCGGCCGACTTGCGCCGATTGCCCATAGACAAATTGCCGCAAGTATGCGAAGAACTGCGCCGCGACATCATCGACGAGCTGGCAGACAATCCGGGACATTTCGCTTCCAGCTTAGGCGTCGTGGAGCTGACGGTCGCTTTGCATTATGTGTACGACACGCCTTACGACCGCATCGTATGGGATGTCGGACATCAGGCATACGGCCATAAGATACTGACAGAACGCAGGGAACGTTTCTCGACCAACAGGAAGCTGCACGGGCTGAAACCTTTCCCCTCTCCTTCCGAAAGCGAATACGACACGTTCACCTGCGGACATGCTTCCAATTCCATCTCCGCCGCTTTGGGCATGGCGGTGGCTTCGGCCAATCAGGATGAAAAAAGAAGGCACATCATTGCCGTCATCGGCGACGGTTCGATGAGTGGCGGTCTGGCTTTCGAAGGACTGAACAATGCTTCTTCTACCCCGAACGACATTCTCATCATCCTGAACGACAATAATATGAGCATAGACCGCAGTGTGGGAGGAATGAACCATTATTTCCACCAACTCCACACCAGCAGCCTCTATAACCGCCTGCGTTTCGCCGCTTCCCGTAAATTATTCAACTGGGGTTGGCTCAACGAAGAGCGCCGGAAGCAACTCATCCGTTTCAACAACTCGCTGAAATCGCTTATCAGCAACCAGCAGAACGTATTCGAAGGTATGAACATACGCTACTTCGGCCCCAGCGACGGTCATGACGTCATCGAACTGGTACATACACTCCGGGTCCTGAAAGACATGAAAGGTCCTAAACTTTTTCATATACACACCGTCAAAGGCAAAGGATTCAAACCGGCGGAGAAGGCGGCAGACATCTGGCACGCACCGGGCAAATTCGACAAGGAGACCGGCGAACGCATACAGACGGACACGAGCAACCTGCCTCCACGTTACCAAGACATCTTCGGACAGACCTTACTCGAACTGGCCCGGATGAACCCGAAAATCATCGGAGTGACGCCTGCCATGCCGTCGGGATGCTCGATGAATGTCCTGATGAAGGAAATGCCGGACCGGGCTTTCGATGTAGGTATCGCCGAAGGGCACGCCGTCACCTTTTCCGGCGGCATGGCGCAAGACGGCCTCATCCCGTTCTGCAACATTTATTCCTCCTTTGCCCAACGAGCCTATGACAATCTCATCCACGACATTGCGATAGAACGCCTTAACGTGGTGTTATGTTTAGACCGCGCAGGACTGGTGGGTGAAGACGGTCCCACGCATCATGGAGCATTCGACTTGGCCGCACTCCGTCCCATCCCCAACCTCATCCTGTCTTCCCCACTCAACGAGAAAGAACTGCGCCTGCTCATGTACACGGCACAGCTCCCAGACCAAGGCCCGTTCGTCATCCGCTACCCGCGCGGACGGGGTGTGCTGACCGACTGGCAATGTGATTTTGAAGCCATCGAAGTGGGGAAAGGACAACTTCTCAAAGAAGGAAAGGACATCGCACTGCTTTCGTTAGGCCCCATCGGCAATACGGCGGCAGAGGCCATCCGCCTGTTCGAGCAGCAACAGGCACAAGAAGGGCATCCTCTCACGGTAGCCCATTATGACATGCGTTTCCTCAAGCCGTTGGATGAAAACATCTTATACGAAGTTGGAACGCATTTCTCCCGAATCATCACGATAGAAGACGGAGTCGTCCGCGGAGGATTAGGGTCTGCCGTATTGGAATATATGTCCGACCACGGTTTCTTCCCTAAAGTAACACGGATGGGACTGCCCGATTATTTCGTAGAACACGGCACGGTGGAACAACTACGGCAAATCGTCGGAATCGACCGGGATGCCATTGTATCACAACTCCGTTCCATTTCACAAAAGTAAATCCATGAAGATTATCATTGCCGGTGCCGGAGCTGTAGGCACACATTTAGCACAACTCTTAGCCAAAGAGAGCCAGAATATCACGTTGATAGACGAAAGTGAAGACAAACTTTCAAAAGTCGCCGACAACGTAGACCTCATGACCCTCAATGTAAAACCGACTTCTATCAGCGGCCTGAAAGAAGCCGGTGCCGCACATGCCGAATTGTTCATCGCCGTCATGCCCGACGAAATGAAAAATATCACCTGTTGCATGCTGGCCCATACACTGGGAGCGCAGAAAACAGTAGCCCGTATCGACAATGCGGAATACTTGGATGAAGAATACAAAACCTTTTTTAAAAACATGGGAATCAGCTCCCTCATCTTCCCGGAAATACTGGCCGCACGGGATATCATAGAAGGTATCAAACACAGTTGGGTCAGACAGTGGTGGGAAGTGCACGACGGGGCACTCGTCATGCTGGGCATCAAGTTGCGTGAAACCGCTGAAATCCTCAACATCCCGCTGAAAATACTGTGCGGCCCGGACACTTGCTACCATGTCGTGGCTATCAAACGAGACGACATGACCATCATCCCGAACGGCGATGCCACGCTCCAACTGGGCGACATCGTGTATTTCATGACCACGAAAAAATACATTCCTTACATCCGCAAGATTGTAGGTAAAGAGCATTATGAAGACGTGAAAAACGTCATGATTATGGGAGGCGGACGCACGGCCATGCACACCGCCCTGAATGTCCCAGGGTACATGGAAGTGAAAATCATAGAAAGCGACCCCGCACGCTGCAACGAGCTGAACGAGGCTTTAGGAGACAGCGACGTGATGGTTATCAACGGAGACGCACGCGACTCTTCGCTACTGATTACGGAAGGCATACAGCACACACAAGCTTTCGTGGCCCTGACCGGACAAAGCGAAAGCAACATTCTGGCTTGCCTTACGGCCAAACGGCTGGGAGTGCGGAAAACCGTGGCGTTAATAGACAATCTGGACTATATCTCCATGGCCGAAAGATTGGATATCGGCACCATCATCAACAAAAAGACGATTGCCGCCAGTCATATTTACCAGATGATGTTGGATTCGGACGTTACCAACGTGAAATGCCTGACCGTGGCCGACGCCGATGTGGCTGAGTTTGAAGTAAAAGCCGGAGCCAGGGTCACCAAGAAACCCGTGAAAGACCTCGGCCTTCCCACCGGAGTTACTATCGGCGGACTGGTACGTCGCGGCGAAGGTATGCACGTAAACGGTATGACCCAAATTCAGGAAGGCGACAGTGTGGTCGTGTTCTGCCAAAACATGTTCATTAAGAAGCTGGATAAATATTTTGCGTAGTCCCGGCATCCATGCGGTCTAACAAACGCCGGATGTCCCGTTCAAGCAATTTATAAGGCGGTGCATCCTTAAAGCCTACATTCTTCCGAAGCATGTCTTCCACGGAATTCTGGCTATGTTGGTAACACGACAATTCGTTTTGCCGCTGTGTGTCGTGCTCGGCCAAATTACGGATTTCACGCTCACGTTCTTTACGCAGCAAAATACAAACAGGATCCAGCAAAGGGGAAATCACGTTGTCGAACAACGTATGTCCCTGAATATACAAATAAGTCGTCTCCGGAGTGACCCCCAAATCCAATAGCTCCGTCTTCAACATCTCGTAATCTTTCTTCGCCTGTGGGAAGTGGCGTTGCAGCCAAGCTATCTTCCGGTTGACCCTCCGCCGCACAAGTTCCAATGTCTGTTCGGGATGGTACACATTAATATCACTGAAACTCACATGATTGCCAAACTCCGTCAAAGTAAACTCCCGGTAATGGTTCCACCGGTATACCCAAACCGACCATACGAATAACGGCCAGATGATTTGGGAATACTCTTGCATGAAACTCTCAAAATCTACAATCTGACGGTCGTTGAGCGTAGCCATCACACAGACACGGTGCAACGTCGCCGCATAACACTGGTAGTTCTCGATGGCGTATGCGTAAGTATGGAACACGAAAGGATTTTTGTTAATCAGCCGTGAGGTCGGCGTGGCCCCCTGCAACAAATAATCGTAGTCCGCATCGACGCAGGCTATCATATAATTTCCCAGTTGAGGGCCGAGCTTGTTCGTCAACACCAGTTTTTTCCCTTTGCCCAACGTACTGCGGGAAGGCAGCATGATTTCAAAATAACGGCTGTCATCCTCGAAATCATCCAATACGGTCCGCCAGAAGAACACATCGTCGTAACTTTCCACATACACCACGATTTTCCGCCGTGCCGTTTTGGGTTTCAACCTCTGCGCCGCTCCCAGATACAAAGAAGTCAGGTTCTCAGACAATCTCTTGGCCATAACGTTCCCCTCCCTTCCTCAGAAAATTATTGTGTAATGTCGGTCACTTCCGTCACGGCATCCATCCATCCGTTCATGATCATGGCCGGCGAATGCGTCGTCAGGATGATTTGGACATTCGGATTCAACTGACGTATCAGCGTAATCAGCTTCTGTTGCCACTCCACATGCAGGCTGATTTCCGGTTCGTCCATGAATAGCACGTAAGGCTGACGGTCTTCCACCAATACGGTCAACAAAATCACGAGCATCTGCTTCTCGCCGGAAGAGAGTTTGTAAGGCGAAAGTATCTCACCGAACTGCTCCAGTTGTATTTCATTGCTGCTGCGGACGATTTTCTTTCCGGTCTCGCTGAACAGCTCGTCCACCATATCTTGAAACTGCACCCGGGCCTGAGCCGCCATTTTCGCCTTTTCCCGTGCCTCGGGGTCGCCGCTCGTCAGCAATGCAATCATACGGTTGCCCACATTGACCTGATAGTCCAGGAAACGCCGCTGCAAGAGATAAAGCTGCCAGTCCAGCTCTGTAGCCACCCTGTCATCCGCTAATTTTTCCAACAAATTGCTGTGGACCAAAGGACGGTCGAAGCTCCGCACCACATCGAACCTTACCGTCACGGCGTCTGCCGGTTCGTATGTCAGTTTCACATCGGGCTTGGCCGGACATCCGTCTTTGACCACCTGCAAAAGCCTTAATATCACTTTGTTCAGAATCGTACTCTTGCCGACCCCGTTCACACCGCTCAGGATATTCACCTTACGGTTCAATTCCCACACGATATGCTTCTGCCCGCTCCAAAGCGAGTCGATCTCGATACGCCGTATGTACTCACCTATCTTATCCATAGTCTGCGTTTTTCAGAATCCTTCTTAGCCGAAGATAGCGAACAGTTATGCCGAATCCTATCTTCGCCTTAGCAAAGATAAGTGTTCCCATAGAAAGAAGCAACGGAAAGATGCTAAAATTTGTGATGAAAGCACTAACTTTGCAGTTGTTTTTCCGATACATGTAATTTCAAGAAAGATGTATAAAGATAAAAACCTGACAGGCCACCTTTGTATGTTTGCGGCCTGTGCGGCTTGGGGACTGATGTCACCCTTAGGCAAAGATGCCATGGCACATGGCATCAGCGGATTGGCATTGGTAAGTTTCCGGGCGGTCGGCGCAGCTTTATGCTTTTGGCTCACTTCCCTTCTCGGCCGACATAAAGAAGATGTCGCTCCCCGGGACTTACTGATGTTTTTCTTTGCCGGTATGCTGGCCATCGTGTTCAACCAATGTTGCTTTACGATAGGGCTATCCCTGACATCCCCGGTCAACGCCAGCATCGTCACCACCACCCTTCCCATCGTGACCATGATTTTGGCCGCCCTGTTCCTGAAAGAACCAGTGACCAACAAAAAGGTCTTGGGGATTTTTTGCGGAGCCATCGGCGCCCTGCTGCTCATTTTAGGCAACGGGCACGCAGCCCAGAATGGCAACGGCAACCTGACGGGCGACCTGCTGTGTCTTACCGCCCAATGCAGCTTTGCCGTCTACCTGACCATATTCAAGAAACTAATACAAAAATATACAGTGGTGACTTGTATGAAATGGATGTTCACCTACGCCACCATCGTCATCCTGCCTTTCACTTATAAGGACCTGGCCATACTGCCATGGACTGAAATCCTGGCAACTACTTGGTTTGAAACAGCCTTTGTCGTCTTCGTGGCTACTTATCTGGCTTATATCATGATGATGACAGGACAGAAACTGCTGCGCCCCACCATCGTGAGCATGTACAACTACGTGCAACCCATCGTGGCCTGTATCGTCAGCGTAGCCACAGGGTTAGGAGTATTCGGATGGAGTCAGGGGGCAGCCGTCCTTTTGGTTTTCGGAGGTGTATGGTTGGTCACCCAAAGCAAAAGCCGTGCCGACCTGAAAACAGAACATCCATCCCATACCGATCCCGAATCCTGAACCGCCATGCCTGCATCATCCATCTTATGGCTCCAACAGCAACGCCGCTTGCTCGAACTGGAATACGAATACGAAAAGGCGCAGTTCCGCGCCCAAACGGAAACGGCCGGTGTAACCCGTAAAATCAAACAAGGACTATGTTGGTATCCGCTCTGCTTAGGACGAAGTTACTACAACTCGCTCAACCAATTAGTCATAGAGGTGGAACGCACGGAATACACGGACACAGACCACGGGTTCGAACCGGGAAAACAAGTATGCTTCTTCACTCAAGACGCTTCCGGAGACTTACGACGAAACGGACACGGCGGCCAACTGCATTATTTTCACTTCACCGGCACCGTAAGTTTCGTAGACGGCAATAGGATGGCGGTAGTCCTGCCGGACATGGAAGCCCTTTCGCACCTGAGGAAAGACGGCCGCATCGGCGTGCAACTCTACTTGGACGAGACTACCTACCGCCTGATGTTCGAAGCCCTGGACCGGGTGAGCGCCGCACGGCACGGACGCTTGGCCGAACTGCGCGACATTTTTCACGGCACGGCGCAGGCCGGACATTTCTCCTTCCAACCGATACGTTTCCCTTGGCTGAACCCCACGCAAGAAACTGCCGTCAACGAAGTGTTGCGCGCCAAAGACGTGATGGTCGTGCACGGCCCTCCGGGAACGGGCAAGACCACCACCCTTGTGGAAGCCATCTACGAGACGCTCCACCGCGAAAGCCAAGTATTGGTATGCGCCCAAAGCAACATGGCCGTAGACTGGATTTCGGAGAAACTGACCGACCGGGGTGTGGCTGTGCTGCGCGTGGGCAACCCTTCGCGCGTGAATGACAAGATGTTGTCGTTCACCTACGAACGGCGTTTCGAAGCACATCCTTTTTACCCCTCCCTTTGGGCCATCCGCAAAGCCATCCGCGACCTGTACGCCCGCCGCCCGTCGTCGGGCCGTGAAGCCTTTCACCAGAAGGTAGCCCGCCTGCGCGACCGGGCTACCGAACTGGAAATCGCCATCAACGAAAGCCTGTTCAACGAAGCGCGGGTCATTGCCTGCACGTTGGCAGGCAGTGCCAACCGCGTACTGACCGGTAAGAAATTCCCGACCCTGTTCATCGACGAAGCCGCCCAAGCGCTCGAAGCCTCCTGCTGGATTGCCATCCAAAAGGCCGGACGCGTCATCCTGGCCGGCGACCATCGCCAACTTCCTCCCACCGTGAAATGTCCCGAGGCCCTGAAGGGCGGACTGGACCGCACGCTGATGGAAACCATTGCCGCCCGGCATCCTTCTGCGGTCAGCCTGCTCCGCACGCAATACCGCATGAACGATGCCATCATGCGCTTCTCCAGCGAATGCTTCTACGACGGAAAGGTGGAAAGTGCCCCGGAAGTGAAATACAGGGGCATTTTGGACTGGGACACGCCAATGGAATGGATAGACACGGCAGACGAGGAACAGACTGCCCCATACCTGACGGAAGCCCCTTCCGGCGCGGTGTGTGCACCGGCTCTCCCGGCGGTTGAGGTACCCGACTTCGGAGAAACCCGCAATCCGGACAGTACCAGCCGCTCCAATCCCGAGGAGGCACGGCTCACCCTGAACATCCTGAAAGCCTATTTCCAAAAGATAGGCAAGGAAAGGATATTGGCGGAACGCATCGACACCGGTATCATATCCCCTTACAAAGGCCAAGTGCAACTGTTGCGCGCCTTGCTCCGCCGGGATGCCTTTTTCAAACCCTACCGCCACCTGCTGAGCGTAAACACCGTAGACGGATTCCAAGGGCAGGAACGCGACGTCATCCTCATTAGTCTGGTACGGAGCAACGAGAACGGACAAATCGGCTTCTTGCACGACCTGCGCCGTATGAACGTAGCCATCACGCGAGCTCGCATGAAACTTATTCTCGTAGGCAACAGCCATACGCTATGTCGTACACCGTTCTATAAACTGCTGCACGGCTACATCAAATCATTAGACGCCCAATGATATCCCGCTCCCACGAGGATACTAAAAACCGCCTGTTATCCTCACGACAACAGGCGGTCCAACCTTAACTAATCAAAATATACTTTCCCATACGGAAAGCCTATTTCATTCGATTCTCCACTACTTCCCAATTAATGATCTGCCACAAAGCTGCGATATGGTCGGCGCGCCGATTGCGATAGTCTACGTAGTAGGCATGCTCCCAGACATCGAATCCCAACAAGGGCACATAGCCCATCGTCACAGGATTTCCGCCATTAGGGCATTGTACGATAACCAATTCGCCTTTCTCGTTTTGTGCCAGCCAAGCCCAACCCGAACCGAATAAACCGGTGGAGGCTGCCGCCATCTTCTCCTTGAATTCGTCAAAGCTTCCGAATGCAGTCCGGATGGCCTTGTCTAACTTGCCTTCCGGCACTGCCGGGCCTCCAGCCCCCACCGGACGGAACTGTTCAAAATACAGTGTATGGTTGAGCACCTGGCCCGCATTGTTAAACAACGGACCGGCCGGTGCATGGCGTACGATTTCTTCCAGATTCATCTTTTCATACTCGGTGTCTTTCACCAACGTATTCAACGTATTCACGTATGCCTGTAAATGCTTGCCATAGTGATAATCTATGGTTTCCTTGCTGATAACAGGTTCTAAAGCATTGGTCTCGTAGGGTAATTGAGGCAGCGAAAATACGGCCGTCATAGAAGTGATAATAATTTGCGTCAACATGATTTCTTCATTTTTTAATTAATATATTGGGTTTAGTATGCTTCCTTTCCATCTCTCACATATCCGGGAATCTCATATCACAAAGGTATGTTTAATTTTTCACAAGAACAAACTTTTCATTTCATATTTTCCCAAAATTATATTTTGAGAAGAAATATGGATTTTCAGCCGCATAAAATACAGCTTTATTATTTTTTGTGTACATTTGTTCACTGATTCTAAAATATCAAGTTTATGGACTTTAAAGAAATCTGCAAGGCACGTTATTCCGTGCGTGCCTACAAGCCGGACGCCATTCCGGCGGAAACGATGGAATATATCAAAGAATGCACGCGTCTGGCCCCTTCGGCGGTCAACAAGCAGCCGTGGAAATTCATCCTCTTCACCGGCGAAGACGACCGCGCACGCATGCAGCAATGCTACGACAAGGAATGGTTCCGCGAGGCTCCGGCTTACATCTTGGTCTGCGAAAACCACGGGGCGGCCTGGACACGGCGGTATGACGAGAAAAACCATGCCGACATCGACGTGGCCATCGCCATAGAACATTTGTGCCTGGCGGCAGCCGAACAGGGGTTGGGCACCTGCTGGGTGTGCAACTTCCGCGTGCAACTCTGCCAAGAGCTTTTCAAACTGCCCGAAGAGTGGTATCCGGCGGCCATCATCCCCATCGGCTATCCGGCCACACCGGACATCCCTGAAAAGACACGTAAGGCGACGGCCGAAATATGGGAAGACCGCTAAGACCGGTCCAAGGGCATAAAGATTTACAAACGCCTCCCACAGGAGGGCTGAAAAACAACATGCTGAAAACAAAAAATCAATCTCAGCCAAACGATTTTTCATTCGGCTGAGATTGATTTTTCATTTGGCGCAAAGAAATTCACGACTCTGCGCAAAACATTAAACCCCTGAATGACAACCTTATACAGAATCGCATTCAAGGATTTCGCTTTTCATCCGGAAACCTTACAAGAAAAGTTCCCGAAAATATTCCTTACGCCACCTTTTCGAGCTTCTTCATAATGGAGAAGATGAACAAGGCCGAAAGCAGACAAAGCACGATGAGCACGCTCCACACCATCCACAACTCGATGCCGCCCCACAGGTAACCGATGATAGACACCATGTAATTGCCGATAGCCGTGGCCACGAACCAACCACCCATCATCATACCCTTATACTTCGGGGGAGCCACTTTAGACACGAAAGAAATGCCCATGGGAGACAACAACAACTCAGCAAACGTCAACACAAGATAAGTGGAAATGAGCAAATTGGGCGAGACCAAGCTGACATCGGCACCCTGAGCCAACGCATCGGGCGTAGGCAATCCCATGGAACCGAAAGCCATGATACCGAAACCGCAGGCGGCAATCAGCATCCCCAACCCGATTTTACGAGGAGCCGAAGGTTCCTTTCCTTTCTTGGCCAAGAAACCGAATATCGCCAACGAAACCGGTGTCAAGGCTACCACGAAGAACGGATTGAACTGTTGGAAAATCTGCGGCAGGATCTCCACCTCGGCATCGCTTGCTGCATACTGCCCCGCCAGAACGCCTACGGAAGCTACTGCCACCAGACCGGAAACCAGTTTGCCGCGGCCTGTCCTGCTTTGGAAGAGAGAGAACATGGCATACACCAAAGCAATAATCAGCACCAAATTGAACACATTAAACGTCATGCCCAACAAGCCCGAAGCCGAAGCCTGCGTATAATCGCGTGCGAAGAACGTAAGCGTCAAGCCGTTCTGGTGGAAAGCCATCCAGAAAAAGAGCACCACGGCAAACACAAGACAAAGCGCGGTGATGCGTTGGCGCGTCTCGGCCGGAGACAGTTCCTCCACGGGTACATGCCCGTCAGATGCCGTCTTCGCGTTATAATCGGCATGCTTGAAAGTGCTGCGGAAGCCATAGTATATAAGGATGGACACGATAAGCGAAACACATGCCACGGCAAAGCCGTAATTGTAAGCTTCGGACAACTTTTCGATGTAACTCTGACAGAAAACCGCCGTGTCACCCGTGAATCCCTGTGCGGCCTTGAGCGACTCCAACGTGGCGGCAGACTGTGCCGTCATTCCCGCCGCATTATCCATATACTGGTGGGCAAGGGCAGGAATCTGTGCATTATAAGTGAAGCCGTTCATGCCCAACACGTAATTAGTCATCTTGGTGGCCGCCGTGGGGGCAAACAGCGCACCGATGTTGATGGCCATGTAGAAGAGGCTGAACGCCGTGTCGCGCTTGTCCCTGTACTCTGGCGCATCATAGAGGTTGCCGACCATGACTTGCAGGTTGCCTTTGAAAAGTCCCGTGCCGCAAGCAATCAATGCCAACGCACCGAACATCATGGACTTTCCGGCCACATCAGCACCCGTCGGGACCGCTAACAACAAGTAACCGATGAACATGATGAATATACCGAGCGTGACCATCTTGCCGAACCCGTACTTGTCGGCCAACATTCCACCAAAAAGCGGCACAAAATAAACCGCCCCGAGGAACACGCCGAAAATTGTGGATGTCTCACCGGCCGAGTATCCGAATTTCGCCTGTAAGAACAACGTGAAAATGGCCAGCATCGTGTAGTAACCGAAACGCTCGCCCGTATTGGCCAGCGCCAATGCATAAAGACCTTTAGGTTGACCTTCGAACATAACTTAAAATGTTTTTAATAGTGAATAATTTTAATCGCAAAGATAACATTTAATTTTTGCTTTCCACCCCATTTTGAGGCTTTAGTATCGTTTTTCCCCCATATCCACAAACATTTTATCATTTCCAACCTCCGCATAAAAACGTTTTTTAGCAATTTATTAGAGTTTGTGACATAAAAGGGCTATCTTTGCACTTCCTTAAAAACAATCAGGATATACAAATCCAAAATAACCAGATTATGAGCAAATTTGAATTCAAGCCTAAACTATTCCTTGACTTGAGAGAGTACAACAAAGAAAAGCTGACGGCAGACATCATGGCCGGCCTCATAGTGGGCATCGTAGCCCTGCCATTGGCCATAGCCTTCGGCATTGCATCCGGCGTGACACCTGAGAAGGGCATCATCACGGCCATCATCGCCGGACTGGCCGTGTCCCTGTTTGGCGGAAGCCGTGTGCAAATCGGCGGACCGACGGGTGCTTTTATCGTCATCATCTACGGCATCATACAACAATACGGCGAAGCAGGCCTGCTTGTGGCCACCGTCATGGCCGGCGTGTTCCTGATTCTGTTGGGCGTATTCCATCTGGGTACCATCATCAAATACATCCCCTATCCCATCGTGGTAGGCTTCACCAGCGGAATCGCCGTGACCATTTTCACGACGCAAATCAAAGACCTGTTCGGACTGACCATCGACAACGTGCCGGCCGATTTCATAGAGAAATGGATCGTGTACATCCGCCACTTCGGCAGCTTGGACGTATGGTCCACCGCCGTGGGTATAGTCAGCGTGGCCATTATCGCCCTCTCCCCAAAACTGACCCACAAGATTCCGGGTTCGCTCATTGCCATCATCGTCATGACCGTGGGAGTCTACCTGCTGAAACAATACGGTATAGCGACGCAAGTGGAAACCATCGGCGACCGCTTCATGATTAAAGCCGAACTTCCGGGCATGAACGTACCCGAACTGAACTGGGAAAGCATCAAGCAACTGATGGCTCCTGCCATCACCATCGCCATACTGGGAGCCATCGAATCGCTACTCTCGGCCACCGTGGCCGACGGTGTCATCGGCGACCATCATGACTCGAACCAGGAATTAGTGGGACAGGGCATCGCCAACATCCTCTCCCCCATCTTCGGCGGCATCCCTGCCACCGGTGCCATCGCCCGTACCATGACGAACATCAACAATGGGGGACGCACGCCCGTGGCCGGTATCGTGCATGCTATCGTGCTGCTGCTCATTTTCCTGTTGCTCATGCCACTGGCGCAATACATTCCTATGGCCTGTCTGGCGGGCGTATTGGTCATTGTGAGCTATAACATGAGCGGTTGGCGGACATTCAGGGAACTTTTGCGCAATCCTAAGTCCGATGTGGCCGTCTTGCTTATCACTTTCTTCCTCACCGTGATATTCGACCTGACCGTAGCCATTGAGTTCGGACTGGTACTGGCCTGCCTGTTGTTCATCAAGCGGGTCATGGAAACCACGGAGGTGAACCTTTTTAAGGATGAAATCGTCCCTACGGATGCCGACGGCACCGTGATTTCGGAAGAACACTTGCACATTCCCGACCACACGGAGGTCTACGAAATCAACGGCCCTTACTTCTTCGGCATTGCCAACCGGTTTGAAGAGGTCGTACTACAAACCAAGGAACAGCCTAAGGTACGTATCATCCGCATGCGGAAAGTTCCGTTCATCGACTCTACGGGTATCCACAACCTGACCAACCTGTGCGAGATGAGCCATCGCGAAGGGGTGCACATCATCTTGTCCGGAGTGAATCCGAAAGTACACGAAGCCCTCAAGAAAAGCGGATTTTATGAACTGCTCGGCAAGAAAAACATCTGCGACAATATCCATACGGCCCTCGAAGTGGCCCGGCATTACTTGAACCGCTGACCCGTTTCTCCGGCCTTGACTAAAAAAACGGCCGCCCTCCCATATATATAAATAGGTATATGGAAGGGCGGCCGTAACTTTGGCTATGCCATCTACAACGCAAGCAGCTGTTCGCCGTGCGTCTTGGTCTTGACTTCTTTCGGGGAGAAGACCTTCTCTATCACTCCTTCTTCATCAATGACAAAGGTGGTGCGGAAAGTTCCCATATACTTGCGGCCATACATGCTCTTCTCTCCCCATACGCCCATCTCATTGACCAACAACTTGTCCGTATCGGCAATCAACGTGAAAGGCAACTCATGTTTCTCTATGAACTTCTTGTGCGAATCAGCACTGTCCACGCTTACCCCGATTACCTCGTATCCTTTATCCTTCAGCGCAGAATAGTTGTCGCGCAGGCTGCAAGCTTCGGCCGTACAGCCCGACGTATTGTCCTTGGGATAAAAATAAAGCACCACTTTCTTTCCACGGTAGTGGCTCAACAAAATCTGCTCTCCTTGTTCGTTCACGCCCAGCACCTCGGGCGCCTTGTCTCCTACATTCATATTTTCTTTATTTTCAGGTTAAATATAATCATCAGTCCGGCATCTTACGATTCACTCGCATTCGTCAATCGTATAGTTCACAAAATCATTGAAGGGCTTCATCAACTCGAAAATCTCGGCCGTACGGTCCAACCAGTTTTCATCACGGAAGAAATCATCCGGCACCGTGTGGCAAACGGAGTAATCTTTCGGCCTCAAATAATCCGGATAAGGGAAATCCTTCGGAAAGCCCTTAGGAAGGGTTTTCAAGTGCGTCTCGCCTATGACGGGAAATGCCGCCTTGAAATCTGCCGCCTCCACAATAGAACGGAATTCGTCCACCTCGTCCACGATGGACTGGCGGACAGCTTTCAGAATCGGCGAAGGCAGACACCACGACCCACCGGCCAACAAGCATTCACCGGGCTGAAGGTGGAAATAATAACCGCTATGCCAGGATTTCTTGCCGCAGGCGTTGATATAGGCTCCGAAATGGCGCTTATAGGGCGATTTGTCTTCAGAGAAACGCGTGTCGCGATAAAAACGATACGTGCAATCCTTTACCGTAAGGTGTGCCACACTACCGTCAAATGCCGCGATACGATGGATAAGTGCCTGCACCATCTCCTCGAAAAACCCGCACGCTTCCTCATACTGCCCTTTGTGTCCTGCAAACCATCCCCGGTCGTTATGCGCCGCCACATCTTTCAGGAAGTCCAATATGCAATCTATCTTTGCTTTCATTTGTGCCTTATTTTACATGGGCAAAGATAGTACAAAGCGGATAAAAAACAAAGCAAATGCGCCAACCTGTGCCCAAAAAGAGCGTATTGATTCAACCCTACCACTATTTGACGCGTTTATTCTCTTTCCGCTATATCATAAAGGTGTAAATTTACAGCGTCGAGATCTTTGATAACCATAAAAAACAAGTATCGTGGGCGCACCCGCAATACTTCATTACAACTTAACCCATAAATTAAACAGTTAATCACAATGAGAAAAAACACGTTACTCGTAGGAGTACTGTCCTTATTGGGGACAAGTCAGGCGATGGCCGAAGACCTGGTCGTCGGACTCATGAAAAGCAACGCATCCCACATTGAGTTGGTAAAAGATGCGAGTTTTGATGTAGGTTACGGCTGCATCGGGAACACTTCGACGGAAACCGTCATCGGTTTGGGAGAAGTGGATTTCGGTACAGACGGGACGAACTACAAAGCCACCGGAGTGGAGTTCGCCCACGGATGGGGCAGTTACGACGAGGAGAAGATTGTAGTCCTCAGTGCCGGAGCCACGGCAGAAGAGGCCGTCCCGTTCAACGAAATGACCGTGACCCGCACTTACGGTTACCATCAGTTTGAACTATTTGCCGAGAATATGGACAAAGGAGACGGATTCGCCCTTCCCACCGGTAAACAGAAAGTGTGGCTGACATTCCGTGCCGGACAAGGCAACCTGCGTTCGGTGAAGTTCTATGAAAACGCCATTTCCGAAGGTATGGAAGGCGTACAGCCTTGGCCCAACCAAGCAGAAGGCTACGGAGACATCACGACCTCCATAGAAGCTGCCGCATTTGAGAGAGCGGTAGAAGTACCTGAAAATCCGGAAGAAGACCCTTACAAAGATGCCAAATACGATGAAAATACGGCATGTTGGGGCGGAACAAACGACGGGTTTATCGTCAAATCCACCAAGGAAATAGACTTCGGCAACGGAGAATTCCAACAATTAGTGGCCTATATCGGGCATGACGGTGAAAGATACACGGAGTACATGGAATTCTATATCGACGAAGTAAAACCGGAAAATATGGTGGCCAGGACATGGACGGGCATCAATATACAGGAATGGAACAAGTTCACACCGGTGGCCACTACGTTGAAAGAGGTAACGGGCAGCCATCACCTGTATGTGAAATGGGGCAATGCCACGAACCTCCACCAGATAGATTTGGTCAAAGAACCCGTCTGGTATGAGAATCCGGACTGCGGAGTCGTTTACGACAACGCACAACCGTCGGAGAATGCTGTGGTATTCGTGACCAAAGGCGAATCCGGAGCTACGGAAGGCGGAGACGTGTCCCAAGGCGAAACTGCCTGGAAAATAATCCAACCCATCAGCGGGGATGCCAAATGCGAGGGCGGCAACATCGGTTATACAAAAGCCGGCGTGGTGGTAATGTACCAAGACATAGACTTCAAGAACGGTTATTATAAGGACGTGTTCATCAATGCTTCTTGCGACAAGACCTATATCGGCAGCACCACAGAAGAGGCTAATTACTCTTTATATGTAGACTTGGACGACATCGACTGGGCCACCGTGACTAACTTAGACGAGCTGCATGGCGCGCTCGAAGGCCGTGAGCCGGTGGCTGTAGTCAGGGCACAAGGTACCGGCGCGTGGAGTAACAAACTCACCACTACAGCCCCGTTAAGCCATGTGGAAGGCATACATAATTTATATGTGGTCTATAATTTGCCCGACAGGGACAATATCGGTACCAACATCTACGGATTGTATTTGGATCCGGGACAGAACCCGGAAGAGCCTCAACCTGCTACCGGCGACTTGTTTATCCCGCTCATGAAGAGCAATGCGGAAAACATCGAATTGGTGACAGACGCGTCTTTTGACGTGGGATACGGAAACATAGGTAACACTAGCGAAAACACCGTCATCGGATTGGGAGAGGTGGATTTCGGAACAGACGGAAACGCCTATCAGGCTACCGGTGTGGAGTTTGCCAACGGTTGGGGTACGTATGGTGAAGCCAAATACGTCGTACTCAGCGCCGGCGCGACTCCGGAAGAAGCCGTCCCGTTCAATGAAATCAGGGTGGAAAGAACTTTCGGTTATCACCAGTTCGATATGTTTGCCGAAAACATGAAAGAGGAAGACGGTTTTGCACGTCCTACCGGTAAACAGAAAGTATGGCTGACTTTCCGTGTCGGAAATGGAAACTTGCGTTCCGTAAAATTCTACGAAGAAGCTATACCAGAAGAAGAGGAAGGTTTACAACCATGGCCCAGCGAAATGGAAGGATACGAAGAACTGACCACTGTTATCGACGGTTCTGCTCTCGTGAGGGCGGTAGAAGTTCCTGAAAATCCGGAAGAAGATCCCTACAAGGATGCAAAATACAACGAAGAAACGGGATGCTGGGGAAGTACAAACGACGGATTCATCGTCAAATCCAATGAAGAAATAGACTTCGGCAACGGAGAATTCCAACAACTGGTGGCCTATATCGGTCACGACGGTGAAAGATACACGGAATACATGGAGTTCTATATCGACGAAGTAAAACCGGAAAACATGGTGGCCAGAACATGGACAGGCATCAATATACAGGAATGGAACAGCTTTACGCCGGTAGCCACTACGTTGAAAGAGGTGACGGGTAGCCACTATCTGTATATAAAGTGGGGAGATGCCACGAACCTGCAGAAAATCGAATTGGTCAAGGATTCCGTCTGGTTTGAAAATCCGGATTGCGGAGTGGTATATGAGGACGTACAACCTTCTGAAAATGCTGTTATGTTCACCACAACCGGAGAAAACGGTGCCACAGAGGGAACAGACATCAACCAAGGCATACAATGGGAAGTCATCAAGCCTATCAGTGGGGATGCACGATGCGAAGGAAGCAACATAGGTTACACCAAAGCCGGCGTAGTCGTAGCTTACAAAGGCATCGACTTCAAGGACAATTACTATAAAAAGGTTTTCATCAACGCATCCTGTGAACCGTCATACATTGGCAGTACCATAGAAGATGCCAACTTTACGCTTTACACAGACTTGAACGACATTGACTGGGGGAACGTCACCAACCTGGAAGAATTGAATGCCGCACTCGAAGGACGCGAACCCGTGGCCGTTGTCAGGGCACAAGGTACCGGAAATTGGAGCAACAAGCTGACAACAGCCGGTGATTTGGATGACTTAAGCGGAATACACGACTTATACGTAGTCTATAACCTGCCCGACAGGGACAATATCGGTGCCAACATCTATGGCTTATACCTCGACCCGGGAGAGAATCCCCAAAGTATCAAAGAAAACATACTCCAAGGAAATGGAATAGAAGTACGAGGCCATGGCAACCGTGCCACCATTTATACCGACACGGATACGCATGTCACTGTCTACAGCGTAAACGGAACGACCATAACAAACATGAACGTAAAAGGCGGTGTCACACTCATCGACAACCTTAATTCGGGTATCTATATCCTGAAAGCTACTGACAAGAACGGTAAGACAACCACCAAAAAGTTTATCGTGCAATAAAAAACACCTAACCTTTGGATGCGAGGCGAACATGACCTCGCATCCATTCTCAAAATAACCTTTATGAAAATAAAACACATGATTGCCGCAAGCCTGCTATTGCTCACAGGCATACAGACGGCAAATGCCGTAGAATGGCAGATGAAACAGGGGCCGATGATTACCCCGTGGAGCGAAACCATAGACGTCAACAACATACTCGGCGAATATCCCCGTCCGCAAATGGAACGGGAAGAATGGCTCAACCTAAACGGAGTCTGGGACTTGAGAAAGGCCGTAGAGGGAGAAGCATACCAAGCAGACTTTACGTACGACAAGAAGATTCTGGTGCCTTTCCCGATCGAATCCGCCCTCTCCGGCATCATGGAAGAAAGCGACAACCAATGTTATTGGTACCGGCGAACCCTGACCATACCGGAAAGCATGAAAGGGAAAAACATCCTATTGCATTTCGATGCCGTGGATTGGGAAGCCACGGTCTACGTGAACGGTAAGAAAGTGGGCAGTCACACCGGAGGCTACGACCCGTTCTATTTCGACATCACCTCTGCTTTAACGGACGGAGGCGAACAGGAAATAGCCGTTTATATCCATGACAATACGGGAGCAGAAGGCCAACCTAAAGGCAAACAAGCCTTGAACAAGTGGGGATGCTGGTACACTCCGGTCAGCGGCATCTGGCAGACGGTTTGGCTCGAACCAGTGAATCCGGTACACATCACCCGACTGTCTATCGAACCGGACGTGGACAATTCCTGCTTCAAACTGCAAGTGAACGCCACCGGAGACAGCGAAGCCACTGCCGACATCCGGTTGTCAGACCCAGACGGTAACACTGTGGCTTCATTGCAAGGCGTAGCCACAGGCACCCCATGCACCTTGCCTGTAAACGCTCCGGAACTGTGGTCGCCGGAACATCCCTACCTTTACGACCTCAACATCACACTATCCTCGGGAGGGCAACAAACCGATGCCGTAAAAAGCTATTGCGGCATGCGCAAAATTGAAGTGAAAAACGTAGACGGCACACCGCGTATCTTCCTGAACGGTACACAAATCTTCCAAATGGGACCGTTGGATCAAGGTTGGTGGCCCGACGGACTGTACACGGCACCCAGCGACGAAGCCCTCCTGTTCGACATCAAAGCGATGAAAGAACTTGGCTTCAACATGATACGCAAACACATCAAAGTGGAGCCGTCACGCTGGTACATGCATTGCGACCGTGAAGGAATTCTGGTATGGCAAGACCTGCCCAGTCCGAACCTTCCAGAAGGACACGAAGCCTTCGCAAGGCAAAACTTCGAAGAGGAAGCCGTCCGCATCATAGATGCTTTCGAAAACCATCCGAGCATCGTGCAATGGGTCGTATTCAATGAGGGGTGGGGACAGTTCGACACCGAATGGATGACACAAGTAGTCATCGACAAAGTCAGTCCGCAAAGTCTTGTCTGCTGTGCCAGCGGATGGAACGATGCCGAAATCGGTGACATAAAGGACTCTCACAGCTATCCTTATCCATCTTGTCCGATCGACCAAAAACGTGCTTGCGTCAACGGCGAATACGGGGGCATCACACTAAAAGTACCCGGACATATCTGGCCAGGCGGTGACTTCGGCTACACGACAGTGGAAACACCGGAAGACTTTACTGTCATGTTCAACGACTTGGCAGACAAAATCAAGGACCATTATTATTATGGGCTTAATGCGGCCGTTTACACACAGTTGTCGGACGTGGAAATTGAGAAAAACGGCATCTACACCTATGACCGGCGCATATTGAAACCATATTCACCCACAGGAGAATTGAAAGATAAAATCTTGGAATGCATCAATATGCCGCAAAGCGACGTAAAGATACAACCCGTCGTATCGACTGCCAAGGAACATAAATACAAATGGAAGTTCATCACCGAAGACAATGCACCTCGCCACTGGTTTGCCAAAGGGTTCGACGACAGCCTATGGCCCAAAGGGACTGCCGCATTCGGAAAGAGTTCATTATGGAATACGCAAGGACTTATCTCCATACCTTGGACCACACCGCAAATTTACATGCGCCGTTGGTTCTACTTGGGCGATGTCACCCAAGAAATGATCGACTGCATGCGCTTCATGATTTATCATGACGACGACATCTTCATCTATATCAACGGAGTTTGGGCTGCCACGAAAAAAGGTTCTGTTTCCAATTACATTCCTTACGACATTTCCGACGAAGCACGCCAGACCCTCAAACCGAACAGTTGGAACCTGATAGCCGTGAAATGTATTCAAACCGGTTACGACCAAATCGTAGACGTGGGCATCTCGGCGTTTTCAGCCACAGATTTCCATTATAAAGAGGTGTATGACGAATTCACGAACAAAGACTTTACCGAGTTTCCGAAACCGGGTAATCCAACAGAACCGGTATTTGAAAAAGTGAAATACCCCGTGCCAGCCGAACAAGCGGCCACGGCCATCGTCCGCGGACAGTTCCTCCACTCTACCGACCGCTCTGACGCGGCTTGGGGCGACTATGACAACGACGGATTCCTGGAAGTCACTTATTCCGGCAACAACGAACACCAACGGATAACCTCGCGGAAAAAGTTCTCCGCCCTGTATGACTATCAAGAAGACGGAACATTCAAGAAGCTGGACAGTCCCTTCGATGTGGTATATTATGCTTGCCCCACATGGTTCGACTACAACAACGACGGCTTAATGGACTTGTTCGTACCCGGAGTAAAATCCATGGACTATGAAAACGACCTCGACGATGTGGTCGCCTACCTGTACGAGAACAAAGGAATCGGACCGGACGGAAAATATGTCTTTGAAGAAGTAAATCAAGCCACACCGGAAAGCAATCTCATGGGAATCTCTCCTATCTACGGCTCGCTGGACGGCAGACGGTCGCGCCACTACGTCTCCGTGGGCGATTATGACAAAGACGGTTATCTTGACCTCGTCATCGCCGGACTGGACGACTACGAAGACACAGACGGTATCACGGATGAAAACGGTAAGCCCGTCGTACACCACGACCGGCGCGTGCTTTACCTCTATAAAAACAATAAAGGGAAAGGGTTCATCCGACAAGAAACCCCTTTGGACGGCGACAAACCCTTCACGGGGCTATCAAGAGGTTCGGTACATTTTGCCGATATGGACAACGACGGTTGGCTGGATATCATTTCATCCGGTTACGGCCCGGGCGAAGGTAATCTCCGCATCTACTGGAACAATGGCGACGGTACTTTCTCTGAAAACGGGCAATACCTGTACGGATCATACGATTCGTCTTGTTTCCCCTGCGACCTGAACGCCGACGGGTGGACGGACATCGTCGTCACCGGGTACTCTGCCACGAAAGGGCAAAATGCCAAATCATTCTATGTGTACCGCAATAAAGGCGGACGGACATTTGAAATGTTGGACGATTTGTTCTGCGGATTTGAAGGAGTGGACGGAGCTACCCCCTCGTTCGGCGACGTGAACCATGACGGACTGCCGGACATCTTAACAGGCGGACACGGCGAAAGCCATGAAATCACGACTTGGCTTTATCTGAACCGGGGAGATTTCTGCTTCAAGCCTTGCGGCGGATGGTATGATACGGCATCTCCTTGGACATTCGATCGTGTAACCCATGGTAATAACCACTTGATAGATTTCGACAACGACGGTTATCTGGATGCCTGGAACATGGGATGGGCGCATAGCGACGTATGTTCACGCGAATGCGCCACCGAACTTTACCGGAACACGTCGTCCGACGAGGGAGCCGTCCCCAACGAAGCCCCCACCGCTCCCCAAAACCTGAAAGCCGTCTACGACCAAGCCACAAAGATGGTCACTTTCAGTTGGGACGCAGCTTCGGACGACGTCACTCCCCAAGAAGCCTTGCAGTACAACCTGTATTTGAAAAAGTCGGGTTCAGACAAATTCTTCATGACCGTGCCGGCAGACGTGCAGACCGGTTTCATCAAAACTGGGGAAATCTCGGGACAAATCTCGACGACCGTCTACTCCATGTACATAGACGACGAGGAAGCCACGTATGAATGGGGCGTACAGGCCATCGACAACGGCAAGAGGGGCGGAGCGTTCACACTGTCCCGTTTCGACCCGTCCGTCAGCTCCGTAGAGGAATATATGCTCCCCGGCGTCCGGATATATGGTGCAAACGGCAAACTGCATTACCACGTGAACGAAAGCACAACCCTGACCGTCATGGACGAAACCGGCACCACCATCTCCCACATGACAGTCGACGACAGCGGAACAATCGATATCCCCCGATGCGGGGTCTATCTCATAAAAGCCGACATTGGACATAAAACACAAACTTTCAAAGTAATCTTATAACCGCTTTCACAAACAGATTCACGTACACTTCCGCAGATAAAACCATATTATCCAATGGGCGGAAGTGTACGTTTCTTTTTCTCTTCCCCCGTTTTGGTGCAGCTATTACATTATTTGAAGCATCCATCAACTTTTTGAAAGCTGCGGAATACATACCTTTGCTTGAGAAAGAAACTATTTTTTTATAACCATTAAAAACATTCATCATTTATGTACAAAAGTTTAAGAAGCATGCTGCTCATGTTGGCCTGTACGGTGTGTGGCTCGGTCCTCGCCCAAGACAACCTGAAAGCCATGCAACAGAAATTCGTCAACGAGAAGTTCGGTATGTTCATCCATTTCAACATGCCCTCATTCGTGGACGAAGACTGGCCCGCCCCCGACATGCCGGCCGAAACCTTCTACCCGAAGAAACTGGACTGTAACCAATGGGCCGAAGCAGCCCTTAGTGCAGGAATGAAATTCGGATGCCTGACCACAAAGCACCACAGTGGTTATTGCATCTGGGACACGAAGACTACGGAATACAATGTCATGAACAGCCCCCTGAAACGTGACGTGGTACAGGAATACGTAGACGCTTTCCGTAAAAAAGGGTTGGACGTGATGTTATATTATTCCATCCTCGACACGCACCATCGTCTACGTCCGGGATTTATCAACCGCAATCATATAGATTTGATTAAAAACCAGTTGAAGGAGCTGCTGACTAACTACGGCCCCATTTCCGCCCTCATCATCGATGGTTGGGACGCTCCTTGGTCGCGCATTTCATACGAAGAAGTTCCGTTCGACGACATCTATCACTTCATCAAACAGCTCCAGCCGAACTGCCTCGTCATGGACTTGAACTCTGCCAAATACCCACAGGACGCATTGTTCTACACCGACATCAAGTCCTTCGAACAGAATGCCGGACAACACATCTCCAAAGACACCAACCGGATGCCGGCCCTGTCGTGCCTGCCGCTGAACTCGTCGTGGTTCTGGAAAAGCGACTTCCCCACAACGGACGTGAAATCGCCCGAATGGATCGTTAACGAGAACCTGATACCTTTCAACAAAGCATACTGCACCTTCATCCTCAACGTGTCACCCAACCGGGACGGACTGATTGACGACAATGCCTTGGAGGCGTTGAAAGAAATCGGCCGCCTTTGGAAAGGAAAAGAAGGTGGCGAAATGACGTTGGGCGAATACGAACGTCCGATTACGGCAGAAAACATCGCTAAACACCGTCCGGCCAATTCCAGTTGGAGTTACGATTCTTTCATTATGGATTTCGGAAACGACGACAACTTCGGATCGGCCTGGCATTCCAATCCGAGAATCAAAGAACCATGGTACGAAGTGGAATTTGAACGCACGCGCCCGTTCAACATGATTTCATTGGTGGATGACAACCAGAGTTTCAGCAGCTATCGCGTACACTACCTCAAAGACGGAGTTTGGCATAAGATTCCCGTGACTCCGAAAGACGGAAAAGTAAAAGTGCACCGCTTCGATGAAGTCTGGGGAAACAAAGTCAAAGTCACTTTCACCAAGAAGAACGAAAACGAACGCATGTACCTGAATGAAATAGGCGTGTATAACGAACGCCGCGACTAAAAAAAGATCCCCTTATTCCATCCTCTCCAATCCGGAAAGAGAAAGAATAAGGGGATTATTATACGTGTACGGCATCTAAAGCCGACACGTCTTAACTTATTTCACCCACAAACGGAAAGCACCCTTTTGGGTCTTCACGATGTATAATGTATTGGTACGCAAAGCTACCGGAATAACAGCGCCTTCATACCGACCGACCAAAGCTCCTGTCAGGGCGTATATTTCCACGCGTCCGCCGCAAGGAACGTAAAGGTTGCCATTGGCATAAGCCACTTTGTCATTCTTACTGCTCACACCCGCAACGGAAGAACCGTCCTTGACAGTCAATGTACCGTCTACCGTAGTCACCACATAATTCTCCGGTTCTTCGCTCACGGACACCTTGATGGGGTAAGTGCCGGCCGTCAACGGTTCGGGCAAATTCACCGTAGCCACGGGCATGTCGGTAAATACCGTCTCAGCCTTGTCTTTGTTCACGAACCCTTCATACACGAGTTCATACGTCTCGGGCAGGTCACCGTCAAGATTGACCTCCACATCGTTGGCCTTGATAGTGAGGGCAGCCTTCTGGATGTCGAAAGCAACCTTTGTAGTAGTGGCACCATAATCCACACCGTCTACCGTCTTAGGTGCCGTAGTCACGACCAGTTCCGCCTTTCCGGCTTTCTTAGCCGTAACCACGCCTTTGTAGGTCATGCTTACCACCCCGGAAGTCAAGACAGTGCTATTGTAAGTAATCCCGTGTTCGTTGGTCACCAACGTGAATTCATCGCCGTAAGTCACCGTCTCAGGCACTGTTACCGTAATGCCCGGGCTCTCAGCCATAACAAGCTTGGCCACATCGGGCACAATGCTGACAAGTTCAAAATTGTCGAAAGAAACTTTTTCGGGCAACTGGACTGATACCGGGAACTCGTCGCCCACAACGGCATCCTTGTTCACGCTGCATACCACTTCGGGCTGGGTGGCCAAAGCCGCCAAAACGTCCTCATCATCATACACCGCATCAGAATAGCCGGTCGTGAAGATATATTCTTCTTGTCCCACAGCAGCGTTTACCGTACGATATTTTTCGTCATCGTAAGCCGTAGATAAAGTGTTGCTACCGTATTTGACATACACGCCTACCTTATTCTTTACCACCTTGAATTTCGCATCTTCGGCAAATTTCAAATCGTAGTTCTCTGCCGCACCTCCACTCAACTTAGCCGCACGTTCGCTACCTACAGCTTCCGCATCTTTCGGTGCAGATGCCGATACCGTGGGCAACTTGGACAAAACCTCAGAAGCGTCTTTTTCTGCATCATTCCATTTCCACCCGTCATAAACGAAAGTATAATGGCATTTCCCCTTGTCCATGTTAGACGTAGACACAGCTATACCGCGCCATGTCCAAGCATCATCGGCCAATGACACGTTGAGCGGTGCTTTCGCCACGGTCAATGTCATGGGTTCGGATTCAGCCGGAGTGAAATCATCGCTGCCCGGTTGGCTGGCGGTCACTACGACCTCGCCCGCACCGACGGCACGAACCTTTCCGTCTTCGCCCACTTCGAGCACGCCTTCCTTGGAGAAGCTGTATGCCAAAGCGTCCTTAGTATTATTGGAAATAAAGCCCAAGCCATCCACCTCGTCGCCATAAGTCAATGCCGGAATCTCGACTGGCAACTGGATTTCGGCACTCACTCCCTTAAACGTCAAAGTGTAAGTGTTTACCTTCTCACCCATAGCCGTTTCATCCTTCACCGTAATGGTCGTCACATTGCCTTCCGTAACGGTTTCCACTGTCGCGTCCTTACCGAAAGCCGTAGCCACGATGTCCTTACCCTGCAAGTCGGCAGGCAGTTGGTAATCGAACACACCGTCGGAGAATCCGTTCACTTCCTTGCCGTCTACTACGAGAGATTTCAGACGTGAATTGTACACCAACTGCACATCATCTACATAAAGGGCATTACCCGTACCCAATTCCGAACGATTGAAATAATCGGAAGCCGAGAATATGATGTTCATCTTTTCCGGATTCCCATCCGACTTATAATCAATAGCCACAGACTGACGCGTCCAATTTTCAATGTCACCCTCGATGGGATATTCTACAGAAGCCACCAATTTAGCATCCCCTGTCACTTCACTACCCGTAGGCATACCTAAAATATCTTTCTCCCGGTCTATCATATCTATCTCCACCGGTGCATTGCTCATTCCGGTTATAACTTTGGAAGAAGTAGTTCCAGTCCAAGAATAAAAGATGGCCATGGCTTTCTCTTTCGAGTTAAAGGAACCGTTTGCAGGTGCTTCCTGCGCATGCGTACGCTTTGCATAGAACACCAATGAATCGGGACGGGAAGTGAATTCAATCCCCCCATACGAGCCTCCATCACTGGTATCTTCCGGTTTGCCCACATTCGTCACATCACCATACGCCCAAGATGTTCCTAATGTTATATATCCCGGCGCCGTTGCTCCAATACCAAACATTCCTACATAGTTGTTCCACATCTTAACGGAATGGCCGTTGACTTCCTCCATACGGTCGGTATCCGGAGCCACAAGTTCTTCTGTAATCGTGATAATAAAGTTTTTGCACACGCTGGATGCCATCCAACCCTTCGGCTGCGTACCTACTGCCGTCTTTCCATCGGGATAGCAGGTTTCCCAAGGCTCGTCGAACGAACCGTCAAAACCCTGCGCTGCCATCGAAGCCGAAGCCAGCAACAAAGTGGATAAAAGTAGATTTCTCTTCATTATTATTCTCTTTCTTTTTTTTGGAATTATAAATACTATTAATACACTTGGCAATTAGTGAAGACAAAGTTACCATAGTCCGTATGAAAACCAAAGAAAATACGGTAAAAAGAGGACTTTTACCGAAATATATACCGAAAAATCCACTTTAAGATGTCACTTACCTGCTTTCACAGCTTCCCAGAGCATGGAATAGTCGATGCCGTCTTCCAAAACACATTTCCCCGTCCGCGCCTGTAAAGTCTCGTCCCCTGTCCCTGTTTCCGGCTTTCCACCTGTATCCGGCGAACGGGTGCAGTTTCTTCGGCTCCGTTTGCCTTTCTCCCCGACCTGCCATGATGCGACTTTGCTTTCGGGACGAACGGAATAAACCGTGTCACGCACGACCTCGCGGCGTATCACCGTATCTATCACCTGCGACACCTGCTGCAACGAAGATTCACCGGACATCCGTCCCAACTCCACTCCCCACAACAGACCGGCCACGGCGGCCACCGGCGTAGCCACCCATCCCCAGGAAACGCCGCCGGACCGACGTGGATTCCCCGGTACACGCAAACGGCTGTTTTCTTCATTCCGCAGCCGTGCGGCTGCCTGTGAGACTTGTTCCTCAAAGTGTTTCATAAACCTTCAATTTCTTTCTTAAGTATTGCAATAAATAATGAAGACGCGATTTCACCGTACCCTCCGGAATACCCATCACCTCGGCCAGTTGCGGCACAGTAAGTTCCTCTTCATAACGCAAAGCAAACAACACACGTTGTTCCGGAGGCAGCTTGTCCAACAATGCGGAAAGTTCGCGGTCGAACATCCGGACATCCATCCGAAGTTCCGGCTGTTCCTCATACGTCTCCGGCCCGCCACGCACCTCTTCCGCAAAACCGACCGCAATATTCCGGAAACGGTACTCATTCCGGCACAGATTATAGGCCATCGTGAAAAACCAAGGACATAACTCCCGTCCGCATTCATACCGCCCCCTTGCCGCCCATACGCGCAAGAACAGCTCCTGCGTGAAGTCCGCTGCCAACTGCTCTTCCCGTCCCAGCATACGGAAGAAAAAGCCGTGCAGGCGTCGGGCATAACGACGGTAAAGTTCATCGAAAGCCTTTTCGTCACCCGTTCGCCGCACACGTCCCATCAATTCCTCGTCCGATAGTTTCCGCAACGACGGCCTGAAGTTTATTTTTACCGCCATTTCTCCAAATAGTCCAAATACTCCTTTTTTTTCGCGGCTGAAAACCCGCCGTTCTCCACCGAAGCTTTCAATATCCGGTAAAGCCAGTCGGCACGCTCCTGATTACCCGATTCTCTATACGACTGCACCAACGGGCCCAACATGACCGTGTAGTTCAGCAGCAACATTTCGCTCCCCGACCACCATGACTCCAAACGGAAAGCAGGCTCGGTCAGGTAATCGAAATGATAATCCCGCTCTACATGACGTTGGGCTGCCGAAACATTGTCATAAGGCTCCTCACTGTACCGATACACCAATCCCTCATTATAAAGCTTGCGGGCTATGCCCTGCACGGCCCACTGCGAACCGGGCGAAAAGTAAGCCGGACGACCGGATTCGCGGATGACGTATTCCACCATCTCTTGCACAGCCGCCTTGAACTCTTCTTCCGTTCTGACCTCGCGCCCGGGAAAGGGAGGAATCCCCAACTGCCGGCACAAAGCGTCGCGATAGGACCGTATGGACAGAAAAGGAATCACGACCACCACCTTGTCCGTATGCACACGCATCGCACGCTGCAACATGAGCTTGTCGAAAAGCTCCGCGTCGCCGTTGCCGAAGAAAAGCCCGCCTTCGGCCATCCCTTGCAACTGGTTGTAACCGAAACGAAGGATAAACGAAGGATATTTGCCATGCTCATACTGGCGACGCAGGATGTCATTGAAAAGCCCGGCTTTCCATCCTGTCCCGTCCGTTTCCCCCATCATCCAAAGGTATCCCAGCACGGCATCGTATCCACGGTCTGAAATATCGTCCGGCAACAGGGTCATCGCCTTTTCCGCAAACTTGTTGTCAGGCCCCTGGGAGGCGCGGTAAGCACATATATTATAGGTATAAGTCTCCGGAATAGCCCGTTCCATACGCTCCAGGATACGGGGCATTCCTCCATCGTTCTTTCCACGGGAACAAGATTTCAGCCCCCAGGCAGCCTCAAACAGGTTGCGCCATGCCTTTTCATCCTGCCCGTCTGCGTCCACCTCTCTTTGCCAAGCCTCAACCTGGCCTGCATACCAGAGCGAGTCGTGCGCCTCTTCCACGATTCCTTTTATCTCCTGCGGTTTCTGTGCCGACGCGCAAAGCGCCACGGCCACCGCCCACGAAACAATCAACGTCCTTCTCATATTCTTTCTGTTTCTACCATGAATAATGTTTGTACTTGCAACACGTGTCATAAGGATATACACGCCACAAGGCATTTCGTTCAAAGAAAAAACAAGGCATGCCACGCCCATCCTCCTACAATACGATAGAAACGGTTTCGGGCTGTGGAGCTCCCCCGAAAATCACCCGGCTGACATCGGAAAATCAATCTCAGGCGAACGAAAAATCGTTCGCCTGAGATTGATTTTTCGTTTGGCGCAGAAAAATCGGGCCGCTTTTTCCCGTGGAAAAAACAGCCCCTTGATCCATATACACGTCCTTCATCCCGGCCTTGCACCGAACTAAGGAGCTTGCCAGAAATAACGGTCGTCATAGGTAGTATGTCCGGATAACGGCCAGAATCCCTCCGGCACCAAATACATTCGAGGACTTCCCGACCCGTCAGCAGGCTCCGTCTCAAACCGGCTTTCAAGGTGGGCATCGAGCATATAAAGGTTCTTGGCCATGTAATTCTCCAAATATCCTTCTTTGGTCTGCTTGGTCTTATGGTTCCAGTTCGCATCCTCGTTCAATACCAAAGGGAGTCCCTTGATCAGCCGCTCACGCACCTCGCCCGGATGCAACAACAGACCGTTTTCGTCAGTGACGTAAGCTGCAAAAGACGCGTCCATCCATATCCATTTCCCCAACTGGCGGCTCCACACCATATTGATGACATGGCAATCGGTATCGGTGTCATACGCTTTCGACTGGCACGTCACGAAGCGTGACGGGAATCCCATGGCCAGATACATCTCACTGAGCACCTGTGCCAGAAAGCGGCAATTCAGCCCGCGCCCTTCCCGCTTGCACAATTCATACATGGCTATCGAGTTCCGTGCACAGTCCGGCCACATCGAACCTCCGTCGTGACGGATGGCATCATGCAACCAATACATCAGATTCTTGATTTGGCTGATTTCGTCGCCGTCGCCGGCTATGCTGTCCAAATTGAAATAGCGACGCACACGTACCAAATTACTGTCCGTGGCCGATTGGTACGTAAATGCAGGCATCGGACGGGCATCTTCCCGATAGGCCGGGGACTTCTTCAACACATAAAGGTAGTCCCCCACTTCACGCACCTTTTCCACAAGGGCTTGAAACTCCGGATTTCCGCGCAGGGCATCCCACTCCTTGCCGCCCTTTATCAGGTCATACTTGGCAAATCCCAACTTTATTGCGATGTCCAAATGCGCCAAAGCCTCCTCGTCTCTCCCCTCAGATGCCCAAGCGCAGGCCGAATGATAAAACCAAGGGGCTGAGGTCTTCTTCATGTAGCCCATCACCTCTCCGCCGTGTGCCCAAATCCGGCGTACAACCGGCGCGAACCGGCTCATGAAGTCGGCCAAACCGCGTCCCTCCAGACATTCTTCATCCGATACTTGCGGAACGAAGTCTTTATGCTGGCTGCGCAGAACCTTTCCTTTCACGGTATATCCTTCAAACAAAGGGCAATGCTCTGCCGCACCGAGGCCCGTACTCAATATATCGCCATGAAACACCACCTGTTCCAACCGGGGACAGTCCGCCAGCAACGTGGGGCCTCCCGTTCCCAAGACAACGCCACGGAAATCCACACGCTTCAACTGCGGGCATTCGGCAAAAGTGCGCCACCCGTCGAGTTGTCCCACGTCTCCGTTCACCTCAATCCGCTCCACGGCCGGCATCTTCTGGAAAGCACCTCCACTGATAAAGTCCACATGATTCAACGACAAGGTTTTCAAATTGGCACATCCTTCGAAAGCACCCTTCCAGACGCCCCTCGCCTGCCGGGGGAAAACCACTTCCGCCAATTCGTTGCTCCCATAAAAGGCAGAAGCACCCACAAACACATTTTCCGGCAATACGATCCTACTGATCCGTGTGGCTCCCAAAGCCCCTTCCGCGATGGTGTCCAACCGTTCGGGCAAATCGATATGCGTCAATCCACATTCGCTGAACAAATAAGGCGGAAGCGTATGCTCTCCCTGCACCTCTCTCCATTCCCCGTGTCTTACGTACCCTCCTCCGCCACGGGCAAAAGAAACGTACCGCATGTCCAACACGCGCAAACGTCCCGGTGTGGATTGCCGCTCTTTGTCCCTCCCGGCCATTTCGCGCAGGAAGCACAAATCCCTCCCGTTCAATGTTCCTTTCAGCGTCAGGTCCGTCACCTTGTATTTGGCTTTCTTCCCCACCAGTTCCGGTAACGTCCCGGGCGTTTCCACTTCCACTTTCAAACGTTTTGCCACGACATGGCCCACTTGTCCCAAAAGACAAAACCACACGAACAATATCCGGGCATAATACAAAGCATTCTCACTGCTACAGTTTTCTTTCCGTTCCATGGTATCTCACTTTTTAATAGTCCTTCATACATAAATACGCAAGATTCGGAATTTTGTGACAAGAAAATCGTGTTTTTTCAAAAACCGGGTAAAAAAAGTATCTCATTCATCAAAAAACGGCTTTACAGACCTCAAATACTTGTCCCGTGAAATCGCACGGTTGCATCCGCTCCGGTCGGCCCTGTAATTCGTACATCCCAAAAACGGTTCTCCCCATCCTTCTTTCACTATCAAATAACCGCCCTTCAGGTTGTTGGTCATGAAATCGCAAATCTCCGGTTCATTGGAACAAATCCACAACTTCAACCCGTATGCCTTCTTGTACCTCAACTGCATGGGATAACCGCAGACGGGACACCGTTTCATTTCAGTGCGCGTCTCCCGGCAATCGTCCAATTCTCCATTTACCGTCACGCCGGGATAGTCTTTCACGAGTTCCCGCACGAAATCGGACGGATGCTGTTGCGGCACAACGATGTACACACGATTTTTGGTCCGTGTCAAGGCCACATAGAAAAGCCGACGCTCTTCCGCATATTCCATCGAATGGTCGTCCCTCACGACATACTTCAATACCGGGTCGTCCTGCACTTGCGACGGAAAACCGTACAACTCATTACGGGCATTGATGAGGATGACATGATCGTATCCCAATCCTTTTGCGCGGTGCACAGTCATAAAATCCAGTTTCGCGAACGGGTACTTCTTGGAAATCACATTCCCCGTCTTCTCCTCGTACGTAAACTCCGACGAACGGCAAAGGTTAAAGGCGTCGAACCCGTAACGCCCCAACAACAATATCGACGCGTCCGGATTCTCCTCCAATATCTGCCCGACAATCCTCTCCACCGTTTCGCCCACAAGGAAATACTTCCCACCCTTTCCGGCATATTTGCTCCGGTCTACGTTCTCCGTATAGGTCTCGACCACGACCGGACGTGTTATATGTTTGGGCGAAACCAGGCTTTTGCGTATCTGCGCCGTGTTCTTCTGTATGAAACCACCGGCTATGTCGATTACTTCCTGGGCGTTCCGGTAAGTTTTGGTAATACCCAGTTCCAACCCGTACCCAAAGGATTCCTTGAATTGGGTGAACAACGTGATATCCGAACCTGCATAGGCATAAATGGACTGCCAATCGTCGCCCACGGCCACGATCTTTGCATCGCAGAGTTTGCTCAGCTCCAAAGTCAGATTAAACCGCTGGCGGGAAATGTCCTGATACTCGTCGACTATGATATATTTGAACCCCAACCTCTCCCCCTGGATTTCCTTTTCGCGGAGCATTTTTGCCGAACTGTTTATCATGTCTTCAAAATCTACCGCTTGCTTTTCTTTCAGACGCTTGGAGTATTCTAAGTAACACCGCTCGCAGATGGATAGAAACAACTTGTTTCTCTCATTGGAGGACTTGCTTTGAAACTGATGGAAATGCTCTATCGTGAAACCGTTGGTCTTAAAGCCATGCAAGAACGTGCAAACCAGCTTGACCAACTTTATGATATATTTGTTCTCTTCCGTGCTGACCAACTTGTCGAAAACTTCCCGTGAAGTTCTCGGACGGAACTCAATCCCTTGGGCTACGAGCATTTCCTGCAAATGGTCAAGGTAATCGCGCCCGTCGTTGTATTCGGAATAAGTATAAACCAAATCCGTATGGTGTCTGCGGTGCAAACGGATTTTATCATCTATTTCCTTTTTATACCGGGCCAACTGTTCTTCCGTATATCTGCTGTTCCAGCCATTTTCCGTAATACCGAAATGTTCGACATACACCGTCTTGTCTCCTTGGGTAATCGTAAAATCCGGAGTATAGGGTTTGTACGTATACCTCATATTATAAGGATAAATCTTCTCGTACACATAGTCGATGCCGTTCATGAACAGGAAATTCGCTATCCTGACCTCCTGAACCGACCTTAACGTCTCGTGGGCAATGCTGACACATTTGCCGGTTCGTTGGTCTATAATCTTTTCTGCATACTCATCCATATTGCCACGCAAAGTGGAAAAGTCGGCTTTGGATATGTAGTTGAAGAAATCATTGAGATTGTCTCCCTCATACGGTGCGTCGAAATAGCTTCCGAAGAACAATATCAGCTTATCCACCAGTTCCGGACACTCCAATATATTCCCTTTTAAATAATTGTTGACCACATGCCACATAAAGCCACCATCCACGACCGTCTTCCTTTCGGTGTCTCGCTTTCGCAGTATGGCATAGCCCGTCTTATGGAAAGTCGTCACCGGACAATCTATCTTCAGATCCTTATTGATTTTGCTGCGCAATTCCCCGACCGCCTTATTCGTATATGAAATGACCAATATCTGTTCCGGTTTCACCCCTCTTTTTTCCACAAGGTATTTCACCTTCGCAGCCATGGTCGTTGTCTTCCCGGCTCCGGCCCCGGCCACAACCAACGTGTAGTCTTCATCGGACAATACGACCCGTCGCTGTTCCTCATCCAACTTCACATTAGGGTCCACCTTACGAAGTATCGTATCAAGATAAAGTTTGTCTTTGGCCAAATGCCTTTTAACAAATTCGTCATTGTGCGCTTCAACTACCTTGGAACCCTCCTTACTGCCCAAGTCTTCATACAGGCAAAGGAATCTCTCCATTTTCTTCGGGTCTATACGGTTCTTTTCGCAATACATGTCCAACATCCCCATCTTTTCCAAATTAGAAAGACTGACATGCAGTTCCGCATATCTTTCGTGAATGGGACGGTAATCGCTTCGGGCTATGAAACGGTCGCTATGCAGTAAAAGTCCGATTTGCCTCTCGAAATCCTCCAAGCGCTTGCTTTCAGTGCATTCTTCACCCTCTGAATGCACTTTTTTTCTCCGGAAAAATATCTTATCCCACTTCCAAACCGACATACTTTGTTTTTCCTATTGGCAAACCAACTTGATTTATTTGGGTGTAAAATTATAAAAAAAGCCACAATCATCCTGTAATACAGCCATTTTTAACAAAAAGAGGAATACTTCTTTTTACACAGAAAGTATTCCTCTTCATGATGATCATATATCGTACCGGATTATTCAGCCGACGTTTCCACAGCCATCTGGCGGTAGCTATCCAATTGCTCTGCCGTGAACTTGCGGATAAAATTGAAATGCTTCTCTACCTCGGCCTCAGCATAGTTCACATACACGTTCAGGCTCTTGGCAAACAAATCGGGACGGTTGGTGGCATCCTGCATCAGCAAATGACACATGATGGTGTCGGCTGCCATCTCCATCAAACGACGGGCCACGAAATCGTGCAGTTCCTGATTGTTGGCTTCTTTCACAGCGTTCGTACAAGCATCGAACTTGTTGGCCATCTCCTTCACGCGGTTCATGTAGCTCTCATATTCCGGAAGCACGGGCTGCTGCTCGAAATCACGGATGGTGGCGATGTATGCCCCGTTCGTCACGTAACGGATGGCCGCCACAGTCTGCAACTGGGTCGTACCCTCGTAAATAGAAGTGATACGAGCGTCGCGGTAAATGCGCTGACAAGCATATTCCAACATGAAACCAGAACCTCCGTGCACCTGGATACCGTCGTAAGCATTCTGGTTGGCGTATTCCGAATTCATACCCTTGGCCAATGGCGTAAAACTGTCGGCCAGTTTGGCATACTTCTTCTGTTCGGCACGCTCTTCCGGCGTCAGCTTGCGTTCGCGGGCTATGTCGTCCAATGCCTTGTAAATATCCACATAACGCGAAGTCTGGTACAACAACGCGCGACCTGCGTCCAACTTGGCTTTCATCGTGGCCAGCATGTCATATACGGCCGGGAAGTTGATGATGGCCTTACCGAACTGTTCACGGTCTTTCGCGTATGCCAAAGCCTCGTTGTAGGCCGCCTGACTCAACCCTACCGACTGTGCGGCGATGCCGAGGCGTGCACCGTTCATCAATGCCATGACATACTTTATCAAACCCAACTTGCGGCTTCCGCATAACTCAGCCTTCGCATTCTTATACACCAGTTCGCAAGTCGGCGAACTGTGGATACCCATTTTGTTCTCGATGCGACGCACGTCCACTCCGCCGTCGCGCTTGTCGTAAATGAACATGGAAAGACCACGTCCATCCCTCGTACCTTCTTCCGAACGCGCCAACACTAAATGGATGTCGGCGTCACCGTTCGTAATGAAACGCTTCACGCCGTTCAGCCTCCAACAGTTATTTTCCTTGTCGAAGGTGGCATTCAGCATGACGCTCTGCAAGTCGGAACCGGCATCCGGTTCGGTCAGGTCCATCGACATCGTTTCCCCGGCACATACACGCGGGATGAAGCGACTGTGCTGGTCTTCGTCGCCAAATTCATACAACGTTTCGATACAGTCCTGCAACGACCAGATGTTTCCGAAACCGGCATCGGCGGCAGCCACCACCTCGGCACACATCGTGTACGGCGTAATAGGGAAGTTCAACCCGTTGTACTTGCGCGGCATCGTCATGCCGTTCATACCGGCCTTGACCATGGCGTCCAGGTTCTCCACCGTCCCGCTGGCATAATCCACACGGCCGTCGTGGCAGTGCGGGCCTTCTTCGTCCACACCTTCGGCATTCGGGGCAATCACATTGGCCGTGATGTCGCCTACGATGTCCAACACCTTATTATACGAATCCATCGCGTCGGCATAGTCCACCGGCGCATAATCAAATTCGTCCTTGTCCCTGAAGTCGCGCTCTTTCAATTCCACAATGCGCTTCATCATCGGATTCTCTAAGTGATACTTGAGTTCCGGTATATCTGAATAGTAATTAGCCATGTTGTTTACTTGCTGTTTTGTTTGTAATACTTGATGAGCTTCGGCACGACTTCCTCCACCGTACCGTTAATGACATAGTCGGCAATGGCATTGATCGGAGCGTTCGGATCGCTGTTCACGGAAATGATGATGCCGCTTTCCTTCATGCCCGCAATGTGCTGGATAGCCCCAGAAATACCGCAAGCGATATACACTTTCGGGCGTACCGTCACGCCGGTCTGGCCGATTTGCAGGTCGTGGTCGCAGAACCCGGCATCCACTGCCGCACGGCTTCCACCTACTTCGGCATGAAGCTCGTGTGCCAATTCGTAGAGCATGTCGAAGCCTTCCTTGCTGCCCATGCCGTAGCCTCCGGCAATGACGATGGCCGCGCCTTTCAGGTTGTTTTTAGCCTTCTCCACATGGCGGTCGATGACCTTCACCACGTATTCCGTTTCCGGTACATACTTGGCCACATCGTGCACAATCACTTCTCCTTTATAATTAGGATCGAGCACTTCTGCCTTCATCACGCCGCTGCGCACCGTAGCCATCTGCGGACGGTTCTCAGGATTCACAATCGTAGCCACGATGTTACCGCCGAACGCCGGACGAATCTGATAAAGCAGACTTTCGTACTTCTTTCCGGCTTTCTTATCCTCATGGGAACCGATTTCCAATGAAGTACAGTCCGCCGTCAACCCGGAATGAAGGGCGGACGACACACGCGGACCCAAATCACGCCCCACGACATCGGCCCCCATCAGGCAGATTTGCGGTTGCTCCTCCTTAAACAGGTTCACCAACACGACCGTATGCGGCAACGACGTGTAAGGAGCCAACCCCGGAGCGTCGAAGATATGCAATTTATCTACGCCGTATGGCAATATCTGCGGTTCTATCTTTCCCGTAATGCCCGCCCCGGCGGCCACAGCTTCGAGCTGCACGCCGAGCGTATTGGCTAACTTACGGCCTTTGGTCAATAATTCCTGGCTTACTTCGGCCACCGTGGTGCCTTCAAGCTCGCAATATACAAATACGTTGTTCATCTTTATCCGATTGTATGGTTAGCCAATAATTCCTGTATCAATCCCTCTACGTCGGCATCGGAAGCCGTCAGCACCTTGCTCTCCTTGGCCTTGAACACGATGTTCTGCACGGCCTTCACCTTGGTGGGCGAACCGCTCAGGCCGCACTGCTTCAAGTCGGCATCCACATCGGCCGTACTCAACTGTCCCAAAGTCAGGTAAGGTTTCTTTCCGTACTCTTCGGCATAGGCCAACCCTTCCGCCGGCTTCTCCATCGGCACCATGGCGCGCTTGTATTTCATCACCAGCTTGGCGTTGCGCGGACGGCAAGGAGCCGCACTCCCGTTCACCGTCAGCACGAGGGGCAACGGAGCTTCCACAGTCTCCACACCGCCGTCGATATGACGCTTCACCGTCATCTTCCCGTCAGCGCACTTCAGGATTTCTTCCACATAGGTCACCTGAGGCAAGCCCAATTTCTGCGCCACTTGCGGCCCTACCTGTGCCGTATCGCCGTCAATGGCCTGACGACCACCCAAAATCACATCGGGCATGCCCAATTTCTGAATAGTAGCAGCCAGCGCATAACTGGTGGCCAATGTGTCGGCACCTGCAAAAGCGCGGTCGGTCAACAAATAGCCCCCGTCGGCCCCACGGTATAAACTCTCGCGAATCACTTCGGCTGCACGGGGAGGCCCCATAGTGATGACGGTCACGGTAGAACCCGGATTCGCATCTTTCAGCCTCAAAGCCTGTTCCAGCGCATTCAAGTCTTCAGGATTGAAGATGGCCGGCAAAGCAGAACGGTTTACCGTACCTTCCGGTGTCATGGCATCCGGCCCGACATTTCGGGTGTCGGGAACTTGCTTGGCAAGTACAATGATGTTTAAACTCATAGTTCTTTAGTTATTTTGTCGTATAGATTAAGACTTGTTTCCTTTTCATGGCAAAACATATCTCGCAAATGTACTTATTTTACGTCAAGTGCCCAAGGAAAAAAAGCATAAAAAGGCATTCAGACCGTAATTTGCAAGACGATTCACTCTCGGAACAAGAGTTTTTCTCTATCGAAAGAGCTGGAATCCGGTCCAAAACATTATCTTTGCGACACCAATCGAAATACTGACTGACATGAAGAAGACCTGTATGCTTTCCGCCCTTTTAATAGGATGCGGATTATGTTCCACCGCCCAAAACCCCAAAGACTTCCGCCCGATGGAGGACGTGAACCACGTCACGGACCTCACACTCGACAGCTTGGAAAAAGCCAACACGGCACGCCCCGTGCCCGGTTCGTCGCGAAAGGGCAACCACCCCGTGCTCTTCCTCGTGGGCAACTCCACGATGCGCACCGGCACGAAAGGCAACGGCGACAACGGCCAATGGGGCTGGGGGTATTTCGCCCACGAATATTTCGACGCGGACAAGCTGACCGTGGAAAACCATGCCTTGGGCGGCACGAGCAGCCGCACGTTCTACCGCAAGCTTTGGCCTGACGTGAAGAAAGGCATCCGCAAGGGGGACTACGTCATCATCGAACTGGGGCACAACGACAATGGTCCTTTCGACAGCGGCCGCGCACGGGCTTCCATCCGCGGCATCAGCCCCACGGACTCGCTCTGTGTGACCATCAAGGAGACGGGTGAGGAGGAAACCGTCTACAGCTACGGCGAATACCTGCGCCGTTTCGTCCGTGAATGCAAGGCTTTGGGCGCACACCCCATCCTGCTCTCGCTCACGCCCCGCAACGCATGGGACACGAAACGCCCCGGACACATCGCACGCGTGGACGGGACTTTCGGACTTTGGGCGCGGCAAGTGGCCGAAGAGCAAGGCATACCCTTCGTAGACCTGAACGAAATATCGGCCTCGAAATACGACCGGTTCTCGGCATGGAAGGTGGATTACCACTTCTATCGGGACCGCATCCACACCAGTGCGTTCGGCGCACGCCTGAACGCCCGTTCGGCCGCCGAAGAACTGGCCGCTTCCACGCACCCCGCGCTGAAAGCCTTGCAGGCTTGCCTGACGAACCTCGAACCGCCCGCCGCGCAAGTGAAACGCGAGAAAGGCAAACCCGTGGTCTTCATCACGGGAGATTCCACCGTAAAGAACGAGGACAAAGACCCGAACGGCATGTGGGGTTGGGGCAGTCAGGCGGGAACCATCTTCGACACGGACAAAATCACCGTGGCGAACGAAGCCAAAGCCGGACGGAGCACACGCACTTATCTGGAAGAAAACCGCTGGGAACGTGTCTACAACGCCCTTCAACCGGGCGACTTCGTGTTGATACAGTTCGGCCATAACGACATCGGCGACATCGACCGGGGCAAGGCTCGCGGTGTCATTGCCTGCGCGCAGGATACCAGTCATGTTTACAGGGTCAACAAAGGAGATAAAGTTTACAACGAAGTCATTTACTCCTTCGGATGGTACCTGAAAAAATTCATCGACGACGTGCGCGAAAAGGGTGCCACGCCAATTCTGGTGTCCCTCACGCCCCGCAACGAATGGCCGAGCGGAAAGATAGAACGCCGCAACGACAGCTACGGCAAATGGTATCGGGAGGTAGTGGCCCAAACCGCCGTAGAGTTCGTGGACTTGCACAACATCTCGGCCGACGCCCTCGACCGGATAGACCAAGAAGGCGCCAAAGCTTATTATAACCGCGACCACACGCACACCTCGCTCAAGGGTGCGCAACTCAACGCGCAAAGCATAGCCGAAGGTCTGCGTACCATAGACAGCCCGCTGGCCCAGTACTTGAAATAAACACACGCCCAAAGTAAGGTCGGACAATCGGATTTGTCCGGCCTTTTTCATGACTTCCTACGAGAAAAGCAGGAAAAAACGCCTCCAAATAGCGCGACAAAATGAATAAATATACGGTATATACGGAGTTTATGCACTCCAAAACCGTATATTTAACATTTAATCTCAAGCGAATGATTTTTCAATCTTTTGAAAGCGAAAAAAAATTCTCCGCACAAAAACGGACAAAGCTCGTGAAAAACGTTTTTCGGACGGCTAAAAGACGGGAACGGAAGGCCGGAAAACGGCTTTTCTGAATTATTCGGTGGAAATCCGGTTCCGAAACCGTCCGGCAAATGGATACAAGAACCTTGCTTTTTCCTGACAGCCGCCCCATATTCCGTGCACGGCATGAAGCGGAAACGTGCATTTTGACACCTTACTTCCATTTCCGGATAACACTTTGCCCAAAAGCCGACGCGCGAGAATCGCGTATTTCCCATCGACGGGACAACCGGATGCATATACGCCGGTCTCATGAAACATTAAGTCAGGGGTTGTCCGGCATTTTTCACATTTCTTCTGCATGCCCTATAAAAATTAACGCGTGCGCACAATAAAGAGGTGGCGGACACGTTTTCTTAAAGTATATTTAGCAAAAAAAGACATGATAGAATACGTGAAGGGCCAGATTGCCGAACTCACTCCGGCCATCGCCGTCATAGATTGCCACGGCGTGGGATACGGCCTCAACATCTCTTTGAACACATTTTCAGCCCTGCAAGGCAAGCAGGAAGCCAAACTATACGTTTACGAAGCCATCCGCGAAGACGCCTACGTGCTTTACGGTTTTTCCACCCGCCAGGAACGTGCCCTCTTCCTGCTGCTCATCAGCGTGTCGGGCATCGGGGGCAACACGGCACGCATGATTCTCTCCGCCCTCACACCGGCAGAATTGGTCAACGTCATCAGTTCCGGCAATGACAAGCTGCTCAAGACCGTGAAAGGCATCGGGCTGAAAACCGCCCAACGCATCATCGTGGACCTGAAAGACAAAATCGCATCGGTGGAAATCGAAGGGACGACTGCCCCCGGCACTTCCGCGACCGCGGCAACCGGACATTCCGAAATACTGGAAGAGGCCGTGGCCGCCCTTACCATGCTTGGCTTCCCGCCCGCCCCCTCGCAAAAGGTCGCATTGGCCATCCTGAAAGAAGAACCGGAGGCCGCCGTGGAGCGTGTCATCAAACTTGCCCTCAAAAGATTATAGGAAGCCGAAAGCTTCATAGCCCAACGGAACAGCATGAAAAGAAACTTGAAAATCGCGATTAAGCGAGCGCAGACCGAGCTTGCTCGAAGGATGCCGAGCGTGAGCGATTTACGCAAAAAGTGGCTCTACCTCATCCTTCTGGCCATCAGTGCCAACGCACTGGCGGACATGGGAGGTGCCGCTTTCTTGCATATATCCCGGAACGAGATCCCGGCTCCGGCCGAACCGGACACCATCCGGCCACGTTTCAGCGTGAAGCGGACGGCGCCCCGCGACGAAGACGATCTGAAAAAACGAAGCTTGGACCTAAAAGACCCGGACAATCTGAAAACGGATACCGTTTACGACCCGGCGACAGGCAATTACACCATCGGTACCAAAGTGGGCGACAGTTACCTGAACGCCCCTTTGCTGATGTCGCCGGAAGAATATCAGGAATGGAGCCTGCAAAAGTCCTTGCAGAACTACTACCGGCAAAAGAACAGCGAAGCTTTCGAGAATGAAGGCAAAAACAAATTCGACTTCACGGACATGCAGTTCGACCTGGGACCGGCCGAGAAAATATTCGGTCCCGGTGGCGTGCGTATCAAAACCCAGGGTTCCGCCGAACTGAAAATCGGGGGTAACCTGAAGAAGACGGACAACCCGAGCCTCTCGGAAAACCGCCGGAAGACCTTCGGATTCGATTTCGAAGAGAAAATCAACATGAGCATGAACGGCAGCGTAGGCGACAAAATCAACATGAACCTGAACTACAACACCGACGCCACGTTCGACTTCGACGCGCAAAGCATGAAACTGCGCTACGAAGGCAAGGAAGACGAAATCATCAAGTTGATAGAAGGGGGTAACGTGTCGCTTCCCACCAATTCCTCGCTCATCAAAGGCGCTTCCTCGCTGTTCGGCCTGCGGGCTGACCTGCAATTCGGCAAACTGAAACTGCAAACGGTCGTTTCCCAAAAGAAATCGGCCTCGAAAAGCGTGTCGTCCAAGGGAGGCACACAAACGCACAATTACGAATTCTCGGCTACCGAATACGAAGAAAACCGACATTTCTTTCTCGCCCACTTCTTCCGCGAACATTATGACCAGAACATGAGCAAGCTGCCCACCGTCATGTCCGGCGTCACCATCAAGCGTATCGAACTTTGGGTGACGAACAAAACGGGAAGTTATGAAAGCAACCGCAATATCGTGGCCTTCACCGATCTGGGCGAACATGACCATATCTCCAACCCGATCTGGAGCAAAGGTAATGTGCAAGTGGCCGCCAATGCCGCCAACACCCTCTATTCGACCATGACCACACAGCATGCCGCCGCACGCGACATCAGTCAGACGTCGAGCGATCTGGACGCCATCGCGGGCTTTGAAGGCAGCGTGGACTACGAGAAGCTGCAAAGCGCACGCCTGTTGTCTTCTTCGGAATACACCGTAAACAATTCATTGGGCTACGTGTCGCTCAACTTTACCCTGCAACCGGACGAAGTCCTGGCCGTAGCCTTCGAATACACCTACAACGGCACAACCTACCAAGTGGGCGAGTTCTCGGCCGACCTGACCGACAATACCCAAGCCCTGTTCGTCAAGGCCCTGAAAAACACATCGAACACACCGCAGATGGGCAACTGGGACTTGATGATGAAAAACGTGTATAGCCTGGGAGCTACCACCACGCAAAAGGACAAATTCAAGCTGGACATCCAATACCAAAGCGACTCTGCCGGGGTGTACGTGTCCTACATTCCCGAAGCCAAATACAAAAACACCAAGCTCCTGCGGGTAATGAACTTAGACCGTCTGGATGCCAACAACCGTCCGAATCCGAACGGACAGTTCGACTATGTGGAAGGATACACCATCAATAAAGGACGCATCTACTTCCCCGTGACCGAACCTTTCGGAAGCCACCTGCGCCAATACCTGAATGATGAAGCCTTGGCCGAGAAATATTGTTTCGACGCACTGTACGACTCCACCAAGACCATGGCCAAACAGATAGCGGAAAAGAACAAATTCCTGCTCTCCGGAGAGTACAAGGGAAACAACGGTGCCGAAATCAGCCTCGGCGCCATGAACGTGCCGCAAGGCTCCGTGACCGTAACGGCGGGAGGCGTGACGCTGACGGAAAACACGGACTATACGGTGGACTACTCGATGGGCGTGGTGACCATCATCAACCAAAGCATCATCGATGCCGGCACGAACGTGAGCGTGGACTTCGAAAGCAACGACAACTACGGCATGCAGCGCAAAACGCTCGTAGGATTCAACCTGCAATACGACGTGAGCAAGGACTTCACGTTCGGCGGAACGTTCATGTTCCTGAACGAACAGCCGCTCACCACAAAAGTAAACATGGGCGAAGAACCTTTGAAAAACACCCTGTGGGGCGTCAACCTCTCGTGGAAGAAAGAAAGCCAATGGCTGACCAACCTGATAGACAAAATACCGCTCATCGACGTGACCGAGCCTTCGCAAATCAGCTTTACCGGGGAGTTCGCCCAACTCATTGCCGGGCAAAACAAGAAGATACAGGGGTCGGCTTCCTACATCGACGACTTCGAGAACACGAAAAACGGCATCAGCGTGATGCAGCCCACCAACTGGATGATTTCCAGCGTGCCGTCCGACTTTGAAGAAAGCAAGCTCGTCAACGACGTGCGCGGAGGCTACAACCGCGCCCTGCTGAGCTGGTACACCGTGGATCCGCTCTTCACGCGTCAAAGCTCCTCGCTCACGCCCGCCCATATCAAGAGCGACCTGAACCAACTCTCCAACCACTATGTACGCGAAGTGTACGAACGGGAACTCTATCCCAACAAGACACAGACCAGTTACAACTCGGCTGCTTCGCTCCCGGTAATGAACCTCGCTTTCTACCCTACCGAACGGGGAGCCTACAACCTGGATCCGAACTTGGACTACAACGGAAGACTCACCAACCCCAAAACCCGTTGGGGCGGCATGATGCGTAAATTGGACACCAACGATTTCGAGACGGCCAACATCGAATACGTAGAATTCTGGTTGCTCGACCCGTTCATCTACACCCGTGACAAGGGCGGCGACTACGGAGGTGACTTCTATTTGAACTTAGGAGAAGTGAGCGAAGACATTCTCCACGACGGAAAGAAATTCTTCGAAAGCGGAATGCCCATCGACGGAAACTCCAACTATTACACGGAAACGGCGTGGGGACGCGTGCCCAACACCACCAGCGTGGTCTATGCTTTCAACAACGAATCCGGAGCACGCGAACGACAGGACATCGGATTGAACGGACTCAACAGCGAAGAAGAACGTACATTCGGCGCCTACCGTGAGTTTCTCATGGCCGTACAAGGGAAAGTGAGCCCGCAAGTGTACGATTCGTTGATGAACGACCCGGCCGGAGACGATTACCACTACTTCCGGGGATCGGACTACGACGCCCAGCAACGCAGCATCCTCGACCGTTACAAGTATATCAACCTGCCGGAAGGCAACTCGCGGTCGAACGAAAACGCGAACGAGTCGTACGACACTTCATACAAGACCACACCCGACGTGGAAGACATCAATCAGGACTACACATTGAACGAGTACGAGAAATATTACCAATATAAAATCAGCATCCGTCCGGAAGACTTCATTGTGGGGCAAAACCATATCGTGGACAAACGTACGGCAAGCGTCAAGCTCCGCAACGGCAACACGGAAGAGGTGAATTGGTATCAGTTCCGCATACCGCTTACCGAATACCAAAAGAAAGTGGGCAACATCAACGATTTCACGAGCATACGGTTCATGCGTATGTTCCTGACCGGTTTCGAACAGCCCGTCATCCTTCGTTTCGCCACACTGGATCTGGTGAAAGCCGAATGGCGTTCCTACGAACAGGCTCTTTATGCCGGCGAAATGCCCACCACGAACGGAAGCATGGAAATATCGGCTGTCAACATCGAAGAAAACAACGACAAGACACCGGTGAACTACGTACTGCCTCCGGGCATCAGCCGCGTAGTGGATCCGGCACAAAGCCAACTGGCCGAAGACAACGAACAGGCCCTCTCGCTGACGGTACGTAACCTGGCTACGGGAGACGCCCGCGCCGTGTACAAGAACACCAACCTGGACATGCGCCAGTACAAACACCTCCAAATGTTCGTCCATGCCAACGCGCTGGCCGAGAATGTAACCGAAACGGAAGACAATCAGACCAGTATCTTCATCCGGCTCGGCTCGGACTACAAGAACAACTTCTACGAATACGAAATTCCCTTGAAGCTGACGGCAGCCGGACGCTACGACACTTATTCCGCCGAACAGTGCCGCGCCGTATGGCCTGAAGAGAATATGCTGGACATCGACCTCTCGGTGTTCACCAAAGTGAAACAGGCACGCAACCGCGAGAAGAGCCTCGGCAATACCAACCTGACCACACTCTTCTCCGTCTACGACGACAACCGGCCGAACAACAAGGTAAGCGTCATGGGTAACCCGACCTTGGGCGAGGTGAAGACCATCATGATCGGCGTGCGTAACAATGCCCGTGCAACCAAGTCGGTGGAAGTATGGGCCAACGAGCTTCGCCTGCAGGAATACAGCAATGATGGCGGTTGGGCCGCACAGGGTACCCTGAATATACAATTCTCCGACCTGGGTTCCGTCAATCTGACCGGACACATGGAAACAGCCGGATTCGGAGGCATAGAAGACAAAGTGAGCGAACGCAACCAGGAAGACATGTACAATTACAGCATCACGACCAGCTTCGAACTGGGCAAGCTGCTGCCGGAGAAAGTACGCTTCACGGCGCCCATTTACTATTCGTTCAACAAAGAGGTCATCAAACCGAAATATAATCCGCTCGACACGGACATGTTGCTGGAAGACGCTCTCGACGCTTGCACCACGGAGCACGAAAAAGACTCGTTGAGAAGCCTGACCACCACAGAGACCACGAATAAGAACTTCAGCCTGAGCAACGTGAAGTTCAACATCGCCACGCCCAAACACCCCATGCCATACGACCCCGCCAACTTCTCGTTCAGCTATTCGCACAGCGAGTCCAACAAGACGGGCGAAACCACGGCTTGGGAAACGGAAAAAAACTGGAACGGAGCGTTCAACTACAACTATTCTCCCGAATACAAGCCTTTCGAGCCGTTCAAGAAGATGATTAAAAGCAAGAGCAAATGGTGGGACATCATCCGCGACCAGAACTTCAACTACTTGCCGCAAAACATCAGCTTCAACACGAACATCCTGCGCAACTATTACGAGTACCAGGAACGGGACATCGAGAATCTGGAAGACCCGACGTCGCTCCCTCTCTCCTTCTCCAAAGAGTTTTTGTGGAACCGCGATTTCAGTCTGAAGTGGGACTTGACCAAAAACCTTCACTTCTCGTTCAACTCCGCCACCCATGCGGAAATCGAAGAACCGAACGTTCCGGTCAACAAGGACCTCTATGCGGACCAGTACCAAGTGTGGAAAGATTCCGTATGGCACAGCATCAAGGGATTCGGCACTCCGCTCGACTACCAACAGGACTTCACGGCCTCGTACAAAGTACCGCTCGAAAAAATACCGTGTTTCTCGTGGATGTCCCTCGACGGCAATTACACGGCCAACTATTCCTGGGAACGCGGCATGGAACTGGAAGACGGAACTTCTTACGGCAATACCATCAACAACCAGCGTTCGGCTACGATAAACGGACGCTTCAATCTGGAAACGCTGTACAATTTCTCTTCTTTCCTGAAAGAGGTCAACAAGAAATTCTCGGCCAGCGAACGGAAGAAAGCCAAGGACAAAAGCAACCGTGAACGGGAGAAGGCCAAGGCACAAAAAGAAAAAGAGAAGGAAGCCGCCGCCAACGGGAAGGACGGGCAAAACAAGGACGGGAAGGACAAAACGGACGGCAAAACGGCGGACAACGCCAAAGGTACGGCCAACGCCAAGGTGAAAAACCCGAAATTCAAGGGATTTGCCGGTGAAATCACCCTGAAACCCGATACGACCGTGGAACTGGCGCACAACCAAAAGAGCCGCCGCATACGCGTCACCGCCGTAACCGCTGCCGGACGCCGCTACCCCATCAAGTTCAAGAAACTGGATAAGAACAAGATTCGCATCCTGAACATGGACTCCGTAAAACTGCGTGTCAACGTCATAGCCAAGACACCGGCAAAGGAAAAACCCTGGTACCCCTACTTACAAGGAGCCACACGCTTCCTGATGATGGTGCGCAACGTCAGTGTCAGCTACCGTAACACGTTCGCCATGTCCTTACCGGGGTTCCTGCCCAACGTGGGCGACATGCTCGGACAACGTACGGGCGGAGGCATGCAACCGGGATTGGATTTTGCGTTCGGCCTCACCGGCGAAAGCTATATCGACAAAGCCAACGAGCGGGGATGGCTGCTCAACAATGACAGTATCAGTACGCCGGCCACCACCAACGCCATGGAGGACCTCCAACTTAAAGCCACGTTGGAACCTATTCCGGACTTGAAGATTGACTTGAATGCCAGCCGGACGGTGAACAGTAACAAGAGCATACAATATATGTATGCGGGCATGCCCACCACACAAAGCGGCAGCTTTACGATGACCACCATTTCCATCAAATCGGCCTTCGAAAGCAGAGGCGACGCCGGAAACGGATACAGCAGCAAGACATTCGCCCGTTTCCAACAATACCTCAACACGTTCCAAAGCCGTGTGGAAGCCCGCTATGCCAATGCCACCTATCCGGCTGCTACCGGACTACAGGGCAAGTTCGACCCGGCCAACGGTACGGTAGACAAGTATTCGTCAGACGTCATGATACCGGCTTTCCTGGCCGCTTACACCGGAGGAGGAGACATCAACTCCCCGTTGGACATTTTCCCGAGTCTGGCACGCATGCTGCCCAACTGGACCGTATCCTACAAAGGCCTGGCCTACCTGCCTTGGATACGGGACCACTTCAAGAGCGTCACCCTGAACCACTCCTACAAGAGCATCTACTCTGTGGGGGCTTACAATACGTACAGCAGTTGGATGGAGTACATGGGCGACCTGGGATTCATACAAAACACTACGGACAATGCTATCATCCCGAGCAGCATGTACGACATCAGTTCCGTATCCATCAACGAAGCCTTCTCGCCTTTGGCAGGACTGGACCTCACGTTGAACAACAACATGACTGTCAAGGTGGAATATCGCAAGACGCGCGTACTCACCCTGAGCATGACCGCGGCCCAGTTGAATGAGGCTTGCAGCAACGACTTCGTCATCGGATGGGGCTACAAAATCAATGATTTCAAGTTCTCTTCCCTCTTCGGAGGCCGACGCAAGAAAGCCGGAAGGAGCAATAACAACAAGCAAACGAATGCAGCTAACAACCGGAACAATACCCGCAAGAGCGGTACTTCGGCGAAAAACAGCCGCGTCATCAGCCACGACCTGAACCTGCGTTTCGACTTCTCGTTCCGTAACCAGGACGCCATTACGCGCAACATCCAGACTTCGCTGTCTGAAGCTACAAGCGGCAACAAAGCCATCAAAGCCTCGTTCAGCGCGGACTACACGATGAGCCGTTACGTCACGTTGAGCCTCTATTACGACCGTCAGCGCAACCAACCGTTGCTCTCGTCCAACGCTTATCCCACCATCACACAAGATTTCGGGTTCAGCCTGCGGTTCTCACTGACAAGATAGAGCCTTACGCTACACGATTCGGCGGAGCAGGAAAACATCCTGCTCCGCCGAATCGTAAGTTGCCCACTCAAAACCTTCGCTTCACATGTATATGATTTTCATCGTTCCTCCGCCCCAAACGAAAATCTCCTGAGAACGGAAAATCGTTCGGCTGAGAATGAAAAATCGTTTGGCTGAGATTGATTTTTCGTTTGGCGCAGAACAAAATGACATTCTCCTCAGTCCGGAGGCGGACTTTACATCAAGCTGTATTACAGTAAATTAAGAAGAAAACAGTCTCCTATGGCGAAAAAAGTCGCATCCTCCTCCGACTGTCAAACTTCTTCCTTTACTGGTGCGGAAGGTGCTCCTCCTGTTTCCGAGGTGCCGACCGGTTTCAATCCCATCTTTGCCGCCCGACGAAGCATGAATTCGTATGCCGCATCGTGCTCGTTCGGTACCACGCCGTCGAGAATCGCATCTTTGATGGCACTCTTTAGACTGCCGACCTCGCGACAAGGAGACAGACCGAACACCGCCATAATCTCCTCTCCCGAAACCGGAGGCTGGAAGTTGCGCACACGGTCGCGCTCCTCCAAATCCACCAACTTGCGGCGCACCAACTTGAAATTGTCCAAGAAGCGTTGTTTACGTTGGGCGTTCTTCGAAGTAATATCAGCCTCGCAAAGTGTCATCAAGTCCTCGATGTCGTCACCGGCTTCGAACAGCAGACGACGCACAGCGGAATCTGTCACTTCCTCGTCGGCAATGACAATGGGGCGCATGTGCAGCTCCACCATCTTTTGCACATATTTCATCTTCTCGTTCATCGGCAACTTCATCTTCCGGAAAATGTCCGGCACCATCTTGGCTCCGATAAAGTTATGATTGTGAAAAGTCCATCCCGCCACAGGGTCGAAGCGCTTCGTACGCGGTTTGCCGATGTCGTGCAAAAGGGCCGCCCAACGCAACCACAAATTATCCGTATGCCGGCAAATATTATCGAGCACTTCAAGCGTGTGGTAGAAATTGTCTTTATGCGCACGTCCGTTTACCTTTTCCACCCCCTCCATAGCTGCCAACTCGGGAAAAATGAGAGGCAGCAAGCCGCACCGAGCCAACTCCACGAAGCCTTTCGAAGGCGTGGGCGTCATCATTATCTTATTCAATTCGTCGGCAATACGCTCGCGGGAGATGATCTTTATCCGTTCCCGGTTCCGTTCCAATGCCTCGAACGTCTCTTCATCTATATAAAAATTCAGTTGGGTGGCAAAACGCACGCAGCGCATCATGCGCAGCGGGTCGTCGCTGAAAGTAATGTCGGGGTCGAGCGGCGTACGGATGAGGCGGTCTTCCATGTCCCACACGCCGTCGAACGGGTCGACCAATTCTCCGAAACGTTCACGGTTCAAACATACGGCCAGTGCATTAATCGTGAAATCACGGCGGTTCTGGTCGTCTTCCAACGTCCCGTCTTCCACCACCGGCTTACGTGAGTCATGGCTGTAACTCTCCTTCCGGGCTCCTACGAACTCCACCTCCATTCCCTTGAACTTGACTTGTGCCGTACCGAAATTACTGAACACACTCAGGTGTGCGCCTCTCCCCAGCCTGCCGGCCAAAGCCTTGGCCAATGCTATGCCGCTACCCACCGTCACGATATCGATGTCCTGCGAAGGGCGCTCCAGAAAAAGATCACGCACATAACCGCCTACGACATAGCATTCCACACCCTGCTCATCAGCCACTTCCGATATTTGATGGAAAATCTTTTTGTCCAACAAATGTATCAAATCTTCCCTCGTCAAATTCCTCATTCTTCAAAAATACCATAAAATAATTGCAAAAATACGATTTTTTGCGCATCGGCTTGAATTATTCCCTCAAAAAATGGTACTTTTGCAGAGTGAATTCTGTGACAAAAAGCCTATGAGAAAAACATTATACACCTTATTGCTTCCTATTATCGTCTGTTCCTGTACGGGACAAGAGGATAAGGAAGAAGAATACGCAGGCCGTATGCTCGATGCTGCGCGTACCTTAATGACAGAAGGAAACTACGTAGCTGCCAAAGACAGTATTCTGGCCATGCGTGAAACTTTCCCTACGGCCTTTAAAGCGCGCGCCACCGGCATTATCGTAATGGACAGCATCGAACTCCTTGCGGCACAAGATACGTTGGCCATAATGGACAGTACCCTAAGGGCAGAACAGGAAATACTGAAAAAACTGGAAGCTGAAAAGCGACGGGGACATAATGCCGAATATTACCGGCAACGCACGGATGTGTTCCATCTCAAACAACGTTTCGACGAACTGGGGGCCAAAGTCAAATTTTATCTGCGCAAGATAGAAGTGGACATCCTCGAAAGGGATAAAGGATTTGACGGGGATACGGACGAATAATCCACCCCACTCTTGCAAAGAAAGAAAATGAACGTCCCCTCCGTCGCTATCACAGCAAGGAGGGGACGCTTTCTATAATTACATTGTGTTTGTGTGTTACCAAAACTTATTGGCTGCCGCATTATATTCCAAACCGGCTTCGGCCATCTTGTTTTCCAATTCTTGGCGGTCCACGTCCATATCATCGCATAAAGCATCGAGCGTCGGATAAAAATCCCGCAACTTCATATTGATGAAACTCATCAGCATCATCGGATCTTTCGGCATTTCTCCTTCCATCTTTAACCTCCTCGTCTTATCATTATAAATGTCCGTTCCTGACCGTCACCACCAAGGTACCTATGCAAAGCACAGCCGCCACCAGACAGGCAAACAATACGTGCCATATGTATGTATCCATCTGAAAAAATAATCTTTTTACCTTAAACAAACCGTAACCTACGCGTATCTTTACCTTAAAACCATTACCTATTAATATCTTTTTCGTGATACAAAGGTACAAACAGGACGTTTATCCTGCAAGATGAATAATCATTTTGAAATGAGTTCCGGTAAATTCTTGACCTAAATCAAGAATTTACCGGAACGTTGTATCAGATGTGACAAAGATGTTACAATAAGAACCTCACAATATCATTATAACAAGCCAGCACCATAAGCCCCATGATCAAGGCCATACCTACCACTTGGGCGCGTTCGAGGAACTTGTCGCTGGGCGGACGACGAAGAATCATCTCGGCAATGAGGAACAGCACGTGACCGCCATCCAGCGCCGGAATGGGCAGGATGTTCATGAAAGCCAGCATCAGGCTCAGGAAGGCTGTAGTCTCCCAAAACGTCAGCCAGTCCCACGTAGCAGGGAAAATGCTCCCGATAGTGATGAAACTGCCCACACTTTTCGCTCCGTCGGCCGTAAATAAGTACTTCAAGTCGCTTACATATCCGGAGAGTACATCTATCCCATGGGAGATACCGGCCGGAATACTGGCCCAGAAACCATAGTCCACCTTTATAGGTTTATAATACGCCGAAAGGGTTTGTTTCAACAATCCTAATTTGTAATCTGCCCCAAGTTCCAATGTCACGGTATCCGTACGAGCGCCATCTTTCGACTGGTAAACCACAGACAGGCGGCTGAGACGCACGCTATCCTCATGGGACGGGCTGCCGGCCATCAAAGGTTCCATGCGTACTCTCATAATTTCGTCAAAGTCGCTCCACGTAGCCACCGGCTTTCCATCCATCGCCACGATGCGGTCTCCGCTACGGATTCCGGCTTCATACACCGGAGAGGAAGGAAGAACAGAATCTATGACCGAGGGAATGAAAGGAACCATGAACGGCGGATTGGATTTAAGCATCTCCAACATGTTCATATCTTCCGGCATCGTCAGACTCACTTCCCGGCCCTCGCGCAGCACAGTTACCTCACGGGCCTCCGATACGGCACGGTAAACGGAACCGTCCCATTTCCGGATTTCTTCACCGTCCACCGCCAATAAGACGTCTCCGTCGCGGAAACCTAATTTTTCCGCTTGTTCGTTGAACTGGTATCCCATCGTCATGTCCTTGGCCGGTATATACTGTTCGCCCCAATGAAAAAGAATCATGGTGTAGATAAACAAAGCCAAAAGGAAATTGACCACTACACCTCCAATCATGATAAGCAGACGCTGCCACGCCGGTTTGGCACGGAACTCCCACGGCTGCACCGGTTTTTTCATCTGCTCGGTGTCCATGCTCTCGTCTATCATACCCGCAATCTTCACATAGCCTCCGAAAGGAAGCCAACCGATACCGTACGCGGTCTCATTGTCCTTGCACTTGGGAAACAAACGGGTAAACCACTTGTCTTTCGTACTAAATAAGTGGAAATAAGGATCGAAGAAAAGAAAAAATTTCTCCACTTTCACGCGGAAGAGTTTGGAGAAAAAGAAATGTCCTCCCTCGTGAAGCACTACGAGAATCGAAAGCGAGAGCACCAACTGGAGGGCTTTAATCAATGTTGCATCCATGTAATATTGTGTTTGTTTTGTTTTTGTTTAACATGCCCCGACGTACTCCGCTGCAATCCGGCGCGCCTCGGCATCCGTCTGCAAATAGTCCTCGTACGTGGGTTCCTTTACGAAAGAAGTCTTCCGCATCGTGTTTGCTATCACATCGCTCATCTGCAAGAAGCCGATACGGTCTTCCAAAAAGGCACGATTGACGATTTCGTTAGCCGCATTGACAATGCAAGGCATGTTTCCGCCTTCATGCAAGGCTTCATACGCCAAAGCGAGATTACGGAAACGACGGGTGTCCGGCTCCTCGAAAGTGAGCGTGCCTACCCGGAACAAGTCCAGACGTTCGAACGAACTCTGTAAACGCAAGGGATAGGAGAAAGCATATTGTATGGGCACACGCATGTCCGGCATTCCCAACTGCGCCTTGACCGCCCCGTCGGCAAACTGCACGGCACTGTGCACGATAGACTGTGGGTGTACCACCACCTGTATCTGTCCCGGCTCGACGCCGAACAGCCATTTGGCCTCTATCACTTCAAAACCCTTGTTCATCATCGACGCGGAGTCGATGGTGATTTTCGCCCCCATCGACCAGTTCGGATGTTTCAACGCCTGGGCTTTGGTCACCGAAGCCAACTGTTCATGGGAAAACGTGCGGAAAGGGCCGCCCGAAGCCGTCAGGATAATCTTCTCTACAGGACTTACCTCGCCTGCCAAACATTGAAAGATGGCAGAATGTTCCGAATCCACCGGAATGATGTCCGCATGATAATCATTTGCCAGACGGTTAATCAGTTCCCCGGCTACGACCAACGTTTCCTTATTGGCCAATGCTATGGCTTTTCCCGCCTTAATCGCACTGATGGTCGGCCTTAAACCAGCAAATCCGACCATAGCCGTCAGCACCACATCCACCGGCCTTTCCTGCACAATCTGACAAAGCGCTTCCGCTCCGGCATACACCTTGATGGGCAAGTCGGCCAACGCATCGCGCAACACCTCGTACTTGTCCTCATTGGCAATGACTACCGCTTCGGGCATGAAACGGCGTGCCTGTTCTATCAGCAGTTCCACCCGGTTGTTTGCCGTCAGTACATACGCCTCATACAAATCGGCATGTTCCTCGATGACTTGCAAGGCCTGCGTCCCGATAGATCCCGTGGAACCTAATATCGCAATCTTTTTCTTCTCGTTCGTATTCATCCAAGGTATTATTCTCATTCCCCCAAAGCCAAAAGGCCATCGGGCAAAGTCATGTAAATCTTACGGTTTTTATGGTCGATATCCTCCACCAAGTCTTCACCGGCCGGAAGCAAAATCTTCCCGCCAGAAGGAGTAGCGACTTCAAAAAGAACATTCAACGTAGATTCGTCTACCGCTTCCACCTCTCCCAATTCACCATGAACCGTGTCCACGACCGTGAAACCGGTAAAGTAACTCCACGTATATTCTCCCTCATGTACCTCTTCCGTCAGGGCCTTCGGAAAGTAAACTTCCACGCCGACCATGCGGCGTGCCTGCTCTTCCGTATCCACCCCTTCGAATTTCATCAAGACCGTCGTATCGCTCCGAAAGCGGTATTCTTCCATAAAGAAAGGCACCAGTATTCCGTCCATACGGCATACCACATACTCCGCTTCCACACGGTCGAACACATCGTCCGTAAAGGCCATGTTCAATTCCCCCGACACCCCGTGTGTCTTGGTCAACATACCTATTTTATATACTTCGTCTTCGCGTATCATTCTTCTACACGTTTGATGCAAGCTCCCAATGCCGTCAGACGCGATTCGATATTCTCATATCCCCGGTCTATCTGTTCGATATTGCTGATACGGCTTGTCCCGTCTGCACTCATGGCGGCTATCAATAGAGCAATTCCGGCACGTATGTCAGGCGACGTCATGCGTCCGCCACGCAAACGGATTTGATGGTCGTGCCCGACCACCACGGCCCGATGCGGGTCACAAAGGATAATCTGCGCCCCCATATCAATCAACTTGTCCACAAAGAACAAGCGGCTCTCGAACATCTTCTGGTGAATCAACACCGTACCTTTGGCTTGTGTGGCCACCACGAGCAACACACTCAACAAATCCGGGGTCAATCCCGGCCACGGCGCATCGCTCAAGGTCATGAACGAACCGTCCAGGAAAGAATCAATCTCATAATGGTCATGCCTCGGGATGAACAAATCATCTCCATGACGAAGCACTTGCACGCCCAAACGGCTGAAAGTATAAGGAATGATGCCTAAATTATCATACGACACATTCTTGATGCTGATACCATCGCCCACCATGGCCGCCATGCCAATGAAACTGCCCACCTCAATCATGTCCGGCAAAACCGTATGTGCGGCACCGTGAAGCGAATCTACTCCTACGATGGTGAGCAGGTTGGAAGCTATTCCGCTGATGTTCGCCCCCATACGGTTGAGCAAATGACAAAGTTGTTGGATATAAGGTTCGCACGCAGCATTATATATCGTTGTCGTACCCATAGCCAACACTGAAGCCATAATGATATTGGCCGTACCCGTGACCGAGGCTTCGTCGAGCAACATATACGTACCACACAACCGCCCGGCATGAATGTCGTATACGCCCCGTCGGATGTCATAATCAAACTTGGCCCCCAATTTCTGGATTCCGAGAAAATGCGTATCCAACCGACGGCGTCCGATTTTGTCTCCTCCCGGCTTAGCCACCATGGCACGGCCGAAACGGGCTATCATCGGGCCGATAAGCATCACGCTTCCCCGCAGTTTGGTACAACGCGCCAGAAACTCATCGCTCTGCACATATTCCATGTTCACCTCGTCAGCCTGAAACGTAAAGTCGCCCGGAGCATTCCGCGTGACTTTCACACCGACATCTTCCAACAAACGGATTTGGTTGTTCACATCCGAGATGTCGGGTATGTTTTTGATACGTACCGGTTCTGAAGTAAGCAACGTCGCACAAATCACCTGCAAGGCTTCGTTCTTCGCGCCTTGGGGTACTATCTCTCCGGTCAAACGACGACCACCCTCTATAATAAATGAAGCCATACGAACAGAACCGCCGCTTAATTTTTCCGTTTGTTCTTCCGCCCGACATTACGATAAGCCACTGGGGCACGCCCCGGCTGAACCTTATCATATTGGTCGGAGAACAAGTGAAAACGTTCTCTATCCAAATGCACGTTACCATGCGTATAGTGGTCCAAATCCAAAGCCACTTTGTCATCGTCCATGGCATCCTTGTTCCAATTACCCAAGCTCCGTTTCATCTGCCCGGCTACCAACAGCGTCAGTTCTTCCCGTTCCGCACCCTCCGGCATCTCGGCCAATTTACGTATCAACGCTTCCAACAAAGCCCCGTAATGACGATAACGGATCTTTTTCATCGGATAGGCCATAGGAGACGGCTTACTGTCCCCTCCTACTTTTCTGGGCGTCACTTCGTACGGATAATCAATATCCAACTTATAATCGGCCATGATAGCCAAATGATCCCACAATTTATGCTTGAAATCCGGTACGTCACGCAAATGCGGAAACATGTTTCCCATTATCGAGACTATCGTGCGAGCACAACGTTGACGCTCCTCACGGTTTTCCAGCGTGAGCGCATAATCCACCATTTCCTGGATGCCGCGTCCGTACTCCGGCATCGGTAATTTCTTACGTTGGGTATTATATATCATTTACAAAAGTTTTTTCGGTTTTGAAGCTACAAATTCTTTCAAATAGAAAGGCTCGAAATAAGCCACGTCTTCAAATCGGCCCAGCACAAAAGCCTTCTCTGCCAAAGGCCCCATGTTCCGGGCCAAAGGCATGACATCCGGAAGGAAATGCGCATTCGGGTGCGTAATTCCAGTCTTGCATTTCTCAGCGCCGTCACCCAAAAAGTACACCGGCCGTTCGTTCAGGAAGTCTTGGTAAGTGCTCTCGTCCACAATGTCGGCTCCGATGGCCCGTACCGGTCTCAAAGCCCTGTCGTACAAAGCGGCATATACTTCCATCCTGCGCGCATCTATCATAGGACACAACAAAGCGTCTTCAGGCAAATCTTCCTGATAGAGCAGCACCGGCACGCACAACAATTCCAACGTCGGGACAGCTATCAGCTTCAAACCGCGGGCATAGCAGATGCCTTTGGCCATCGACACACCGATACGCAATCCCGTATACGACCCCGGCCCCTGACTCACTGCCACCGCATCGAAAGGAATTCCGTGATTGTCGATATAAGAGATAGCTTCGTCCACAAAAACACCTAACTGCACCGCATGCGAAGGCCCGCTTTTGTCTACTTTTTCAAACAATACCGCCCCGTCTTCTGTAACGGCTACCGAGCAAACCTTCGTACTCGTTTCAATATGCAGTATACAAGACATAAACTATTTTTTCCTTAGAATAACTCCGCAAAGTTACCATTTTATCCTATTATTTTCCTACTTTTGCATAAAATAATTATTAAATCATGATTCAATCAATGACGGGCTACGGCAAATCGACTGCCGTAGTGAAAGGCAAAAAGATACACGTGGAAATCAAATCCCTCAATAGCAAGGCTTTAGATCTTTCTGCACGTATCGTACCGCTCTATCGGGAAAAGGAAATGGAAATCCGCGCCATGATCAGCCGGACGCTGGAGCGCGGAAAAGTGGACTTCACCATCTGGGTGGAAAAAGACGACACGCAAACGGCTACACCTATCAACGGCGTTATCTTGGACAACTATTACCAGCAGATTAAACAAATCAGTGAAGAACGCCATATTCCCCTTCCGGCCGACTGGTTCGCCACGTTATTGCGCCTGCCGGACGTCATGACCCGTACGGAAGTGGAAGAATTGGACGAGGAGGAATGGACAGCCGTACGGACTGCCATCGAGGAAGCCATCGGCAAGCTCGTGGACTTCCGCAAACAGGAAGGTGCCGCACTGCAAAAGAAATTCACCGAGAAAATACAAAACATAGGCGATTTGCTGAAAAGCATCGAACCATACGAGCAAAGCCGCACCGAACGCATCCGCCAACGTCTGGTGGAAGCCTTGGAAACGATTCCCAATGTGGAATACGACAAGAACCGCCTGGAGCAGGAAATGATTTATTATATCGAGAAACTGGATATCAACGAAGAGAAACAGCGTCTGGCCAACCACTTGAAATATTTCATGGAGACCATGGAAAACGGTCATGGACAAGGCAAGAAGTTAGGCTTCATTGCCCAGGAAATGGGACGTGAAATCAACACGACGGGAAGCAAGAGCAATCTGGCCGAAATGCAGAACATCGTGGTGAAGATGAAAGACGAACTGGAACAAATCAAAGAGCAAGTGCTCAACGTAATGTAACCCTACCGACGACAATGACAGGCAAATTGATTATCTTTTCCGCTCCCAGCGGCAGCGGGAAAAGCACGCTCATCAATTATCTGATGGGACAGGACTTGAATTTGGCTTTCAGCATCAGTGCAACCAGCCGTCCGCCACGGGGGACGGAGCGTGACGGGGTGGAATATTTCTTCCTCACGCCCGAAGAGTTCCGCCAACGCATCGCCAACGGTGAATTCCTGGAATATGAGGAAGTCTACAAAGACCGCTTCTACGGCACCTTGAAAGCGCAGGTGGAAAAGCAACTGGAAGCCGGACAGAACGTAGTGTTCGACGTGGACGTACATGGCGGATGCCACATCAAAGAATTTTACGGCGACCGCGCTTTAAGTATGTTCATCCAACCGCCCTCGGTGGAAGAGCTTCGCCGCAGACTGGAAAGCCGGGGCACGGATACGCCGGAAGTCATAGACGACCGCATCGCACGGGCGGAATACGAACTGACATTCGCCCCCAGATTCGATACGATAGTCGTAAACGACGACCTCGAAAAGGCCAAAGCCGAAGCACTGGCCCGCCTGAAAGCCTTCTTGCACCCATAAAACCCACAGCCCATGGACGACAAAACCATCCAAAGGAACTTACAGACCAGCATCATACTGTTCGTCTTATGTCTGATAGTCACCATCGCCGCAGCCCTTTTGCAATGGACCGAAATCACCATCGCCATGGGAGTGTTAGCCGTGGTGCAAGCCTACATCATCTACGTATGGTGGCACCGGAAACGCCATCGGAAACCCCATTTCCAACATAAATTCCACGAAAGGGCATGACGGAAACGGGCATCTACGGGGGATCTTTCAATCCTATCCACCGGGGACACGTGGAGTTGGCCGAACGCCTTTGCCGGGATGAAGGGTTGGACGAATTGTGGTTTATGGTATCTCCCCAGAATCCATTCAAAAAGTCGTCTCCCGATTTATTGAATGAAAATATCCGTCTGGAGCTAGCCCGCATGGCCGTACGGGAACATCCCTGCCTCAAAGTGAGTGATTTTGAGTTCCGCCTGCCCCGCCCGTCCTACACGGCAGACACTTTGGCCGCCTTACGGCAAGCTTATCCCGACCGGCTCTTCACATTAGTCATCGGTGCAGACAACTGGCTTGCTTTCAAGGACTGGAAGAAACCGGACGAGATTCTAAGCCACCATCGCATCTTGGTCTACCCCCGTCCCGGTTACGCGGTGGAGGCCGCGTCCCTTCCCCCCGGTGTCAAGCTTACGGACACCCCGCTCATCGACATCAGCTCCACCGAACTCCGCCGTCTCATCTCCCAAGGCGGCGACGCCTCTTACGGATTAGACGAAGCGGTCTGGCAGGAAATCCGCAAAAAAGGATACTATCGGAAAGCATAAGGCATCTGAGTGAATAAAACAGACATGCCCACTGTCTCTTCCACGATTCAGCAGGCATGTCACATCTTTACGGCATCCTTCTCTCACAAAAGCCGATATGCCGACTCATTCATTATACCAATTTTACCTTCAATACCGGTGCTATGTCATTCGTCTTCTCCTCCGGCAACATCACTTTCAGGCCGTCTTCGCCACAAGTGAACTTCACCTTTCCGTAACCTAACAACTCCACACTTTTCACCTTTCCTTTATAATAAGGAGAACCTTTACGGAAGCTTTTCATCATGATTACTTTGCTTTCAGGCCATCCTAAAGCCGTAGCATACACGACCTTCTTGCCTTTCTGTACAAAACGTACATCCTTTGCCGTATAATTCTGCCCTTCATTGAACCCCTGCGCTTTCATCGGGTTGGCAGCCTCAGCCAAAGGTCCCTCGCCGAACGTCGTCCACGGGCGAGTACCATAAATACTTTCTCCGTTGACATCCATCCATGCTTTGATATCTTTAAGAATCGCCACTTCTTTCTCGTCTATGGCACCGCTTCCCCTCAAAGGTACACTCAACAAAAGGTTACCGTTCTTGCTCACGATATCCACCAACATCTTTACCACTTGGCTTGCAGGCTTGTAACCATTACGGTCGTATACGCTCCGCTCATAATGCCAATTGCCCAAGCAAGTACACGTCTGCCAAGCTTTCTCCTGCGGACGATCGGGTATGCCACGCTCCACATCCCATACCATGGCCTCCTTATGCTTGTCTTCAAGAATCTTGCCCGTCACCACGGCGCGCATCTTTCCCTTGTTCTCTTTCAGGCTCGTGTTATACATGTGAGCTAAGATTCTCACGCCCTCGTCACTGATAGGATAGAACGGCAACACAGTATCGTCGAAATACAACACGTCGGGATGATAACGGTTGACCACATCCAACGTCCGGTTATACACCTTCGTCTTGAAATCCTCCGAAGGCTGGGAGGCTCCGTTACCCCAAGCCCACTGCGAATGGATAGCCCCGACATTCTTGCTGTCCTTGCTCCGTTCGTGTCTCTGCTCATATAAGTCCTGGGGATCGTAACCTTCCCACCATTTTCCTTTCCCATCGGCTTTCGTCAACTTGCCATCGAAATCTTGTGAACCTTCCATCCAAGTCCAAGCGTGGGAGGCATGAATACTCACACCAAGCGGCAAGCCGTATTTCTTACACGCCTTGGCCCACTCGCCCACGACATCCCGTTTCGGACCCATGTTCACGGAGTTCCACGGTTGGTACTTGCTGTCCCAAAGGTCCATATTATCATGATGGTTACCCAATGCCATGAAATAACGGGCACCCACGCTCTTGTAAAAACGTACCAGAGAATCAGGTTGCCACTCTTCGGCCTTCCATTCATTAATCACGTCCTTAAACCCGAAATCCTTCGGATTACCATATTTTTTCACGTGCACGTCATACTGCCAATGACCCGGATAGTACATGTGACGCGCATACCAATCGCCCGACTCCGGTTCGCACTGCGGCCCCCAATGCGCCCAAATGCCGAATTTGGCATCGCGAAACCAATCCGGACACTCATACGCTGCCAAAGATTCCCACGCCGGTTGGTATTTGCCCGTCTGCATCGGTTCGGGCTGTACGTTTTGCTGTGCTGCCGAAGGGACGCATGCAAGCATCGCCGCCCCACAACACAAAGACATCATCCATTTGTTTCTCATTATCTCATTTATTTGGTTTTGGATGCAAAATTAAATATTTATCCTTAAAACAGAATTGCACTATCCAAATTCAATATAGGATTTTATAGGCTTTTTTCACATCATACCGGACTGCCTTGCTTCAATATCTCATCGGAAGCTTCCGACTGCAAGTCCTTTCCCACCTCGCGGTCGAACAATATTTTAAACGTATAAGCACAGCTGCAAGGTTTATGTTCCGGAAAGCGGATTTCAAGTCCCTCGTCCGTCAACTGCCAATCCAGTTTCTCCGCGGACCCCAAGAGCACGATGTCTTGGAGCCGGGCACCGGCCACCGCTTCCTTGTCTAAGGACTTGATGAAGACGGAAGATAGATGAAAAAAGAGGCCATACCCTGCGGCATAACCTCCTCTCCATAAAAACTAAACCATAAAACATCTTTATGTCCAACCACGGCGATAAGCACTGTGACCGTAAAATACCACAACCACAAAGCAAATGAATGGCAAAACGAAAGACAAGTTTACCGCCGGCATCCCCCAAAGCGTGTGCAGGTCGATGATAGCCGCCTGAGCCGGTGGCAATATTGAACCGCCAAGGATGGCCATAATCAGCCCGGCGGCCCCGAACTTGGCATCTTCGCCCAAACCCTGCAAGGCGATACCGTATATGGTGGGGAACATGAGCGACATGCAAGCCGACACGCCCACGATGCAATACATACCCCAAATGTTTTGCAGGAACATGACGCCCACGGTAAACAATGCAGCAAAAACAGCCAACGTCCGCAACAGCAACCCGGAATTGAAGAAACGTAACAAGAACGTACAAATGAAACGGCTCACGCAAAATACGGCCATCGCAGCAATATTGAACTGTTGTGAACGCACCTCGGCAGCCTGCTCAGCCATGCCCATCGACATGAAAAGGCGGGTACCGTATTGAATGATAAACGTCCAGCACATGATTTGCGCTCCTACGTAGAAAAACTGCGCAACCACGCCCTCACGATAACGACGCACAGCTACAAGACGCTTCAACGTAGGCAGAAAATCAATCTTACCCGACGTATCGCGATGACGCGGCATCCTCACCAAACGGACGAGCACTAACATGGAAAGCGTCACCAGTCCTACCACCAGATAGGGAGCGATGAGCGTCTCCAAATCCGCATCGCGCACCGCTTCGAACTCGCTACCGGACAGCAAGGCACGCCCGGCGGTATCCAATGGGTGCAACCGACGCTGGATGAATTCCATAGCCACGTACATGCCCAACAAGGCTCCCATGGGATTGAAGGCCTGCGCCAAATTAAGCCGTCTCGTGGCTGTTTCCTCCGCCCCCATTGAAAGGATGTATGGATTACAACTCGTCTCCAAAAAAGATAGCCCGCAAGTAAGGATGAAATAGGCTATGAGGAACGGATAATAGTCCCCCGTCATCTTGGCGGGGAAAAAGAGGAAAGCTCCCAATGCGTACAACCCTAAACCCAACATGACACCTGCCTTGTAGGAATAACGGCGGATGAACATGGCGGCCGGAAAGGCCATGGCGAAATAACCTCCGTAAAAAGCCACTTGTACGAGCGTACCCTCCGTCACACTCATACGGAATATCTTGGAAAAGGATTTTACCAATGGGGTAGTCACATCATTGGCGAATCCCCACAGGGCAAAACAGAAGGTAATAAGCGCAAATGGAACCACGGCAGCCCATGTACCGTCGCCTATAACTGGAATTTTCCGACTATCTTTCATATTTTCGTTTTTTTGATATTAGATCAAAGTTTAAAATCACTCATAAAGGTAAAACATTCTCTCCATCGGTTGCCACTTTTCCGCCGAAGACGCACCGGGGGCGGCCTTCTGGAACACAGACATATAATCTTCCCATTCCTGTTGGCGCGGTAGTGTGGCCAGTTTTGCCATGGCCTCATCCCAATCGAAGTCCAGCGGAGTTTCGACTATCATGAAAAGCTTGGTACCCAATATGTAGATTTCCATCTCCAAAATACCCACTTCACGGATACCCTGCCGGATTTCCGGCCAAGCTTTTTCACGACTATGGCGCCGACGGTACTCGGCAATCAATTCGGGATTGTCCCGCAATTCCAATGTCTGGCAATAACGCTTGACAGGCTCATTATATTGCTTTACTTGATAACCTTTCATATTTTTTTAGATTATAATTTGAATTTCGTTCTTATTCTTGATTTTTCCGCACGCTTCGGCTTGCACTAACAGGTTGCCGATGGCCGTAGCCTCTACCGGGCCGGCCAGTACAGGAATGCCCGTAGCCTCTTCCGTCAGACGGTTGAGCAAGCGGTTGCGGCATCCGCCGCCGATGACATGCAGGCACTCCACGGGCCGGGGCAACAGGGCGTTCATTTGTTGTATCCCCATCCGGTAACGCTCCGCCAACGACTGCAACACGCAACGCACATATTCGCCTTGCGTAACCGGCACTTTCGTTCCCCGGACCCGGCAATAGTCCGCAATGGCCTTTTCCATATCAGCCGGATGCTTGAAATCCGGTGCATCGACATCTATGGACGAAACATCTTCTGCTTGCTCCGCCTCGGCTATCAGGAAATCGTAACCGGCACGCCATCCACGAGTTTCCCATTGACGGACGAGGCATTGCAATATCCACAAACCCGTGATGTTTTGCAGGAAGCGGATATGTCCACCCACGCCGCCTTCGTTGGTAAACCCTGCACGGCGGGCCTCTTCGGTCAACACAGGCTCGTCCAAGGCGACACCCAGCAACGACCACGTGCCGGAACTGAGAAAAGCACTGACCGCCTCCTTTCCCTTGCGGAAAGGAACAGCATGCACGGCACTGGCCGTATCGTGAGAACCTACGGCCACCACCTTGACTCCCGGGGACAGGCCGACCTCGGCAGCGACTTCCGGGCACAACGTCCCACGGACAGTTCCCGGCTCCAACAACTCGCCGAACAGATGTTCCGGCAAACCCAGTTCGCGTATCAGCGACATGTTCCATGTGCGTCTACGCGCATCCAAAAGTTCGGATGTCGATGCGATACAATATTCATTGCCGGGCACGCCGGTCAGATAATAGGCAAACAAATCGGGCATGAACAGCAAATGGCGGGCTTCGCGCAACCAAGCCTCATTCTCTTTTTTCCGGGCATAGAGCTGGAACATCGTATTGATGGGCATCACCTGTATGCCGGTTTCGGCGTAATGCGCTGCCTCGTCTATACGGGCGAACACTTCCTCCGGGGTGTCGGCCGTGGAAGCGTCACGGTAACACAAAGGATTCCCCATCAGATTGCCGGCCCTGTCCACCAACCCGTAGTCCACACCCCACGTGTCGATGCCGATGCTTTCCACATCGGCATACTTGGCCGCAGCACGGCGCAGCCCCTCTTTCATCTCCTCGAACAAGGCAGGGAAGTCCCAGTACACATGTCCGCCCAACCGTACTTGCCGGTTGGGGAAGCGATGCAATTCGTCCAGTCCCAACTGCCCGCCGGACACGCGCCCGGCTATCACCCGTCCGCTTCCGGCTCCGAAATCCACAGCCAAGAACGTACTCATGGTTTCTTGCCCAATATATAAGTTTCCAAATCGTCTATTTCTTCCTGCGAAAGGACTTCATAACGGCCTCCCGAGAGCACGATGATGCGGCAGGCCATCTCGAAGAACATGGCACGCTCGAAAGCCTGGTCGAAATCCTTCCCGCACACCACCTGCCCGTGCTTGCGCAGCAAACAGGAATTATGGTCTTTCAGAGCTGCCTTCACCTGCTCCGCCAACTCGGGTGAACCGGGACGGAAATAAGGAATCACGGGTATCTCGCTCCCCACGTGGCAAGGCACCTCCGCCGTCACGTTGAAGTTTCGGGGTATCTCCTTCATACAGGCCACCGCCGTAGCGTAAGGCGACTGGAAGTGGAGCACGACATCCACATCGGGACGCTCGCGCAGGACACCGAGATGGAATCCGCTCTCCATCGAGGGCTTCACTCCGTTCAAGACTTCCCCGTCGGCCACACGGCATACGGCTACTTTCTCTTTTGTCAAAGAGGGCACCCAAGAACCGGTACCAGACACCAAAGCCTCCTCTCCGATGCGCCAGGAAAGGTTGCCGCTGCTGCAAACGGTCAAACCGGCATCCCCCACACGGTGGGCCTGCATTATGAATTTTTCTATCTGTTCTGAGGTTATCATATCATCTTTCTTTTTTTCAAAGCCATTCAAAAATCAACGTCGAAAACAACAGACAGAACCGGACGGAGAAACTTTCACAAGTTTCCCGTCCGGACAATCTGTCAACTTTCAACACTAAACATTATTCACTTATCATTTATAAATAGGTCCATACACCCGACATGCACGGTAGTCGGCTCCCTCCTTGTCCATGCCGAACGCATTCCACGCCGCCGGACGGAATATCTTGTCTTCCTCCACATTGTGCATGCAGACGGGAATGCGGAGCATCGAAGCCAACGTAATCAAATCTTGCCCGATGTGGCCGTAACTGATGGCTCCGTGGTTGGCTCCCCAGTTGTTCATCACGGAATAGACATCACGGAAAGCCGGTTTGTCGCACAAACGGGGCACGAACCAAGTTGTAGGCCAAGTGGGGTCGGTACGCTTGTTAAGCACCTCATGGATTTCCGGATCCACATCGGCCGTCCATCCTTCGGCAATCTGAAGCACCGGACCTAATCCTTTCACCAGATTCAGACGCGACATGGTGACGGGCATCCCTCCTTTCGACAAGAAGTTGCTGGAAAAACCGCCCCCACGGAAATAATCACGGTCGGCCGGCAACCAGTTGGTGGCCTTCAGGCAAGCCTCAGCGTCCTTCTCCGTCATCTCCCAACAAGGTTTCATGCAGGGCTCGCCTGCCGCATTGGTGCTTTCGCCCGTGGCATCCAACGTGGTGGCACCCGAGTTAATCAAATGAATCATGCCCCCCGCTGCCAGACCGGTCAGTTCTTTTCCCGTCACACGCTTCACGGCTTCGGGACTCCAATACGTACGCACGTCGCTGAACATCTGCCCGCAACCGGTCAGCAAGTTGCCGAACAACATGGCCACAGCGTTACAGGAGTCGTTTTCAGTAGCCAACACGTATGCCTTGCGGATACCGTTCCAGTCGAACGTGCTGCACATCAGGGCTTCCGTGAAATCGCCGTTGGGTTTCCAGTCCGTCCACTGGCGCTGTCCTTGGAAACCGGCGGCAATGGCATTATGCCCGATGGCCTCCTCCTTGAAGCCCATCTCACGAAGCCGGGGATTACCCTTCATCAAGTCACGCACGATAAGGGTCATCTTCACCACAAACTCCCAGTCGGCATCTTTCTGCTCCCGGGTTTTCTGCCGTTCGGGACGGTTCTTGTCCCATCCCTCCTTCGTCTTGCAATATTTCTCCGTCCAGGCCATGGCTTTCGCATATTCTTCGTGGTCGTAAATGCCCTCTTCCATGCGGCGCAGGATTTCGGTTTCATCGACACTCTCATTGCGCATGCCCAGATACTCCTGGAAGAAATTCTGGTCTACTATGCTGCCGGCAATACCCATGCACTGGCTGCCGATGGACAAATAGCTTTGCCCGCGCATCTGAGCCACAGCCACGGCTGCACGCGCCCAACGCAATATCTTCTCGGCCACGTCGGCCGGAATGGAATTGTCATCCAAATCCTGTACGTCATGCCCGTAGATGCCGAATGCGGGCAATCCTTTTTGGGCATGTCCGGCCAATACGGCTGCCAAATATACGGCTCCCGGCCGTTCTGTCCCGTTGAAGCCCCATACGGCTTTCGGCCAATAAGGATTCATGTCCATCGTCTCCGAGCCATAACACCAGCAGGAAGTTACGGTAATCGTGGCCCCGACCCCTTCACGCTCGAATTTCTCGGCACAGGCAGCACTCTCGCCCACGCGCCCTATCGTGCCGTCGGCAATCACGCATTCCACCGGCGTACCGCCGCCATACTTCACGTGCGAAGAAATCAAATCTGCGACAGCCCGAGCCAAACTCATGGTCTTGTCTTCCAAACTTTCGCGGACACCGCCCTGTCGACCGTCGATGGTCGGACGAATACCAATCTTAGGATACTTGTTCATAATATTAAAGGTAGTTTGTGAATAATCATATTGTGGAAAAACACTCTCTTGTTCATCCGATGCAAAATTAGTGATTCCATCTCCGGGAAAATGGTACTAAGCCGTCAAAGAATAGGATTATATCGACTTCTTATCTTTCCCTACGAGGAAAAAATATCGTGTAAGCCTCTCCGTTCAAAAGCTTTTTCACTATATTTGCCCCCAAAAGCCGAAATACAAAATCTATGAACAATGACATCGACCAAATGCACTTCCTCGTGCTTCACATCGGGGAAGCTTGTTGCAGAGAGAACTGGAACTACAAAAACATCTGTAGCCCGTTCACCCGAATATATTATGTAACGAAAGGGTATGCACAAATCGAACTACCCGACAAAAAACAAGATTTGCATCCCGGGCTTATGTATATCATTCCGGCCTTTACCACACACAGTTACATTTGCCATGGAGAGTTTTGCCATTATTATATCCACATTTATAACGAATCCGACCACGATATTCTGGAAGACTGGGAACTCCCGACAGAAATCCGGACGGAAAACGAAACACTTTCCTACATCCGGAAATTGTATAAACTGTGCCCGGGTTTGGAACTTACGCAAACCGACCCGCAATATTATGACAACAGTCCGGCACTTACCCGCAACATCCTGAAGAACAAACAACGGGAACTGTATGCACGGGTGGAATCCCGTGGCATTATCTACCAATTACTAGCAGAATTCCTGCATCAGGCACAACCGAAAAAATACGTAGCTGATGAACGCATCACCCGGGTTTTGGCTTATATACGTACACGCCTGAATGCCAAACCGGACATTGAAGCTTTGGCTGCCCTATCCTGCCTGTCCAAAGACCATCTGATCAGAATCTTCAAACGGGAAATGAAAATGACACCTTTATGCTATATCAACAAGAAAAGGATGGAGAAAGCACAGCTTCGTCTGGTGACGGAACTGACTCCGATTAAGGAAATAGCTTACCAACTGGGCTTTGAAGACCAAGCTTATTTCAACCGTATCTTCAAAAAAACGACGGGACTGACTCCGATGAATTACCGTAAAGCTTATCATAACCAAACATTATAAGAAACAAATATGGAAAAACCGACTTCTCTCTCTGTCCACCGGGCACAAAAGATATTCCACGCATGGCCCATCCTACTCGTTTTCTTTCTGGCCCTTCTCACCAGACTATACTGGATACACGAAAAGGAATACATGTACATCGACGACCCGACTTCCGTCAGTCTTGCCTACAACCTGCCGGGGTGGGGAAAGAAGACGTTCGAGGCCGGACATATCCTTACGGGAAAGGAACTACGCCAACAATGTTACATCGACGACCGCGGGGGACTGGAAGGTTTGTGGGACGATTTGGCCGCATTACATCATGACAATAGGGACGGCTCGCATGCCAGCCTCTATTATATGGCTCTGCGTTGCGCACTGACAGGAGTGGACACTCCATCGACAGATGTACTAATCCGCCGCAGTTGCGGGTTGAACCTTGTGTTTTTCGGCCTGTCTTTCCTGTCCATGGCACTCCTCTTACGCATGTTATTTCCTGGAAAGACCATGTTGACGACTTTCTGCCTGCTATTGGCCTATATGAATCCTGTCTCCGTTTCAAACGTCCTACAGGCTCGCGAATACCTCATGGCGGAATGGCTATTTGTCCTTTGGGCCTATTGGTGCCTGCGAGCAGCCGCACGCATCCACAACCAACAGACACTTTGGGCACCCGGTACTTTTACGGGTGGGCTTGCCATATCAGCCGCCTTATTGTCATGTGGATACTTCAATGCCTTGTTTTTCGGATTTACCCTCTTATGCCTTGCTGTGTACAGTTGCCGTCAACACGCTTACAAGGACTTGGGCTTTTACCCGGTTCTGGGCATAGCCAGCCTGCTCTTATGCGTACTCCTTTATGAAGGTTTCTTCAACTTTCTGCATGATGCCCGCGCAACGGAAGTAGCAGATAAGATGCAAGGCGGCGACTGGCTTAGCAACTTGAGGCTTACCGTAATAGGACTGGGCTACATCACCGCCTTACGCATACTCACCCCCGTATGGGGAACAGCCATTATTCTCTACTTGGTAACCCTCCTTGTCCGTAAACCGAAACAACCGTTCCATTCCCACCGACTGCCGGGCGCATGGTTGTTCGTATGCACCATGGCATGGGCCGTAGTTGTCATGTGGATGGCCAACTGGAAAGCGACTCGGTATATCAGCCCTTCCGTTCCACTGTGTTTAGTGGCTGTAGCCTACTATCTCGCCTTGGGCTTGCAGCGCGTCCCCAAAGTTCTGGCCGGCATATTCGTGGCGGCGTTTATCGCTTATGCATGGTGCGAACGCCCCATGGAATACGTGAATCGCACCTCGGACAGAGAATGGCCTTCACACGCGAAACGAATCTTGCTTTACGGTCCCGACCACGAGGAAAAGAACACCCTTCTCCTTATAACCCACTTCATCGGTGACAAACAAGAAATCGCCATCGTGGAACACACGACTGACATCCGACATTATGTCGCAGAAGAAGACACGACCGTCTATGTTTACGGCGCAAAAAACAGCCCGGACTTACAAACCGAGCCAGGATATAAAATGGAAAAAGAGTTCAACGATTGGATGAGCGTCTATACTTTTAACTTTCAATAAGCACGGTCGCGTATGCGGAAATACCTTCTTCTCGCCCTGTAAAACCTAACTTTTCTGTGGTTGTAGCTTTTACAGACACGTCGTCTGCATCAATACCCATCACCTCAGCCAGACAAACCTGCATGGCGGGAATATGAGGTTTCAATTTCGGACGCTCCGCACAAACCGTGGCATCGACGTTCCCCACACGGTAGCCTTTCGTGCCAATCAGTTCCACTGTCTTGCGCAACAAGATTTTACTGTCGATGTCACGAAACTCCTCTCCCGTATCCGGAAAATGATAACCGATATCTCTCATATTGGCTGCCCCGAGAAGGGCATCGCAGATGGCATGAATCAAGACATCGGCATCGCTATGCCCCAACAGCCCCATGGAATGCTCCAAACGTATCCCCCCCAACCATAATTCACGTCCTTCCACCAAACGGTGTACGTCGAAACCGAAACCCACTCTAATCTTTCCCATGATTTACCCTTTACGATTAACGACGACGACCGAACAAATCTTTCATACCGTCCAAATCAAAACCTAAAGTGAAACGCATGGTCTGGTCAAGCGGATTGCTTTGAGCCGTAGAGAATACGTAACCGGCATCCAACGAAAATACACTCATCCGAAAACCGGCACCCACGGTGAAGTACTTGCGGTTTCCCTTGTTTTCGCTCTCGTGATGGTAACCGGCACGAAGCGAAAAGCGGTCATTATATATGTACTCCAAGCCCATGCTCCATTGTATCTCTTGCATTTCTTCCTTAAAACCGTTGGGGGCATCACCAAAACTCTTGAAAATACCGGCAATGGGGGATATATCGTAATAATCCCGCTGTACACGATCCGTATAATCCTGATCGGCTTCGCCTTCGTTCTGTTTCGGATAAGTCGGCACCAAAAGTTTATTGGCATCAGCCGCAATGGAGAACTTGTTATACTCATTTATAGGAATGAGGAAATTGACTCCCAAACGCAAATTCGTCGGGATGAATTCGGAGTTATCATCTCCACCGTAAGAAATCTTACTACCGATATTACTGATGTTCAAGCCGATGCCCATGTTCCACTCCCGCGTACGCCCCGTAAAGTAACGGTTCCAATAAAGTGCTATGTCCGCAGCAAAAGCTTTACCGGGACTCGTCTCATCCGAATAATCGTAAGTAATGTCGGAATAAATAAAACGCAAAGCTACAGCCGCCGAGAACGTTTCGCTCAACATACGGGAATAGGCTACATCCACCGACATTTCATACGGACTGATGGTCATGTTATCCGATGAAGACATATCGCTACTCGTAGACACTTCCCCCAAAGAGAAGTAACGGAGGGAAGCGCTCAACGCCTGATAATCACCCAAACGATAGAAACCGCTCACGTATGCCAAGTTAATATCATTGACCAACTGACGTAACCAAGGTGTATAGTTCACGGCAACTCCTGCCCGACCGATACAAAAAGGATACTTGGCCGGATTCCAATACTGCGAACTCACGTCCGGCTCCGTGGCCGCCCCAAGATCGCCCATCGCACCGCCACGCGCATCCGGCGCAATGGATTGAGAGGTCACACTGGTGGTTACGGGGTTGAACATATTTTTTTTGTCCTGTGCATGTAGGGATAACATCGTGCCACACCACAGGCACAAAATAGCAAACAGATATTTCTTCATACTGGTTTTCTTTCTTTTTCACATGATAAAATAACGTGAGGCTTTTCTATTTATTGCCTAATATAATGATTTTATTCGCACGGGATACCGCCTTACTGTCCGGTGTAGACACAGTAGCCCGATATAAATAGACTCCGGTGGAAAGCGGCATGCCGGTAGATGTCGTCAAATTCCAATTCACTCGGTAAATCCCGTCTTCCGACATCCCCTCTTCCGTATGCGTCCATAGCTTGCGTCCGGCAAAATCGAATACTTCGAGCATAAAACTACACTCCGTGCCCGGACGGTCATACCGCATAATAAACGTAGTCTGCTCACGAGCCGGATTGTTCGTGCAAGTCAGATTTATCAAATCAGGACTAAGGCTGCTGTCTACATTGAAATCCAAAGTCACGGTGGAGGAATTATTCATCACATCCCATGCCCGGAAAGTCAGGGTATGCTTGCCATTCGGCAATGTAGGTATGACGTAAGCCAATTGCCCCCTCCGGTAATCGCCGAAGTCACTTACGTAATCATTATTCAAAATATAAGTCATAGCAGGATCTCCGTCTATCGTAAGCTCCAAATCGTGCCCCACAGCCGTATTGGTCACATTAATCCCACTCTCATCTTCCAACAATGCCACGAAATAAGGTGAAACGTTAACCGTTCCCCCGGAAATGAAATCCTCACGGTTCAGATAAGCCGTAATCTTCGGCCCCTCTTTGTCTCCGGACAATTCATCACTGCTGCCGCCCACCGTCACATTTTCCGTATACCCATTAGCCTCACGCCGCTTCCCATTGTCGATTGCGTACAACAAAACCCGACCGGTCTCTCCTGAATACTTGATATCCATCGGTACCGGAAACGTAATGGTAAACTCACCCTGCTTAATGGAATCGCTACCGGTATACAAACGTTTGTCACGCGTCACATAAACCACGGCAGTATCCGATTGTCCATCATTGTTCAAACAGGTAATGACACTTTCACTGTCATATACCATTGCAGAAAGCACGCCCGAGTAATCAGGCAATCGGGTACCTGAAGCATCTGTCACATGTCCGGATACACGGGCTATACTTCCCGCCTCAAAATTGGCAAAAGGCAAATCATCCCCAATTTGTGTCCCGTTAATGCTATCTACCACGAGTTTATACTCGGGAACCCCGAGTTTCAAAGCAGGATCGCCCAAAAGGACATAATGGAGTTTATTCACCGATTCGTCATTATAATGTGAACAAATACTATATCCATGATTTTCGCAATAATGCGGTGAAAGCAATTCTACTTTAGCTAAACGAACGGCATCTCCTACTGCATTGCGTCGACCATACATATCTTTCCCCAAAACAGACCTTGTAAAATAACGATTCATCAAACTGTTACGGTCGGAATACACCGTCCGGGTGGTTCCGTAAAAAGCCACGGCCGCTCCTTTTGGGTTCAGCACAGCCCGCTCGCCGATGTTGTCTTCCATCATATCAAAAGGATTCACATCGCAAGCAGCCGTAATCCACAAAGGCAAATTAGGTGAAGAAAAAGAAGAAAAATCAGCCATCTTCAGCACCAACTCATGCGACAATTCACGTGGATTTCCATGCCCCGAATAATTCATCACCAGGCATCCCTCCTCCATCTGTTGCTTAATGTCCGCCGTCACAGCAGGGTAAGAATATCCGGAAGCACCGGCTTCCCTTTTATAAGCATCCCAATAAATACGGTTTACCTGCATGCTGGCATGTTCTTCTTCCACCTGTTTTGCAATAAGTTCGGCTTTCCCGATATGGTCATTGTTGTCTCCATCGTCGCCCATCACACAAATCACATTTCTCCAAGAGCCGGCGTACTTGTTCTCCATATAATCAACCGTCTTGTCCACCAGAATCTTGGCTTCCGCCTCCGTCGTCACCGGGAAACGGCCGATACCCAAATCTATCTTATTTTTCATCAAATTATCTCCTTCGCCATCGTCCAAAAGCCCGAAATAGTCTTCCATCACGAAACTGGAGGTATGGCTGAGAGAATTCTCCGATTCGTAACAAAGCAGATAATCATCCGGATTAAGACCACGCGTGTCGGCCGTTATCATACGGTTGTCCCACATGCCGTCGCCGAACAACAAGAGGTAGCGGGGCATATCGGCATCTGTCGCTGCACGGTCATACAACATTTTCATAAAACGGCGATAGGCCGTAGCATCCGGTGTCCCGGAAGAGAACTCATTATAAATCTGGTCGGCACGCACGATTTGTACACGCAAGCCATCCACACTCCGATGAGCTTCGGCCAAACGCTCCGCCTGTGCATAAAGTTTACCGCTGGCTGGAATAATGATAACCATGTCGGTAGCAGGCGTGGCATGCAAATTCTGATTGGCCACCTCGCCGATATAAGAGGGCGATGGAAAATCCGCATTCACATCCACTGCCACATATTCCACGGTCGGGTCGGATACCGGAACCGTATAGGTAGAGCCGGACCATGTACCTTGGTATTCCGTCATAGGATTGCCCCTACGTCCCAAACACCACAACTTCAATCCGCTCCTCCCATTGGCATCTATCACAAAATTACTGGGCACAGTTTCCGTATGACGAATATACAAAAAAGCATCACGCATTTTGAGTTGCCTGCGGTAACACAACTCAAGATAGCCCAAACGGCCATCCACTCCGGCCGTAGAAACCAAAGTGACTTGGGTTCCCGTCGTTCCCTCATGCAAGGTGTTCAACGTGTAAGTCTGAGTCCCTTCCTTTGCCGCATCGTATTCTCCAGACCAACTAATTCTCATGGCAGACAATTTCACTCCATCGACCGTAGGAGTCACATAAGAATCACCTTCGTCTTTGGTAGTATGTGCCGTAAAACTCACTTTCAAGGAACCACCCGCAGACGCAACGGGATCCACAACCGGCAACTGATAAGTACGCGAATTAGAAGAGGCGTAATTGGCAGACTCGTAAAAGTTACGCCCCGACTGGTACCATGCGTATTCTTCTTTCTTATACAATACATTTGCCGGCGTGTAATCCAAATTCTTCTGTGGAGAGCCGGACACGGCTGCTTTTTCTATCGTTCTGGGCGAATCCCCTTCCGTAAGAAAATAACAAGCCTGCTTTGCAAAAGTATTCACACGGTGGGTCGCCCGCCCTCTACGGTCCGTGGCCGACCATGAAATCAGCCCCTTGCCGAAAAACAAAAGTCCCCGTTCGTCACGATAAAGAGGAACTTCTTCCAAATCGTCAAAATCCGTATCGGCATCTATCACTTCGTCCTGCACATGCCCCCCATAGCCATACAGTTTCACTCGGGAAGGGTCATTGAATCCCATCCGCCTCAAATCAGCCGCAGTCAGACGATACACTCCATCTTCCGTAATACCGATTTTCACCCAACGCCCCTGAGACAGCACCGAATTAGAGGCATATCTTTCCGCAGCCGTCTTTCCCGCCGCAACCGACAATGCCCTCGTAAGTGTTTTCGGACTACGGACGATATTCATTTTGAAACTCGCCAACTTATAATATTTCCCTCCACGCCGTACGATAGGGACAAAAGCCACATCCAAAACACCTTTCTTCCGGCTTACCGCCACTTGGCAATAAACGTCCGGATTCTCCGGCAAGTCCTTTCCCCATACAGCCACACGCTCTGCTTCCGTTGCGGTCAAACGGACATATTCAGGATAATCCAAACGGACTTCGTAGCGGAAACTACGGTAATCCTCGTCCAAAGGAATCACTTCCGTATATTGGACCGGCAACGTATCCGGACGCAATATATTCCAATCCACATAAGTAAATTCCTGTGCCCACAAACGTGTCATGCACGCCAGAAGCAAAAATATGGCCGTCTTTAATCTCATTCTTTCACCTCACATTAAAATCCAAAACTTTTCGTTCCTGGATATACCCCTGTAAATGTTGTCCCACAGCTACAGGCCCTACCCCCGAAGGCGTGCCGGTAAACAGCAGGTCACCTATCTTCAGCGTATAGAAGCGGCTGACATATGCGATAAGTTCATCTACCGCAAAGAGCATATCGCCCGAATACCCTTCCTGCACCGTATGCCCGTCGATATCCAGATGAAAAGGTATCTGCTGGATATCCGGAAGCTCTTCCTTGGACACAAAATCTCCGATGGCCGCAGAGCTGTCGAACCCCTTGCAAAGTTCCCACGGCAGCCCCTCCTTTCTAAACTTTCTCTGCAAATCCCGTGCCGTAAAATCAATCCCCACCGTCACTGCATCGTAATAACGATAAGCAAAACGCGGAGCGATGTTCTTGCCTAACCGGCAAATACGGATCACTAATTCAGTTTCGTAATCACACTGTTTCGTAAAATCCGGGATAAAGAAAGGTTTCCCATCCTTCAATAAAGCCGAATCCGGCTTTGCGAAAATTACAGGTTCTTCCGGTTTATATAACGTTCCGTCAAGCTCTTTATTGTGCTTGGCATAGTTCATGCCTACTGCCAGTATCTTCATGACTCTATTTTCTTTTAAATTATACTGCAAAAATACAGATTTATTTTCTACACCCGCACGCCTTAAACCTAATAACGTTATTTTAACGAAAAAAGAGCAGGACAATCCGTCGGGATGTCCTGCTCTTCCTCTAAAATATATTCGCGTATGAAAAATTATTCAGCACGCAAGGTAAAACGCTTGAAAGCTGTCACCGTACAATCCTTGTCGGCACCCTTCAAATAGTCAGCCACGCTGATCTTATCATTCTGAATGAAAGCCTGCTTCAACAAGCATTCTTCCTTGAACAGCTTATTCAGACGTCCGGTAGCAATCTTCTCAATCATATTCTCAGGCTTGCCCTCCTGACGTGCTTTATCAGCAGCGATTTCTTTCTCCTTGGCCAATACGTCTGCCGGATAGTCGCTTTCGTCAATCGAACGAGGATTCATGGCTGCAATCTGCATGGCCACTGCGTGCCCAAATTCCTCAGCCACTTTCTTGTTCAAAGCAACCATGGTACAAAGTTGGTTCTTGTTCTGATGGTTGTACACAGCGATGTCCTCACCTTCAATCACCATATAACCGTCCAACTCCATTTTTTCTCCGGTGATACCGCTACGGTCAACCACAGCATCTGCCACAGTCGCCTTACCCATCGGCAAAGCCTTCACCTCGTCCAAAGTCTTGCATTTGTTAGCTACAGCCAAATCAAGAATATCCTTCGCCAGCTTCACGAAATCTTCGTTCTTGGCTACAAAGTCCGTTTCACACTTCAAAGCGATAATCGCACCGAAACCATTCTCAGCCTTTACCAGCACACAGCCTTCTGCAGCCTCGCGGTCTGAACGCTTAGCAGCTACGGCCTGACCTTTTTTACGAATGATTTCCATTGCTTTCTCGATGTCATTGCCAGCTTCTTCCAAAGCCTTCTTGCAATCCATCATACCCGCTCCCGACATTTGACGGAGCTTGGTAATATCTGCCATTGTAACAGCCATAATCTTATCTTGTATTACGTGTGATTAAATCAATTATGCTTCAGCTTCAGCCGTCTCGACAGTTTCTTCCTCTGCCTCTTCCGACTTCTCTACACGAGCCTTAGTCGTACGTTTACGGGGTTTATTTTCCGCCTCGCCAGCAGCCTCCACATCCACTTTTTCTGCCTTACGTTCTTCCAGGCCTTCAGCAATAGCCGCACAACAAGCTTCGAGTATCACCTCAACACTCTTGTTTGCATCATCGTTTGCCGGAATAACGAAATCGATGTTATCAGGATTTGAGTTCGTATCTACGATAGCAAACACAGGGATACCCAAACGGTTAGCTTCGCGGACAGCAATCTGCTCTTTCAATACGTCTACCACGAAAAGTGCAGACGGAAGACGAGTCAAATCGGCAATAGAACCCAAATTCTTCTCCAACTTGGCACGTTGGCGGGAGATCTGAAGAATCTCGCGCTTTGACAAATTGGAATAAGTCCCGTCAGCCGTCAACTTATCGATATTGGCCATCTTCTTCACAGCCTTGCGGATGGTCGGGAAGTTGGTCAACATACCACCCGGCCAACGTTCGATTACATAAGGCATGTTCACAGCCGCAGCTTTCTCAGCTACGACCTGCTTAGCTTGTTTTTTAGTAGCAACGAACAAAATCTTCTTTCCCGATTTTGCGATTTGTTTCAAAGCCTCTGCGGCATCGTCGATTTTAGCCACAGTCTTATGGAGGTCGATGATATGAATACCATTACGTTCCATAAAGATATAAGGAGCCATTGCCGGATTCCATTTTCTTTTCAAGTGGCCGAAGTGACAACCAGCTTCCAATAAGGTATCAAAATTAGTTCTTGACATTGTTTTTTCTTTTTTAATCGTTTACTTTCTTTTTTGTTTTCTCAACCAACCCACAGGTAGTCCCTAAGAATCCCACGGGTTTAGATACTAAACGTTTATGCAGCTCGATAAACGGCCGATATTAACGTTTACTGAACTGGAATCTACGACGTGCTTTCGGACGACCCGGCTTCTTACGTTCAACAACGCGGGAATCACGTGTCATGAACCCTTCTGCGCGAAGTGCCTTCTTGTCGTCTGCATTGATTTTCACCAATGCGCGGGCGATTGCAAGACGCAACGCCTGAGACTGGCCGGTAAAACCACCGCCGTATACATTCACCTTGATGTCATATTTTTCTTCTACACCCAAAGTAGACAGAGGCTGCTTTACCACATATTGAAGAATTGTAGAGGGAAAGTACTCTGCAAGGTCTCTCTTGTTAATAGTAATCTTTCCTGTACCCTCGCTAACATATACGCGAGCTACGGCGCTCTTACGTCTGCCTAATGCATTAACTACTTCCATCACTTATTATTTATACAGGTTTATATCAATAACTTTAGGTTGCTGTGCCTCGTGTTTGTGCTCGCTGCCGGCATAGATATACAAATGACCCAGCAACTGGTCTGCCAAACGATTCTTAGGCAACATTCCCTTTACTACTTTTCTCACCAACTTATCCGCACCGTTAGGACGAGACATCAAACGGGCCGGAGTCATTTCACGCTGACCACCGGGATAACCTGTATAACGGAGATATACGCGTTCCGTCCATTTCTTACCGGTCAACTTCACCTTGTCTGCATTGATAATAATCACATTATCACCGCAGTCCACGTGAGGCGTAAAGTTCGGCTTATACTTACCTCTTAATAATTTTGCCACCTTAGAGCCGAGACGACCTAATACTTGGTCTGTTGCATCTACAACAACCCATTCCTTCTTCACGGTCTCCTTATTGGCCGAAATGGTCTTGTAACTTAAAGTATTCATTCTTTAATTTAAAAATAAAATTGTTACTACTAAAAAAACTTTAAATTCCTTTTTCTGCGATTCCCTAACCACCCTTCCAGGCCAATGAAAGAGCTATTAACACGCAGGTTCTAAGACTTTTATCGTCTTTTTGATAATAATCGGCTTGCAAAATTACTACTTTTCAATCAAACGGCCAACAAAATCCACAAACTTTTTCTCCCTTTCTTAGAGTTCAAGGCGCATGATATAATCATTCATATAGAACCCGTTACCGATATCGAAATCGCCTTCACGGTCGATGCGCATGCCCATACGGCGATAAAAACCAAGCGCAGGATTTTGCCGGTTCACGTTCAGCTCTATCGCCCGCGCCTCCGGACAAACCCGTCTTACATACGCCACGGCATGGCGGAACAAGGCACTTCCACAATGGCATCCCTGAAAATCAGGCAAAACATAAATTTTCTCCAGATGGAACACGCCGGCATCCTCCGGCCGCACAGACACATAACCGGCCGGCTCTCCCTCCACATGAATAATAAAATAGACATGACCTTCCTTCGTCATCTGGCGGCGCAAGCTGGCTTCGTCATACATCCAGTGCATCATATACTCGATCTGCTCCGGCGTCAGTATGGCCTGGTAAGTCGGCGGAAAAGCTTTCCAAGCCAAGCGGTTTATCAAGCCGCAATCTTGCGCGGTAGCTTCCTTAATGGTATAATACATAATATCAATCTCATTGAAACAAATTATCAGGCTAAAGTTACTGATTTTTATGATTTGCAAGAACGTTTCCATGAAGAAATTGTGCCTATGCCCCAAAAACATCGGGCGGAAATCATAATGATACCTCGTCCAGCCCGTGCCGACCTCGTGCATTCCCCGACGCAAAAGGGTACGTTCCACGGCCGAACCCGGACAGCAAACTCCAAATTGACAATATGAAAGCGAAACCAACGTTTCAAGTTACAGAATAACCACAGACAGCCATTTTGAAAAACCGAAAAGCCATGCGAAAAGCATAAATCAGCGGCTGTAAGCCGCTATTTCGCATACTTTTTTTAAGACTTCAGGGACGTTTTTTATATTTGTTCACCAAAAGGTTGCGATTTTGAAGTCGGAAAATTTATCGCGTGACGGAATCAACACTTTTTTCCTCCTCATGCCGACGCGACGGCATGCGCCTGTCGTCGGAAAACGCCGCTGCCAACGAGGCGGTGGACTGCGTAAAACGCCGCTTTTTCGTCTAATCGGAACGAAACGGCATACCAAACCGTGCTGTCATTTTGTAAACCCGGATAGCCGAAAAACTCCCGCTCCACTTTCCACTTTGCGCAGGAAACGCACTTGTACCCGTCACAATATCGGAAAAAACAGGCAAAGGGCATACATTCCGCTTGCGCGAAACGGCGCGAGAATCGCGTATTTTCCACCGGCCCCTGACAAAGACACGGATAATCGAGCCACACAAGGTCGGAATTAACAAATTGACATTTTGGTATATCACTTCCGGATAATCCTCCGAACAGACGAAAAACACGGCTTCGCCCCCGCACCTTACGAAAAAGACGAAAGGAGGGACATGAAAAGCGGCCATCCCCACCCCTCCTTACCTGGGACGGGAATGGCCACCCGATACGCAACGGCCGTCATTCATCAATCAAGTCGAGCGTAACATTGCGCAAGGAACGCAAATTAACCGTCTCCCATTGCGTATCACCCTTGAAACGGTATTTGTACTTGAAATCGAAGCGTTGGCGCTTTTTCCCACCATATACTTCCGACAAACTATACTCACCGTAATAATCCGGACGGGAAGCGTCCACGGGTGCCACCTCTATGGAATCCTCATCGTATGGACGCATCGTCAGGCTGTGGTCTTCGTTCACCTGAACGATGATGCCATTCTTGCGAATCACATCCGCATCCGTCTCATAGCCTTTGATTCCCGCAAATATGCGGAAAGTGTTCTTCGTCAGAGGATGGAAGGTCTGAGACGCCGCCGCCTCCACCTCGTTCTCCCCGTCCTTCTGGGTCGTACCCGTGGCATTGTAAATGGAAGCCTCGTCGCTACGGGCATAAAGGTTCTTCATATAAACACGGTAAAGCACCTGGCTCTTGTCCGGATTCACCGAATAAGCCGACACGGAACGGATGCGAAGGGGGATGAAGTAAATGCTGTCGGGAGAAAGACCTTCCGGACGGACACGGATGGGCATCGTGTCATAGGTGTCCGCACTCGAAGCCTTCAGCGTCACCCGCATCTCGGGAATCGTGTAGTAACGGGAATCCAGTTCTTTCGCATACTTCTCTTCATCTATGTCATACTTCGACTTGTTGTACTGTGCCAGCACCTCCGGAGAATATTCCATCACCACCTCCACGTCACGGTCGATATGGAGCGAGCCGCCGCAATTGACGGATATATATCCCGTGCTCTCCGGTTCGTTCAAATCGTGCATGCCCGTAAACACAAGGTCGTCGTCGCTGATGATGCAAATCACTTTCTGCCCCATTTCCTGACCGAAATCGAATGTCTCGCAGGAGGTCAGACCGAAAGATAAGGCCATATAGAGTATACCGGCTTTCTTAATTATCGTTTTCATCTGGTTCATCTGTTTTTAAGGTTTGTAAATACTAATCGCTGTAACCGGGATTCTGGTCCAGCAAGGGGACTTTACGCAACTCCGACTTGCTGATGGGCAGGAACAAGAGCCGCTTGTCCACCACGCGGTCCCGGTAGTTCCTCTCGTTCACGACCGTACGCTGGTAGAACCCGCCGTTCTTGTTGGCCTCTATGTTCAAACCCATAATCGGCTCGGAATCCTCGTCTTCATAAATGCCCCAACGGCGCACGTCGTAGAACCGGCGGCCTTCGCCCAGGAACTCCACCATGCGCTCACGCTTGATTTGCTCGAAAAGCTCGTCGCGGTCGTTCAGTTCAGCGGCCTTCAGGCCCGGAAGCCCGGCACGGTAGCGAACCTGGTTGAACGCCGAGGCTATCTCGTTGACATCGTGCGAAAGCATGTAAGTCTCACCCGAAGGCAAAGTGACGGAATGGGATGCCGTCAGCTCGTTCAACGCTTCCGCATACGAGAGCAGGATTTCAGCATAACGGATGATGGGGAACCCCTTCTCATAACGTTCGTTACCGTCCCCTTTCCACGCGTCGTACGAAGAGATATACTTCTTTATCACGTATCCGGTGGGAGTATAGTTCTCTGCCGTGGTATTACTGGCATATTTGTTGGCATTCCCGTCCAAGCAATATTCCACGACCTGATTACGGACATCATTCTGTGTCGTCGACAACGCGGGCCAGTAGCACCCGCTGAATCCCACGCAAGCATAAAAGCGCATTTCACGGTTGGCGTACATCTGCCAGATGCCGCCCTCCAAATGATAACCCGAGAAGTCCCTCGGTCCATCGGTAAAGTCGTTGGGCCCTTCTTTGTAATCGCCGTCCGCACGCGCCTCTTCTATCGTACGTCCGTCGTCCATACGGTAAGCGTCAATCATCTTCTGGGTCAAACCCATGCCATTGTAACCGCCCATAAATTCGGGGAACGACTGCTGTGTATAGGCCGAAACCTCACCTGAGATACGCCCCCAAATCACCTCGCTGTTGTTCTTAAAGGGTTCATCCCCCGTAAACATATAGGAATAGGATTTGAAAGGGTCGATGCCTCCGGCACCACTTGGAAAGTCTGCCGTCGGTACGCCCCCCGGCAAGTCCGGTGTACTTTGGTCTTTTTTCACGGTGAACAATTCATACGCCTGCATGTCCATCACACGCTTGCAAGCTGCAGCGGCCAAAGCATATTTACGCTCGTCATAATTCAGGTTCACATAATTCGCCCCGTCGTAACTACGCTGCCACTTGCCGAAATATTTCCGGGTAACCGAAGTCCCATTGAACAACGGGGAAGCCGCATGAAGCCGCACACGGGCTATCAAAGCATACGCTGCGCCCCGTGTGGGACGCTCGAACTGCGCCATCGAACTCCGTACGGGCAAATAAGCCGCCGCCGTCTCCAACTCCGAACAGATGTATTCCACCGTCTCGTCATACGTGGCCCGATAATTATTGTATGCTATCCCGTCCAGATTGCTCTCATACACCTGGTCGCCCACCAATATAGCCGGACCGCAGTTCATCAGGATATGGTAATAAGCATAGCCACGCAGAAAATGGATGTAACCCGTATAATTGCGACGGTCGGCCGTGGTCATGTCCTGACATTCGTCCATCCGTGACAGCATGATATTGGCTTTGCGGATAATCTTGTACATGTCGCTCCAGATGTTCATCCCCCGCAAGTCATCGGGAGTGACATATCCCAAAGTGAAGGCAGAACCCCGGAATATGTCCGTACTCATCACGGTAAAAATGTCATCTCCAGCCGTAATGCCCGGAGCATACTCATGCCCGAAAATCTTGCTCTCGTCAGGCAACTGGGCGGCCGCGCCCCATAAATAAGCCTCGAAATAACGTTTGTTACTAAACACGGAATCGTATTTCAACGTATCATCGAAATATTCATCCACATCCAAGTAATCACACGAGAACGTCATACCCATGACCGTCAGGAATACGCTTCCTGCCAATATATGATTGAATTTCATTTTCATTGCATTCTGTTTAGAAGTTAATATACATTTGGAAAGCATAGCGTGCCGGAATGGGGTAAGCCGTCCCATTATAAGCGGCCAGTTCCGGGTCCCAGTGCTTGAACGGGCTCCACACGCATACGTTAGAGGCTACGAATTGGAGGTCGAGCGAAGAGACGCCAACAGCCTTCAATATCTTTCCGGAAGTGAAATTATAACTCAGGTTTATCTCTTGCAAACGCAAATACCGGGCGTTGGTTTTCCAGAATGTGGAGTTCTGCACGCTGTTATGGTCGTTACCGTAAGAAAGGCGGGGGAACATGGCATTAGGATTCTCCGTGGCCGGAGTACCGGAAATCTCACGGGGAGTCCAACGATTCCCCTGATTGGCCGTAATGGCTAATACATTTCCCGTGGTCCCCGTGCCAAATGGCAAAAATCCGGAACCGCTTTTCCAATAATCAACGACATAATTCTCCACATTTCCGACGCCTTTGAACAATAGTCCCAACGTCAGCTTCTTCCACCGGAACTCCGCACCGAAGCCATACATCAAACGCGGATAGTTCGGGTTGCTGGACAAAGGCACCTGGTCGTCAGAAGTAATCACTCCGTCGCCGTTCACATCTTTGTACTTGATGTCACCGGGCAGAACTTTACGTCCTGCGATACTGCTTTGATCCGGACTGTACTTCACATCGTCTTCATCGCGGAACAATCCCAACGCGATATAACCCGAGTAGAAATTATAAGGTTTGTCCGCCTTTTCCTGATAGGCATATTTCTGGAAAGCCTCTATGGGGCGTATAACGAAGCGGTTTTTCAAGGATGACGGGCAAAACGACGAAAGTTGTTTGTTTATAGGCAGTTACGAACGGAGGTCTGAAAGGGGCAAATAATTCGAAGCGGTTTTTCTGCTTTACATTGGCTTACATCGGCTTTACATTTCATGGGTATCATTGCCTATTCCGGCTCCATAACTTTACATCGAGGTGCCGATACTGCTTAAATTGGGCTTCTGGGGCGGGTTTCGTGGCCTGTGTCCGTTCCATTAGGGATGCAGTGGACATATACCAGATACGGAGGGTTCGACGGCTTTAAGGCCGTTTTTTGTGGCTTTTCTTCATTTTGTCTCATTGATTTTCTTCCAAATAATAATTATTTGGTATATTTGCACATGAAAATCATACGATATGGCAAAGGTTATCCATGTGCATTTACTGCATAACATAGACGGATCGAGGCGAAAGGACTGGTATTTCAGCTCCATTTCGGCCGTTTATACGGTTCTGACGGCCGAACAGGTGGGAGCGACAAAGAATTACTTGCTTCATGCCGGGTTGTCCGGGAATGGCACGGTATGCACGAAAAAGGCTATTATAAAGCAGTCTACGCTTATTTCGGGCGGTAGAAAGGCTGGTGATTAGAACGAAAAAATAACGCCGTTAGATAGGCTTTCGGACGTCATTTCCTTGAATGCTGAATGAGGGGGCGCAATGCCCCCTTTTTTTGTGTCCGTTTCGGTTAGGGGTTACCTTTGGGGTTACTGTTAGGGGTTACCCTTTTGTGAAGTTAGGGGTTACCTTAGGGGTTACTTTTCCGCTTTTTTGAGTGTGCGCCCGAAGTAGGAAACTTAGACCGAAATGCAAACAAGTGCCGTTTTTCCACGTTTTCAGAGAGGAAAAACGACACTTATTTTACGCTCACTCCTTATTATATATGGCTGTATATGCCTGATAAATAGTGATTTCCGTCAGTTTTCATGCCCCGATGACCTTAAAAAGGGTGTGCGTGCGCCTGTATTGTGCCGAGTGTGCGGTTATTCGAGGCGGACAAGACCGCGCACGAGAGCGACACCGTGGAACTGGCTTTTCGATAGCTCGAATGGAGGATAGCTGTCGTTATCTGATACAATAAGCACGTGACTGCTGTCAGACCCCGGCATGATACGTTTGATGAGCGGCCCTTGTTTGGTGTCGAGTACGTATGTCTTATTCCACTGAAAGAACAAGTCATCAAGAGGAACACGCTGGCAAGCTACAAGGTCACCTGAATAATAGGTGGGCTGCATGGAATCACCTTTGACCTGAATAAGAAAGTCGGCTCCCTTGAACGCAGGAATGACATATCGCTCGCACTCGTACTCCATCACGGACGTGTCGCCTGTGAATGCACCTGCCATTGCGCTAAGAGGAATAAGTGGAATGCCTTCATTGCTATTATCTGGAACACGATGTGCTTTTTCTCGCTTCGGGTATGGAGAAGTTTTTTGACTTTCTAATAATTCGGAAATTCTATCAGGGGAATAAGCTAAGGCCATGCTTGGCTTTGACCTTCCCTTTAATTCACCAGGAATAAGCATCGTTCCTTGCCCCATTAAAATCCAAAACGGCGAAAAACTATACTTATCGCATAAGGCAGCAATGGTATCAGTTCCGGCTTTCATTCTATTATTCAGAATTTCTGAAAATGTAGAAGGCTTTAGACCCAAGCTTTCTGCTATGCCAGCTTTGGTAAGTCCTTTGTCTTTGAATAACGTAGAAACCGCTTTTATAAAGCGCTCATTAATTGCATTTTTGTCCATAATTGCATTTTTTAATTCAGAAAATCTGTATTTTTCTTTGTTGTAATTCAGAATATCTGTATATTTGCAGCGTGTTTAAGAAGTAAACAGCGGTTAAAGATACAAAATTGCCGCGAGATTAACGAATTTTAGAAATTAAAGAATATGAACGAAGTAATGAAAAACGAGGCAAAGGAATGCTTGGACATGATTGCCAGCCAGGTCAAGGCACGGATAAACCGTTGCGTGGAAGAAGCCGACAAGTACACCAAGGACATGAACGAGGACTATGAACACTTCTTCTGCTGGTATTCGGAGGATATGTACAAAGTGCAGCTCCGGCTGAAGATATACCGTGAGCTTCAAAAGGTGGTGAATGATGATAGTCTGTGCGAAACGCTCGGCTGGATGAACCACATGGTGGAAGGATTTACTGACGACTTGCTGTGCGGGTCGGTGCAGAACCACAGCACGAACGCCTCCTTCAATACGGCCCACCTGTTGGACAGGGAGGTAAAGCAGCAGGTGGTGCGAGAGTTCAAGATGATGCTTGCACGTATAAACAATGGAGGTACTGAAAAATGAAAACGATGATGTGCAGGGACGATGTCTGGGCGGTTATGCTGACGGCCACGGACGGCAGGGTGTGCCGCTGGGAGTTCAAGAAATGTACGCTGACACACGTGAAGGACATTGTGAGGGGCTATGTGGAAAGCTGTCCATACGATTGCGACTGGACAATCAGGGGAGGTGGAATGGTCATACGTGGAATGTCAAGGCAGGATGATTATGGACATGCCTGCGTAAGGCAAACAAAAGACAGATGCGGTAAGAAGATTGCCGGATAACTGGCAGCCCGGAAAGACGGGCAAGGAGCGGCTCGGACAGCGCGGCCGGAAAGTTGGTAAATCGAAAGCGAAAGCATGAACGCGTCGAAAGCCGCCGGGGTTCGACTCCCCGCGCTCCACCATGTGTGACAATCAAAAATGAGAATTATGGCAAAGACATTTGACAAAACAAGGCAAGAGGAGCAGTTCAAGCAGAAACTGCGCACCCTGATTGGCTGCGTGACCCACACGCAGAACATCGCTGACCAGGCAATGACGCTGGGCAGAAGCCTCATGACAGTAGCGGAACAAGACGACTCGGATGCCTTACGGGTGATAGAGAACTTGTCGTGCGTGTGTGAGGAACTGTTGGAAGTAATATACGGAGAACTTAAAAAGGAGAAGAAATGAGAAAGCAGATTTTGACAGACAACGAAACAAAGACCTTCCTGATGAAGGCTTTCAAGTGTTCGCGCCAGGCCGTATGGCAGGCTTTGAACTTCAAGCGTGACAGCGACCAGGCACGCCGGATTCGCCAGCTTGCCCTGAAACGCGGCGGCAAGCTGACTGACGGTTATATGCCGAAATGCGAAACTACGCATGAAGAAGTCGAGAAGACCATGACCCAGACTTTCGGGCCAAGAGTGAAACTTGTGGTGGATAAAGAAACCGGAGATGTTTCGGTGTACGTGGACGGACAACTTAAGGACAGCTACAAGAGCATCACCGTACCCGACCTCATGCAGCTGCAGTACGAAGTTGAGCAGATGGCAGCAGCCTTGTAAAGACGAGAACACGATGGAGTACTACGGAAAGATATTGTGCATATCGCACCATGACCTGACTTGTGAGCCGAATCCCGTCATGTCGGATTCCAACTACAAGAAGCTGTCGGCAAATGGCAAAATCAACGTGGTACGCTCAGGAAGAGGTTTGGGAGGTTACGCATTGGTGGAAATAGCCACGTTGCCCTTACGCTTTCAGGAAAAAATCAAGGAAAAATACGGAGATGTGAAAGAGGACATTCTTAAGAACTGGTTCGGCAGCCACTTCCGCATCGACGCGAAGGCACGGGAGTTCTACACCGCCTTCCGTTTCGAGAATGGCGACGCGCTGCCACCGGAGCACATACAGGAGTACACGGTGAACGCATCGGTGATAGAAGCCGTGCTGGCCGTGATGGAGGACACCGTCCTGATGCGAAAGGCGATGAAGGGCGGCCCGGTGAACTGGGGCGAAATGGCCGGTGCCATCAGTTACTACCAGGCAGAGTTCGGGCACACGCTTCCGGTGAGTGCCAACCGCTTCAAGCGCAAGGTAAGCGACTTCAGGACGAAAGGTTACGAAAGCCTGATCAGCGGAAAGTTCATGAACCAGAACCGCCGGAAGGTGACCTACGGCATCGAGCGGTTGCTGCTCGCCATAGACGCGCAGCCGGAGCAGCCGTTCAACACTACGGTATGGGAGCAATACAACATGTTTGTGGAGGGCGACAAAGAACTATTTGACCCGGAAACAGGTGAACTGCTTAACCCGGCAGACTTCACGGATAAGGACGGCAACCCGATAGTGCTGAGCCCTGCCACGGTGGCGGCTTACCTGAACAACCCGAAAAACAAGGCCCTGCGCGCCAAGCTGCACATGAGCCAGTGGGACTTCAACAACGCCTACCGTCCGTACCACCTGCGCCATGTGGGAGAATATTCGCTGAGCAAGATTTCGCTCGACGACCGCGACCTGCCGCGACCGATGAAGGACGGCAACAGGGTGAAAGCCTACTATGCCTACGATGTGGTGAGCGGTGCCGTGGTGGGCTACGCCTACAACCGGCTGAAGACCGCCGAGCTGTTCCTTGACTGCATGAGGAACATGTTCCAGACCCTTGACCGGAACGGCATGTACATCCCTGCCGAGCTGGAGGTGGAGCACCACCTGGTCAGCGACTTCGCCGACGGTCTGATGCAGGCCGGCACGGTGTTTTCCCTGATACGCTGGTGCAACCCCGGCAACTCACGCGAGAAACGCGCCGAGCACTTCAACCGGGCGAAAAAGTACGGCGTGGAAAAGCGCACCCAGGTGGGCATCGGGCGATGGTACGCCAAACTGGAGGCCAACCGCCCGAAAGAGGAGAAGGTGTACGACGAGAAGAACAACACCTACAAGGTAAAGAGTTACACCTACGACGAGCTTGTGGCCGACGACATACGCGCCATCGGCGAGTACAACAGCCAGCTGCACCCGAACCAGAAGAAGTACCCCGGCATGACACGCTGGGACGTGCTCTGCGCCCGTCAGAACCCGAACCTCGCACCCTGGGACAAAGCCGTGCTTTACCGCTACATCGGCTTCCGTACCGACACCACCATCCGCAACAACAGCTACTTCTCGGTGCAGTACAAGAACTTCATCCTGCCCGACCCTGAAATCATCGCAAGGCTGGAGCCGAGGAACTACAAGGTGGAAGCCTATTACCTGCCCGACAAGGACGGCAACATCGACGAGGTGTACATCTACCAGCACGGACGTTATATCGCCACCTGCAAGCCCGTGACGCGCTACAACGAGGCCACGGCCGAACAAACCGAAGCCGACAAGGCCGCCTGCACCGAACAAGCAAAATACGTGGCCAAGTTCGACAAGATGATGAAGGACGGCAAGATAAAGAAGGTCGGCATCCTCAACAAGGAAGAAACGAAAGAGATAACGGACATAAAGGCCGAGGCGGTGGAGGTGAAGCCACACACCGGGGAGGACGACTACTCCGCATACCTGGACGTGACACATTACGAAACCGACGCGGTAGCTAAACTTTAACGACATTGGAAAGACATTAAAACAGCATTCAAAATGGAAATAACGAGCGAAGTGAAACAACGGATTGCGGGGGCGATAGCCGCCGACCGTGAGAATTATCCCAGTGACAACCGCCACGCAACAGCATTGGGCATAGCGGCGAGCGTGTACAACGCCATCAAGAAAGGGAACTACGAAAGGCAGGTGAGCGACGCCAACTGGGTGGGCATTGCCCGGAGGCTGGGTGTGCAGTTGCGCACGGAAATGCCGTGGACGGCGGCCAAGACCCCGACCTACGTGTTCATCAGCAAGCAGCTGGAAGCGTGCCAGGACAGCGGCCTGAGCGCCATCCTGTGCGATATGCCGAATATCGGCAAGACCTTCACGGCAAAGGCTTACGTGAAACAGCACAAGAACGCCGTGTACGTGGACTGCTCGCAGGTGAAGACCAAGCTGAAGCTGATACGGTACATCGCCAAGGAGTTCGGCGTAGGCAGTTACGGACGCTACTCCGACGTGTACGAAGACCTTGTTGCCTACCTGCGCACGATAGACACGCCGCTTGTCGTGCTGGACGAGGCCGGCGACCTGCAATATGAAGCCTTCCTCGAACTGAAGGCCCTGTGGAACGCCACGGAACGCTGCTGCGCCTGGTACATGATGGGCGCGGACGGCCTGAAGGAGAAAATCAACCGCGCCATCGAGGGCAAAAAGGTAGGCTACACGGAAATGTTGAGCCGCTACGGCGACACGTACAGCAAGGTGACACCCGACGACGCAAGGGAGCGCGAGAAGTTCCTGAAGGCGCAGGCCGCCATCGTGGCCAAGGTGAACGCGCCTGAAGGCTCGGACATCGCCCGGATAGTGAACGCCACCGGCGGAGGGCTCCGCAGGGTATATACGGAAATAGAGAAACTGAGGAGGATACAGGCATGAGGCTGAAACGGGCATACAGCCCCAAAGAGGTGCTGAACATGAAGATACCGCGCTACGAGTTCACCGGCCCGTGGCTCGCCTCTATCGGGCGGCCGGCCAGGAATGGGGTGTGGATAGTCTGGGGTGCGAGCGGCAACGGCAAGAGCTCGTTCGTGATGCAGCTGGCCAAGTACCTCTGCTCGTTCGGCAAGGTGATATACGACAGTCTGGAGGAAAGCACCGGGCTTTCCTTCCAGATGTCGCTGAAGCGGCACAAGATGGACGAAGTACGCAAACGGCTTGTCATCCTCGACCGCGAGTCGATGGAGCAGCTGGAGGAACGCCTGAAACGCAGGGGAAGCCCCGGCGTGGTGATCATAGACAGCTTCCAGTACAGCGGCCTGAGCTATCCTGAATACAAAGCCTTCAAGGAGCGCCATCCAAAAAAGCTGTTCATCTTCATCAGCCATGCCGAGGGCATGCACCCGGCAGGCAGGACGGCTCGGAAGGTGGAATACGACGCGGACGTGAAAATCATGGTGAGCTGCTTCAAGGCATGGTGCAAGAGCCGTTTCATGGAACACCCCGGCGAGCCATACGTGATATGGGAGGAGGGAGCCTCCAAGGCATTAACAGAAGATAAAATACAGGATGATGGAATGGGAGAATAAGCTGTACCAGTTGCTTCTTCCCAAGGACGAAGCGGCCGAAGTGGCAAGGGATTGGGCGGAACGTAATATTGAAAGCGACCTCCGGCTGCGGAAGGCAAAGACCTGGGGACATATAGTGATAGAAACACGGACGTGATGTTTGCCAGGAACATACAGGTATGGCATCCGTCGTGCAAGGTAAACATAAAAGATTTGTGACTATGGAACAAAAAGACGAAGAAAAGACATGCTGCATCTGCGGCATGAAGTTTACCGGATACGGTTACAATTCATATCCGATAAAAGAAAGCGGGGAGTGCTGCCGCCAGCGCAATTACGAGGTGGTGGTACCCGAATGTTACAGAAGGCATCTGGAATACCAAAAATCAAAGGAGAATGAATAAGAAGGTTTACATCAGCGGCGCCATAGCGCACTATGACCTGGGCGAGCGCAAGGCTGCGTTTGCCGATGCGGAGAAAGTATTGAAACGTATGGGCTTCGAACCGGTCAACCCGTTCAAGAACGGTCTGCCGGAAGAAGCACACTGGAGGGAACACATGAGGGCAGACATCGCCCTGCTGCTCGAATGTGATTATATCTATATGCTGAAGGACTGGGAACTGAGCAAGGGAGCTAAGCTGGAGCTTGACGTGGCCAGTTCATGCGGTATAAAGGTATTGTTTGAAGTCACGCTAAATGTTTGAGGTATGGAAGCGGAGCGTAATTATGCGAGGTTCTATGCCTTGCTGGACAAACTACCCGGAGCGGATAAGGAAACGCTGGTCTACCAGTTCACGAATGGGCGCACGTCGCACCTGCACCTCATGGATGAACGCGAGTACCGCTCCATGTGCGACGAGATGCAGCGTGTGGCCGGATATGATGAACGGCGCGAGAAGTACCGCCGGGAAATGAGGCAAAAGCGGAGCGCAGTGCTTCACCAGATGCAGCTGCTCGGCATAGATACGGCAGACTGGAACAAGGTCGACGGGTTCTGCCGGGACAAGCGGATTGCCGGAAAGGTGTTCAGGGAACTGGACGGGAACGAGTTGTACCTGCTGCTGAAGAAACTGCGTGCCATCAGGCGTAAAAGAGAAACCGATAAAAAGTGATAATATGAAACAGGAACTAAGACAGACATTGAAGCTCGTGCAGCAACAAGTAACGGAAGCTACCGAGGGATATGAATGGGACGAACAGGCCGAGTTTTTCGGCGAGTTGGCCGACTGGGCATACGGGAGGCATGAAATTTTGTCTGCACCACCGGAAATGGAAGTACAGGACTACGAAGAAGAATACAATGTTTAACTCTAAAAGCAAAGACAATGGAACAGAACATTCAGAACGTGGACGTAAAGTCCATGAGTAAGGAACAGAGGGCAGCCCTGCTGGCACAGCTGCAACAGGAGGAGAAGGACGACCGCATTGCCCGCCGCGAAACATACGAAGCCCTGCGCGGCGAATTTATGCACGACGTGAAGGCCAAGGTGACCGGACTCGTGACCGACGTGAAAGGCTTCCGCGATTGGCTGGAGAAAGAAACCGAAGGGTTCACGGCCGTCATGAAGGAGTACGGGCAGGTGAAGAGTGATGACCAGCGCAGCTACACCATCACCGACGGTGATTTCCGGTTGGAGGTGAAAAGCAACAAGGTGAAAGGTTTCGACGAGCGTGCCGACATGGCTGCCGAACGCCTGATCGATTACCTGAAACGCTACATGCAAAACAGCGAGAAAGGGGCCGACGATCCGATGTACCAGATGGCGATGACGCTGCTGGAGCGCAACAAGATGGGCGACCTGGACTACAAGAGCATCTCCAAGCTCTATGAGCTGGAGGATAAGTTCGACGAGGAGTATGCCGACATCATGCGGCTGTTCAAGGAGGCCAACGTGGTGCAGCGGAACGCCACCAACTACTACTTCTCCCAGCGCAACCCAGAAAACGGCGTGTGGACGCGGATAGAGCCGAGTTTCTGCCGTCTGTAGGGAAAAACCGTTGACATCTTAAACGGGAAGCGTCGCAAATTGCATATTTGCGGCGCTTTTGTATATAAAATAGTCCGAAATCAACTATCTTTGTATTAAGAAATTATGTCATGGGAAAAGGCCGGGATAAAGAACTGATAAAACTACGTGACGAAGCGTTGTGCCGACGTTACTACTATTGGACGGAGGTACAGCGGTTGCGTTTCGACGATGCGCTGCGCGTATTGTCGGAGCGCGAGTTCTTCATATCCGAGGAGCGTATCATGGCCATCATCCGGCGCATGTCCCGTGAAGGGAAGGACAGGAACATCAAGCCCCTGCCCAAGGTGAAGGTGCCACGGCTGACGGCTGCCCAGCTTGAACTGTTCCCAGTCCTATGATTCCATCGCCGACTCGTCATGCAGCGTGAACGAGAAGGTAGTCTCGAAAACCTTGATATAACCAGGCAACGCATAGTCGCGGCTTTTCTCCCTGACAAGCGGCGATGCGTTCTCTGAACATTCCAGACATTGCAGCGCTTTATACAGCTTGTTCGCCATTTGCTGGCGTTCACGGGCCTTGTCGTAGGTGCCGGAGGCATAACTGGTGTCATGGTAACAGTCAATGGCAAGGCGGATGGTGATGAGCGATTCGCTGTTCTGTGCCCCGTAGCCGAGGTCTTGCCAGTTTGAATCCGTATTCCCTATTAACACGCAGGGGAACGTGACCGGATAGTGGTCTTCTTCCGCTCCCATTTCCAGTTGGCCGTAGTCCTCGTCGATGAGTGACAGTTCCGGCATTTCACGGGCGATCTGCTCCATGATGGCAATAAAAATCTCTTCCATAATTTTATGAGTTTAAGATGTTCCTGATTTCCTTTTCGATTCTCTCATTTATTTTTGTGGTCAGCTCCTCGCTTTCGCCCAGGAACTGCCTTTGCGGGATATGTATGTCCAGCTTCTTTTTCTTGGTGAGCGCAAGCCCTTTCCAGAATGAAGCCTGCGGGTTGGCCGCTTGCTGCTTTTTACCCGCTTTTCGGCCTTTCTTTTGCCCTGTGGCGGCTTTTCTTGCACGTCCTGAAGCCTTGTAGAACTTCGCCCAGGCAAAGCGCCTCATGCGGTCTGTCACGTTCACGGATACCATACCGCCCCAGTTGTGTATAGGGGCATATACAAGTTCGTTGGCGACGGTGACCCGGTAGTCGGATGGCATGTACTTGATGGAGCTGAAAAGGTGGTTGCGTCCGGAAAGCAGCGTGCCGTATTTGCTGGCGGCATCAGTGCCACCCGATGACAGCCTCCTGGCTTTCGGCCACGGGTGCAGTCCTCCGTTGACGAACCCTCCCTGCCGGAAGTTGTCCTGGAAATGGTCTTTGGCCATGCGCCCGGCTATGACCGGCATCCTGCGCCGCATGGCCGTATCCAGTTCCTTGCGTTTACGCTCTATCAGTTTCGCGAAATCTTTTATGTCCATAATCAACAGTAATTCAAGAATAATTTGTAACTTTGCAACCGAGGCATACATTTATGCCTGTTATGCGTTATGAATATACCGGAACAAGTATCAGAATTGGCAAGCAGGAACGGTTATAACTCCGTTCACCTTTCCAAACATTCAGGAAGTGAAAGTATCTATTCTGTAGAATGTGTGGATAAGGATGGTTTCGCCCTGCCTGTCGGTCTGCCATCTTTCATCGTTTTTGATGGAAAATCTTGTAGGCTTATAAGCGGAGATGAGGGATTCGCTCTTGCAAACAGTCTATTTGGCGATGAATAGTTTTGCAATTTTGGGATTAACCATCTTATTGTCAATTCTTATCACTCCGACCATTCCCGCTTTCATACTATTTGTATAACGGCTGACTTCATCCTTTCCCAGTTGAGGGTCAAACATTCGGACTTTGCCGTTTTCGACCTCTGCACAGAAAACGTGCGCCGAGCCTCCTTTCCATGCGCAATATATTTCATATATTCCATCGTCTTTGAATTTTTCTGCAAAGTATTCTTTTAATCTTTTTTGGTTCATAACCCGATAGCCTTTTTTTCTTCCCCATCGAGCCGTATAGTCATAATCAGGCTTACTGCCATCAGGATTCAAGAAACGCTCCTCCCATGTGATACCTTGTTGAGCCATTTCTTTATACGCACTCCCGTTTATGTTAGGCTTCGCTTCAATGTTAAATCCTCTGCGCCTTAACATGTGGGTGACAGTGCAGGTTTGGCAATTGACATAGTACCCGCCTCCTTGGCTGTAATGGGGATTTTCTTTTCCCTTATCGGCTTCTTCGTATGTCATGACCTTGCCTTTTTCAATAGAAAAGGCTTTTTCCAGTTCAAGATTATTTTTGGCAATAGCCATTTTTTCCTCGCTGGTGAGATTCTCGGGCATCTCGGCTATCATTTTATCAATACGAGCCTGAAGTTTATCAACGGCCTTTTTTGCCCCAGGATAAGCCTGTGTCTGGTATGGATGTTTATCCGAGAACAATTTTCCGTCTTTAGCCGGGTTGTTCTCTAAGCCGTCTTGTGCTTTGTCTTGTTCTCCTGACCGGACAACGGGAGTTACCGGGTCATCCGTCGAGGACAGTCCGCACTTGCAGTTCCACCGGTCGCCTGGGCGGTGCTCACTCCAGAAGGAGTCATCGATTGGGCGGACTGTCCCCCAGAACCTCTTGTGGTCTGCACCCGGATGCACGGACGTGGAGGGCATCCAGCGCAGGTTGGGCAGGATGTCCTTCTCGCGCTCGAACTGCCGCCAGTCGGCCGCCTGGTGGGCGCGTATGACCGCCGTGTCGTATTCCGTGCGCAGCCACGTGCCCACCTGGTGGGATGCGATGGGCATAACCTCTTTCCGCCACTGTTCGAATGGTTTTAGATTGCCGTCCGAATCCAGCAGCAGACGTGCCATGTCGTTCTGCATCCGGTGCACCTTGAACGCCGAGAACACGGCATTGCTCCGAAGTATGGCATTCCTGAAATCATCGTCCGGGTCTGCGGCTTTCGATTTCCTGAACCCTTTCCGGGCCGCTTCGTTCATCTTCGCCCATATCTCGCCGAACAGGTTGACCTCAATATCCGTGGCCGGGTGGAAGTCCTTGCTGTAAATGTTGAGGAGGGCACGCCTGAGCACTTCGTCGGAAAATTCAAAGCCAGTGGAGACATCGCCGTCCTTCGCCCCGTAGAGTTCATCGACTACCAGTCTAAAGCTGCCCCGCCGTCTGACGGGGCTTTCCCGAAAAAACCGGCCAGCCAGCTTCGGAAGGATTTTTTCTGTGCGGGCGTAGGTTCCGGCTCCTTGCCGCTGTCGTCCTTGTCCGTATTCTTGTCATCATCGTCTTGCTTGCGGATTTGCGCGGCAGCAGCCTCTTTCCTTATACGTTCATCTTCCTGCTCTTTCTTCATCTGCTCGTAGTTGGCAGGCTTTTCAATGCCGAACTCCTCGTACAGGTAATCGTCCGACACCGGCAGGTTGAAGCTCGTTTTCAACTGGGTGAGAATATTGGTCTTTGAAGTGGGGTCGATGTCCTTTTTCTCCGGGAAACAGAACTCGCCGCCGGCCGTATTGATGCCTATGCGTGCGAATATGTCGGCCATGTCATAGTTGAGTACGTCCAGGACATACCTCTTGTCTGCCTGGGCCACCTTGTCCTCCACCTTCTTGTGTACGGTTCCAAGGGCCTGCGTGCCATTTTCAGACGACTCAGTGGTCAGCGTATTGCCGAGCACGAGTTTTGAAATCTCGTTGTTGCACCGTTCGCAAAGATGCTCGTACACGTCTGCGGAACCGGTCTTGTTTCCGGCTTCCGTCAGTTTGAACTCCGTGTCCTTGGCGTGGAAGAACTGGGCAAGGCTCCCGGCATTGGCGGCATCCTCCATCGCCCTTTGCCTGGACTCCTCGTCGTCCGAATCGTAGATATACTCCTGTATGGGCATGCCGAACACCTCGGAGAACTGCGACCAGTCGCCCGTGGTGTTCCGCTTGCAAATGACCCACGGTGCCGCTTTGGCCAGCAGCCCCAGGTCGTCAGGACTGCCGACAAACAGCAAGTCCGTATAATTATCCCAGGGAAGTCCTGTTATGTCCGTCTGGTGGCGGAGGATCAGCTTCTTTATGGGGTCAACGTGCTTGCGCGGGATAAGGTCGTAGTCCGCCCATTCCCCTTCCTTGTAGAACTGGCAGAGCGTGAAGCCCCAGAACTTGGCGTCGATGATGTCCCCCACCAGCCTGTTGAACCACGGGGAACGTATCTGTTCGTTCACCGCCTTGTCCGGTTTCCCGTTCCTCTGGAACTCTATTTCGGAGCACAGCACCGCATTCTTGCGCTTTTCCATCACGCAGGAAAGGTGTGTGTCCATAAGGATGTCCGAATACAAGTCGTACAGTTTGTAACGCCGCGAGAAATCCACGTTCTCGGCGGCCCGTATGGCTGCCATGTAGTCCGCTATGTCCAGTCCGAAACGTTTGGGCTGCGTGAGCACGATGACGTTCGGCCGTTTCTGTCCGGGTGCCATGAGGTTGCCTCCCACGGTGATAATTCCCCGTTTGTTTCTGTTCTTTCTCTTGTTCATAACTTTACCAGTGGTTTACTCTTTTAGGATTGCTTTGTATGCGGAACGAGGATTTGCCGGCCCGTTCCTCCTCCGGCAGCAGCGGTGCCCCCTCGATGGAGATTTCTTCGGCGGCCACCGCCTTCATCCATTCCACGGCCCGCTCATATCGGTCTTTCCGTATCTGCGAGAGCTTCTGCGGGTTGTGGATGCAGAAGATGTGGTAGACGGCAATGTCGATGACCATCATCAGCACAAGTTGGTTCCGGTTTGTTCCGGTGGCTGAAAAGATTTTGTCGCAGTCGTACCGTTTAGACAGGTAACACCTCATTTCGGCGATGGCCCTGTCCTCGCACACCTCGACGATGGTTTCGTCCTCCCTTACAAGCGCGTCCAGAATATCGCGGTGGATGCTTGCGTCATAGTCTGTCAGTTCTACAAATTGGCTCATAGTTGTAATGAAGAATTAAGAGTGAATAATGAATCTGTCACATCCTGCGTTTGTTGCGCCCCCGCAGGTCTTTCCGTGTCTTGAACACCGGCGGTTCCGCCCTGCGCATCAGTTCGTCGATGATGCGGTTGCCGCCCTCGACGGCATCCGGGCCGTCTGCCGGATAGCGCAGGGATAGCGTGAACAGCTTGAACTGGTCTTCCAGCTCTTTCATGTGCGGGTTGTCCTTTTCCGCTTCGTTGAGGATGAGGTTGCCTTCCCTGTTGAGCGGTTCCAGGTTGGCCTCAATGCGCGTGGCCTTGTCGGTCTTCTTCTCCTCGTCGCCCCGAATGTGTAGCGCGATCTTGTGTTCTTTGCGGACTTTGGCCACCAGCGGCTTGAACACCTGCTGGAAAAACGGGTCTTGCAGCTTGTTGTTCTCCATGTAGCAATATACCGTGGATTTCCCGTTCACGAATTCCAGCATCTTGACATACCAGCCGATGAATTCCGCGTTCAATGCCTGGGCAAGGAAAGTCTTGATGACATAGAGCCTGCCTCCGAGCTTGCCGAGCAACGAAAGCGCCTTGAAGGACTTGCCTTTCTTTCCTTTGCTCTCACCCGGTGCAGGGTCGCCGTATGCGACCAGGAACTTGAACTTCGACAAAGGAGGAACTTTGCCGTAGGTGATGTTCTCAAAGACTTCGCCGACGGAAACCGGGTTGTTGAAGTATTCCCCCTGCACCGCCTTGGTGGATATTTTGGCGAGCGTGCGGTCTATGTGCTCCTCGGAGTTCTTTTCCGGCCATGTGGAATGCCCGTTCCTGTCGCGTATGTTCACGATGTCCCAATGGTCGGCCATGCTTCCGGCCCGTACCACGCAGCAGTCCTTGGCGATGATGTTGCCGCAGAAGATGATAAGTGTCGCCTCCGAGATGGAACGTGTCGGATATAGCGCATTCTCCCACCAGTCCCATCGTTTCTGTATGATGTCCGGGTTCTTGGTGTCCTCGTCCGTGTCGAAGTCGTCCACGAGCAGCACGTCCGGACGGATGGCCTCATTGCGGGAACCGCGCGGCGACTGCCCTGCACCGAGCGCCCTGAAGGCCACGCCTCCCTTTGTGATGAACTCGTCCTCCGTCCATGAACCGGGCGTTTCCTGCTTCCCGTAGTAGGCTTCTATACGCCCGTTCGCTTCCAGGTTGGCCCGGTAGGGAGCCAGCAGCCTGACCGCGTTGTCCTTGCTGTTGGACGTCATGATGACGTTCTTTTTCCGTCCGGTCAGCGTGACGTACATGACAATGAACATGGTGACCGTCGACTTGGCAAGCTCACGGCTCCAGGACAGCACCTCGAACCATTCGTCATGAGCGAGGGTACGCTGTATGGCGCGTTTTTGGAATCCGGCGAACTCATACTTGGCGTAGTTCGGGAAAAAGAACTTTATCCATTCCACCGGGTGCCGTTCAAGGTACAGGCGGTGCTTTTCCCTGTCCTGGATGGACATGGACTTGTCAACCGGTGTGGCTCTTGCGATGTCCTCCTTGAATTTCTCCCAATCCAGGAGTGCTATTTTGTCAGCCTGTTTCATGTGCCGTCACGTTTATAGTTTGTCCTTGATGTATGCGTCCGCCAGCCTTGTCAGTTCCTTTGCCTTGTCAAGGTCAAGCGGTCGGAGCCATTCGATGAAACCGGTGAGCACGCTGATGATGTCGGCAATGCCCGTTTCCTGCTCCATGTTCCGGATGGATGCAGACAGTTTGCCGAGTATGTCCGCTTCCTTTGAATTAGGGTATCGCTCCCCCTCGGCACGTGCCGAGATGGCTCTGTTGATCTCCGCCACCTGCCTGTACAGGTTGGCCACCTGCTCCTGTCTTGTAAGCGTGAGTCCTGCCTTCTGTTCTTCCCATTTCCCGGCGCGTACCCAATTCGATACTGTCACGCGCGACACTCCCACGCGGTCGGCTATTTCCTGCTGCGTGAGGTTCTCGCGCAGGTATAAGGTCTTTGCCCATTCCTTTTTCTGGGCGTTGGTCAAATCTGCTGCCATATTCCTGTCTTTCAGTTATGATTCATAGTGCAAAATTGCTACAAAAAGCCCGCTTTACGAAAAGCCGTCCGCATGATGAAGCCCTGTGCCGTTATCATAACGCCATAGTCCGGCATGATAAAAACGCGGTTTCCATACTCCGTTGATTTATTGCATTTTTGCACCATGAATCGCGGGCAAACCGCAGTAATGACAATAGTACAATGAGCAAGTTTTTCAACATACAGACGGACAGCGACGGCGTGGGCACCATCTTCCTCTATGGTGACATCGGCGACTATTATGACGTGCAGAGCGGGCGTGTCGCAAAGGAACTGATGGAGGCGGAAAAGGTGAACAGGCGCGTCAACGTGCGTATCAACAGCAACGGAGGCGAGGTGTACTGCGGCATCGCCATCTACAACGCCCTGAAGAACAGCAAGGCGGACGTGCATATCTATGTGGACGGCATCGCGGCCAGCATGGCCAGCGTGATAGCCCTGTGCGGGAAGCCCGTCGAGATGAGCAAATACGCAAGACTGATGCTGCACAGCGTCAGCGGCGGTTGTTACGGCAACAAGAAGGACATGCAGAAGTGCATCGAGGAGATAGAGAGCCTGGAGGACAGTCTTGGCGACATCTACGCGGCACGCCTGGGCATGACCAAGGAGGAAGTGAAAGCGGCCTATTTTGACGGTGAAGACCACTGGCTCACCGCGGACGAGGCCCTGCGCCTCGGTTTTATTGACGGCATCTATGATGCGGAGCCTGTACCGGAGGACAGTACCCCGGAACAGATCTACACTTTATTCAATAACCGGCTCGTTGAGCCACAAAACAAGGACAAAATGAATCTTGAGGAAATTAGGAAGCATCCCTCGTTCAAGGACTGCAAGAGCGAGGATGAGGTGATTGCCAAGGCCCAGGCCTATGCGCAGGAAGCGGGCCGTGCCGGCAGTCTGGCAGAAGAGAACGCCTCCCTGAAGGCGCGAGTGAAGGAGTTCGAGGACAAGGCTGCCGCTGACGAGGAGGCTGCACGGAAAGCCCTGCTTGACGCGGCCGAGGCCGACGGGCGTATCAATGCCGAGACACGTCCCATGTACGAGAACATCCTGAAATCAAGCCCCGAAGAAGGCAAGAAGGTGTTGGCTTCACTGGCCCCGAAGCGCAAGGTCATGGAGGACATCAAGGTGGAACCGGGCGGAGAGAGCCCCTGGAACAAGCGTATGCGAGAAATCAAGGACAAACTTAACAAGTAAAAGACATGGCAATAGTAGTAAAGAACACCAATTACAACGGCGAGGTACTGGAACAACTTTTGACGCTCGCCGCCACCGGCAACGAGATTGTCGAGAAAGGGCTGATCATGGTCATTCCCGGCGTGGAGAAGAAAATCAGCCTGCCCCGTCTGCGAAGCGGCAAGATGCTGCAGAAACGCAAGGAGAACCCGGGCGTGGAGGATTCGAAAGGCAACTTCAACTATGACGAGAAAAGCCTTGACCCGAAAGACTTCATGGCCTTTACCGTATTCAACCCACGTGCTTTCGAGCAGATCTGGCGCCCCTGGCAGCCGAAGGGCAACCTCGTATTTGCCGAACTACCTCCCGAAGCCCAGAACGCCCTTCTGGCTGAGCTTGCCAAGCAGGTGCAGTTCGAGTTAGGTGACCATTACATCAATGGGGTGTACGGCGATGACGATGACCATCTGTTCAACGGTATCCTCACCCAGATGGCCAAGGACACGGAGCTTATCATCGTGGACAGCGAGGAGGAAACCATGCTGGGCAAACTGAAGGCTGTGCGCAGTGCCATACCCAAGGCCATCCGCAACAACCCGGACCTGCGCATCATCATGAGCATCGACGACTTCGACAAGTACGATGACGAACTGACCGAGCGCGAGGCCAAGAACGCCAACGAGACCGATGTGAACGCGCGCCGTTACAAGGGCATAACCATAGAGACGCTGGCTGCATGGCCGGACGGGCTGATTGTGGCCACCCTGTGCTCGATGGGTGCCGACGGCAATCTGTTCGCCGCTGTCAACCTGCAGGATGACGAGAATGTCATCCAGATAGACAAGATTTCCAATGCCAGCGAACTGTACTTCTTCAAGATGCTGATGAAGGTGGACACCAACATCGCTTTCGGCGAGGAAACGGTAGTGCTGGACAGCCGTGACACTCCCGTCTTCAAGCCGGCGGCCAAGACGATTTCGGCCGACCCGAATACGGTGACCATTCCGGCAGAGGGTGGCAGCAAGGAAGTGACCATAACGGCCAGCGGTGAATATACCGTGGGAGCGACCCCGTCCGGATTTGATGTTGAAGAAACGGAAACTGGCGTGACCATCTCGGCAGAAGCCAATGACACTGGAAGCGAAAAAAGCGGTACCCTGACCATTACGTTAAATTCTGACAGCGGCAAGACGGCCAAAGTGACCATCACGCAAGCCAAACAGGGGGAATAACGCATGGCACAGTTGAAACGTTTGGTATTGCACTGTACGGCCACCCCTGAAGGCCGCGAAGTGAGCGCGGCGGACATCCGCCACTGGCACACCGACCCGGTGAGCAAGGGCGGTCGCGGATGGAAGCAGGTCGGCTATACCGACATGATACACCTGGACGGAAAGGTGGAACGCCTGGTGGACAACAACGAGGACGCACAGGTAGATCCCTGGGAGATTACCAATGGGGCAAAAGGGTACAACTCCACATCCCGGCACGTTGTGTACGTCGGCGGCGTTGCTGCTGACGGCAAGACCCCCAAGGACACCCGTACCCCGGCGCAGAAGAAGGCGATGGAAGCCTACGTGAAAGACTTCCACCGGCGTTTCCCCTCCATCCCGGTTGTAGGACATAACCAACTGGCTGCAAAAGCCTGCCCTTCGTTTGATGTACAGGCATGGCTGAAAGAAATAGGTATAAATCAATAAATGAATGACTGAAATGAAAAAGCTGATTTTATTTTTTGTGCTGATGCTTGGGTTTGTGTCAGCCGCATTTGCCCAGACGGGTGAAGTTGCTATCGGTACGGACTATGACAGTATGATTGCCACCTTTGCCGGGTTTGCCGGTTGCGTGGTGTTGCTGACAGAAGGCATCAAGGCCCTGTTCCCGAAAATGGAAGGGCTGGTGACGCAGATAGTAAGCTGGACGGTCGGCTTGGCGGCAGCCATGCTGTTGTGGTGGCTGGACGCAGGATTTGTGGCCGATGTGGAATGGTATATTGCCCTGCTTTATGGTTTCGGAGCCTCGCTTGTGGCAAACGGAATCGCCGACACAGGACTGGTGCAATGGCTCATAGGTCTGATAACCAAGAAAACCGAGTCAAAATCATAAGCAAGGCATTAAACAAGTAATCTCATGGAACTCAGTGAAATTCTCAATTTCGTGCTGGGTGGTAGCCTATTGGCGACCGTTGTTGGCATAGTGACGCTCCGCGCGACGGTGCGCAAGGCCAACGCGGAAGCCGAGAAGGCGAAGGCGGATGCCGAAACCGTGCGGATTGACAACGCTGAGCACGCCACCCGGATACTTGTGGACAACATCGTTGAACCCTTAAAGGACGAACTGAATGCGACGAGGAAAGACCTTCAGGCTACGAAGCGCGAGATGGCACGCCTGCGCAAGGCCATTGACACTGCCAATTCTTGCAAGCATCATGACGATTGCCCTGTGCTTCGCGGGGTGCGCGAGCACCCGAAAGACGGCACAGGAAACGGCACGGACGGAAACGACACGGAGCCTGGCGGACAGCATGAGGAGCGAAGTCCGCCTGGTGCGGACGGAGACGGTACCGAAGTCGGAGGTGAGGCTGACGATACCGGCTGACAGCCTCCTGAGGCTTCCTCCGCTGGCCTCATACAGCGGCAAGAGCGGCCAGGCCAACGTTTCGGTGAGCCGTGACAGGGACGTGATCACCGTGTACGCGAGCTGCGACAGCCTGCAGCTCCTGGTGGAATACTACGAGCGGACATCCACCCTCTGGCAGGAACGTTACGAGGAGATGTCCGGCCTGTACGAAAAGGAAATAAAACAGCGTTCGAACCCCGTTAAAATCTTTTTCTACGGTTTGGGGGTTGGAATACTGCTGAGTGTGTTGACAACAATAATCATCATCCTAAAACGAAAGAAAGATGGCAAGTAAGAAATTCATATACGGCATAGCCGTAGTAAAGTTCAACAGCAAGGAAATCGGCTACATCGAGAAAGGCAGCTGGGATTGGGGCGGCACGAAGCCGGAGAGCACGGATGTGGAAGCCGAGCAGGTACCGGACGCTCCGGTGCTGACACTGGCCAACAAGAACGCGACCATCGCGCCGACGTTCAACCTCATCCAGCTGGACTACGAGAACATCCAGGCCGTGCTTGGCGGCACGCTGGTGGGCAGCACGGGCAGCTACACCGGCTGGAAGGCCCCGACCGACCTCGTGGAGCTGCGCGGCCCGTGGGAAATCCAGTTCGTGAGCGGCCAGACGATGAAGATACCCAACGGTACCATCATGGCCAACCTGGGCGGCAAGCTGACGCTGACGGAAGTATCCAAGCTGGAATGCCAGCTGAAGGTGAACAAGCCCGAAGAGCCGGACACCGCTCCCTACGAAATCAACGACACGCCGTCAGAGTAACGTATGGACAAGTCAACGGAACGTCTGGTGCAAGCCGAGGGGACGGCCGCCCTGTTGGACAGGGGCGTGTCCGTCCCCTTGAAGGAACTGCGCATCCCTTTCAGGAAGAAGCCCCTGAAGCTGCGCGTGGTGATGCGCCGTCCCCGTCTGGGCGGCCTGATGCGCCTGGCACGGGTGTACCTGTCGCTGGGCGTGACGGCAGCCGAGATGAAGAAGTTCTCCAAGGATGAGGAGATGGCTTTCATCACCGCACACGGAAAGGCCGTGAGCCGGATGGTCGCCTACACCCTGTGCCGCGGCTGGTGGAGCCGCCACCTGCTGGTAGGGCTGACCGCCTGGTGGGTGCGCCACTTCATGGAGCCGGCCTACATGGATGCGGCGATGCGGAACTTCGTGTTCCTACTGGGCACCGACCCTTTTATGCCTATTATCAGATCAGCGGAGCGGACGAACCCGATGAAGCTGAGACTGAGCCAAAGAAAGAAGGGGAGTTAAAGACGGAGTACGAGCCGTCGCATAGCCCCTTCGGCTTTGTCTGGCAGATTGCGGACGCCACGGGATGGAGCGTGGGCTACATCTTAGAGGGCGTGAACTACCAGACCCTTATCATGATGCTTGCCGACGCTCCGCGCTATGTCCGCAAGAAGAAAGAGGAGAAAAGCGCGGAGGACGAAGCGAAAGACATTGTAGGATTTTTCCAAAGCAACCTGAAGAAATGACATGGCAACAAAACCGGTAGAAATAGAGATACTGATGCGCGACCGCCTGTCGGGCGGCCTCGACAAGGCAGGGCGCAAGGTGGACGAGCTGAAGTCGAAGACCACCGGCGCGTCGGCGGAGATGGCACGTCTGGACAGGCAGGCCGAGTCCGTCCGTAGCACCGTGTCGAAGATAGCCGGGGCGTTCGCCGTGAAGGAACTCGTCAGCAACATCGTCAAGGTGCGCGGCGAGTTCCAGCAGCTGGAGGCCTCCTTCCGCACCATGCTCGGCAGCGAGGAGAAGGCCGACGCCCTGATGCAGCAGCTCATCCGCACGGCCGCCACGACCCCGTTTGACCTCCAGGGCGTCGCCAACGGCGCGCGCCAGCTGCTTGCCTACGGCGAGAACGTGGAGAACGTCAACGACGACCTCATCCGCCTGGGTAACATCGCTGCCGGGCTGAACCAGCCTCTCAGCGATCTGGTGTACCTGTACGGCACCACCATGACGCAGGGCAGGCTGTACACCCAGGACTACAACCAGTTCGTGGGCCGCGGCATCCCCCTCGGTCGGGAACTGGCGAACGTCCTTGGCGTGGCCGAGAGCAAGGTGCGCGAGATGGTGGAGGCCGGCAAGGTCGGCTTCCCCGAAGTGCAGCGCGCGCTCCAGAACCTCACGAACGAGGGCGGGATGTTCTTTGGCCTCATGGAGGAGCAGAGCAAGACCATCACCGGGCGCATCAGCAACATCGAGGACAGCGTCAGCATGATGATGAACGAGATTGGGCGGCAGTCCGAAGGCATCATCGGGAACTCGCTGGACGCGGTCGCATACCTGGTCGACCATTACGAGCAGGTGGGCCGCGTGCTGCTCGGCCTGGTGGGCACATACGGCGCGTACAAGACTGCCGTCATGGCCGTCACCGCCATGCAAGCCCTACAGACTGCCGGCGTGGGCGCGCTGACCGCGGCCGAAACCCTGCACTACGGCTGGCTGGTCATCGTGGAGAAGGCTCAGAAGCTGCTCAACGCCACGATGCTCGCCAACCCCTACGTGCTGGTGGCCACGCTGATTGCCGGGGTGGTGGCCGCGATGGTGTCGATGAAGACCGAGACCGAACGGCTGAAGGAAGCCGAGGAGGACTACCAGGCCGCCAAGCAGAAGACCATCGAGGCCGAGGAGGAGCACCGGCGCAGGCTGGAGGAGCTCTGCGGCGTGGCCGGCGACGAGAGCCTGGCCACCGACACCCGACGCGAGGCCCTGAACAGGCTCGAGCAGAAATACCCGGACATCTTCGCCAAGTACGACACCGAGTACGAGAAGCTGAAGAACATCAAGCGCATCAAGGAGGAAATCGCCGAGCTGGAAGCCGGACAGTCCGTCACGCGGCCGCAGAACGAGCTGGCCGGCGTGAACGGGCGCATCTCGGAACTGGAACGGAAACAGGCTGACGTACATTATACGACATATAACACATCGGCCGGCCCTTATACAGTAAAGACAGGAGGCCTCAATTCCAAAGAAGAGGCAGAACTTAAGAATCTCTACAACAAGCGCAAGAGCCTGTCCGTGCAGGTGCGCAAAGAGCGTGCCAACGCCTACTTCGAGAACCTGACGGGCATCAGCAACGACACGCTGGAGGAACAGATCCGGCAGCGCCAGAACTTGCTGGCCCGCATGACGACCGAGCAGAAGAAGTACGGAACCATCACCTACGGGACGGAGGCGTTGAGGGGAACCTACAGCCGTGACGAGCTCCAGTACCAGCTCAACAAGCTGAACGCCGAGAAGAACCGCCGGAACCTGAAGCGCGACTCCAGCGCGGACTGGGGCACACAGGCGCGCAAGGAATACGAGCGGGCGCTGAAAGACTACAACGACTTCCTGGCCGACACCTCCAACAGCCTGACACGGGAGGATTACGAGAAAAAGGCCAAGGAACTGAAGGACGCGCTGAGCCTGGCCAAGAAGGAATACGACAAATACAAGCCGGAAGGGAACAAGGATGCCGAGAGCGAGCGCAAGGCCGCCGACAAGGCCGCACGCGAAGCCGAAAGGCGCAGGCAGGCGCAGCAGAAACTCAATGACGAGCTGACTGCCCTGCAACAGCAGAACCAGCAGGATGAACTCGGTCTGATGGAGGAAGGCACGGAGAAGAAGCTGGCGCAGATAGACGCCGACTACGACAAGCGGAAGGCCGAAATCGAGAAGAAGGCCCGCGAGCTGGCCGACACCAACCGGAAGGCGGGTGTCACCGGCACCAATGCTTCCGGACTGACGAAGGAGCAGCAGGCGGAAATCGACCGTGCAAACGAGCTGAACACCGAGAACCGCCGGAAGCAGACCGTAGAAACGTATGAGGCCGAAGCACAGTCCATGCGCGAGTACCTGAAACAGTACGGCACCTACCAGCAGCAGAAGCTCGCCATCGCCGAGGAGTATGCCGAAAGGATACGCAAGGCGCAGGACGAGGGGGAACGCCGGACATTGGAGTGGCAGCGCGACCGGGAAACCGCACAGCTGGATGCCTCCTACTTGCGGCAGTCGATAGACTGGACGACCGTGTTCGGGGAGTTCGGCGGCATGTTCTCGGACATCGTGAAGCCCGTCCTTGAACAGGCGAAAGAGTACCTGCGCAGTGACGAGTTCAAGCGGCTGGACGCTTCCAGTCAGAATGACATTGTGGCCGCTGTCCGGCAGATGGAACTTTCCACGGGAGGTACCGGGAAGGCGGGTTTTGGACAGCTGGGTCGTGAAGTCGAGGACTTCCGCCGGTCCATGATTGACCTGAACGATGCGAAGGCGGCCGAGGCCGAAGCCCTTGAACGGCTCGCCAAGGCACAGGAAGATTACGAGAAAGCCCTGCGTGACGGCTCGGATGCCGAGGCGGAAGCCGCCCGTGTGGCAAGGGACTCCGCGCAGGAGAATGCCGATGCCGCCTCGGAGAACACCCGGAAACAGGAAGAAACGGTCAACCGGAACCGGGAGGCCGTGACCGACACGGCTTCCGCCCTGAGCGCCAACATGGAGAATGTCACCCAAGGACTGCAGAAGCTCGCTTCTGCGGGTATCAAGAACGCCTATGACGGCCTTATCCAGCTGGGCAAGGGAGTCGGCGGCTCCATGGGCAAGCTCGCCGAGAGTCTGGAAAAGGTACCCATCGTGGGATGGATCATTTCCATCATCGACGTGTTCAAGGACGGCCTGAGTGATTTTATCGGCCCGCTGCTCGACAGCGTGTTCAACGCCGTGTCCGGCATTCTGGACGACATCCTGAGCGGTGATGTGTTCGTGACGCTGTTCAAATCCATCCGTTCGGGAATCGGCAATATCCTGAACGCCATTTCCTTCGGCGGGTTCGGCAAACTGGTGGACAAGATAAACGGCAGCAACGCGAAGGAGGTACAGGCCTCCATCGACCGCCTGACCGACCGGAACGAATCCCTGCAGCAGAGCATCGAGGACCTGACCGACACGATAAAGGGAGGCGAGGGTACAAAGAGCGTGTCCGCCTACCAGCAGGCGTATGACTACCAGGCCGAAACGAACCGGAACTACCTGGACATAGCCAAGGCGCAGGCCGGCTATCACGGTTCGCACCATTCCTGGAACTATTATTGGGGCGGCTTCTCGCAGGAGCAGATTGACAAGCTGAGCCAGCAGATCGGCCGTGACTGGAACGGTGACCTCTGGGACCTGTCCCCCGACGAAATGAAAATCCTGCGTTCGAACGTGGACATGTGGAAACAGATACAGGACACGGGCAAGGGCGGCTACGGCGGCAGACTGACGGAAAAGCTGGACGACTACATCGACCAGGCGGGCAAGCTGGAGGAGCTGGAGGAGCAGCTAAACGAAAGCCTGACACAGATTTCCTTCGACAGCCTGTATGACAGTTTCATAGACACGCTGATGGACATGGACGCCAGCGCGGAGGAGATAGCCGGGAATGTCGGCGAATACTTCATGCGGGCCATCCTGAGCAACCAGATCGGCGAGAAGTACAAGGAGCGGCTGCAGGCATGGTACGACGACTTCGCCGACGCCATGAAGGATAACGAGTTGAGCCAGGACGAGATCGGTTCGCTGACGGACAGCTACCGGGACATCGTGGAGGAAGCCGTGGCCCTGCGCGACAAGCTGGCCGAAGCGACCGGCTATACCGGTGACAGTGAAGGAACCACCCAGAGCGGCAAGTCCGGCAGCTTTAACGCCATGAGCCAGGAGCAGGGCACGAAGCTGGAGGGCATGTTCACAAGCGGGCTGATGCACTGGGCCAGCATGGACGAGCAGATGCAGGAGGTGTCCGCGCAGATGGGCACGGCCGTCGACCACCTGCGGCGCATCGAGGAGAACACCGGGAACAGCGCGAAGCATCTGGGCGAGATAAAGGAGGATATTAAGAAAATCATACGTGACGGACTTAAAATGAAGTGACTATGGCAATGGACGCGATACTCTCGGGCAAGGTGCTCATCAACGGCACGGACATCTGGAAGGCATACGGCGCTTTCTTAGTGGAGAAGAAGCGTGGCGACCGTAACAACCTGAAGGCCATCATGGCCCCGGCGAAGACCAAGACCCACGTGGCGGTCGACATCCGGGAGGAGGACGGCGAGAAATACTCGTCCGCGCTGGAGGTGAGGAACCAGGCTCGGGACGTGAAACTGTACTTCGCCCTGTACGCGGACACGCGGGAGGAATGGCTGTCACGGTACAAGACGTTCCTCGCTTTTTTGAAGCAGGGAGAGGACGGGTGGCTGGACATCCGCTTCCCCGACCTCGACATGACGCTGCACGTTTTTTACAAAGAAAGCAGCGACTACGAACCCCTGACCTACCTCTGGCAGGCGGGGAAACAGGCCAGCCGGTTCTACGTGACCTTCCGGGAACCGAAGCCGGCCATCTGATTGAATGATATTCAAACACGGTTAGAACGGCATTATGATAACGATATACGGAAGCGACGGCACAGCCAAGACACAGGTGCCCTGCGACGACAGCTCGACGCAGGCGAAGGAGCTGCAGGGCGACAACGTGCTCACCCTGTCCTTCACCCTGTACGAGCACATCGCGCTGGAGGTGAACGACTACGCCGAGTTCATGGGTGAGCGGTACTGGCTCATGGAGCGTTACAAGCCGGAGCAGGTGAGCTCGCAGGAGTGGAAGTACGACGTGAAGCTCTACGGCATCGAGAGCCTGCTGAAACGCTTCCTGGTGCTCAACGACACGGACGGCGCGGACGAGCCCGTGTTCACGCTGACCGCGCCTCCGAGGGAGCACGTGGCCCTCATCGTCAGGAGCATCAACAACGGGATGGACAACACCACCGACTGGAAGGTCGGCACGGTGGAAGGCACGGACAACATCGTCATCGACTACGAGGGCAAATACTGCGACGAGGCCCTGAAGGAGGTGGCCGAGAAAGCCGGGAACCGGGCCGAGTGGTGGTGCGAGGGGCAGACGGTGAACGTGTGCCGCTGCGAGCAGGGCGAGGAGGTGACGCTTGCTTACGGCAAGGGGTTGACCGGCCTGGAGTGCGACATGGCCGACAACGCCAAGTTCTACACCCGCCTGTACCCGATAGGCAGCAGCAAGAACATCGACCCCGAGAAATACGGCCACAGCCGCCTGCAGCTGCCCGGCGGCGTGAAGCACGTGGACGTGAATGTGGAAAAGTACGGCGTATGGCACCACTACGAGGCGGACGCCTTCTCCGGCATCTACCCCAAGCGCACCGGTACGGTCAGCTCGGTTCGCAGCGAGGAGGTGAAGGACGAGGACGGCAACCCGTTCAAGATATTCTACTTCAAGGACAACAGCCTGGGCTTCGACCCGAACAGCTACGAGATAGGCGGCAAGGTGAAGCGTATATCCTTCCAGGAGGGCTCGGAACTTGCCGGGCTGGGCGACGAGGAGGACGGCACCTACTATTTCGAGGCCAATTACAACAGCGACACCCACGAGTTCGAGCTCATCACCATCTGGCCGTATGACGACGACACGCAGCTTCCGAACGACACGCTCTGCCCGAAGCCCGGCGACAAGTACATCCTGTGGAACATCCGCATGCCGGACGAATACTATCCGCTGGCCGAGCAGGAGTTCAAAGAGGCGGTGGACAAGTACAACGAGGAGCACGCCGTCGACGTGAGCCGCTACAAGGCCCCGACCGACCATGTGTACATCGAGGAGAACGGCGTTGACCTGTATGTGGGCCGCCGCGTGCGCCTGGAAAGCGAAAAGTACTTCCCGGAGGCCGGCTTCCGCAGCAGCCGCATCACCAAGGTCACGCGCAAGGTGAACCTGCCCTCGCAGATGGACATCGAAATCTGCGACGCGACGAGCACCGGCGCGATGGAAACCATCAATGACAGCATCAGCGACGCGAAGAGCTATGTGAAGACGGCCACGTCGGGGAGCTTCCCCGACCTGATACGCAGCTGGGACAACACCTATCCGACCGACAACAACGTGTTCTCGGCACGCCGTACATTGAAGGAAGCCCTGAGCAGGCTGCGCGAGGACACGGCCCAGGAGAGAATCCATTTCCTGAAAGGTGCGGATTTCGGGAACCACAAAGCCGGGGAGAGCGGCGCGGCGGTGGACGGCAACGGCAACGCCGAATGGCTGACCGCCGTCATCCGCGAGCTGCTGCGGTCGGTGAAGTTCGTGGACGGCATGACCGGCGAGGGCTGGCAATTATGGATGGACGCGCTGACCGGGCTGAGCAACCTGACCATTGACAAGGTGACCATCCGGCAGACGCTGGTGGCCCTGGAACTGCTGATCGAGAAGGTGCGCAGTGTGGGTGGCCAGCTGGTGGTCAGCGCGGCCAACGGCAAGATAAAGACCGTCACGAAGGACGGCGGCAACTATAAGATCACTTTCGAGCAGGACAACGAATTCACGGCGCACGACCTGATGCGCTGCGCGGAGTTCACCGGCACCTCCCTGCGCGGCTATTGGGTGGAAATCTCCGCCTCGGACGGGGAAGGCATCACCGTGCCCGTGAGCGAGTTCGGCGGCGTGGAGCCCAAGGAGGGCGACGAGTGCGTGCTGATGGGCAACACGCAGAACCGGCTCCGCCAGAACCTCATCTCCATCGCGGCCACCGAGGACGGGCAGCCCCGGGTGGACGTGCTGGACGGCGTGAGCGCCAAGAACTTCGACGGCTGCCTCCGCGTGCGGCTTGGCAACCTGGACGGGATCAGCGACAGCCGGTTCCCGGCCGACAACCAGCCGCACGGGAACGGCCTGTACGGCGACAACGTGTACCTGGTGGGCACGTTCGTGCTGACGACCGGCGAGGACATCCTGACGCGGTTCGAGATAACCGAGGGCAAGATAAAAAGCGCCGTGGAGGGGCTCCGCAAGGACTTCACCGAAGACCGGAGCTACTTAGACAACGCCTCGTTCGGCGACGGCATGAACAAGTGGAACACCGAGAACGAGGCCACCTTCTTCCTGCTCGGCAGCAAGTGGATATGGGCGAACGGCGCGCCCCTGTCCGACAAGACCAACTATGCCTGCGTAAAGACCGACGACGGGCGTACCACGGTGTACATACGGAATAAATACATATTGCAGAAGCACGCGAACTTCCGCTTCATCCCTGACTACACCGACGTGAACGACGAGGGGCAGAAGAAGCCGGAGGCCGTGTACCTGAGCTTCTTCTACCGCGTGGCCAAGGCCGGACGGCTGACCGTCCAGTTCGATGGCCTGGACAAGACCGGATTCGAGAACTTCAACGAGTTCAGCTACGACGGCGAGCTGGGCGTGACGGACGGCTACCAGGTGTTCAACCACTCCGGGCTGTGGAACGGCACGGGCGACTTCAAGCTGGCGTTCACGGGCGAGATATACCTGTACATGCTGGTGCTGAGCACCGACCGCGCCGAGGCCCTGGCCTACAAGTACAAGACCCTGTTCGAACAGTCCGAGAAGCTGGTGAAGATAGCGGCGGCGAACTTCGACAAGGACGGCAACGTCATCGAGTCGTCGAGCATCGTCACCACGGCGAAATACAACGAGCTCATGTCGCAGTACTTCGACGAGAACGGCCAGCTGGTCAACAAGGCCGGGCTGGTGACGACGGGCAACTTCGCCGAGCTGTTCGCCCAGGGCGTGACCAGCAACGGATTGGTAAAGACCGCGGACATCAAGGCGTTCGTGACCAGGGACGAGGTAGGCGAGATAATATCCGGCGTGACCATCAGCGCCGACCAGATAAAGCTGGAGGGCCTGGTGACCGCCAACAGCTATTTCAAGATACTGGAGGACGGCAGCGTGGAAGCCAACAAGGGCACGTTCAAGAACGTCATCATCAACGGCTCGATACGCTCCCCCTTTGTCCGCGAGACGGACAGCATCAAGGTCACCATCGGCGGCAAGACGGAGGAAGCCACCCACGACAACGTGGCGCCGATAGCCGAAGGCGGCGGCTGGATCACCGCCGGCACGCTGGAATGGGACACCGCGCAGTCCGGGCGGCGTATGTGCCTGGCCAACTACCGCTGGGAGAACCAGTACACGGAGGGCAGCATCAAGTACACCGCCCCTTCCGGCAAGTATTTCTACGAGGACGGGATTGCCAAGGAATCCATCAGCCTGTCGCGCGAGTGCGTGGAACTGATGGGCTATGGCACCTCCTCCACCTTCTACGGCTGGATCGTGCTGAACCGCGTCGACCTGATGACTACCGCCCGTTACGGGCGTCAGCTGAAAGTGCTGGCTATGGGCATCGTGACAGGGACTTCCTCCGGCGCGTCCGTCAGCTACAAGTCCTTTGACGGCGGCGAGCTTTCCGTATCCCGAAGCGACACGGGCACCTACAAGGTGACAATCCCGTCCTCCTGGGGCCTGCAGGCCGGCAGCTACCTGGTGCTGGCCACCGGTTACGGCAGCGGCATCATGAAGGCGACCCTGCTGTCCACCGCTGCCACCTCCTTCACCGTGGAGGTCAGCGACGACTCGTCCAAGAACGACGGCTCCTTCCAATTCGTGATTATCAACCTCAATGACTGGATGTATATATGAAACGTATCGACTTTGAACATTTCGGGATATACGAAGGCATATCCCACGGCAGGCGGGTGACGGGCGACGCGAGGGAAACGTTCGCCGACATCCTCTATACCCGGACGAACGGCATCCGCGCCCATGCGCTCGCCCTGAAGATCTACCGCAGCAAGGGCATGGAAGAGTACGACGAACAGGAAGCCGCCCTCATCCTGAAGGCGGCGGGTGACCACTGCACCCCGGCGTTCATCGACGGATTGCTGGAACAGATGAAAGGAGGCGGCGATGAAAGTGATATATAACAAGGTGATCCCCTTCAAGGGTTTCAAGTGCGTGAACCTTTTCGGCGTGCTGTTCGTGCGCGAGGGCTGCGCGATGAGGGCGGAAGACTACAACCACGAGGGCATCCACACGGCCCAGATGAAGGAACTGCTCTATGTGCCGTTCTACCTGCTGTACGTGCTGGAATGGCTGTGGCACCTGGCACGGCTGCGCGACATGAAGGCAGCCTACCGTGCAACCAGCTTCGAGCGGGAGGCCTACGCCCACCAGTCCGACGCAGACTACCTGAATAGAAGAAAGAAGTTCAACCAATATAAAATGCAATAATATGGCCATATCACAGGAAGACATACAGCAGGTGCTCAACGCCATCAAGGCGGAGAGCCAGGGCGTACAGGAACTGGAAACGGTATCCTCGCTGAATGGGGTGAATTCATTGCCTGGCGTAAAAGGGGAAGAACTGGTCAACGTCCCGATGACGCTGCTCCAGAAACCGGCGACAGACGCGGCAGCCACGGCCAATGCCGCTGCGCAGGCCGCCAACAGCGCAGCCCAGACCGCCAATGCAGCGGCAAGTACAGCTATGGAAGCCAAAGACTCGGCCAACTCTGCTGCCGCCACGGCCAACGAAGCGGCAGGCAAGGCCAACACGGCGGCCAGCCAATATGAAAACACGGCCAAGGCGGCCATGAAAGGGGCGACCGTCCGGTTCAACCGCATTGTGGAAAGCGGGACGGTAGATGCCGTATCCGATTCAAATGTGACGGAAGTCGTCTATATAAAAAGCCTGAAGGTGTTTGCGGGTATATATACGGCAGGCAAATACTGCAACAACTGGACCGGCGGCAACAACGGCCTGCCCGGTGCGGACATGTACCTTGACGACACACGCTCGGCCGTCCTGAAGGACAAAATCTACATCTGTGACGACACCCTCTATGTATGGAGCGACGGGGACGGCGACCTGGTGAAGGCGGGCGGCGGTGGAAGCGGCAGCGGATTCTACAACGTGACACAGCTGCATCCGCTTGGCTCCGGCTACTACACGAAGGAAACCGCCGTGGCCGCGCTGGCAGGCGCCGACATCGCCGACGAGGACAAGCCCGGCATGGTGATCACTTTCGAGGTCTCCGCCGGCAAATGGCTCGACTACCGCTTCGAGGGAACGGACGTGTCGTCCTTCCTGACCGCATCGGCGTGGAACCGTTACGGCGGCGGTGACGCCATCAAGAAAATCCGGGTGACGAAAGGCACGGCCACGGAAGACCTTGCCCCCGATGGACAGGGTATGGTGAACCTGGATATCCCGGTGGTGGAGGTCGACCAGTCGGTAAACGAAAACTCAACGAACCCGGTGAGCGGCAAGGGCGTGGCGGCCAAGATAAACGAGAAGGCCTCCACCTACGGCACCGCCCTGCGGCTCAATGAAATCGGCGAGGGCACGGACAAAGCCTATTCGATGAGCCTGCTGAACGAGTCCGGCGAGGTCATCAGCACGAGCGACATGTTCACTGGCGGCGGTGGCGGCACGGTGGCCACGACGAAGGTCGTGCTGACGCGCGTCACCCCGAACAAGACCGTCAAGAGCGGCGACGAGGTGAAGCTGACCTACACCTATGACCAGACGGACACCTCGACCGGCGAGAGCACCGGTAACCCGGGCCGCGCCACCGTCACCGTGACGCAGGGCGCGAACACCAGCACGCTGACGCAGGCCATAGCCGCAGGCAGCACCAACACCATCGACGTGTCGAAGTACATGGGCGTGGGCACCAACACGGTACGTGTGCGCGTGGAGGTCGGCGAAGGCGCGGAGATGCAGGTGGCGCAGGTCACGTGGAGCATCAACGTGGTGCAGCTTACCCTGAGCAGTTCGTTCAACATCGCCACGGCCATCACGAGGGGCCAGGCCCTCAGCATACCCTACGCCCTGAGCGGCGCGGGCACGAAGACCCTGCGCTGCTATGTGGACGGAGAGGACACGGAAGACCGCAGCATCACCAGCTCGACGGCCAACGGGTCTTTCAGCATAGCGACGACCAACCTTGCGCACGGCACCCACACGGTGCAGCTCGTGGTGGAGCTGGAACTGTCGGACGGGAGCACCATCAAGTCGAACAGCATCCTCTTCGCCGTAGGCGTCCGGGAATCCGGGAACAACACCCCGCTGGTGTCCGCAAGGTTCGACTACGCCGACGGCGCGGTCATCGAGAAAGGCAGCACCCCCTACATCCCGACGAAGCAGTACGACAGCTATACGCTGCAGTACGCGGCCTACAACCCGCAGGAAACCCCGACACGGGCGGACGTGTACGTGGGGAGCACGCTGGCCTCGTCCGCCTCCGTTCCGTTCACGGCGCAGAACCTTACCCTCCGGGCAAGCAACTACGGCGAGGAACAGTGCCGGATCGTGGTGGGCGCGATGACGTTCAACTTCCGGCTCATCGCGGCCAAGAGCGACCTGAACCTCAGCGAGCCGACGGACGGGCTGACGCTGAAGCTGACCGCCCAGGGCAGGAGCAACAGCGACGTGAACCGCGAGGAATGGACTTACAACGGCATAAAAACCGTGTTCGAAGGCTTCAAGTGGGGCGGCGACGGCTGGACAGGTACCTCCCTGCGCCTGACGGACACGGCCAGGGCCACCGTGCAGCACCGGCCGCTGGAACAGCCCGAACAGAACGTGACGAACGCCTTCGCCTTCATCGTGAAGTACATGGTCAGCGAAGTGGTGGACGAGGACGCGGAGGTCATCCGTTGCATGGATGCCGACGGCACCGGCTTCGTGATAACGACTCAGGAGGCGCGCATGGTGACGCGCGGCAAGAGCGAGCTGTCCATGAAGATGGCCGCCGGTGAGGTGTACGAGGTTGCCTTCGTGTCGTTCCCCAAGAGCGTCGACGGCTCCTCGGACTACGAGAAGCTGAACACCGAGATGGTCTACCTGTACATCAACGGCATCATGTCGGGCAGCGTGCAGAGGGCAACGTCCGACAGCGTGTACCAGGCCACCCCTTCATACATCGAGCTGGGCGCGGACGGCGCGACCACCGACGTGTACCTCATGCGTGCCTATGACACGTACCTGAGCGACTCGCAGGTGCTTGAGACCTACATGATAGACCAGGACAGCTCGGACGGCATGATGGCCCTGTACGAGTCGAACGACGTGATCGACGACAGCGGCAACGTGACGGTCGACAGCGTGCCGGACGGCATGAGGTACATCATCATCACGGGCCGGCAGGACAACGGCGTGGCCACGGTGCTGCAGGCGGCGGTGAACAACGACAAAGACCCGAAATACGACGTGGACGAGATGCTGTGCGTGGTGAAGGGCAGCCAGGCTTTGAACTTCCGCTGCGTCGGCGGCTGCATCAGGCTGCAGGGCACGAGCTCGCTGGCGTACCCGGTAAAGAACTACCGCATCTACTTCAAGAACTCGTCGAAAGTGGCCGGGCAGCTGTACTTGGGTTGCGACGAGCAGGGCGTGGGTGGCGAGCTGCAGGAGAAGGCAGTATATTCGTTCCGCCCTGCGGACGGCACGCAGAAACAGGCCGCCCCGGTGGACTGCTTCTGCCTGAAGGCCGACTACGCCGAGAGCTCGTCGTCGCACAACACCGGTATGGCCAAACTGGTGCAGAACGTGCTGACGGCGGCCGGGGAACTGACCCCGGCGCAGAAGCATTGCGACAGCAGCTACCCCTACGACGTGCGCACGACCATCGACGGCGAGCCCTGCTACCTGTTCTACCGTGGGATGCTGGAGGAGACGCCGCAGTTCCTGGGCAAGTTCAACTTCAACAACGACAAGAGCACCGAGGCCGTGTTCGGCTTCCTGGACATCCCAGGCTACCACGACCAGGAATGGGTGGGCGCGAAGTTCGGCGGGCAGAACCCGACCGAGTGCGTGGAGTTCCTGAACAACGACTACCCGATGGGCATGTTCCTGGACGACGACTTTACGACCAAGGGCGAGGACGGGAAACCGAACTGGATGAAGGTGTTCGAGTTCCGCTTCCCGGACGACGACGACCTGAACGCGCAGTACGAGGCCGGCACGAAGATACCCGCCAACCTGCAGAGGGTTGTCTCGTGGGTGAAATCCACCCAGAACGACGGGGCGAAGTTCAAGGCCGAACTGGCCGACTATTTTGATGTGGACTACCTGTGCGACTACTACATGTTCACGGACATCATGGGCTGCGTCGACCAGAGGGTAAAGAACATGATGATGGCCTTCTGGTACGACCCCGACAAGGACAAGACGCTCGCCTACATGATATTCTACGACTGCGACACCATATTGGGCGTTCGCAACGACGGCCGCCTGAAGTACCCGTGGGACGTGGACGAGAACACCACCGACCCGGAGCTGTCGACACCCGAAAAGACCGTCTACGCCTACGCCGGGCACGACAGCGTGCTGTGGAAGAACCTGAGGGAGCAGTTCCCCGACGAGCTGGCGGCAGCCTACGTGCGCATCCGTGAAAGAATGTCGAACTCGACCATCTTCAACATGTTCGATGACGAGCAGAGCGCGAAGTTCTGCGAGCGCATCTACAACCTGGACGCGCAGAACAAGTACGTGAAGCCCAAGACGCAGGGCGTGGAGGTGAACAACGACGGGAGCGTGACGAACGTGAAGTACTCGTACCTGGAGGCCATGCAGGGCAACCGCAAGGCGCACCGCCACTGGTGGGTCACGAACCGCATGGGCCTGTTCGACGCGCGCTACAGCACCGGGCAGTACACCTCCACGGACATATCGTTCAAGGGCAACAGCGCGGCCGGTGCGACGGTGCGGGCCACCCCTGCCAGGGACTACTACTTCGAGTTCCGCAGGGAAGGCACGGTGATGACCCATGACGCGGTGTCGAAGGGCGTGCCCTGGAGCTACACCTACGGGCAGACGGCAAACATCGGCACCATCTTCCATATCTACGGCGGCGAGTGGATGCAGAAGCTCGACCTGTCGGACTGGGGCGGCTTCACGGACATGAGCCTTCCGAACCTTCCGGTACTGGAGGAACTCATCCTGGGCAACAGCGGCAACACCTACGCCCTGACCGAACTCGTGCTGGGCACGAAGCTGCCGATGCTGCGCAAGCTGGCGGTGGTGAACTACACGAACCTGCCGGGCCTTGACCTGAGCGGTTGCAACCGCCTGGAGGAGGTCAACGCCTCCGGCTGCACGGCACTGAGCACCATCACCTTCGCCGAGGGCGCGGCGGTGAACAAATTGCACCTCCCGGCCAACTTCCAGACGCTCATCCTGCGCTCCATGCAGTACCTCAAGTGGAGCGCCATCACGTTCGACAACAGGTCGAACCTGACGGGCATCTGGATAGAGAACTGCACGCAGATAGACGGCCTTGCCGTGTTCAAGGAACTGTTCGCGCTGAAAGGCAGGCTGAAGTACGTGCGCATCACCGGCCTGGAACTGGAAGGCGACGGCAGCGACCTGAAGCAGTGGTACGAGGCCGGGCTTGGCGGCTTCGACGCATCCGGCAACACCACGAACACACGGTGCAAGCTGGTGGGCACGTACAGGCTGACGAAGTACCTGGACGAGGCCGAATACCAGAAGTATGTGGAGCGCTTCGACGAGCTGAACATCCGGCAGCCGCAGTACACCCTGATCGAGTTCGACGACACGGTGAGCGACGACGCGAACGTCAGCAACCCCGACAACGGGACCGGGTACAAGTACGGCAACGCCTACGCGCCGAGCGGCCACATCACGGCCATCCTGTCGCAACGGCACCGCGCACTGGCCAAGGTGACGAAGAAGCCCACCACGCGCACCGTCAACATCGCCAACGTGGAAACCACGGCCAACAACTTCGACGGCGAGATGACCTACTATCCGCTGGACGATGCGGACAGCAACAAGTACGCCGACGGCACGGCCGCGAAGCTGGACGGCACGGAAGGCGACTGGATGATGTACGAGCCCTTCTTCTGGAGCAAGGGAATAAACGACTACTTCGGCGGCAAGCACTACGGCTGCTACAGCTCCAACGGGCCTGACGAGATGCCCGACGTGCCGGCGGCCACCGTGCTCACCCTGGAGGACATCAAGGGCAGCGGCGGCTGCCAGTCCGGCCGCAAGCTGATGACCGGCAAGGGCAGCCTGGAGAACGCCTACAGCACCGACAGCACCTACTCGGTTTGCAAGGTGGAGGTGTCCGGCTACAAGCGCGTCAGGTTCCCCGGCGTGCCGGGCAGCAACCTGGTAGGCTCCCTGTTCACGGACGCGGACGGCGGCATCCTGGAGGAAATCATCGTGCCGACGCTGAACAGCCGCTTCGAGGCCGGCATGTACCTGATAAAGGACGTTCCGGAGGGTGCCGCGTTCCTGTACTTCTCCATCCTGAACACGGCCGAGTTCGACAAGGTGGTACTGAGCAACAGTGACAAGATAGAGGACATGGAGCCCGACTGGGTGGCCAACGACGAGCACTTGTGCGCGGTGGTGGGCAGCAGCATCGTCGGCTCTAAGCTGCGCGCCTGCATCACCGGCGGCAGCACGGCCGCGAGCCTGTCCTGGACGGACTTCCACTATTACAGCCAGCAGCGCGGGATGCAGCAGATCGACGCGCTGATGCACTTCCGCATCGCCAACCTGTTCTACGCGAAGTACGGGCGCCGTGACAGCCAGGAGCAGTGCGGCGCGGGCCAGCACACGAACATGCGCGTGACTGGCGGCACGGCCGGGCACGGCATGACGGACACCATCGGCTACGAGGAAGCGTCGAAGATAAACCCGAATGTGACGAATTCCCTTGTGGACAACCTTGTTCATCAGTACGCCTGGTACAAGGGCGAGGACGACTACGGCGAGGCCGCCGTGACTCAGGTGAACAACACCAGCTGCCTGGGCTACGAGGACATCTTCGGCAACAAGTACGACATGATGGACTGGGTAGACCTCCCCAACAACAGCGGGAACAGCGGCAAGTGGCGTATCTGGCTGCCCGACGGCACACAGGTGATGATCAAGGGCATGACCAGCAGCGACTGGTGGATAACTGCCGTGGCGCACGGCAAGTACATGGCCGTGGTGCCGGTCGGCAGCGTGAACGGCTCGTCCTCGACACATTATTGCGACAAGTACTGGATAAGCACTTCTGCAGGCCGTGTGGTCTATCGCGGGTGCTACGATGCGTACGCGAATGGCGGTGTGTCGTATGCGAGTGCGAATTACGATGCGTCGAGCACGTACACGAATGTCGGCTCGCGCCTGGCCTTCCGCGGCAAAATCGTCCGGGCGCAGAGCGTGGCTGCGTACAAGGCGGCCACCGAGGTTGCGTAAGCGTGTACGGAGGCGCAGCGCGCCAAAGCGTCAAAGCGTGAGCGAAGCGAAAGACCACCGGCGAAGCCGGTCGAAATTTTTTTGCAAACCGCCAGTTTTGCCATATTCGGTTGATACAGGGTGTTTTCCGCTTGTTTTGGCGGAATAATGCGTACCTTTGTAACAATTTTTAAGGCGGCGCCTCCCCATAGGCCGTGTGGTCTATCGCGGGTACAACAATGCGAACGCGAATGGCGGTGTGTCGAATGCGAATGCGAATAACGATGCGTCGAACACGAACACGAATGTCGGCTCGCGCCTGGAAATCAAACAATCGGCGTACCGCACCGGGGACGTGTCCCCAATGCGGTGCCGAGGGAGGCAAGCCCCAGCAACAGCGCATGGTTTGTATGAACCTGTAAGCCGGAAAGCTGAAAAAACACGCGTCGGGTGGAGTTTGGTAGGCCGGAAAAACGGTTCGAAGAAGTCAGGCCCGGGGAAAGGAAGGCCCTTATCTTCCATATTGTAGGACAAAAAATGATGCTTATGCACAGGGAAGGCCATATCGTGGAGGAGATAACGGACTACTCCAACATGTCGGATTCGTTCGACAGGGTGCTTCGCGGTTCCAAACGCAAGAGGAGCCGCCAGGGCCGTTACCTGCTTGCGCACAGGGACGAGGTGATCCGCGAACTGACGGAACGCATATCCTCCGGGACGTTCACCGTAAAGGACTACCGGGAGCGTGTCATCCGCGAGGGCGGCAAGGAACGCCGCATCCAGATCCTGACGATGAAGGACAGGATAGCCGTCCATGCCGTCATGGACGTGGTGGACAGGCACCTGAAGAAACGCTTCATCCGTACCACCTCGGCCAGCATCAAGGGGCGCGGGATGCACGACCTGCTGGCGTACATCCGCCGCGACATGGAGGAAGACCCGGAAGGGACGCGGTACTGCTACAAGTTCGACATATCCAAGTTCTACGAGAGCGTCGGGCAGGACTTCGTCATGTACTGCGTGCGCCGTGTCTTCAAGGACGGGAAGCTCATCGCCATGCTGGACAATTTCACCCGGCTTATGCCGCAGGGCATCAGCATCGGGCTCCGAAGTTCGCAGGGGCTGGGCAACCTGCTATTGTCTGTATATTTAGACCATTATCTGAAGGACAGGTACGGCGTCCGCCATTTCTACCGTTATTGCGATGACGGCGTCGTGCTCGGTGAAACGAAAGCGGAATTGTGGGAGATTCGTGATGCCGTCCACGGGCAGATGGAAACCATCGGGCTTTCCGTAAAGCCCAACGAGCGGGTGTTCCCCGTGGGCGAGGGCATAGACTTCCTGGGGTATGTGATACGCCCGGATTATGTCCGGCTGCGCAAGCGCATCAAGCAGAAGTTCGCCCGAAAAATGCACGAGGTAAAATCGAGAAGGAGGCGTCGCGAGCTGGTGGCCAGCTTCTACGGCATGGCCAAGCACGCAGACTGCCACAAGTTGTTCAATAAATTAACAGGCAAAGACATGAGATCATTCAAGGAATTGAACGTCGCTTACAAGCCCGAAGACGGCAAGAAGCGATTTCCCGGAACGGTAGTGAGCATCCGGGAGCTGGTGAACCTGCCCATCGTGGTCAAGGACTTCGAAACGGGCATCAAGACGGAACAGGGTGAAGACCGCTGCATCGTGGCCATCGAGGTGAACGGCGAGGCGCGGAAGTTCTTCACCAACAGCGAGGAAATGAAGAACATCCTCGCGCAAGTAAGGGAAATCCCCGACGGCTTCCCGTTCGAAACCATCATACGGACGGAAACCTTCGGAAAAGGTCGGACGAAGTATGTATTCAGTTAGGCTATGAAACGAGTGGAAGGAAGTGCCGGTGTGGCGTTGCTGGAATGCACGAACCCGGTATTAGGCAAATGGCGCGTCCGCTGGGACGTGGAAACGAAAGAGGACGGCTCGGCTTCTTACATGGAGGAGGAGCTTGGCCACAGGCCGGACGCGGAGGAAATACGGTCGCTGGTGTCGCAGTGGTACAACGCGAACACGGATGCCCGCATCCTGTCAGGCTTCGAGTACGAAGGACAGCCCGTCTGGCTGTCAAGCGAGAACCAGTTCAATTACAAGGCGGCCTACGACCTTGCCGTGCAGACGGACGGCCAAAACCTGCCCGTGACCTTCAAGCTGGGCACGGACAAGGAGCCGTATTACCGGATGTTCGACACGGTGGCAGACCTTCAGGACTTCTACGTGAAGGCGATGAAGCACATTCAGGATGCCCTGTCGGAAGGATGGAGGAAGAAGGATGCGCTGGACTTGGCTTTGTATGAAGCCGGGTAGTTCTGAATGAATCCCCACGGGGGAGGGATATAAAAAAGCCCCCGGCCTGTTGATATAAGTAACGCCAATCACTTAATAAACAACGCAAGCGAACTCGCACGACCGGGGGCCGATACCCTCGTCGCGAGTTCGCTTTTTTCGTTGTAATAAGTGATTGGCATTGCAAAAGTAATAAAATGATTGGACATGACACTATTTGAAGCACTTAAATTTAACAGAGAACCGCTTGAGATGCTCATAAAGTTGGGTATAAAGCAGGATGATGTTCGCTATATAGACCTTTATTCAGAGTTTGAGGCGATGAAGAACAGGGGTGAGAAAACAACTTATGCCGTGCTGTATCTGGCCAACAAGTATTCAGTATGCGAGCGCAAAGTCTATGACGTGATTAAGCGTTTCGGAAAACGCTGTACGTTTGGTGCAGTGTGATTTATCCCTATCCTTCTTTTGTTCTGTCCGGTGTGGCTACCTTTGTGCAAACTTAAAATGATGGCACATGAACAAGTATTACCAAATGCTGGGCAAGATACTCAAAGAAGGTAAAGTCCAGACAAACAAAAAAGGCTGCATCAGATACCTGCTGAACGAAAGGATGACGCTCATGCCAGCTGACCTGCTCGATATATTCGAAAGTCATGGTATTGCACGCAAGAAGCTGAAGACAGAACTCGGCCTATTCATGCAGGGAGAACGTGATGTAGAAAGATACCGGGAAGCGGGCATAACATGGTGGGATTATTGCGGCCAGACGCTTGTCAACAGTTACCCCACCTATTTTGAAAAATTGCCGCCACTCATCGCTCAAATCAATGCGGAAAAGCGCAACAGCAAGAACTATGTCTTGTTCCTCGGTGCAACAGGAGTGGAAACCAACCAGGCACCATGCCTTAGCCTTGTACAGTTTCAGATAGACGAAGGTGAACTGGTGGTGTCGGCCTACCAGAGAAGCAGCGATGCGAACCTCGGACTGCCGTCGGACATTTACCACCTTTATTTGATGTCGAGGCAGATAGACTTGCCATTGAAGTCCATAACGCTCGACCTTGGGAACGTGCATATCTACGAGAACAACCTATCCCGGACGAAGGAATTGCTGGCCGGGGTGGAAAATATAAAATTCGAGTTGAACGTATGAAGAAGTTGTATTTATCGGCCCCGTTGCCTTTCATGGGGCAAAAACGCATGTTTGCCAGGGAGTTCATAAGAGTGTTGGAACAGTTCAAGGACAAAACCGTGTTTGTGGATTTGTTCGGCGGAAGTGGGCTATTGTCGCATATCACCAAGCACCAAAGGCCGGATGCTACGGTCATTTACAACGATTATGACGGTTATTGCCAGCGTTTACGAACCATTCCGCAAACTAACGCCCTTTTGTCTGATTTGCGTACCATTGCCAAGGACGTTCCACGCCATAAGCCGATAACAGGACATGCAAGAGAGCGTGTGTTTGAACGTATCATGCGTGAGGAACAGGAGCATGGCTATGTGGACTTCATTACTATCTCATCTTCGCTGATGTTTTCCATGAAGTATCAGCTGAGTGTGGAAGGGATGAAGAAAGAAACGCTTTATAATAATATCCGTACAACGGATTACCAGCCTTGTCCCGATTATCTGGACGGATTGACTGTTACATCCTGTGACTACAAGGAACTATATGAACAGTACAAGGATGTGCCTGATGTCGTGTTCCTGGTCGATCCGCCTTATCTGTCGACAGAGGTTGGAACCTACAAGATGTATTGGCGGCTTTCGGACTATCTGGATGTGTTGACAGTCCTGAATGGTCATTCGTTCGTTTACTTCACGTCGAACAAATCATCCATTGTGGAGCTGTGTCAATGGATGGGCAAAAACAGAACATTGGGTGATCCGTTCGAGGGTTGCGTGAAGTCTGAGTTCAATGCGCACATGAACTATTCTGCCAAGTACACAGACATAATGTTGTATAAAAAGCAGGATGAAACTTCCTGTAGTAGGGTGGCTTAACACTAAACAAAGATACGCATTTTTGTTGGAATAACAAAGGTTTTCGATTGATATTTGAATGCCATTTAATGCCTGTTTTAATCGATTTGTAGATACTAAAAATGCAACCTGAAAGGGTTGCATTTTTGGTGTTGTGCGTTTATGGTTTTTAGAACGCTTCGTTTTATGTGGAAGCTCGATTTTCGGACGCTTCGTTTCGGATTTGGGGGAAAATTGGATTTGCGGATTATACCTCTTCCCAAGTCTTCACCATATTGGCCGTATAAGTGAAGTTTCCACGAAGCGTCAGCGTGAAATCACGCCCGAAGTCCTGGGTATAGGAAATATTTCCGTCCGCACCGAAGCTCACCATACTACCCACATTACCGTACGGCTGTTCCACCAATCCCACATAGTCGGGCACCATCGTGCGCTGCTGGAAGATGTCGTCACGGCGGTCGCGGAAGAAATCGACCGTAAAGTTCACCCGCTGCCCGAAGAGCTTCGCATCGATACCGAGATCCAACTTGGTGGCCTTTTCCCATTGAAGGTTATCGGCACCGATGGAAGACTCCGTCACACCTTTGGAACCGTTCCACCCCGCTGAAGCATTCTCGTTCATAAGCGTCAGGTAAGGGAAACGCTTGTTAGTTATCTGGTCGTTGCCGACCTGACCCCACGAACCGCGTATCTTGAAATAATCCAACCAAGGCAAGCGGTCGCGGATAAACTCATAGTTGGTGGGAATCCACCCCAAAGCCACGGAAGGGAAGAAACCGAAACGGCGACCTTTCTGGAAATTCTCAGAACCGGTATAACCGAAATTCAAATCAAGCAAGTACGTGTCCCGGAAACCGTAAGTGACCCGTCCGGACAAACCCTGATAACGCTTGGGAATGTTGTGCATGCTGTTGGTGCAATTATATCCATCTATATCACACCATGAATTTTGATAGTCACTCATATAATAATAAAGCAATCCGCCTACACGATGGTCCTTCCCGAAAAGACGGTCGTAATTTATCGTGGTTTCAAAGTGCAACTTATGCCATTGGGATTCCTCATTGCTATAAGAAGCTGTTTGAGAATCCACCACTTTACGCATAATCAACGTTCCGTCTATCGTACGCCCACTGGCATAATACATTTCAGGCAATACCTTACGCACCTCTTTAAAATACTGTTCCGTGTCGTATGCCAGTTGCGCCCTGACCTTCAGTCCCTTTGTTATAGCTGAAAGGTCTTGTGTTACGGCCAACGTCACCTTGTTGGTGAAACGACGCCACTTTGCCGTACCGGTATGGTTCAGCATGACGTAAGGAGAATACTCGTTGTTGGCGCCCCAAGCCGGAAGCTGTCCCGTAGAGTATTGCAAGGGAATGGTTAAAGGAGTCAGCGTACGCTGTGCTGTCCAAAGTGCGTCTGTGGACACGTTTCCCGGCTCAGTCTTTTGAGAAAGGTACCCTTCTGTTCCCAAATACACCGTGGTCGTCTTGGTCAAATCCACATCGATATTACTACGGTAATTATAGGTACGGTAGGCCACGTCCGCGCTGTACTTCGAACTCTTGTCTTGCTTGTAGGCCGCCTGCTCGTTCGACATGCCCAGACTGAAGAAGTAACGGGCCACGCTGCCTCCGCCTCGCGCGTTCACGTAATAAGTCTGTTGCAAGGAATTGTGCTTCAGGATTTCATCACGCCAGTTCACATCCGGATAAAGATCCGGGTCCAACTGGTATTTAATCAAGTCCAACGCCATCGGAGAATACAGTTCTTCTTCCCCACGGGCCAACCGGGCCTCGTTGGCCAACACGGCGTAGTCGTATGCCCCCAGATACTCCGGCATTTTTTGCAGGTGGGATACCGTGAGGTTGACACGCCCCGTAATCCTCAATTTATCCGCCGTACCGCGCTTCGTCGTGACCAATACGACACCGTTCGCACCTCTCGAACCATATACCGCCGTAGCCGAAGCATCCTTCAAGACGGAGAAACTCTCGATATCCGCAGGGTCTATCTGGCTCAAGTCACCCTCCAAACCGTCTATCAACACCAAAGCACCTTGGTTGGCTCCGAACGTGCCGATGCCGCGAATCCAGAAGTCCGAGATGTTCTTTCCCGGCTCGCCACTGGTCTGCAATGAAATGACACCCGGCACGCGGCCGCCCAACATATTGGGGATGGAAGTGGCCGGTACCTGAAGGTCCTTCACATCCACTGTGGTTACCGCCCCCACAAGGCTGACCTTACGCTGTGAACCAAGACCGACCACCACAGTCTCATCCAACGTATTTTCAGACGGACGAAGGTTTACTTGCAGATTCTGCATAGCCGTTTTCTTCCCCACGCGAATGCTTTCTTTCTCATACCCCAAAAAAGAGACGACCAACACATCGTTTTCTTCTGCGCCTTTCAGAGAGAACTTTCCATCCATATCGGTCACGGTACCCACTCCTGCACGGTCTTTCAAATATACATTGGCTCCCGGAATGGGTAACTTAGTCTCGTCAAGCACTACACCCGACACCGTAATTCCTGCTTCTTTTTGTGTCTGCCCGTGCAAACCGATGCCCAAGCAACATAATAATACGACAATAAAAATATGTTTCATGATGATTCGATTTAAAGAAACCACAATTTTATTCTATCGACAACTGGCGTACGCAGAGGTTGTCCTTGTCTCCGACGTAAATGATTCCCTCGCTGTCGATGGCCAGTCCCCATGGCTGCGTGAACAAGGCCACGTCGGGCGTGCCGTCCTTATAACCGCTCTTACCGGGAATACCGATTACCGTGCTCACTACACCTTCCGGCGTAATCTTCCGGATGCAGTTATTTTCGGAATCCGCGATATAAAGGTTCTCTTCTTCATCCAACACCAACTGGCGCGGACTGTGGAACTGCGCATCGGATGCCAAGCCGTCGGCATGCCCGGGACGCCCCTGCATACCGGCATATATCTTGAAATTCCCCTCGCGTGTCGGGTCTGTAATGTCCTCGAATATGGCAATACAATGCAAGTTGGTCAACGCCATGTAGAGTTTCTTAGGATCCTTACGTCCAAACGTCATATAGCAGTCGGACGACCCCAAAAGGTCGTTGTTGCCCGTGTCCACCACCCAGGCATTACCCGTATCCGCATCTATCTTCAGGAAAAAATTACTGGCGTCCTTCCTTCTGCAATAGAAGTAGCCATCCAATTCACAGTAGGCAAACGAATGTTTATACACTGTGTTCACTTTGTCGGCATCCTCCCCTTCGGCAGCCATATAGTCACGCCTCTTGGGTTGCCAGAAGTCTGCCGAATGAACCATCCAGTAAGTGTTGTTCTGGTCCGTCGGTATCACCAACCCGTTCCCATGGTCTATCACGCAAGGTTGGTTGAGAGGTGCTTGCCCGGCATTGTCTATAATAATCGAAGACTGGTTGGTCTCCATGCTAACCATAATCAGTTTGTTTGCCCCCCAAAGTTCGCGCGGAGCCACAAAAAGGTTGTCTTCGGCATCCACGGCCAGAAAGCCCATTTCTCCCTTGAATTCCGTCTCACCCAACGTACCGACCTTAGTCTCTGTCGTACCCGGACGTCCGCACAAAGTGGAAACAAGAGTCTGTATGTGGTAATTGAATTTCTTATTGTAAGTAGCACTTTGCTCCCCTACCTGCACCGTAATGTCTACTTGGTCGTGGTCCGGGTCTCCGTCGTCCGGCATGCCGTCGCCCGGACGACGTGGAGTAATCACATAGAGTTTGTCTCCTAAAGAACCGATGACGGCTGCCTTTTTCTTGTTAAAATACACTTGAATGTTGTTCAAATCCGTCCCGAAGTTACTGCCGTTCAGGATCATCTGCGTGGCTACACCTCCCGAATCGGGATAGAAATCGGTCACGGTCACCGGTACATTCGGGTCGTACACTTGCCCACGTGCCTCATCCTTGCAAGAGGAAGCCATGATGCAAGCTGCCATGCAGCCGGCCATGCCGGAAAAGACCAACGTCTGTTGGATAAAGTTCCTTTTCATAGTTATTAAATTAATTTAGATTGTTTAGACTGTTTAGATTGCTCTGATTGTTTTATATATCACTCGCCCACAAAGGTGAAACGAAGATTGCGGAAGTTCACTTTTCCGTGGTCTCCATCTTTCCCCAAAACAAACTTCACCGTGTGTTTTCCCTCCGTAAAGTATATTTTGGGTTGGTTCTCCGGATACGTCTCATGCTGCCATTTGTAAGCATTCCAATCGTTGTCGTCCTGCATGAACACATAATCCGTAGACACGCCATCTATCTCCAAGGAATAATAACCGTTCCGTCCCTCGTTGTTTACCGAGCGTTCGAGGTCGAAGGCGTAGGTGCCCGCATACTGCACATGGACCGTATACATGAGCCATTCACCGTGAGAAGTGTAACCGACGTTGCCTCCGGCTTCCAAATCCACACCCGGACTATTCACGTCCCCCTTCTCCGCACGGTAATTATTACCGGAATTATTGCCGGGGTCATCATCGTGGTAGCCCACGCCCTCGCCGCCTAAATCGAAGTTGAATGCGTGAATCACACAAGGAGTGGAAGATGTCAGCACGGCACGCAAATCTTCAAAGGCTTCCAACCTGTCGGGCCCCACGGTAAAAGTATCCACAGCCCCCACCTCGGGAAGAGCACGACTGGTATAAGTCAAATCCGAAGAAAAATCGTATAAATAGGTATTCGTCTCGGAAGCCGGAACTATCCTTTCCACCTCTTCGCCTTGCGCGTTTTTGTAGTTCAACACACAATCACCCGGAATGTCTTTCCACTGGATGACAAGCCCGTTACCGAAACGCGTAACCACCGCCACACCACGGTTCCGCAACGCTGACTGGTATTCAGCCCCATAGACATTGGCCGAAACTTCCACCGGGTCTGACACGTTACCGAACCGGTCTATGCAAGTCACGAAAAAATTATGCGCATCTTCATCCAAACCCTCGTAGAAGAACTTAAACACGCCACTCTGCCCATCCACCATATACTCCATGGAAGTATGGTTGGTCATGCATTCCACCTTCACTGTCTGAACATACTCATTGTCTATGACGACTTCAAATTGGACTCTCCCTTTCCCTGCATGAGCTTGCACGCTTTTGGAAGCGGGCGCCTCTACATCTACTTCCACATATTCCTTATTATCCCCGGAGGACACCACAATCCTCGTGTTTCCCTTACTTTTTACGGTGACCATCCCGTGAACATCCACATCCGCAATTTCCGGGTCCTCACTCACCCAACTGAACGTGCTTTCCGTAGGACTTGCCGTCAATTGGCGTGTTTCCCCGCAAAAGAGTTCCAATGAACTTTCATTCACATAAATCACGTTTTCCTCATTGTGTTCGATTTCCACCTCGGAACAGTTTAAGAAAAATGCCATGCAACACAACGCAAAGCATAGCTTGGATACTTCATACCAATGTCTTCTCATAAATGTTTGTTTTAAGGTTGATTTTTGTGTTTTCTTTATCTAATATGCAAAATTATCCCTTTTATCTTTTATTCATATTGAACAAATCAGGCAAACATTTGTATTTTATCGACATCTTTTAATCTATTTTTATTGTTGTTTTAACACTATATTATATCTGTCCAAATACAGACTCGTTGGCGAAAGTTCTACACGTTTCCCCTTTTCCGAGGTGAAACCTCGGTGAAGGCTTCGAGGATAGAACATTCACCTTAAAGCATTGATACAGAAAGAGTATGAAAGAAGCGAACCTTTTTAAGGAAAAACTTTTCTGAAGGAGACGAAAGCGAACGGAAGCCTATCGGAATCTCCCATCCCCTTACATTTACCTGATTTTACAAAAGGAAAAGAGCGGAAAACGTGGGTCTGCACATCCGTAACGGACAAGAAAGCCCGCCATCGACATCCACTCTGTCAATGACGGGCCATCCACAATATTTCAATATCCTACCGGAATGAATTCATTCCAGTATAAAAAGATATCAAAAAGCTTCGGCAAACTGGAACACAAAACCTGCGGTTTCTTTTCCGAAACCGTAATCCAACCGGATATTTACATTATGCTTGAACTCCAACCTCACCCCCACCCCATAATTTGGTAGGATATTCTTGACCATCAACCTATCAAAAGACGGGAAGACTGTTCCGCCGCCGACCCAAGCCACACAGCCGACACGAGTGTAAATATGCTGACGAAGTTCCAATTGTACTGCAACTTGGTTATTGTCAATGTAACGTCCTCCATAATATCCACGCATACGGCTCGGCCCGCCTCCAAGTTCCTCGCGCAAAGCCCAAGGCACATCGTTCCCGTTGAACTGACCGTACAAATCAAGGGCAAACACACTGCCCTTCCACGCCCTTTGGTAATAGTCGAAAATCAAAGTCGTAGCAAATATGTCTTTCCCATGCGAACTTACAAAGCCGGGATAATAGACTTCTTTCACCATGAAATAAACTCCCTCCTTCGGGTTCAATATGAAATCCCGGGTGTCATACGACATGGAAGCACCGATTCCGGTAAAGAAATAAGAGCTTTTCTGCCCCTCCAAATAAGACGGACTTATCACATCTGAGGCTTTCGTATAATTCAAATTAAGAGCCACGCCTATATGGAAATCCTTGGCCAGTTTGTACACATAGTCCGACTCCCATTTCACGAACTGCCGCTTATAAGCCGAAATGGAATTCAAGCTGCACGCATCAAAAGATATACCCCAGAAATCCAAATTCTTGTTTTGGAACTGCAATAGGTAAGACAAACGAGTTCTATTCCCTTTAAAATTATTGTTCCCCTTTACAGTTATTCCATAAAAGCCTTTTACCGCCATACTTCCTGTCACAGAGAAGTCAGACGGCTGCATGGTGGAATCTCTGCGATCCAAACGGTATAATCCCGTTGCACCTACACCGATGCCCACGCCTCCCTCACGGGTATAGCAAGGTGCCACAGCATAACTCATATCGACTTTCTTCTCATAAGTACGGTCCACATTCCCGTTCACTAGGCTATTCCAATACTTCTTGAACTTGTTTCCTCCGGATTCTTGCGCAAAAGCCAAAGACACACTGCCCAATAACAGAACTATTATAATCAGAATTTGTTTCATCATTATTATAAGGTATAGCGTTATCTACTTTCCAAAACGGTAAGCCACTCCGACGCTTATGGCATGGGGATGGATTTTAACTTGGCTGCTGTTGGCATCAAGCAGGTTGCTTATGCTGGCCTTATAACTTGCGTTAATTTGGAAACCGGACACGAATTCATATCCGACCTTTGCCCCAAAACCGCTATTCGACTCTTGAAAGGCCGCCAGCCCCGTACTCCCGTCCTTTTCATAAAGGTCTGCCTCCTTCCCTCCATGCTTGAACTTTGCATCGAAACCGAACTCCGTATAAGGGCCTATTCCGACTTGCAGACAACCGCCCCTTGAAAAAGTATAATGGTACATGGCATAGACCGGTATTTCTACTCCCCATAAACCAAGTCCCCACGTTGGCTTCCTTGCTCAAACTCGGAATTTTTATAATGGAACAACATCTCGCCTTGTACTGAAAACGACCGTATAACACCCAGATTCAAAAATCCCCCAAGGGAGAATCCGGCCTTCATGACGTTATTCCCGTCTTTTATCCCGGAATGGAAAAAACCGGATAAGTTGCCTTCCAATATTGCCCCTCCGGTAAATACTATGTTTTGCTTTTCCTGAGATGGGGTTTCAGACACCGTTATTGCCTCAGATTGGGCACAAGTTGTACCGACACAAACCAACGCGAATACAATAATGGCGAAAGTCCGTTTATTATTCATCTGCATCATTTTTAAAACGATGCAAAGGTACGAGCTTTGTAAACTGCAACAAAGTCCTTTTCATTGAATAAATTGGACGAAAGTTCAAAAATCTTGCCTTATATCGATAAAACGGCCTATATTTGTATTCAAAATATGGAATTATGGATTCAATAGCACAATTGAACTTGCCTCTGACCGTACGCAACAACCGAACGGTGCTAAACATCGGCGAAGACTTTTTCATTTACGATGTGACGAAGCAAAAAATCCCCTCCGACCCATTTAAAATCAACATATATGTATGCCACATTTGCCTCTGCGGAGAAAGCAAAGGAAAGATAAACCTCTCGCCTTACGACATAGAAAGCGACATGATGGCGATCAATATTCCCGGACAGATTGTGGAACAAGAGTTTATGAGTGAAGACTACCATGGTATATGCATATTGATGTCCGAGCGGTTTGTCAGCGGCTTAGGCCTTCCTTACAACTACCAAACTTACATGGCACTACAAGAGTGTCCCATCCTGAAATTGCAACAGGGACAAATGGATGCGATGCTGACGTATTGTGCAATGGTGCGTAAGCTGTTCAAGGTACACCACCCCAACAAAGTAGAAGTCATCAAGCATCTGACATGCGCGTTCCTGTACGGGATGGGATATTATTTCCACAGGCTCATGGCAAGCAGGAAATTGACCAAAGAGGAAATCCTCATGCAAAAGTTTTCCATGGAAGTGGAACAGAATTACAGGAAAGAGCGGAAAGTACTCTTCTATGCAGATTTACTGCACCTGTCTGCCGGATATTTATCCACAATCATAAAAAGATGCAGCGGAAAAAGTGCAGCGGAATGGATTGACGATTATGTGATACTGGAAGCAAAAGCTCTATTACGCTCAACTAACCTGACCATACAACAAATCAGCTATGAACTGAATTTTCCCTCTCAATCTTTCTTCGGCAAATATTTCAAACGGCTTACCGGCATGTCACCCAAGGAGTATAAAGAAAACAGGTATACCGAAAAAGAAAAAGCCCAGCAAAATGCCGGACTTTCTTCTTGACCTTCCCTCCTCCAAGAGGAAGAAGTATAGCATTTAGAACTCTGCGTTCTTCGGGGTACGGGGGAAAGGAATGACATCGCGGATGTTCTGCATTCCGGTGACGAACAAAATCAAACGCTCGAAACCCAAACCGAAACCACTATGCGGACATGTTCCGAAACGACGGGTGTCGAGATACCACCACATGTCCTTCATCGGGATATTCAGCTCCTCGATACGGGCCATCAACTTGTCATAGTTCTCTTCACGCTCGGAACCACCGATGATCTCGCCGATTTGCGGGAACAACACGTCCATGGCACGCACCGTCTTCCCATCGTCGTTCATCTTCATGTAGAAAGCCTTGATTTCCTTCGGATAATCCGTCAGAATGACGGGACGCTTGAAATACTCTTCCACCAAGTAACGCTCATGTTCGCTGGCCAAATCGGCTCCCCAATATATCGGGAATTCGAACTTGCGGCCGTTCTTCACAGCTTCCTCCAGAATCTCGATACCTTTCGTATAGGGCAAACGCACAAAGTCGTTCTCCACCACGAAGTTCAGACGTTCGAGCAATGTCTTGTCGATCATCTTGTTCAGGAAAGCCAAATCGTCCTGGCAATTATCCAAAGCCCAACGCACGCAGTACTTGATGAAGTCCTCTGCCAAATCCATATTGTCACGGATGTCGTTGAAAGCCACTTCGGGTTCGATCATCCAAAATTCGGCCAAATGGCGTGGTGTGTTGGAGTTCTCCGCACGGAACGTAGGGCCGAAAGTATAAATGGCACCCAAAGCCGTGGCCCCCAACTCTCCTTCCAACTGTCCGGATACGGTCAGCGAAGTCGTCTTGCCGAAGAAATCGTCGGAATAGTCTATCTTTCCTTCGTCGTCCTTCTTCAGGTCATAGAGGTTCTTCGTAGTCACCTGAAACATCTGTCCGGCTCCTTCGCAGTCACTGCCCGTAATAATCGGTGTATGAAAATAAAAAAAGCCATGTTCATGGAAATAACGATGGATGGCCATCGCCATGTGATGACGGATACGGAACACCGCACCGAACGTATTGGTACGCAAACGCATGTGGGCATGCGTACGCATATATTCCATGCTCTGTCCTTTCTTCTGCATCGGATAATCCGAGCCGCATGTACCCAACACCTCTATTTCACGGGCCTGGATCTCCACGGCTTGTCCCGAACCTACACTTTGCACCAATTCACCTGTAACACTCAGGCAAGCCCCGGTCGTGATGAGTTTAATCAGTTCATCATCAAACTTATCCGCATCGGCCACTACCTGTACATTATTAATCGTCGACCCGTCATTCAAAGCGATAAAGTGGACAGATTTGCTGCCACGGCGCGTACGCACCCAACCTTTTACATTGACCTCCGAACCGTAGTCCTCACGTTTCAGTACATCTATAATCTTTATTCTACGAATAGTTTCCATTTTTTCATCTTTATGATATCCTATCATTCGAACGCCCCCATGCGCAACATGTTGACTTCCTGCTCTGTCAGGAATCTCCAGTCGCCTCGACGGACGTTCTTCTTCGTCAGCCCGGCAAACAACACGCGGTCGAGCTTCACCACACGGTAACCTAAAGCTTCGAATATGCGACGCACAATACGGTTTTTACCGGAATGAATTTCAATACCGACCTGTTTCTTATCAGTAGGACTGGCATAGTCGATGGCATCTGCACGTATTTCCCCGTCTTCCAGCGTGATGCCCTCGGCAATCTGCCGCATATCGGCCGCCGTTACGTTCTTGTCGGTCGTCACATGGTAGATTTTCTTTTTCAGGAATTTGGGATGTGTCAGCTTGGAAGCCAGTTCCCCATCGTTAGTAAACAACAATACACCCGTAGTGTTACGGTCAAGACGTCCCACCGGATAAATACGTTCACGACAAACGTTCTTGACCAAATCCATCACGGTCTTGCGGTTTTGCGGATCGTCGCTCGTGGTCACGTAATCTTTCGGCTTGTTCAGCAGGACATACACCTTGCGCTCGATGCTCACAGGCTGCTCGTGGAACTTCACTTCATCCGTACGTTTTACCTTCGTTCCCAACTCTGTAACCACCGTCCCGTTGACGCTCACTACACCAGCCGTAATAAATTCGTCCGCTTCACGACGGGAACAAACTCCGGCATTGGCCAAGAACTTGTTCAAACGAATCGGAGCATCCGGATCCACATTGAGTTCTTTATACTCAATCTGTTTCTTCATGCTATATTTGGCATTGGGGTCGTAATTACCGGTACGGCGCTGCTGCGGCCTGCCTCCACCAAAACGGTTGTTCCCATAGCCGCCTTGCGGACGACGGAAACCGCCACCATTATTGTCGCGATAGCCTCCTTCACGGTTACCGTAACCGCCTTCGCGACGGTAACCACCGTTGTTCGGACGGAAGCCGCCCTCACGGTTATAACCTCCTTCACGGTTACCATATCCGCCTTCACGACGATACCCTCCATTATTCGGACGGAAACCGCCCTCGCGGTTATAGCCTCCTTCGCGGTTGGCATATCCGCCTTCACGATTATAATCCTGACGGGGCTGATAACTGCGATAAGGACGCTGGCCACTACCGTAACTACGCTGTTCGCCACCGAAACCACGTTCTTCACGGTTGTAAGACGGCCGGAAAGGTCGTCCCTCCTGTGCGCCATCGGCACCATTGGCCGTATAAGCCCGTTCGGCCCGCTGAATCCGCGGCCTCATGACACGGCCTTCGCGTCCTGTGCGATTTAAACTCCGATTGTTGTTCTCACTGTCGAATGGCTTATAGCCCTCACGGCTACGCTCTGTTCCTTCAGGAGCAAAATTATCCTGCCATTTTTCGTCTTCCATACTTTTTTCCTTTCTATATAATAATTAAAACAAGGAGACTGCGTTCGCCCTCGCGGGCCAGTCGCATCTCCGGTCAACATTTTTAAATTCCCGTGTAAGAGTGGGGCGTAATGGCACGAAGCTCCTGCTTCACCTCTTCACTGACAGCCAGCCCCTCTATGAAATTCTTAATGGATTCTTCCGTTATAGCCTGGTTCGTACGAGTCAAAGCTTTCAAAGCCTCATAAGGATGAGGATATGCCTCCCGGCGCAGAATCGTCTGGATGGCTTCGGCCACGACCGCCCAGCAGTTGTCCAAATCGGCATTGATGGCCTCACGGTTCAGCAACAACTTGCGCAAACCTTTCAGCGTGCTCTGGATGGCAATTACCATGTGCCCCATAGGTACACCGACATTGCGCAAGACTGTGGAGTCCGTCAAGTCGCGCTGTAGACGCGACACCGGTAACTTCATACTCAAATGTGCCAATATGGCATTGGCTATACCCAAATTACCTTCGCTATTCTCGAAATCTATCGGGTTCACCTTATGAGGCATGGCACTGGAACCGACCTCACCGGCTTTAATCTTCTGTTTGAAGTACTCCATAGACACGTACTGCCAGAAATCACGGTCCAGATCTATCAAAATCGTATTGATGCGCTTCATGGCATCGAAAACCGCTCCCAAATTGTCGTAATTGGAAATCTGGGTCGTATATTCCTCACGCTCCAACCCCAACTTATCAGCCACAAAATTATTGCCGAACGACTTCCAATCGTAACGGGGGTAGGCCACATGATGGGCATTGTAATTCCCCGTCGCTCCGCCGAACTTGGCTGTAATGGGGCACGCTTTAAGCATCTCCAACTGGCGTTCCAGACGATAGACAAATACCATAACTTCTTTCCCCAAACGGGTAGGCGAAGCAGGCTGTCCGTGTGTCTTGGCCAACATGGACACGTCGTTCCATTCCTCGGCATACGCGCGAAGCTGGGCTATCAGTTCCTCCATCTGGGGATAGTAACATTCCTCCAAAGCTTCTTTGATGGACAAAGGAACCGATGTATTGTTGATGTCCTGGGATGTCAGGCCGAAATGAATGAATTCCTTATAAGCCTCAAGGCCTCCTATTTTATCAAACTCTTCCTTGATAAAATACTCCACAGCCTTCACGTCATGGTTCGTCACGCTCTCTATTTCCTTCACCCGTCCGGCATCCGCTTCCGTGAAATTCCGGTAGATGTCACGCAAACGGGAAAACAAATCATGATTGAAATCAGCCAACTGCGGCAAAGGCAATTCGCACAAAGTAATAAAGTATTCAATCTCTACACGCACGCGATAGCGAATAAGCGCGTATTCAGAAAAGTAGGAAGCCAAAGCCTCTGTTTTACCTCTATAACGGCCGTCTATCGGAGAAATGGCCGTCAACAAATCCAATTCCATAAAAGTAATACGTATTATTTATGCTACAAAAATAGTTCATTTTATCGATTCGCACATATTAAAATAGAGAAAAGTTATCGAAAAAACAAAGATTGATGACATAAAACAAAAAAGACACCTTCCGAGTGTCTTCCTGCATGGTGGGCGCTGAGGGATTCGAACCCCCGACCCTCTGCTTGTAAGGCAGATGCTC
>ENA-OUOW01000023-OUOW01000023.1-human-gut-metagenome-genome-assembly--contig:-NODE-23-length-196542-cov-18.239690_pt1 | contig 196542 bp, 160 predicted proteins | sample MGYA00237938_ERZ548769 | MGnify/ENA primary metagenome ERZ548769 (study PRJEB26490, sample SAMN05356870) | human gut metagenome | biome: terrestrial biome; feature: human-associated habitat... | reverse complement strand
CACAACACTTTTAATGTTGGGGTCTTGGGTTCGAGCCCCAAACGAATCACTGAAAATCAAGCGGTTATCTAATTCAGATAATCGCTTTTTTCATGTTTAGGCGGCGGTTTCCTGCATCTGATGTAAACCGAGATGTAAACCAGTAAACCGTATGAGCGAAACAATTAAAGTACTGTGTTACAAATCAAAAACACTTAGTAATGGAGAACACCCATTAATGGTTTGCGTTTGTAAAGACGGAAAAAGGAAGTATCAGAGCCTTGGTTTATCCATTAAAATGGAACAATGGGACTTCAAAACCAACCAACCTAAAGCCAAATGTCCCAATCGTGAAAGAATCATTCTTCTTATAAATGAGAAAATTAATGAGATTCAAAAAGTAGCCTTAGACAAACGGATTGCAGGCAAGGACTTTACGGCTGCAACCCTAATAGAATCCACTTCTTCTAAGGAGAGTTCACACAAAACAGTTGGCGAGTACTACCTGACCTATATACAGAACTTGAAGAAAGAGGGAAGAATCAGATATGCAGGCATGTTTGAAGTGTCTTACACCTCTTTTATAAAGTTCAATAGGCATCTTGACATACCTTTTTCAGATATAGATATTGCATGGCTAAAGCGTTACGAGTTGTGGATGAAAGAACAAAATTTATCAGTTAGCACCATAAGCACACGAATCAGGCATTTGCGGGCAATTTTTAATTTAGCCATTGTAGAACATTCCATCAAAAATGATTGTTACCCATTCCGTGCCTACAAAGTTTCAAGATTAAACAGACAGACCGCAAAACGGGCGATAAGCAAGAAAGACATCCAAAAGGTTATTCGCTATCAGGGTCATACGGCTATGGAACGTTTGGCTATAGACGTGTTCACATTCTCCTATCTGAATGCAGGAATCAACTTTATAGACATAGCTAAGCTGAAACACTCCAATATCAGAGACAACCAACTTTTCTATAATAGGGAAAAGACTAAGAAACTAATTTGTGTGCCACTCCAAGCAAAAGCAATAGAAATAATCACTAAATATAAGGATGAAAAATCACCCTACGTGTTCCCTATCCTTTCACCTTTCCATAAAACAGAGGTACAAATAGCCAACAGACTACATAAAGTATTGGCGAAGATTAACAAATACCTCAAAAAGATAGGTGAAAAACTTAGGTTGCCCTTACCCCTCACAACATACGTTGCGAGGCATTCATACGCTACAGTTTTAAAACGTGCAGGAGTTTCTACAGCCATTATTAGTGAATCATTAGGCCATAGTTCCGAAAAAATAACGCAGGTTTACTTGGACAGTTTCGATAATGAACAGATAAACAATGCAATGAAGAACCTGCTATAAAACAAAAAAAGTCTGTAGTCTGAAAAAGATTGCAGACTTTTATTTTATTTTGCAGTATAACTAACAACAACGCACTATGTCAAAAGAAGAACTACACCAAATAGAAGAACTGCCTGATTTAAAAGTGGCTTGGCATGAAAGCCACAAATGCCTTGATGAGCCGCTTTTGGAATATGTATGGGAAGTAGCCAACCACTTCCTGCCCGATTATGAAGATACGGATATGGAAATGGTACCCATAGAATCATCTGCACCTGCCATTTTCGCCAACAGGTATGCGGAAAGGAACTTGTCCGTTGAAGAAAGATATGAAAGAGCCAGAGAAATGAAAATGTTCAAAGGGACTTTGGATGAATACAAAAAACGTGAATATAGAAAGTTGGACGATTCTTTCAAAGAGAAGTTTCTGGCCAATGAAGACTTACAGAATACCATTGAAGCATATAAGTTGGACGTGAGTAAGTTTTGGTATCTGCTCCTGTTCGTATATGACTTCATAGAGGACATTGGCACAAATGTACCTACATTGAACAAGTCCGTATTGGAGGACTTTTGCTATTTTCATGCCAATCTGCTGGAAACTACCAGTATCACCCTAAAGAAGAATAACAAGAAAAGCTATGTCGTTGAAAGGGAGGACACAATCAGAATCATTCAAGCTGCCTTGCAGCATTTTGTTAATACATACAGTGATATTATACATAGCGAACAAGACAGAGAAACTATGATTAAACAATTAAAGACTATAGGTTTGGAGGGCTTTATCAGAAATGACTTATCGTCAAAAATCAGCTTTACGGACAAGTTCAGTCTTGACATATCTTATAAGAAGTGGAAGTTTACGGATATGTTTCTGTTCTTCATTGAGAGAAGAAAGGCTACTACCATACCCAACAAAAAGGTAAAGGTATCTAAAGACAAGATGATGCTTGTTTCAAGACTTATCTATACCGTAGGCTATGATGGCAAGAGGTATAATGAAGAATACGATTCAGAGGGCAACAAGAACAGAATGTTATCCAATCTCCTTAGAAGATACAAGAACGAGAAATTTCCGTCTGTCATAGCTAATAACTACATGGTAGTCTCATAAACAACATACATAAAACCATAGCAGAAATGCGTACTGAAAGGCTTATTCTTTTCGGTACGCATTTTTTTTGCGTACTGGAAAAGGTATGTTTTCTACACACATGGGCATTCGGCAAATTCCTTTGTCACCCCTAAATTCCTACCTAATTTTGCATCATCAAAAGGGAACAAACGAGTGAGTGCGCATTACCTTGGGTAGTTACCAATTGATATTAATGTTTAATCTCTAATGTCTATAAATATGGCAAAAGAAGTAAAGGCTGCGACCTCAACCGTAACAGAGTTAGTTAACGCTACAGAAGTAGCAAGTATTGAACAATCAAATACCAATAATATGGAAAAGAAAGAAATATCTGAGAATGGAAACGCTGCAAATGCAGCAAGTAATGAACTTAAATCATGGGGAAAAGACATGGGAATTAAACCTACCACTGTTAAAGCTCGTATTAATGGTGAAGTGCAAACGATTATCGTAGCCCATACAGAATACGGAATGAGGCATGACAAGAAAATGGATAAGACGCAGAAAACGGCAAACAAGGAAAAACTCCTTACTCCAAGATACCACTTCTGTAAACCGGAGATATTTTGGAAAGAGGGCTACAACCTCTTTGACAACAATGGGGAACTGATAGAGCAAGGTACGACAAATGTCCTTACTCACTGTGAGACCCCCGAAACTTCGGAAAGAATCTATATTGATGATTTTTTGGAAGATGTGGAGATACACGATTTTGAATCCGTTGCCGACTATGCACAGCATATAGGTGAGACAGTCTTAATCAGCCGTATGCCGTCTAAGGTAGAAGAAATGGGCATCGCAGCATTGGCTACCGGAGATGAAGCCGTAAAAGAAGCATACGAGTTTGCAATAGAAAATGGCATAACATACACACAATCGTTAGGCTTCATGGCTGGAGAAATGAAAGCTGCTACATTGAAATTAATGATGCGTGGCGTCAAAGCCAAACCTACATTGGCACTTGGACGTACAAAAGAACAAGCCCAAATGCTCTACGATGAATCATGCAAAAGCTTAGGTGAAGGAGAATCTAAAAAACGTTATGTTCCCCGTGCACTTAACATCATTCTAAAGAAAGAAAAATTTAGCTTTGATATGGTGATTGAAGCATTGAGAACTATTCCGTCAAGTGAGGTGACAATGGCAAAACTCGCAGATTGCGGAGAGAAAGAGGCTTGTATTGCAGGAGCACTCATAAGTTGGATTCTCACGTTACAACATCAAAAAGAGACAAAAACCGCTGCATAGCAAGCTGAAACGGAAGCCTACATGAGAGGTGGGCTTCTGTTGAATCAAATTCAATGGCGGTAGATTTTTCAAGTCCGGGCATATAAAGTGAAAATTTTCTGAAAGCCTACCGCCCTGAATAATTCAGTAATAAGATATAATATTGTAAATAAAAAGATTATGAAAATAATTAAAACTATATTGCATAAAGGCGAGTGGTTGCTTGACGCATTAAAACGTGTGAGCTGCAACATGATACCCACCAATACCATTCTGAACAAGACTTTAACGGGACTTGGAGCTACCCACAGCGAGATACATTCAAAACGCAACTCTATAATCATAGAACCGAATGTACCCGTGATACTTGGCAAGCTGAATGAGAACGAGAATTTGGAAGCGGTCTATGAAAAGTGTACTCCTTACAAGATTGAGAAGTACCTCAAAATGGATATTCCATACAAGAAGATTATAACAACTCCCGAAAGTTTCCCGAAGATAAGAAAGGCTGCACGGAAGCTGAACATCAATATCTATAAGGAATATTTCTGCTTGTTTGACGAGTGCGAGAAACTGACACAAGACGTGGACTATCGGAGAAAAATCTCACAGCCGATATACGATTTCTTCCAATTTGAGCAAAAAGCATTTGTTTCCGCTACACCTTTGGAGATGTCGCATCCCGAATTTGAACGACAAGATTTCCAACTGATACGGATTGTGCCGGACTACGACTACAAAAAAGATTTGGAGTTAATTGTCACCAACAGCTATTACAAGCGGTTACGGATTGTCTTGGATAACCTAAAGGACAGCAAGCATATCTGCATATTCTTCAATGTGACGGATGGAATAGCTGATTTGATTGGCAACTTGGGTGTTACGGACTATAAAGTGTTCTGCTCCCAACAGAGTGTGAATAAGTTGAAGAAAAGAGGATTGGTAAATGCGTACTCACAGATTGACTACCCTTTGGCTAAGTACAACTTTTTCACTTGCCGTTTCTATTCCGCTTTGGATATTCGCATAGGCAGATATAAACCGGACATACTTATGCTGACAGACTTGCGTATCGCACAATGGACTATGATAGACCCGTTCACGGAAGCTATTCAGATACAAGGTCGATTCCGCAGAAAAGGGAATGATGATGTCACCTATAACTCACTTACCCACATCACAACGGTAAATCCGAATATCCATATCCGTAGCAATGAGGAAATAAGGAACAGAGTAGAGCAGTTCATTACCAATTACAACCTGTTGAAAGGACAGCAGGAAACGGATGAATTTAAAAAAGGTGCTATACTTGAAGATATGGAAAACATGAAATATCAAGACTTGATAGACGAAAGAGGCGAGATTAATCCATTCTCCATAGACAACCTTTATAATGAGGAACGAGTAAGGAGCTATTATCAATCCGCAGATAAATTGTACCAAGCATACCTTGGCACGGGCTTCTTCAACGTCACCTACAACAATGTGACTGAATGCGTGGGAGACGATGATATAGAAAAGCTGAACAACACCAAAATTGCCACCGAACAAAGAAAGCAGTTGCTACACCTGATTGTGCGGTTGGAAGAATGGTCAAAAAACGGCAGGATTACTTTGGAGGAAAAAGAGATGCTTTTGAACCAACTAAGACAACAGCCGGAATGTGATTACATTCTAACTGCCTACAACAAGATAGGCAAGGACACGATAGTAAGTGCCAACTATAAGAAGTCGCTCATTGATAAAAAAGTCAAAGAGTACGACAAGGCACAAGCCCAAAAGCTAAGATTCTCTCCTAAAGTCCTTAACGAGATAAAAGCAGAGTTCCCGTTAGGGATATACCTGCCAAAAGAAGAAATTAAGCAAAGATTGGAGATTATATATCGTGAGAATGGCATAAAATTCAAAGTGACACAGCAAACAATAGAAGATTACTATGATTGCAGTCCCTCCCATTCAAAAGAAAAACCATCGTTCAGACTTAATTTCTTTAAGTTTTAAGCGGTATATTTTTCAGATGTGGGTATATATGACTGATTTTTCTAGAAATGACACTACCTGTTAATTAATGACTTAATTGATTCTTCCTATTTAATAATGCTCATGCCCTTTGAGGGCATGGGTTTTATTTCTTAATAGGCAGTCTATTTATGGTAGTCGCCCACAACCCTACATTTTCCTTGATACCAAATTTCTGAAAATTTCCACTTCGATTAGAGTTATATAGCCTATACTTTATAATATGCCACATACAGCCAATGACATTAAAAAGACTTATCTAATTAAAGAATCACCTTATATGCAGTTTGGTTAAAAGTCAAGAGAACAGGTATATAAGGTACTTAATACGGAAATCCCCCTCCCCATTCAACCTGTGACCTAAAATATATAAGAGTGTCTGCCTTGCGTGTCCACAACCTCCAATAGTCCCCCTCCATACATTGATATAAAAAGAATTATTAATCATTTAAACTTTTATCATTATGACAAATTTAGTTATCATGCCTGCAAAGGCAAAAAAGGGAATGGGATGGAGTGATTTTGCAGAAGAGGCCACCATCATTGAAGAAACCGTAAAGCCTGAAAGGGCTAACCACTTTATTGAGGCCAACACCATGGAAATTGACCTGCAACACCTCAAAAGTGACTGCATTGTCCCCGTGTTCAGCAAGGACAATGAACTGACCATCTCACACAACGCATTCATTGAAACGGTGTGGGAGGCGGCAAACTCTTTCTTTACAGGGGAAAGAATTGAAAACCCTGAAATCAGGGTAAGCCACATCGTCAAGGGGAGGATTCCTGAAGCCATCCACAAGCCTGCAAACCAACTTTTAGAGAGTGACAAGACGCAGTACTTTGAAAGGATGATGTTCTGCATTGAAGTCCCCACCATCCATGAAACGGTGGAGGGGAACAAGCTCACACTTTCAATAGGCGGGGTGCGTGCTTACAACCACATGAACCTTTACAGCAAGAAAACCGTGGAGAAATTCAAGGTCTTCATTGGATTTAAAAACATGGTTTGCTGTAATCTATGTGTCTCAACGGACGGCTATCTAAGTTGCTTGGAGGTTTCAAACACGGGGGACTTGTTCCGCTCCGTCTTGGAAATGTTCCATGCCTACAATCCTGCAAAGCACATCCATTTGATGCAGACCTTTGGAAACAGCCATTTAAGTGAGCACCAATTTGCACAAGCCATTGGAAAGATGAGACTTTACCAGTGCCTGCCACAAGGTTACCAGAAAAGCGTCCCAAGGCTGCTTATTACCGACACGCAGATTAACAGCGTGGCAAAAGCCTACTTTCAGGACGTGAATTTCAGGTGTTCGGACAACGGGCTGTCCATGTGGAAGTTCTACAACCTCCTTACGGGGGCCAACAAAAGCAGTTATATAGATTCTTTCTTGGACAGAGCCTATAACGCCACTGAAATAGCCACGGGCATCAACGCGGCCTTGCACGGGGACGGGCGTTACAGTTGGTTTATTGACTAATTAACGGGAGGACATCTGTTTATTCAGGTGTCCTTTCTTTTTGACCACTTTAAAATACTACAAGATGGAAGATGATGGGAAATTGATATTATGGGGAACGTTGGTCGTTCTCCTACTGATAATAATTGGTGTCATCAATCCTTTTTTGCTGATACTGATTTTATCCATCCTTATTTATATGCAATCATAGCCGCACTTATTTTATTGGAATGTGACAAAGTTTGAAATCTCTGTTATCACTATGCCATTTACAGAAATAGAAAAGTTTGTCACATTCTGATAGTTCCAAGAAAAACGGACTGCAAGCAAATTCCAAAACGAAGTGGAAACTGTCTTTTTAAAAAGGCATGATATGGCTTGTAGTTTATGGTATGTGCGATTTTTGGGAACTGTTTATAAGCTCTGAACAGCCGCGCCTGTACACCATATCCGAAAACCATCTATGGCCTTTATAACTGACAGCAGGTATGAACTTTGGAAAATTATCACCTTATATGACCACTTTAATTTTTTATACCGCCATGAAGTTATGAGGGAAAGAAACTGGTTTCATTGATTGCTTGGTTGGACGGCAAACCTATACACCTTATTATACATAAGAGAGATTCATTTTTCTATCCGTAGAACCTGCGAGTACTTTTTTCGGGAAGAAATCTTCTTATAGACCCCGTTCAAAAAAAGTACCTACTTATTTACTTATTACAGATATGTTTTAGAACATATAATTTCATATTCATCAACTTTTTAGTTTGGCCTTTCAAAACCTTTCGCTAACTTTGCACTCAATTCCAATTACTTAAAGTGTTAGGGGTTGGAAGGACATAGAAAACGAAAGGGCGTTTAGCTATATTATCCCTCATTGGAATCTGGACAATTCTTGACTGTGGATAATGGGCAAATGAACGTCCACGTCTGTGATATTTATATCCTTTAGACAAGGAGTATTATATCATTGGGCGTGGACTTTGCTTATTATACAGTCAAGGCAGTCCAGAACTCTTAACGTACAAGATTTACGATAAAGAGAGCCTCAATGAGATAATAAGCCAAAGTTCCCACGCCTTAAATTTTTAACCGCTTTCATCTGGGAATTGGGAGGCACAACAAAAATCAACATGGATGAAGGCTTTTATATCCAGTCTATAGACATTAAATTAGATGAGACTGTCAGGTCATTAACTAAAATTGCGGCAATGTACCTTTCAGGTAGCATTGCAAACGGGATTGTTTTGGCACAAAACGAAAATCCAAACATCAAAATATACAAAAACAAGATTGAATTTGGAAAATGCTATAATCCTGAATTTCTCGGTTTTTCAGGTAATATAATGACAAATTATTTTATGGAATTTGGGAATCTTGTTTATTACTATGATGATTCTTTCAAATGTTCCATTTGGAACAAACAACTTGACTACAAGGGTTTCTTTGCGCCAACAGAGCCTGACAACGAGTATATCTTCAATATGATTTATCCAAAATTAGCTTAACATGATGACTATTAAAAAAACTCAAGGTGTACAAACTTCCAACCATTTAACTTGTACTTGGATTCAAGAAGTAATTCTTGATTTTAAACAAACGGTAAAATGTCCTATTGGAAAAGTGGTTATAGATGCAGAAAAAATAACGTTCTATAAATTCGGATTGGTCATGGGAGTTGCAAGACACTCAACTGCTGGATTAGTATATTCCAACGGACATTTAAACTATGAAGGCAAAGAGCTACCTGTAATGAAGGATGAAGCACTATGTATAGAGTTATTCAAACTATTTAATTTGCGTAATCCATTTGGGTATTGATATGTTATCGGCCTATTTATTTAAATAAATTCAATATTTTAGGAAATTTAGAAGCAGAAATTAATTGAATATATGAAACTTAACGACAATATTGCTACAGATTTTGGAAGCCTTGTGACTTTGGCATTTATGACTTTTGCCGATAGTGAAGACAATTCTGTAAATTTTGATTTTATGGAAATGGAGTTATTCAATATTATTTCCGAAATCAAAAGTGGCAAACCTTATGAAACGGATTACTTTTCTCAAAAAATGATGGTTATATATTTACAATCATTTACTACAGGAGTAGTTGCTTACCAAAGTTCTCAAATCCCCCTACAATCTATTATCAAGAAATTAGCACAAGAAGTAGTAGATAAAGCAACCCATGCCGAACGCGAATATTGCAGAACGATATTTAATGATTTTATACAGAAGCTATCCATCGGCTTTAATAAGCCTAATTTAGTATCAATGTTTAGTAGCTGTGCAATTAGCTTGGATTTAAGAGGAAAAAGCAAAAGCTGCTGAGCTATTAATTACTGCTTTTACTGAAACAGCAAAAATACAATTTCCTCAAAACTACCTAAAGCAAGCTATCCAAGTTTTGACAGCAGATACAAATACCTTACCGGACAGTGATACTTTTTCTATTAATGATATTTACAAATTAGGAATAGAAGTGCAAAGAAAAATAGTTCATTATAAATATAGCATGAAAAAGACTATCATCCTTTTAATCAGCATAACTACATTCATAACTTGCAGTCCCACCAAACCAAAAGCAGGACAAGTTTCCACCATAGACAGCACTTTGCAGGTAAGAGTTGATTCTATCCTGCAAAACAAGCTATCCGAACTTGATGCGACAGCAGGGCAAGTTATTGTAATGGAAGTACAGACGGGAGAAATCAAAGCTTCCGTGGGTACTGATTCCATGCCGCAAGAATCGGGATTGGTACGTACCGTTTCACTTCTCGCCGCATTGGAAACAGGCAAGGTAAAATTGTCTGATACCATAAATGTTGGCAATGGTATTTTAGCCATTGGCAGAGATACATTGTATGACCATAATTGGCATAGAGGTGGATATGGAAAAATCACCGTGGAACAAGGATTCGGGCTTGAATCCAACATCGCCAATTACAAAATAGTGAGAAAGGCATTTAAGAATGAACAAACCCTTGCGGAATCACTTGCAAAATACGGTTATCAGGTGAAAGACACAAGTTTGGTTTATAACTCTTTAGGCTATGGCATACCCACCACTCCGTTGCAAAACTTGACTTTCTTTAATGCAGCAAGTAAGACAACCATTAAGCAAGTATTGGAATACGCTGTTTCTGATGGATTAGCCAAGCTTGCCCAGTCCGATAAGGTCAGAGTAGCAGGAGCAACGGGGACTATTCGACTTCCAAACGGTGAATATGGCGTAGAATTTTGCGGTTACTTCCCTGCCGATAATCCGAAATACAGTATCATTGTTTCCATTAACAAGAAGGGATTACCTGCAAGTGGTGGACTGATGGCAGGTGAGGTGTTCAGGCAGATTGTTGATTATATGGCAACGGAATAATTGCTACCTTTAATTACAAAAAGCAATGAATGAACAGTTTAAATATAAACATCTACCCACTATTAGCAACTTACCATTAAGGCAAAAAATGGTGGTTCTCACTCGTGCAGGAATAAGTGCAGAAAGTGGATTGGCTACATTCAGAGATAATAATGACTCATGGAAACGACCACGATGCTAAAGGTAATCCCATCAAATAGAAATTCCGTTCATATAACTCTATGGATGAATATGCAGTTGATAAATTACAGTTCTTGAAGCACTTATATGACTTTGACGAAAATGATGATATTAATACATTCACCGCCAAACTTACTGGTAAGAACAAAGGCAAGAGAAGATATGCAGAAGCCACTGATTATGCTGATAGGGTTGCTGCGGTATTTAAGAGTTTCAAGAACGGAGGAGTTATCAAGGCATAGGCAGGAACTATAGTAGCTGATAATACTAGAGTTGTTAAACCTACTATATAGGAGAAGATTTAGAGAACTTATCCTGAGCAGCCTTAGTTTGTCTAGGATAATAGAAGTGATTGGTAGAGGTAGTAGTCTTAGAAAAGAGCAAAGACTGACTATAATCAATACATGGAAGATAAAAATACAGAAAAAGGCTTGCGTAATTTAAATGGATTTCTTAACTTTACAGATTATGCTACAATGGGATTAGGTGCCGGTAGTTTACTGTTTAAAGGAGCAAAATGGGCAGGAAAGAGGGCTGTTGGTTAGGTTTCAAAGTAGATAGCTAATAGTAGAAATATGGGAATAGTAGCTCCGCAGTTTCAGTAGAAAGGAAATGATATTACTGAACGACTTTTTAAATTTATTGGAACTCATACTGAAGGAGAACCTTTAGATATAAGTACACTACAAGGAGCTTATAAATTACAAGCCTAGAAATTACAAGAAGCTGGGGTTGATTTATCAAAACTTAGTTTTTAGGATTTACGCAATTCTATGAATAGAAGAATGTAGGAGATTATAAATACGGCACCTACAGAAAGATTTAATATGATTGTTCCAGATAAAAGATTTGAACGTGTTCACACTATTTATGACTATAATAAGACTGATGGGAATTAGGTTGTTGGAAGAACCAAGGTTCTAAAAGAAAATGGAAATGCTTATATCGAAAATACTGAAAACGTTTCTAGCAACCCCAATATACATAAAGTAGAAGAAAGAGGTTTAAATTCTGCTATTCTATTTGCAAATCAAACTGGATTAAATGGGGTAATTTCCGGTAGGTAGCTGCTATCCGCACCTAAGACATATAAAGTGTGGAAACATTTTCCAGAGAAAGAATTAATTAATAATAATGGAATGCACCAAAATGTAAATATGGTTTCGGAAAATGCTCCTTTAAAATTCGTTACAGAAGTTGATGATATGGTAGGAAATTCTGAAAATACACTATATTATCCATTTGGTAATGTCTTTAGATTAAAGAGACCTTCTTCCTTGGAAACTAAAACAAAATCTGTTATATTTGACCCATCTATTATAGATAATAATGGTAAAATGAATATAGATTGGAATAATTCTAATATTTTTAAAACTATTGGATTTCCTTTAGGAGTTGGTTTAACATAGAAAGGATATGAATAAAAACGCTGTAAGTTTTATGAAAGAGAGAGGAGATTGGGAAGCATTGTTCTCATATCTTTATTCTCGTTCTGAATACGATTTAATTATTGAATTGTATACAGAATTAAAAAATAGAAACGAAGACATAAGCTCTTCTATGGAGATGTATGCTTACGATGCTTATGATTATAAAAGTAATCCAGAATCAAGATATAGACCAGAAGAATTTTGACTAACAATAATGAAACCGATATTTTGTAAGAAAACGCTTAGATACCCAAACAGAGGATAGGTTGAAAATGAAACTTATGCAGGACAAGTAACATTCTATTATCTATTTGGATGTCTTATTTATAGATATTCCGATTTTGTTTACAGACTACCTAAAGAGTAGGATGAAAAAATTGAAGAATATTTTCGGGAACTAATTGATTTATAATACGAGTACTACCTTTAACAGTGTAAACAGTGTACTCATATCCACTGTAAATATTATAATCTATTTTAGAGATTACAAATGGGATATTAGGGTGAGACATTAGACAAACTATATCCCGTACTTTAAATTTCGGCTCTTGCTTCATGTTTATATATTTACTGCAAATATAGAACATATTTCGAAATTATCAAAAAAAGATATGATTTAACATAATTAAACCTTACATTTCGTTTATCTATTAGTATTATTGAATAGTTAGCAGGAGGGTAATTTATCGCTTAAATAGCTTGTGCAGCTACGGCTTTACCAAGAAGTCGTACAGTGCACAAGCCAGCACATTCAAAATTAGGGCTTGTAATGTAAACATCATATTTTCTCCTGCTAACTATTCTTGTACAATTTAAATATCATAAAGGCAATACATAATAATGAATGAATATACATTGAAAAGCCCATTTGAAGTATGGTGGACAACAGCAGAGGAATTTACAGAAAATATTCCAGCTATATCCACTATTGGATATTTAGTAGATATAAATGATAAAGAGATAACATTAGCGCGGAATATTAATGACGGAATATTATAGGACTTTATTCATATCCCTATGAATAAGGTTACTTAGTACGGCAATCTGTAATATCCATCACTAAACAATGATAAAACCGATATTTTACAAAAAACAGCTACTTATTCCAGGAATAGTAGGAGGGATATTTATCAAAACATATAGAAAAAAATGAAACAAGTTAAAGTTAATGTGGGGAATAAATCATATATTTGCGATTTATTAGAATCAGAAGAGGATAGAAGAAAAGGTCTAATGGGAGTAGAAAATCTTCCTTAATAATCAGCAGCACCATAAAACAAAAAGCCAACCTACCCAATTACGGATAAGTTGGCTTTTTTCAGTTCTAAACAAACATCTTATTAACTACAAAACTATGTGTTACACAAGCATATTTATAGATGCAAAGAATACAAAACAATAAGAGTAGATTTTTCAGCAGGTAGATTTGTGAGAAGAAATAGCCTTATATACCCATTACAGATTTCTATACCATTATTATATTATGCAATGGCAATACAATATATGAATACTTTTTTAGTGGAGGGAAAGCTACACTGTACTATTATATATTATATCAGTAGATAGATAAAAAACTGATAGTCAAAAGCAAAACTATAAGAAAGATTCATTGCATAATAGTATTATATTGACTAACTTTGTGGTGCAGTTCAATGCTGCAAAGAGATTATTTATTTAATGTTGAATTTATCTTGGATTTCATCGGAGAGTTAAACCATCAGGTAAACCATGATGTAAACCGAAAAAGGGAACAATAAAACCTGAAAGAGACAAGACAACCGTAAGATTCGTTAGCTCAGCCGGTTACCTTTGAAAGCAGAGCCGTAGGCAAGGCTTTTAAAGGTCTTGAGAGCACAACACTTTTAATGTTGGGGTCTTGGGTTCGAGCCCCAAACGAATCACTGAAAGAAAGACAGTTTTCATTTTTCAGAAAACTGTCTTTTTGTTTATAGATACTACATTTAGCCTTTTTATGTAGACGCCAATTATAAATCTATTAAAATCGGATTCACCTGCTATTTCTTGCGGGCTGCCACTGCCAAAATGACACCTAAAGCCACTCCCAACAAAGCCGCGAAAAGCACGCGTACCTCTCCCGGCAAGAGGAAAGTTACCGTATGTGCAGGAAACCAGAACAAGGGTATCGTCTTCTTGAACACGAACTCCCATTGTACACGCCAATTCAATCCCTGCATAATCTCGCCCATAGGTATGGGACTGAACAGGCCACGCAGGGTACCACCGGTCATCAGGATATGCGTGTCGGTGATTTTGTGGAACGTCATGAACACGGGCGCAAAAATACTGTTCATGGTAACGGAGATGGCAAAAGCCAGTAACACTTTGCCCCAACTCAGTGCACCTTCCATAATGGCAGCGGGATTATCCACACCCAAATAGGCGGCAAAAGCAGGCACTCCGGTAGAAAACACCACGAAAGCCATGCTGATGCCCATACCTAAAAAGCCCCATACCACAGCACGGGGCAAGACGCCGAACCCCTTACGAAAGTAATGCCCCGAACTGATACGTAGACCCAACAGCTCACCCATAGTGGACAGTATGGAGAATTTGACAAAGCTCATCACCATACCATGCGCAGCATTAAACGACTGATACCCTTCATAAAGCGTGCGGGACAAGAAAAAAGGTACAAAGAATGCGGCCACCACCAAAGCAAAATATAAATCAGCGCGTTTCATGATATTCTAATTTTGTATTAATAAATTCTCCGGAATCGTATCTTTCTACGATTCCGGCATTCCTCTTAAAACTATTTCAACTCCACCAACTCATATTGCTGACTGCCCAACCCGATTTGCTCGGCATAGTCCAACGTATGCATGCCGTGCCGGGAGTCGATGCGTTCAATCAGGTGTATCTTTCCATGGTCTTCCGAAGCACGTACCTGGTCCACACAAGCCCGGTCGAGCGCCACGGGGTCGAGCGAAGCCAGGATTCCGATGTCCCCCATCTTCGGATCTTCGGGCGTGGCCACGCAATCGCAATCCACCGAAAGTTTATTGGCCACGCTGATATACAAGATACGGTCGCCGCAATGGTCGGCCACAGCTTTGGCCGCTTCGGCCATCGACTCTAAGAAATCGTCCTGCGGAGGCAATTTGCCCCACACTTCTTTCACGCTCTTCGTTTTTCCGGCGGAATGAATGTAAGCCTTCCCCGAAGAAGAAGCGATACCGATGGAGATATTCTTGATAGCCCCACCGAAACCGCCCATCGGGTGACCTTTGAAATGGGACAACACTACGGTAAAGTCATATTCCGGATACGCCTTTCCCACAAAATCTTCTTTCAAATGCTTTCCCCCTTTCACGGGCAACGAAACTTCTCCGTCCGCATCCATGATGACTACCGGGGCTATGGCCGTAAAGCCGTGGTCTTTGGCCGCTTTCAGATGCTTTTCCGTATCGGAACGTCCGCCGCCGTAGGCCGTATTGCACTCCACGATAGTGCCGTCCACCTTCTGCACCAACCCTTTTATCAATGCCGGATCGAGGTAATTGTTATTTCCGGGTTCGCCGGTGGAAAGCTTCACCGCCACTTTTCCGGTAGCCTTCCGCCCGAGCGCTTCATACACTTTCATCAGGTTCTCCGGACTGATTTCTTTTATCATATACACTTTGGCCGGTACTTTTTCCGACCGTGTCTCACAAGCAGTTCCCTGTCCCTTCACACTGGAAGCCCACAGGGAAAGACCTGCCCACGCGCAAACCGCGAATAAAAACAAACGTTTCATGACCCTATATTTAAAAAAACTCATTTTACACTCCATTCCACCACTTCTCCAATCATCGGACACAAGACTTCCAGCGAGCTGTCCTCGACCAGTCTGCGTGCGTTCTCCAACGGTTCGTCCCAACGATGTCGTGCCAACGCGTATTTGGAATGGTGCACCGTGAGCACCCGTCGGGCACCCAAAGCTTCGGCTTCCGCATGCTGGTATTTGGGCAACGTGTGGATATAACGCCAGTCTACGTTGTACTGCCCGTTCTCCAACACGGCCAGATCTATCCTCGGAAAACGTTTCCCGATGTCGGCATAATGCGCTCCGTAGCCGCCGTCCCCACCGATGTACACCTTACGCCCCGACGCTTCTACCAGAAAAGACGCCCACAGGGTACGGTTCGACCGCAAACCACGGCCGGAGAAATGACGGGCAGGCAAGCAATGTACCGTCACACCGCCGCCCAACGTAGCCGTCTCGTTCCAATCCAACTCCACCAACCGTTCCGGTTCGTAGCCCCAGTACTCGAAATGTTCGCCCACACCCAAAGGACACACCACCTTACGGACACGCCCCTTCAGGCGCGTCACCGTCCCGTAATCCAAATGGTCCCAATGGTCATGCGTAATCACCAGGCAATCTATATCCGGCATATCTTCCGGACGATAGATATCCGTCCCCGGAAAAGGCTTATTCAGGAAAGATACCGGAGCGGCACCGCAAAACACGGGGTCTACCAAAATACGCTTGCCGCCCAGTTGAAACAAATAGGAAGAATGCCCGAACCATACCAAAAGCTCCCTATCCGGGTCGAGTGCACGCAAATCCGTCTTCACCGACGGAACCGGATGTTCCGGACGCAATCCTTCCGGCGACTTTTTGAAAACGAAATCCAGCATGGCCCCCCATTTCCCCTTTTCCGAAGTCATCAGGACGGTAGGTTCCATGTTACGGAACTCCCCGTCCCTGAAATTCGGCGACCGCTTGATACGTTCCAACCGTTCGCCACGCGGCAAACGCCCGAACGACGGCGTCTGAAGGAAAAGGACCACAGCCACAATCGCCACGGCAATGACACACAATATGACGAGCAATATCTTTATCATTTTCTTCCGATACATGTCTTTTTTAAACTTTATCTCCTAATGTCCCGGCAAAGATAAGCGTTCGCCCGGAAATATCCTATACCTTTTTTACTTGATTTACAACCGGAATTACTTCCCGGCCTTCCGAATGCGGATTCCGGTCCTCATCCTTTCATCATCCTGACATACAGCCACCCCGGTATATGACGATACACCCAAGCAGCCAGCCTCCAGCGTCGGGTGACATATACGACCTTACGCCGCCGGTCGATACCTCGTGCGATTTGCCGACAAGCCTTGTCCACCGGAGCGACCCAAAACAGCCCCTCCCCCTTGGCCATGGCCGTATCTACAAAACCGGGACGGATGTCTGTCACCTCTATCGGCAGCCGCCGCACGGCCACACGCTGACGCAACCCTTCCAAATAATTCATCTGGAAAGATTTTGTGGCATTATAGGCCGGTGCCGCCCCGCTGCCGCGCAGGCCACCCACCGAGGTGACAGTTGCCAGATGCCCCTGTCCCCGGTTTTCAAAATACCGTATGGCCCAGTCCGCCACGCAAGTCCACCCCGTCACGTTCGTATCCAACGTGCAACGCTCTACGGCATAATCCAGCTCCGGATTCAAGTCTCCCGTCCCGGAAGAAAGCACCAGAATATCCACTCCTCCCAAGCGGGACGCCAAACGCTCCAATGCCACCGGAAGCGCCTCTGTGTCCGTCACATCACACACCTCTGCTTCAAACACATCCGGACGCGACGCACACAAGTCTTTCAAACGGCCCGACCGACGCCCCATCACTCCGATTTTCACCTCTCCGCGTTCCGCATACAAACGAGCCAATCCCTCACCGATACCGGACGTGGCTCCCACAATCAAAATTCTCTTCATTGTCGTTTACGTTTTATTTCCACTTTCGATTTTCGGGCAAAGTTAAAAGGGAGCCACCGGATTTTCCTTGAAGTATTTCAAGAAATTCCGGACTTCAACAATTTTTTCCGGATGGCACTCACCGTTTCGGGCGTCACCCCGATAAACGAAGCGATTTCTTTCAGCGGACGCTGTTCTTTCAGTTCGGGATAACGCCTCATCAAGTCCATATAACGCTCTTCGGGCGTACAACAATAACTGTCCATTAAACGGCGGTAAGTCATGACGAACAGTTGCTCGGCCACGATGCGCCCCAAACGCAGATGTTCAGGAGACATTTCCCAGTAACGCCTCAGCTTTTCGTAAGGCAAGACGTAAAGCGTACTTCTCACGATAGCCTGCACGTCTGCCAACGCCGGACGGCTACAAAGGCACGAGGTGTATTCGGCCACGAAACTGTCGCGGAAGCTATACCCGACGATATGTTCCCCACCTTTCGTGTCCGTCCGCACGAAACGGAACATGCCGTCTTCCACATAGGCCACACGCCCCGACCGTTCGCCTTGCCGCACAAAATAATCCTGCTTTTCCAATATCCGCCGCTCCCCTTGTTCCAAAAAAAACCGTTTCATAGCCGAAAGGTCCAGCTCTTCCATATAATAGTCATTTATCGCATCCATGCCGCAAAATTAATATTTTCCGCGTATACCCGCACATTTACCCCACCCGACCTATCAATTTGTCAGATTGTCAACATCTCCCGCACAAGACTGCGCCATTCAGGCACAAAGGAAGGCACGGACGGAAATACGCGATTCTCGCACGGCAGGGAGGAAGCCGGTGTGTCAGCATTTGCTTTTTTAGGCTTACTTTCTGACCACCGGGACATTCCGTCCTACGCACAAGTAAAAGGCTCGCGTCAACGAAACAGGGTATTTCCATGACATCATGCTTCCCCTTTTTTGTCCTCCGAAAGCCACCAATCAGTATCCAATAGGGTATCCTGCACACGTTTGTACGTTGCTTTCACCCCGTCTGTACACCGTCATGCGCAGTTTTCCGAAAAGTCCTGCGGAGAAAAAAAGTGTTTTTTCAGCCAAATGAAAAATGAATCGACTGAAATTGATTCTTAATTTTGCTTCAGGAAAGTGAAAAACAAGCCTAAAACCTTAAAAAGCGTGTATAAGTAGGACTGAAATCCTTCCTGAAAGTACTTTTCCATGCGCTCCCGTTCTTCTAAAAATTGCCACTTTACTTTCCTTTCGTCACCCATTTCCCACATTTCCCTTTCATTTATCCAAAAAGCACAAATCCACACGACCGACGGAAAACTGCGGGACATGCCGCATGAGACCTGCCTCAACATGCAGGGTAGCCTACTGGAAAGCCCTTATTCTAAAAAGGATTTTTTAACGCGAGCGGATTGCATATATTTCCTCAATACCTTAACTTTGAATATCGACTTTAAAACCTTTTCGCCATGAAAAAGATGATATTGGGATGTTTTTTGTATGGGACGGCCATAGGATTATATGCACAAGCCCCACAAGGAGACTTCAAAGGCTCAATACAAATAGGGCAAACGACAATGCCTATCGTGTTCCACTTCGGACAGCAGAACGGCCAACCGACAACCACCATGGACAGTCCTGCACAAGGGGTTTTCGGTTTCCCAGTACAATCGTCTGAATGTCTTTCCGACGGAGAATTAACCCTGAAAATCCCACAAATACAGTTCCGCTATATGGGCAAAGTACGCAGCGACTCCCTGATAGAGGGGACGGTGACGCAAGCCGGGCAGTCCCTTCCGCTGAATTTGGTACGCACGGCTCGGAAAGCCGGTGTGTCGTCTGAACCGGAAAGGCCCGGCACCCCAAAACCGCCCTTCCCCTACCGGGAAGAAGAGGTAAGCGTCACGACAAAAGACGGCATAAAATTATCGGGTTCACTGACTTTGCCCGAAGGGGAAGGGCCATTCCCTGCCGTGCTCCTTATTTCCGGCAGCGGGCCGCAAGACCGGAATGAAGAGGCATGGAAGTACAAACCGTTTCTCATGATAGCCGACCGCCTGACCCGGCAAGGCATCGCCGTACTCCGCATGGACGACCGCGGGACCGGCAAGTCCGGAGGCCGCTATGCCGACGCCACCTTGCAACTCGCTGCCACGGATGCGGAATGTGCCTTGGATTATCTTCTCCGACGGAAAGACATCCGACGCGGTAAGACCGGACTGGCCGGACACAGCATGGGCGGCACCATCGCTTTCCGTATAGCCGCGCAACGTCCGCAAGACGTGGCTTTCGTACTTTCATTGGCCGGAGCCGCTATTCCGGGAAAAGACCTGATGATGCACCAATGCGAGAAGATCATCCTTTCGCAACTCCCTGCCACCACAAGCGACAGCCTGCGCACCCTGTACGAGGAACTGTACGGCACCATGGCGCTCCCCCTTCCGCTCGACTCCACACGCCACAGGAGCACTCCTCTCATGGTCTCCATTTGGCAGCATCTCGGCATAAACGAAGGCACCTACCGGGAAAACCTCACAGACAGCATCCGCCGACGCAAGGCCCGCCAACTCACCGGACAAGCCATAAGTCCGGAAATAGCCAGTATCATACAATATGACCCGAGCCATGACTTAAGCCGGGTGCAATGCCCTGTATGGGCCGTCAATGGGGCAAAAGACCTGCAAGTATTGCCCGAAGAGAACCAGAAAGCCATCGAAACGCTCGCAAAAGGAAGCCCGCAAGTCGTCACGCACATTTATCCCGGCCTGAACCACCTGTTCACGGAAGCCCCCACCGGGCATCCCTCGGAATACGGACTTCTAAAAGGGAATTTCAGTCAGGAAGTGCTGCAAGACATGGCGGAATGGATCAGGAAAACCGTAGGTGCACCCCAAACGGTCTTCTGACACATCCCACAACCGTAAAGGCAAAAGCCCTGTTCATTTCACGGTTTGCGCCCGCAAATACCTCTTGAACTGTTCCTCCGAACCATTGAATACGTCGATGTCCACATCACCTTGGATACCGCGGACCCGGCCGTCGGGCGAGAGCTGCCAGTAGAGCAAATGCACGTATGGCTTGTATTCCCCGTAACGGGCCACCCATACGGGATAGGCTTTCAACTCTTCCGGCGCGAACGGCATATAACGATTGACAAAATCCTGGCTCACATATATAATAGGTGTGGTGCCGCTCCGGCGACCTACCTCTTTCAACCATACCAGCATTTCACGGAACAGCACGTCACGGCCTCCCATCGCCGCAATCCGCCTGTCGGACAGCTCCACGTCAAGCATCGGCGGAAGGTCGCCTTTCCGCAAGCGGGACTTCTTCAGGAAATAGTCTGCCTGGCTCATCGCCGGACGGGTGGAAAAGAAGTGATAGGCTCCGACCGGAAATCCATACCGGCGTGCGGCACGCACATCCTGCGTATAATAAGGATTGAACACCGTCAGCCCCTCCGTGGATTTGATGTACACGAAAGAGACCGGATAGTCCACCGCTCCCAACGCATTCCGGTCTGCCGTATGCCCCAAACGTGTAATGCGCAGGTTCCTCCAGTCTATACCGTACACCCGCCGCTTGTGCACATGCTGGTATTTGGAAATGTCGATGCCGTATATCCGTTCCGAATGGTACAGCATTTGTTCGCCCCGGAACCGTCCCTTCGCCCACACTCCGCACTTGACCACCTCGTGAGGAGCTACTGAAAAGCCGAAGCCGTCACGCCGCCCGTCCTTCCATTTCCCTACATAGTACCCTCCGTCGTTCGCCGTGAACTCTCCCTCGCCATGCTCTTCCATCCGTCGGTTGAAGAGACCTTCATACGTCCCCTCTTTTGCTCGAAGACGTCCGCGCCGCAAAGAATCCCCACGCCAATATCCGCTGTACGTGCGCCCCAAGGAGTCGGTATACTCCCCGTATCCTTTCCGGATGCCCGCATGCCAACTGCCACGGTACACCCCGCCATCGGGATAACGCATCACCCCCTCACCTTCCGGGAAGCCACCGACCAACTGTCCGTAGAACAGCGTATCCCGACACGTATAAGTACCGTAGACCGGGCATGTTTCCGACACGTCTTTTTCTCCGGTAAAGTCAAAACGGAACCCTGTGCGCCAACCGGAAACCCAAGCTTTCAAATCTTCCCATACACACTCCGGCCAAGACGCATGGGACAAACTCAAGGCATACAACCCGGCAGCCGGATAAAAACGGCCACCGACCCACATACCGTTCAGATTCCTCCAAGGCCCGAACACAGGAGCACCCTCTGCCCCTTGAATTAAAGGAATTTCCGGACAACCGTCTTTCATCCGAATGCTCACCGGCGAAGCTTCAGCTTTTTGCCTGCGGGACGCCGCCCCCGGCCATCCCCAATACCCCCACCATGTATAATACGGCGAAAGGATATGAAACCAACCATAGGGAAACGGATTCAACCGAAAACGGCGGCAACCGTCGGGCAACTTACCGCCTGCCGCCTGCCACACGGACGGACCTCCCGACCTTTGCGCCAACCGTCGGCAAGCCACCGACACCTCGTCCGCACCACGGCCTGCCCTCGCATGAATACGCAGCGTCCGCTCCTCACGCAAATACGCATCTTCTCCCCCTGCGGCCAGCAACCTGTCCAAAGCTTGCTTGCAACGTGCCAGTTCTCCACACTGCGCCTTCACCCATTCGTTATGAGCCATGACTTCATGAAATCCTTCGTCCACCACCGAATGCGTACGGCCGTAATACTCCATTTCCTCCAACATCCTCCGAAAACCGGCCAAACGCACAGACACCAGTCGCGACTCTTTCTGCAAGGCAGGAAGCAAGCCCTCACGGTTCAGCCGTTCCGGCCTCGTCACGGAATCGGCAGCCGTCAGCAAACGGCCGGAATAGGAAATGAAAAAGGCATTGGCCCGAAATTCACGCTGTGCCGTTTCGCGCTCTGCAGAAAGCCCTCCCAAGGTGGAATCGGTACGTAAGACATTAAAATACAAGGTGTCGCCTCCCGGTACTCCCAATTCATACCAAGACACCGTGACAGCCTCTGCCACGCCCTCACGGCATGCCCTCTCCGAAGTCGGCCAAAAAAGCAGGCATCCACACAAAATGATTCCTACCGTCGCCACCCACACTGTTTTGCATAATTTGCTCACGCCCGGCAGAGACGAGCAAGCTTGCCTCTGCCCTCGCTTAATCGCAAATTTCTTTTTATTCCACTTCATACATTTCCCGCACGAAAAAGCCTCATTGCTTTTCTGTCTAATTAAAAACAAAAATACAAAAAGCATTTAAAAGATGTTGCGGTTTTAAAAGAATATAAGTATTTTCGCAGCGATAAATCATTTATTAATTTAACTAACGCTCTATTGTATCATGAAAATCAACTCTCTGCTTGCAGGTGTAGCGCTCATGGCAACTTCGTACACGGTTTGCGCACAAGACAATACCGTGACCGTACAGACTAAAAAAATCGGAGCCGACATCCAGCCGACCATGTACGGCGTGTTCTTCGAAGACATCAACTTCGGAGCCGACGGCGGTTTGTATGCCGAACTCGTCAAAAACCGTTCTTTTGAATTTGCCCCCGACCATTACATGGGTTGGAAGATGTTTGGCAACGTCACGTTGCAGAACGACGGCCCTTTCGATAAGAATCCGCATTACGTCCGTTTAGGTTACGCCGGACATGGCGATATGTGGACGGGCATACAGAACGAAGGCTTCTTCGGCATCGGTCTGAAGAAAGATGCGGAATACCGTTTCTCCGTATGGGCACGCGTGCCGGACGGCAAGCCGGTGACGCTGATGGTCCAGTTCATCGACCAGAACACGATGGATGACGCACAGCAGTTTGTCAGTCAGGACTTGGTTATCGACTCGAAAGAATGGAAAAAATACACGATGGTCATGAAATCCAACCGTACCATCGCCAAGGCCAACCTGCGCATCTTCCTTTCCAATCCGCAACATCGCTCAGGTACGGGTACCGTAGACTTGGAACATGTATCTCTCTTCCCGGTCGACACTTGGATGGGACATGAGAACGGCATGCGCAAGGATCTGGCACAAGCTTTATACGACATGCGTCCGGGCGTGTTCCGTTTCCCCGGCGGCTGTATCGTAGAAGGTTCCAATCTGGAAACGCGCTACCAATGGAAGCATACCGTAGGGCCGGTGGAAAATCGACCGCTCAACAAGAACCGTTGGGAGTCGACCTTTACCAACCGTTACTATCCGGACTATTTCCAAAGCTATGGTCTGGGATTCTATGAATACTTCCTGCTGAGCGAGGAAATCGGCGCGGCTCCGCTTCCCGTATTGAATGTAGGTATGGCTTGCCAGTACCAGAATTGGGACAATGAGAAAGCCCACGCGGCCTGCAATGCCGAGGATTTGAAGCCTTACATCGACGATGCCCTCGACCTGATCGAGTTCGCCAACGGTTCGACTGATACGAAATGGGGAAAGTTACGCGCCGATATGGGCCATCCGGAACCGTTCAACATGAAATACTTAGGCATCGGAAACGAGCAGTGGGACAAGTTCTATTTCGACCGCCTGAAATTCTTTGTGGAGGCTGTCCGTAAAGCCCATCCGGAAATCCTTATCATCGGTTCGTCCGGTCCCGACTCGGAAGGCAAAATGTTCGACCTCGGTTGGGAAGACATGAAGAAACAGAAAGTAGACCTTGTGGACGAACATTTCTACCGTCCGGTAGACTGGTTCAAAAACAGCATGAACCGCTATGACGACTACGACCGTAACGGCCCGAAAGTATTCGCCGGCGAATATGCCTGCCACGACCACGGCAACCGCATGAAATGGAACCACGCAGGCGCTTCTATCTACGAAGCCGCTTTCATGACCACATTGGAACGCAACGCCGACATCGTGCACATGGCTACATACGCTCCGCTTTTCGCCCACGTGGAAGGCTGGCAATGGCGTCCCGACCTGATTTGGTTCGACAACCTCCGCAGCGTGAAGTCCGTAAGCTACTACGTACAGCAGATGTATGCCAAGAACATGGGTACGAATGTCGTACCGGCCACGCTCGCCACTCCCACTCCCAAAGGTGAGGACGGCCTGTTCACCAGTGCCGTGTTCGACAAGAACACCGGTGAATATATCGTGAAGGTCATCAACACAACGGACAAGGCACAAACCGTGAACATCAAGTTCGACGGCTTGAAGAAGATAGAAGGCAACGCCGCAACCGTTACCCTGGATTGCAGTGACTACACCTTAGACAACACATTGGATCATCCGAACGCCATCATTCCGCAGGACGGATGGGCAGCAGTAGAAGGCAACGTCATCAAAACTACCGTTCAAGGCAAGAACTTCGTGATTTTCAAGGTGAAGAAATAAAACCTCGGGCACGAATCTCTATAAACGTATTTTGCGGGTACTCCCTTTACCATGAAGGAAGTACCCGCAAACTTTTTGTCAAAGAACAAGGACGGTACGGGAAACTCAATGCGGAGAAAGGTGCCATCGTGAACGCCTTGTACGGAGAAGTGCAAACCGCCCGTTAACTTTCAAGCCGATATGGGGCTGTGCGAAGATTGGAAAATGCGCCGGCTCCATATCGGCTTTTGAAAAAAACATATCATTCCTTTCCTCTTTTTACCTGCATATTAAGATTCTTTGCGTATCTTTGTACAAACGAAGAAAGGATGAACGTCATTGATTTGATTCAGAACCATAAAGGAACGGCTTTTTCTTTCGAAGTACTGCCTCCGTTGAAAGGAGCAGGCATAGACCGGTTGTTCCATACCATAGATACGCTCAGGGAGTTCAACCCGGCGTATATCAACATTACCAACCACCGCAGCGAGTATGTGTACAAGGACTTAGGGGGGGGCATCATGCAACGCCTCCGCATCCGCCGCCGTCCCGGCACCATAGCCGTAGCGGCAGCCATCCAAAGGCATTACGACATACATGTCGTGCCCCACATCCTATGTAGCGGATATACCCGTGAGGATACGGAGTACATGTTGCTCGACCTGCAATTCCTGGACATCAGCGACTTGTTGGTGCTGCGCGGTGACAAAGCCAAGGAAGACCCGGCCTTCCGTCCCACGGGCGACGGTTATTCGCATGCCACGGAACTCATCGAGCACATCAACCGTTTCAATGAAGGTTTCTTTGTCGATGGTTCACCTATCAAGTCTCCCGGTACGTCATTTTCATACGGCGTAGCCTGCTACCCAGAAAAACATGAGGAAGCACCCAATCCGGAAGCCGACTTGGCCGTGCTCAAGCAGAAAGCCGACATGGGTGCCGCATACGCCGTCACCCAGTTGTTCTACGACAATGCGAAGTATTTCGACTTCGTGGACCGTGCACGCCGGGCCGGCATCACCATCCCCATCATCCCGGGTATCAAGCCGTTTGCCAAACTGTCGCAACTCAACGTAGTACCTAAAACGTTCCATTGCGACCTGCCCCAGGCTTTGGCTTTGGAAATAGGAAAATGTAAAACGGACGAAGAAGCCAAACAAGTAGGGATAGAGTGGACGGTGGAACAATGCCGCGAGCTGATCGGTCACGGCGTGCCGAGCATCCATTTCTATACCGTTTCGGCCGTGGACAGTATTCGCGAAATCGCACGTCAAATCTACTAAAGCCATGTTCAGCCAGGTTGTAGGACAAACAGACATCAAAGAACGCCTCCTTCAGGAAGCGCAAGCCGGACGCGTGCCGCATGCCCTGCTCCTGAGCGGCTCTTCGGGATGCGGAAAGCTGGCTTTAGCCGTGTCGTATGCCCAATACCTGCTGTGTCACCGTCCGGGGGCGCACGATGCCTGCGGAGAATGCCCGTCATGCCGGACTTTCACGCATTTCGTACACCCAGACCTCCATTTCGTCTTCCCCATCATCAAATACAAGACGGCGGAAAGTTCCGTATGCGACGTGTATATAGACGCATGGCGCAAACGGCTGCAAGCCGGGCTTTATTTCGACTTGAACGACTGGTTGGGCGACATGAAGGCTGAAAACCAACAAGCACTCATCTATGCGGCCGAAGCCGCCCAGATACAGCGGAAACTGGCACTTAAATCCACCTTGGGCGGACGTAAGGCCATGATTGTCTGGATGCCGGAGAAAATGAATGCGGAATGCGCCAACAAGTTGCTCAAACTCATCGAAGAACCGCCTGAACAAACGAATTTCCTTTTGGTGAGCGACGAGCCGGAGAAAATCCTGCCCACCATCCTGAGCCGTACCCAACAAATCGAGGTAAAGGGCATCGACCACGAAAGTTTGGTGGAAGCCCTCCGCAAAACCCATCCCACGGAGGACGTGGAAGCTCTCGCACGCAATGCCAGAGGCAGCTATACCGCAGCACTGAAAAGCCTGGATGCCAGCCGGGACAACTTGCTCTTCTTCGACCTTTTCGTCATGCTGATGCGGTTAAGCTACCAACGCAAAATCAAGGACATGCGGAAATGGAGCGAACAGATTGCCGGCATGGGACGGGAAAGGCAAAAGAACTTCCTGACGTACTGCCAACGGTTGGTGCGCGAAAACTTCATCTATAACTTCCGCAGGCCGGAACTGAACTACCTGACGGCACAGGAAGGGGATTTCGCCAAAAACTTCGCACGTTTCGTCAACGAGCGGAACGTCATCAAAATCATGGACGAACTGAGCGACGCACAACGGGACATCGAGCAAAATGTCAACCCACGAATCGTATTTTTCGACTTTGCCCTGAAGATGATTGTGCTGCTCATACAATAATATATATCAAAAACCTACAACGAATGGAGGAAAAATTCAAACTGAACGGGCCGTGCCGGGGACTTTGCGCCAAAGGTTGCGGACGACAAAATAAACAACTGAATACGTACGATTACCTGGCAGACATCCCGGGTAATGCAGAAGCCACCGACCTCGTGGAGGTGCAGTTCAAGAACACGCGCAAGGGATATTACCACAATAGCAACCGTCTGCCGTTGGAAAAAGGCGACATCGTGGCCGTGGAAGCCACTCCGGGGCATGACATCGGTGTGGTCACTCTCACCGGACGTCTCGTCCCCCTTCAAATCAAGAAGGCCAACCTGAAATCAGAACAGGAAATCAAACGGGTGTACCGCAAAGCCAAACCGGTGGACATGGAAAAGTACGAAGAGGCCAAAAGCCGTGAGCACGACACCATGATACGTTCGCGCCAGATTGCCAAGGAATTGGGACTGCAAATGAAAATCGGCGATGTGGAATACCAAGGCGACGGGAACAAAGCCATTTTCTACTATATCGCGGACGGACGCGTGGACTTCCGGCAACTCATCAAGGTATTGGCCGAAACTTTCCGCGTACGCATCGAGATGAAACAAATCGGTGCACGGCAGGAAGCAGGACGCATCGGCGGTATCGGCCCGTGCGGGCGGGAATTGTGTTGTGCCACGTGGATGAAGAACTTCGTTTCCGTCTCCACCGGAGCTGCCCGCTATCAGGACATTTCGCTGAACCCGCAGAAACTGGCCGGGCAATGCGCCAAACTGAAATGTTGCATGAACTATGAGGTGGACACTTACGTGGAGGCCGGAAAACGCCTGCCGAGCAAGGAAATCACATTGCAAACCCAAGATGCGGAATATTATTTCTTCAAAGCCGACATCCTGGCCGGATTAGTCACCTACTCCACCGACAAACATCTGGCGGCTAACTTAGTCACCCTCACTACCGCAAGGGTGTTCGAAATCATCAACATGAACCGCCGGGGCGAGAAGCCCCAACGCTTGGAAAGCGGGGAGGCAGCAGAACCGGCCAAAACGGCCGACCTCGTGGAACAAGAGAGCCTGACACGGTTCGACAAAAGGCGGAAAAACAAAGGCAAACGCAGAGACAACGGCAATCCTCGCGGCCCACAATCCTCCAAAGAGACTCAGGGCACGGAACGCAGGGAAGAGAATGCAGGAAAAGACCGCCGTAACCGCAGACGGGACAACAAAGAATACAAAGGGGAACAGGGAGGCAATCGCGAAAACCGCCCCGGCAAGGAAAAACGCAAAAGGGACAGGGGAAACCGTTCGGAAAAGCCCGTTAAACCCGCCCCAAGCACACCGGCCGAAAAGACGGAATGACCATGACCATCCTCCACGCTCCAAAGCTCATTGCAGCCATAGGTGCCCTCTTGTCGCTTACGGGCTGTAATGAGCATGTAATCTACCATTCATACCGCCACGTTCCCGGGTCAGGATGGAGCAGGCGGGACACACTCACATTCGACATCGACACGGTGCGGGCAGAGGCTACGTATCAGTTCGAATTGGGATTGCGCTCAACCGATTCATATCCGTACACCGTTATCTGGTTGGCAGTGGAACGGGAGTTTTCCCACCCGGACACCCTACGCCGCGATACGGTGAAATGCCAGTTGATGGATCCTGTCACCCACCGCATGGGCAAAGGCATTTATATGTACCAATACGACGTACCGGTTCCTCCCATGGCGTTACGCCGTGGACAAACCGGACAAGTCCGCATCATACATCTCATGCAACGGGAAGTCCTTCCGGGCATACACGATGTGGGAGTCCTCATCAGCCGCTAAAGCCTTAATCCCTCTTGGCCAGATTGCGTCCGGCATCTATACGCAGGAATACGAACAACAAGATGGTGAAGCCCCACAAGGATGAACCTCCGTAACTGAAGAACGGCAACGGAATACCGATAACCGGCGTAAGTCCCAACACCATTCCCACGTTGATAAACACATGGAACAGGAAAACACTCATCACACAATAGCCATAGATACGCCCAAAGGCAAAGGGTTGGCGCTCGGCCAAGTGAATCAAGCGGAGAATGAGCACCAGGAACAACACCAATACTCCGGCCGCCCCCCAGAACCCTTCTTCTTCCCCGACCGTACAGAAAATGAAATCAGTATCCTGTTCCGGCACATACTTCAGCTTGGTTTGCGTTCCGTTCAGGAAGCCTTTTCCTCGTAATCCTCCGGATCCGATGGCAATCTTGGCCTGATTGACATTGTAACCGGCACCCGAAGGATCGTCCTCCAAGCCCAAAAGCACGTTGATACGTACCCTCTGGTGAGGTTCCATCACACTGTTCAGCACGTAATCGGCCGAATAAAAGAAAGCCATGGAACCCAAGGCAAACAAGGCAATATAAAAGTAACGCGTGACACGCTCGCTTAAAGCCACATAGCATAAATACAAGATCATGGCCACGCATACCGTAATCAAAATCCAGGTGATGTCGAAGGGAATGACAAAGCCGGAAAAACCAAGAGCCAATGCTATCACGCCCACACCATAAAACAGGATATTCCGTTCCACCGACACCTTGTCACAATAGACATGCACCATACCGATCGTAAAAAGAATCACCATCATCAACACCAGAAATTCTCCGGCGCTGGTGGGGATATGCCCTAACATGACGTGCTCGAAACGTACGCCCACCACAAAGTAAGCCACAGCCGACACCCCGGTAAAAAGCACGGCACCGGGCATCCCCTCCCGATAAAGCATCAGGAAAAAGGCCAGATAGACCAAAGCCGAACCGGTCTCCCGCTGCAAAATAATCAGGACGATAGGCACGACAATAATGGCCAACGTCACCAAAAAGTCTTTCCACCGCGAAATATTATATCCGTAAGCAGACATGAATTTGGCCAAAGCCAATGCCGTGGCACATTTGGCAAACTCGGCAGACTGCAAACTAAAAGGTCCTATCTTTATCCACGAATGGGAGCCCTTGATGTCTCGTGCCAAAAAAGGTGTGACAAACAGCAAGACAAGCAACAGGGCATAAATGACGTATGCAAAGGTATCGTACAACTTCCCGTCGAGCATCAAAAGAATAAAGCCCAATGCCAACGAAGTGCCTATCCAGATAATCTGCATCCCCGAACGGGAATCGAATGAAAAAATGTTCCCCTCCATGTCAAAATCGTAGCTGGCTCCGCAAATGCTGATCCAACCGAACGCCAGCAAGGCCATATATATAAGGATGGTCCACCAATCCAATGAACGCCACACGCCTTTTTCCTTTTCATCTATCCGCCGTACCATAACCGATATGTCTTTGTTGATACATCTCCGCCAATTTCTCGCTTTCGGGCGAGAGTTTGCCGTTCAAATACTGTTCCATCATCAATGCCCCGAGAGGCACACCGTAGTCTGCCCCCCAACCACCGTTCTCCACATACACGGCAATGGCTATCTTAGGGTCGTTCATCGGGGCGAATCCCATAAACACGGAATGGTCGTGTCCACGGTTCTGTGCCGTACCCGTCTTGCCGCAGACTTCTATGCCGGGAATATTGGCTTTACGGCAAGTCCCGGCCAATACGGCCCTCCGCATCCCCTGCACTACTGTTTCGTAATGCCGGGCTTCCACCTTCGTGTACCTCCGCCGGGTGTAAAGCGTGTCTATCTGCTCGTCTTGTATCTGTTTCACCACGTGCGGCGTGATAAAGTATCCCCTGTTGGCGATTGTCGCACCGAGATTGGCAATTTGCAAAGGAGTGGCGTTCACTTCGCCCTGCCCGATGGAAATACTGATTACGGTCAACCCGTTCCATGAACCACGATAAGCCTTGTCGTAAAAAGGAGCATTCGGAATCAATCCCCGTTTCTCTCCCGGCAGGTCGATACCGAGCTTATACCCGAACCCCATCGACACCATATAGTCTTTCCACACCGTCATGGCCTCCTGCACATTCTTGTATTTCGTCCGGTTGCCGAACATGTAATAGAGTCCCCAACAAAAATAAGCATTGCAGGAAGTTCCTATGGCCGGAACCAACTTGGCCGGTGCCGCATGTCCATGGCATCCCACTTTCAGTCCGCGATAAATAAACCCGTGATAACAAGGGTAAGCCGTCTCGGGAGTGATGATGCCTTCCTGAAGGAAAGTCAACGCCTGCGTGGTCTTGAATGTGGAGCCGGGAGGATACTGCCCCATGATGGAACGGTTCAGCAAGGGTTTCAGCGGATTACGGCTCAAAGCCAAATGGTTCTTTCCACGCTGCCGGCCCACCATCATACGGGGATCGTAAGTAGGCGAAGACACCATGCACAACACCTCGCCGGTAGAAGGTTCTATGGCCACGATACTGCCCAGCTTGCCTTCCATCAGACGCTCGCCGAGCGCCTGCAATTCCAGATCGAGTCCCAAAGTCAGGTTTTTGCCGGGCACGGTTTTGGTATCCAGCTTTCCGTCCATGTATCGCCCTTTGATACGCCCCCGGGCATCACGCAAAAGTATTTGTATCCCCTTTTCGCCCCTCAACTGCTTCTCGTAGGCACGTTCCACACCTTGCTTGCCGATGAAATCACCATTCTGATAATACTCATCTTCCTCCACATCCGCAGGCGACACCTCACCGATGTCCCCCAAGACCAATGCGGCATACGGGGACTGGTATTGACGGATGGAACGACGCTGCACATAAAAACCGGGAAAACGGAACAGCTTTTCCTGAAACACGCAGAACTCCTCGGAAGACAACTGACTCATGAAAAGCTGCTGGGTGTAACGAGAATAACCGGGATTGCGGTGCCGGTCCTTGATTTCGTCCATCCGCTTGATATAATATTCCTTGGTTATTCCGAGGCTCGCACACAAATCCAACGTGTCCACCCCCTGCTGCTCGTTCATGACCACCATAATGTCATACGAAGGTTGGTTGTAGACCAACAACTTCCCGTTGCGGTCGGTGATGACTCCCCGCGAAGGATATTGGATTTTCTTTAGAAAAGCATTGGAGTCGGCATTCTTCTTGTAATCGTCGCTCATGATTTGCAATGTGAAAAGCCGGACAATATAAATGAGGACGATGCCCGTAGCCACCGCCCCTATTACATATTTACGCTTTTCCCTATTATAATCAGCCATCCCTTCTGTCCGAAACTTCCAACTATTTATTACCGCGCATCCTCTCCAATACCAATATCAGCACAATGGAAAGCGCGCTGCTGCCCAAGTAAGTATAAAGCATGTCCAAAGCACTGAAGAAAGAAAAGATTTCAAGCATCATCACGGACGCCTGCTGCAATAGTACAAGCAACGTCACATACCAAATGTAATTCCATCCTCCCAACGTCCGGTAGCCCGGCACCATGTCTTCCAGACAGTCTTTGGGCGTAAACAACCGCAAAAGTGGCGGAGCGCACAAGGCCGTCAAAGTCATGGACGCAGCCCCCAGACCCGGCGTCTCGGAAAAGAAATCGGCTCCGAGCCCGACTGCAAATCCCCACAACAGCCACGCATAACGCGAGGTGTTCAACGGTTGGAGACAAAGGATATACACATATATGACAGGAGTAGCATAACCGAAAAAGTGGATATGGTTGAATACCAATCCCTGGAAAACCAGCAAGATGAATGCCCACAACAACCTACTGAAAAAACTCTGCATCATACATCGGCCTTATTTTTCTGATTCTATCTTTTGCTGCAAACTGTCTATCTCCACCCGATTGGGCGTCGTAAGCACACACACGTCCCTTAACCGGGCAAAGTCCGTACTCAAATTCACCTGTAACTTATAAGAAAGCCCGTCTTCCGAATTTTCCACCTTCGTCACTTTGCCGACAAACAGCCCTGCCGGAAAAACCGCAGAGAAACCGCTGGTCTCTACCGTCATGCCTTCCTTCAGGCGGGCATGACGGGGTATATCGCCCAAAGAGGCATACAAAGGATGCCGGCCGTCCCAACGCAAATAACCGAAATAATCGGTTCCCCGCAAACAACAACTGATATTCGACTTGCTGTTCAACAGCGGCATGACAATCGCATAATGGGGCGAAGTCAGATAGACTATCCCCACAATGCCCGTACCGCATACGACCCCCATCTCGGGTTTCACGCCATCCTGCTCTCCTTTATTGATGGTCAGGTAATTATTATGCTTGTTCACACTGTTGCTTACCACCTCGGCAGACACCATTCCGAAACCGTCCAACAGTTCCCTCTGACGCATTTCCGTATAGGTGGAATCGTGTTCCGCACGATCCAACAACTCCGTCAGTGCCCTGACCCGCTGCTCCAACACCAGATTCTTCCGCATCAGGTCTTTGTTCCGTTCGCCCAAAGCAATATAGGACAGGAAATCCGACTCCCACTCCAACACGCGTCCGGAAACGGTATTGGCAGAAGTGAACCATACACTTCCCTGATAAAGATTGAAACGAAAGAGCAACAAAAGGCTACCTCCTTCCAACAGGATGAAAAGGAGCCAATAGCTATATTTCTTCAGAAAATCGAATAAGCCCTGCACGGGTTACATCAAAAAAGAAAAGTTGTTCACGTTCTTCAATGCTATGCCGGTGCCTTTGGCCACACTGTGCAGCGGATCTTCGGCGATGTGGAACGGAATGTTGATCTTGTCGGTCAACCGTTTGTCCAAACCACGCAACAAAGCTCCTCCACCCGTCAGGTAAATACCGTTGTGCACGATGTCGGCATACAATTCCGGCGGCGTATTCTCCAACGCGCTCAAGACAGCCGTCTCGATACGGGCGATACTCTTCTCCATGCAGTGCGCCACCTCCTGATAACACACCGGGACCTCCATCGGCAGGGCCGTAATACGGTTCGGTCCGTACACGATATAATCCTCCGGAGCATCCTCACCCAATTCCGTCAACGCTGCTCCCACGTGAATCTTGATACGTTCGGCCATGCGCTCGCTCACCCTCACATTATGCTGGCGGCTCATGTATTCCTGGATGTCGGCCGTAAGGTCGTCCCCCGCGATGCGGATGGAATTATTCGACACGATACCGCCCAAGGAGATTACGGCGATTTCGGTGGAACCTCCGCCGATGTCCACTATCATGTTGCCTTGGGGAGCCTCCACGTCGATTCCTATGCCGATGGCGGCCGCCATCGGTTCATAAATCAGATACACGTCCCGTCCCCCGGCATGTTCCGCCGAATCCCGTACGGCACGCAGCTCCACTTCCGTAGAACCGGAAGGAACGCCTATCACCATGCGCAAGGAAGGAGAAAACAGACGGCTGCCCGTATGCACCATCTTGATGAGCCCGCGCATCAACTGTTCGCAGGCATAAAAGTCAGCGATGACTCCTTCGCGCAAAGGCCGTACCGTGCGGATATTGTCATGCGTCTTTTCATACATCAACTTGGCCTTCTCTCCCACGGCGATCATTTTGTCCGTACGCCGGTCTAATGCCACCACGGAAGGCTCGTCCACCACAATCTTACCGTCGCTGGTGATAATGGTATTGGCCGTCCCCAAGTCCATTGCTATTTCCTGAGTAAAAGAAAAGAATCCCATCAGCCCTTCACTTCATTTTAATATTTCCAAATCCGTTACCTTCAAACGCCATCCCTTACTTTCCGTTCTCGAAATAAGCATGTATGGCCGTATCGTAATGGCTGCTCACGCCGAACGCACGAGTGGCAAACCAGCGGCGGTCTTCCACATCGGTCTGCGCCCCTTTCCGGTTCAGCAAATCCAACAGCGGCCCATATTCAGCCTTGCTCGGCACGATCACCACATCCTTGAAATTCTTGGCACCGGCACGAATCAACGAAATGCCGCCTATGTCTATCTTTTCGATAATGTCCGCCTCGCATGCACCGCTCGCCACGGTATCCTCGAACGGATAAAGGTCTACGATGACCAGGTCGATTTCAGGTATTTCATATTGTTGCATCTGTGCCTGGTCTTCAGCCAGCCCACGACGCCCGAGAATACCGCCGAAAATTTTAGGATGCAACGTCTTCACGCGCCCACCTAAAATAGAAGGATAAGTCGTCACTTCCTCCACAGCTTGGCAAGGATAACCCAACTCCTCGATAAACTTCTGCGTACCTCCCGTAGAGAGGAACTTCACACCTTCGTCATGCAACTTCTTCAACAAAGCGTCCAGCCCGTCCTTATGAAAGACCGACACCAATGCGGTTTTGATTCTTTTCGTTTCAGCCATAGTCTTAATACTTATATACGTTTAAGGCACAAAGATACGAATTTTATACTGATTCACGGTGTCTTATCCTTAAAAAAAGTAGATCCCCAAGAGTTTTTGTAAAAATATCCTTCATCTTTCAGGATGCGCAACAAAGAACTGTCATACAGCGCATTACGTCCTGAAGGATGTTTCAGGCATCTTTCAGTGCCCTTTCATGGCGGAAAACGGTAAAAAGTTCTCAGCCAAACGTTTTTTCAATCTCAGTCGAACGATTTTTCAATCTCAGCCAAACGTTTTTCCGTTCTCAGCCAAACGAAATGAAGCCAGGCTGAAAGATACCTGGAATATCCTTCAGGACGTAACATATACGTAATGAAAGACTTACCATAGCACCTGAAAGATGAAGGCTCTTTTTGCAAAAACTCTGGGAGAAGGACATGCAATAAGGAATGGCTCCTTTACGGTCGGGATTATACGGGCATCACCGTTATATCATAAATGACTATACAACTTATTATCATTCTTAAAGTAAAATTCATTATGGCCTCATTCAAATTGAAATTCCGCCCTTCCGTCACGCAAGGGCAAGAAGGAACCTTGTATTTCCAAGTGATTCATCGCAGGGTGGTGAAAATGATTTATACCGATTTCCATATACGACAGGACGAATGGAATGATACCACCTCCTTTATCCGAATCACCGGCACGCCGGAAAGGCAGGCTTTCCTGCAACTGACGGCTTCCAAAGTGCAGTGGAACACCAAACAACTTACGGCCATCATCACGGACAAGGAAACAGCAAGGGTGGAATACAGCACGGAAGACATCGTATCGGCCTACAAGCGGTTACCGCCCTGCCAGACATGGTTCGGTTTCGTCCGCGACATGGCCGCAAAAAAGGAAAAGACAGGCCGGCAGGGAACGGCCAAGACTTATCGTGACGCATTGAACAGCTTTATCCGGTTCCGCCAAGGAGAAGACATGGCACCCGATGCTTTGGATAAGGAAACGATTGCCCAATATGAGGCATGGTTGAGAAGTTGTGGACTCAAGCGCAATTCATCCTCATGCTACCTGCGTAGCCTCCGTACCCTTTACCGCAAAGCTGTCGAAATGGGTCTGACTACGGATAAAAGCATCTTCCGCCACGTGTTCACCGGCTTTGCCAAAACCGCCAAACGAGCCGTCCCGTTAGAGTCTGTCCGGAACATCAGGCTCCTCCGCCTGCCCAGCCACTCGCCCCTCGCCTTTGCCCGGGATATGTTCATCCTGAGCATTTACCTGCAAGGAATGGCGTTCGTAGACCTTGCCTATCTACGAAAGTCCGACATCCGTAACGGCGTATTGCAATACAATCGCAAAAAGACGCGGCAAAGTCTAAGCATCGGTTGGGAACCTTCCATGCAGGCTATCGTCGAGGAATATGCCCATTTGACGGTTGGCAGCCCGTACCTGTTGCCCATCATCACCCGAACCGACGGCACGGAGCGTCGGCAATATGAAAAAGCAGAACATAACATCAATCGGAATCTAAAGAAAATAGGCCGGATGGCAGGCTTGTGTATTCCGCTTACGACCTACGTGGCGCGACACACCTGGGCCAGCACTATGCGAGACATGGGTTATGACCTTTCGATTGTAAGCACGGGCTTGGGACACGAGAACCTGAAAACCACGCAAATCTACCTTTCTTCGATCGACACCATGGCCGTAACGAAAGCCAACAAGAAGATGATTGACAAGATATTAAAATAAATCCAACCGACAGAAAAAGTTTGATTCCCATGGAGGTTGTATAATATGAAGCGGCCACTTGGCGGCAAAGTTAGTAAAAAGAACTGAATCTGTAGCGCTTTGCGCAAATATTTTTTGAAAAACATGTATTCAAGCCCTCATTTGTTAGACAAATCACGATGATAAACTATAAAACAGTATTGATTTTAAACGATTTGCCGCCAAGTGGCCGCTTCATATTATGCAACAGCACAAAAGCGGTCGCCTGAAAAGGGAGAATAAACCATTCTAAAACAAAGGATATGGAAACAGATTTTATGAAGCAGACCACGCTTCGTTCATCTCTTTCTATAAAAACGGCAGGTATTTGTTGCTGAGGTTCCTCCAGAATACTACCGTTACACCTGAAACAAGGTATCCCATAACTCTTATGCGTCCGGCATGAGGGGAAAATAAGGATTGCACTTCAAAGTTCGAGAATGACAATACCGGAACATACCGACACGGAAACAGACCGTAGCGTGAAGCCGCATCGTCACGACAAATTAAATAAGGTGGATTTCCAATGGTTTGTCGTCCGCACCCTTCCCCATCAGGAAAGGAAACTGGCCGATTTACTTTCGGCTCATCTGTCACACACTCATAATATCCTTGAGGTATATTGCCCTACTCATACCACAGTAAATTTAGAAGACAAAGTCAGGAAGCCACAGGCGCCCTTGTTTGCCGGTTATGTATTTGTCCTCTCTACCCAAGAAGCTTTGGTCGATTTCATCGACAAGCAGTACCCGGATGGCACTATCCTATATGAACGCAGAACGGCATCCGGACGTAAGGCTTGCTTCCTGACCATACCCGAAGGACAGATGCGTTTCTTCAAGGATTTCAACGAAAATTATGCGGAACACGTCATCGTCCTGGAACGTCCTTATAATAATTACGCTTTTAACCCGAAAACCGGCGAGCCGAACGAGATTGTCAAGGTCTTGGACGGACCGTTGAAAGGCCGCGAAGGATATTTGACCCGTTTCCACAAAGAACGGAGACTGGTTTTCAACATGAAAGCCATTGACTCAAACCGTCATTTCACCGTTTCCATTCCTAACGTCTGGAACTTTCAAGTCGTACGTCTGCACAATACCGAAAGCGACCGTCAAACCATCGGTACCCGCAAAGCAAGGGCTGTCGATTGGCTCATCGGTATGTTGGAAAGCTGCGGATATGACGGAAAAACGCTTCCGATGCTATACGAAATAGTTGAATCACTGGCAGTAAAGCCATCGTTCGCCGAACTTCGCAAAGACCTCATCCGGAAAGGCCATAAAGCATTAAGTCAAAGAATGGCCAGTCTGAGTGCCCAAGATGCCGAACTTATCCTAAACCTTGTCCGTTACGAGCATGACAATCCCGGTTATGTAAGAAATCATTGGGACAAGCACGTCATCCGTCCGTTTCTCACCCCTGCTTCGGGCGTGGAATTTGAGGACGACAAAGACGAAGCGGTATTGCCACACGCACATTTCACGGAAATCATCCGAAAGACGGACATTACGGAACAAGCCTACCGCCCCAGCAAGGGCGAGGAAGAATCTATAACCACCACTTATTACAGCCACATCGGTATCATGCCCGACACGCTCCATGGCGGTTACATCCTCTTTGCCAACTGGGACATATTCTTGGGCCAATATTTCCTGACTACGGGTAAGGCCAACGAGCGTTTGGTAGAAGGAACGAGCCGAAACGGCAAAGGTGTGAAAGACGGCAAAACTCAGGAAGAAAAGCTCATCGAGTCGTTCCGGAACTTCGCCCCCACGCTCTACCGTGTCCTGACCGATAAGGATTCGGCAGTAAAAGCCTTCCCCCGCCTCAAGATAGGGGAAGAAACCCTGAACGTATTGGCCATTATGGCCACGGACATCGACAGTGCCAAAAAACGACTGGCCACCACTTGCATCGAAATCTGTAAAGAAATCAACGCGACCACACATCTGGCCGTCTGGCGCAGGTATTTGCAGACAGTGTGGTTGCATCAATAGGACATAAAGAAAACTTTTCCGGTAAAACATTTGCATAACTTTTCATTTTCAGTAACTTTGTACTTATCCAAATACAAAAAATGAGGGTTCGACTATGCAGTATACAAGGAGACTATATCCGATAGGGATACAGACATTTGAAAAAATCCGAACGAGGAATTACATGTATGTAGACAAGACGGAATACATTTACCGTATGGTGCATGCCGATTCTAATTATTTCTTTTTAAGCCGCCCGCGCCGCTTTGGCAAATCCCTATTGACCAGCACCTTGGAAGCTTATTTCCAAGGGCGGAAAGATTTGTTCAAAGGTTTGGCCATGGATCTATTGGAAACGGAATGGACGGAATACCCCGTGTTGCGCTTCGACATGAGCCTCGGTAAGCACATGGAAAAGGAACAACTGGAACGTTATTTGTCCTCACAGTTGGAACTGATGGAGCATAAATACGGCATCCTTACGGAAAGCCCGGATGCCAACATACGTCTTACGAACCTGATCCGCCGCGCCTACGAACAGACAGGTCGTCAAGTAGTGGTGCTCATCGACGAATACGATGCGCCCTTGCTCGACGTGGTGCACGAAGAAAAGAACCTGCCTGTCCTCCGCAACATCATGCGCAATTTTTATAGTCCGCTCAAAGCCTGCGACCCTTACCTGCGTTTCGTCTTCCTGACGGGAATCACCAAGTTCTCGCAACTGAGCATTTTCAGCGAACTGAACAATATTAAGAATATCAGTATGCTGCCGGAATATGCCGCTATCTGCGGCATCACGGAGGAGGAGATGGCCACACAGATGGACGAGGACCTGGACATTTTGGCCGGACGGTTGAACGTAAATCGCGAAGAGGTCGTAAAGAAGCTAAAAGCCCATTACGATGGTTACCATTTCGCGTGGCCCTCACCGGACATCTACAACCCCTTCAGCCTGCTGAACGCCTTCGCCGACGGGCGGTTGGATTCTTATTGGTTCGGCAGCGGTACGCCCACTTACTTAATTGAAATGCTGAACAGATTCGGTGTGTTACCCTCCAAAATAGGGGGAAACGAGGTTGTGGCGGCTGATTTCGACGCACCGACCGAACGAATGGAAAGCATCACGCCCTTGTTGTACCAAAGTGGCTATGTCACCATCAAGGGGTACGATGAAATGTTCCAAATTTATACGTTGGACATCCCGAATGCGGAAGTAAGGATAGGTTTGATGCGCAGTCTTATACCTTATTATGTGACACGTGACACACAGTCGACCAATACCACGGTGGTCAATTTAGCCCGAGCCTTGGTGCGCGGTGATATGGACGGGATGTTACGTCTGCTGCAGACCTTCCTTTCCACCGTCCCTTATTGCGACCGCACGGACTACGAAGGCCATTACCAACAGATGCTCTACATCATCTTCAGTCTCCTTGGCGCGTATGTGGACGTGGAAGTACGTACCCCGATGGGACGGGTGGACATGGTGATGCGCACGGCCACCACGCTCTACATCGTGGAACTAAAGCTGAACCAATCCGCCGAGGCTGCCATACAGCAAATCGACCTGAAGAACTATCCCGAACGCTTCGCCTTGTGCGGCCTGCCCATGGTGAAGGTCAGCATCAACTTTGACATGGAACGGCATACCCTGAAGGATTGGATGATCACTAACTAAAATACTCCCAAGGGATTTCCAAAAACATCCTTCAGGATGTATAGTAAACATCTATCATACAACATATTAGGAAATGAACGGTGAAATTTCATCTTTCAGTTCCCTTTCATGTCAGAAAGCCGTCAAACGTTCTGCGCCAAACGATTTTTCAATCTAAGCCAAGCGATTTTTCATTCTCCGCAGATTGATTTTCCGTCCTCTTCCAAAGGAAATGAAACTTGGCTGAAAGATGCCTGAAACATCCTTCAGGCTATAACTTCAAAATAATGAACTCGTTAGCATGCGTCCTGAAGGATGAAGGATGTTTTTGGAAAAACTCCTGTGTTGTGTAGAGCCATTGCAACCAACCATAAATTCATCAGGACTTATCACACCTGTTTTTTTAGTTTCCCAATCTCTTTGACAGCGAGTCAATAGGCATCCATTTATTACGTATTAACAAAACCGAACTTTATATTTCCCTATCATGTCAAAAGCATTTCTGTCCCATAGCAGCAAAGACAAAGACCTTGTCAGACGTGTTGCCAACGTTTTAGGAAATAAAAACTGTGCCATTGACGAAATATCTTTCGAAGCTGGCAGGCAGACATTAACTGAAATATTCAGGGAACTTGCCACCTCAGACATATTTGTCTTGTTCATCTCCAATAATTCACTCCAATCAGAATGGGTCATAAAAGAAATTGAACATGCAGGATTCAATCTCACAGAAGATATCATAGACCGCATCCTACCTATCGTCATAGACCCTTCGATAACCTACGACGACCCACGGATTCCCAAATGGATTTCAAAGCCCTATAATTTGAAATATACCAAGAATGAAGCGTTGATAGTCAAGAAAATCAAACAGTCCCTTCGTGAAGTATGTTTGAAAAACAACAAATTCAACCGCGATTTGGAAAAGAATTTCGTGGGACGAAATGCAGAAATGGAACATTTTGAGAACGACATCAACAATTTGGACGGATGGACACCCACCTATATCGTTGCTTACAACTATTTTGAAGGCATCGGGCGGCGCACATTCTTGAAAAACGCATTGCGTAAAGCCAATTATATTGAACCATATTACGAGCCTGTCATCATTACCATCGACGGCAAGGAGAGTTTGGAAAATTTCATCTACAAGCTCAATACGGTAAATCCAGATGCTTCCATCATGGAACACGACCTCTCAACCAAAAGCATGGAAGAGAAAGTAAATATCGCCAAGGCTCTCGTAAAAGAGTTCATAAATTTCCGCGAAATCATATTCATCATCGATGACGGTGGCATTGTACTTCCCCATCATGAAATCGTCGGATGGTTTCGTGATTTAGTTCAAGACGAAATTTTTGCCAACAATTTGGTGTTCTGTTTGGTATCAAGATACAAGCCGAACGAAAAGACCTTACACAAAGAACATCTTTCCTTAGTTTACAGGATTCCGGAACTGTCCAAATCGGAAACGCAGAACCTGTTTTTGAAGTTGTTGCATATACACCAAATGGACAACATTCCACGCAACGACAAGGAATTTTTCCTAAGCAAGCTCGGAGGAATACCCTCGCAAATCAATTTGGCTGTTTTCATGATGGAAACCGACTTGATGAACGCACGCCGGAACATCAACGACATTGTGGAGTATTCGGATTTTTATTGCAGCACTTTGCTCGAACAAGTAAAATCAAACCCTTTGGCTTACCAAATCATGTTATTGCTTGCCCGCAATGAGATAATCAGCCTGTCCGTTCTAGAGAAAGTATTCGGAGAGGGGACGGGAACATGGGATGCCCTCCAGATGCTTTACGACTTGTCGCTATACAACTATGCCTTGGGAGAATATGACTATGTGAAGCTGAATCCGACGGTAGCCGACTACATCAATCGCTCCAAATTAGCGATGGACAAACAGTATTCGCTGAAACTGTCAGAAGTGATGAAGAAAGCCCTTGCAGAAGGATTGGACGAGGTGTTAGCCAATGATTACTCCGAATTCATGCTGACATTGCAGCAGATGTTGGAAGAGCGTAAAAAAATACCGGCCAAATATTTCATGCCGTCCCTCATCTTGAAAAATGTCATAAAGGAATATGACAGCGGCCATTACGACTATGTCATTTCTTTATGTCTGGATTTGCTAAAGAACACCAACTACGATGAACAAATCCTTTGGGAAACAAAGTACAGGCTCACCTTGGCCTATGCCCGCACAAAAGATGAACATTTTTTCGATTACATCGGAAACTTCGATAACGGGAATAAACTTGATTATTATTTCCTTTTAGGTTTTTATTACCGTCACAAAGGAGAATCAGCACGTGCCTTGGAATATTATTCCAAAGTGCTTAAGCTCGCACCGGAACATTCACGTACTATGCGTGAGATGGTGAATATACGCCTGTCTTTAGGCCAATACGACGAAGCACTGGATTTGGCACGCCAAAACTACCTGCATCGCAAAACAAACATCTACCATATCCAATCCTATTTCATAGCCTTAATTCGCCGCAGGAAATCATTGACCAATGACGAGCGTTGCGAGTTACAAGGACTGATAAATGAAGTGGAACGAAGCAACCACACCAAGGCTACCGACGTATGCCGTTGCATGCAAGGCGAGTACGCTTACTACGTGGAACATAAATTGGACAAATCCATATTCATATTAAAGGACGCCTTGAATATCAATGAGAACAAAATGTACCCCAAAAAATCGCTGTTGGAGATTTACCGCAGACAAGGCATGACTGCCGCTGCAAAGGAACTGGAACTACTTAAAGTAGATGAATAATTGACTATTACGAGATTATGCAGAATTCATCTCAGAACAATAAGAGGATAGCGAAGAATACAATGCTGCTATATGGGCGAATGTTTCTCATGATGCTCATCGGTTTATATACAAGCCGTGTCGTACTGAATGCATTGGGAGTAGAAGATTATGGCATATATAATGTAGTAGGTGGATTGGTAACCATGTTTTCCATGTTATCAGGTTCGCTTTCGGCAGCCATCAGCCGTTTCATTACTTATGAATTAGGCAAGGAAAACCAAGACAAATTGAGCCGTATATTTTCAGCATCAGTCACCATACAACTTCTGTTGTCTCTCATAATTGTCATACTTGCCGAACTAATTGGTGTGTGGTTTCTAAATGAAAAAATGTCGATACCGTCAGACAGAATGGTTGCTGCCAATGCGGTACTGCAAATTTCTATCATAACATTTGTCATCAACCTGATAAGTGTCCCATACAATGCTGTCATAATAGCGCATGAACGAATGTCAGCTTTTGCTTATATCAGCATATTAGAAGCTATAGGAAAGTTGGTTATCGCATCTTTAATTGTCGCTTCCCCTTTAGACAAACTAATATTCTATGCCATACTGATGTGTGCCTTATCCGTTCTTATACGAATGATTTATGGCTTTTATTGCAAACGGCATTTCAACGAATGCTCATATCACTTTCGTTGGGACAAAGGATTGTTGGGGCAAATGTTCAAGTTCGCTGGATGGAACTTCTTTGGAGCAGGCTCCGCACTGTTAATGACACAAGGTGTAAATATGCTCATGAACATGTTTTTCGGGGTTACCATTAATGCTGCACGTGGCGTTGCCAACCAAGTAGATAGTACGGTACAACAATTCGTCAATAATTTCACGACAGCAATCAACCCACAGATTACCAAGTCTTACGCCTCTGAAGACCTGCCATATATGCACAAATTGGTTTGCATAGGTTCAAAGTACTCCTTTTTCCTCACTTGGTTTTTCGCACTGCCCTTATTATTGGAAGCGGATATAGTACTTAAGATTTGGCTAAAGACAGTACCTGCATACGCTCCTGTTTTTTTGCGGTTGACACTCTGTATTTCATTGATTTCCGTAGTATCAAATACGTTGGTGACATCCATGCTTGCTACAGGAAACATAAAACGCTACCAACTGATTGTCGGCGGATTGGGCATGTGCGTATTCCCACTTGCGTATGTCGCTTATAAGATTGGTTTACCCGTCGAAAGTGCCTACATCATACATTTGACCATATTCCTAGGACAGCTTGCTTGCAGGTTATATTTGCTCAAAGGAATGATCAAGCTAAAAATAAGATGCTTTTGGAACAACGTACTTGCGAAAGACCTCAAAGTGGTGCTTTTGTCCTGCATACTGCCATGGATTCTTTTTTTCGTGATGCCGCCTTCTTTATTGAGACTTATTGTCATAATCATTGGCTGCACACTTTCAAACATGATTGGTATTTACGCTGTCGGCATGACTGTTAATGAAAGGACAATGGTCAAATCATACATCAATAAAATAAAGGAAAAATTCTAATGCAAATTCCACCAATCATTTTTGGGACATTCCAATACCAAAATCAGAGAGAGTTATCCCCCATCGTCAATTCCGCTTATGAGAATGGCATCATAGGCTTTGACACATCGCCGAGTTACCATACAGAAGAATTTCTTGGAGCAGCCTTGGAGGAACTCTGCACATCAAAAGAAATCCGCAGACAAGACTTGTTCATACAAGACAAGATAGACGGATGGCAGATGGAAGAAGCCAAAGGAAAAATCTCATGCCATGTGGAAACAAGCATTGCAAAACTGCATTGCAATTACATTGATGCATTGTTCATCCATTGGCCGTTTCCTGAATATTTACCTGAAACTTGGCAAGCATTCTCAGACCTAAAAAAGCAAGGTAAAGTAAGATTAATAGGGTTAAGCAATGTCCGTGAACGGCATGTGAAGAAACTGATGGAAGAAACCGGTATCCGCCCTGATGTCGTACAAATAGAACGGCATCCCTTAAGAACCTGTAAAAATGATGTCAGATATTTCCAATCTGAAGGCATAACCGTTGAAGCGTATTCACCAGTTTGCCGTATGGACAAAAGACTTGCGGACTCTGCTATACTGAAAAGCATAGCCCAAAAGTACAAGAAAAGCACGGGGCAAGTAATATTGCGTTGGCACATTGATACGGGTGTCATACCTGTATTTATGACCAAGAAAGAAGCAAGAATCAAGGAAAACGTAGACATTTTCGACTTCTCCCTTGTTCCGGAAGAGTTGAAAGCCATCTCCGAATTGGACATTAATTATAAGATATTTGTAGAATCCGCATGTTGTCCGGGAATATGAGAAAGAAATTATTTTTATTCTTCATTTTGGTTATTGCCATTTTATCGTGTTTGGCATTCAAGTCTTTTGTCCTTGCTTTAACCGTCGCATTGCTTGCTGTTGCCTTGTTGTCCAACGAACTGATGAAAAAGTACATACGCAAAGAGAATGCGACAACCATTGATTTTATGAGCGATTCTCGCAGGAATTTCGACGCACTTGTCATTGGGCATCCCCTAAGACCTGAGAACAAAAGGAGAATCAAAGGAGACATGGTATTGTACTTTACCCGTAAGCATCGGACTCTTTTTGCCTCTTACCTGTATCTTATCCATCAATACAGCTACTTGCGTGAAGACGGCAAAGGTACAATTTACATTGTATCGCCTCCAACCGACCGACAGACGTATGCCTCCCTCATTGATGTGTACAGTTTCCATCCAGTAGTGAAAAAGAGGTTAAATGTTGCTAACTCGTTACGGTTTCCTATCCTATTCTATTTAAGAAAATTCAGAGAGAAGCAATTCTTTGTCGATGGTAAGGATATTCCAATAAGAGAGAGAATAGAAATATTCTGTAAGGAACGCAATCTGAAATTAGAATTTATAAACCAATAACAATGGACTTCCATTATACATCAGAAAAAAACATCCAAATAGTCTTGGCATTATTGAAAGCCAACGGAATAAGAAAAGTAATAGCCTCACCAGGTGCCACGAATGAGTCGATTGTTGCAAGCATGCAATATGACCCGTATTTCGAGATGTATTCTTGCGTGGATGAACGTTCTGCTGCATACATGGCATGTGGCATGGCCGCTGAATCAGGAGAAAGAATCGTGCTAAGTTGTACAGGAGCAACCTCCTCACGCAACTACATGCCCGGACTTACAGAAGCATATTACAGACATCTGCCCATTTTGACTATCACGTCCTCAATGGACACAAACAAGGTAGGACACCTCTATCCACAATGTACAGACAGAAGCACCCCTCCGGCAGACACTGTTGTTGCTAGCTATTGTATTGAAACCATAAAAGACGATGATGACGAATGGGACTGTACGATCAAGGTCAACAATGCCATTTCTGATTTGAGATATAATGGAGGTGGACCTGTGCATCTTAACTTAATAACCAAAGGGTGCAACGATTATTCTGTAAAACAATTGCCTAAGGTCAGAATTGTCAAGAGAATTGGATATGGTGACACATTTCCTCCACTTGAAGGCAAAAAAATATTGGTATTTGTAGGCAGCCATCCCAAATGGGATGAAGAAAGTTCCATTTTGCTTGACACCTTCTGTGAAAAGTATAACACAGTAGTACTTTGTGACCAGACAAGCAATTTTCGGGGTAAACACAGAATACTTTCCGCCTTAACCGCCTCACAAGAAAATCCTATTGACAAAAGTATTTTCGAGTGTGATGTACTGATACACACAGGATGTATCAGCGGTGATTATTATACCATGCAAGCGATTCGGACAAAGGAAGTGTGGCGAATTGACAAAGATGGAAAGATAAAGGACAAGTTCAAGAAACTGACCCACGTGTTTATAATGTCTGAGAAAGATTTCCTTACTCACTACAATGAGGTAAGTAAGACGAATTGTTTCCATAACCCATTACCTAAATTCAAGAATTGCATAGAAAACCTCACACGTAAGATACCTGAACTTCCCTTTTCTAATATCTGGATTGCGTCCAAAATATGCAAAGCCCTTCCCAACGGTTCCATATTACACCTTGGAATTCTGAACACATTAAGGGCATGGAACTTTTTTGAAACCAATGAAAGCATCTCCGTCTATTGCAACGTTGGTGGTTTTGGAATAGATGGTATCATGTCCACAATGATAGGTGCATCATTAGTAAACCCGTCCAAATTATACTTCGCCATATTAGGAGACCTCGCTTTTTTCTATGATTTGAACTCGATAGGCAACCGGAACATAGGAAACAATGTGCGGATAATGCTCGTTAACAATGGCAGGGGTGTTGAATTCCATACATACAAACACTCGGCTTCTAAATTTGGGGAGGATACTGATAAATACATTGCAGCCGCATGGCATAATGGCAACCAATCCCATACCCTCGTAAAATCAATAGCTGAATCATTAGGCTTAGAGTATTTGTCCGCCTCCGACAAGGATGAATTTGAAAATTCTTACGAACATTTCGTGAATCCTCAGATTGGCAAACCCATGATATTTGAAGTATTCACCCATAAAGCAGACGATGCGGATGTATTAAGGTTAGTAAGAACCATCAATGGTGAAAGTTCTACAATGAAATGCAAAATCACCTCTTTTATGAAAGAAAGCATAGGCAAGCCTACGGCAGAAACCATTAGAAAGATTTTAAAAAAACAATGAAAATAGGAATACTTACTTTCCATTGGGCACACAATTATGGTGCAGTTTTACAAGCTTACGCATTACAAGAGGTTCTGAAAAATCGTGGTCATGATGTCGAATTTGTAAATTATTACACTGCATCAATGATAAGGATCTACAAATGGTTTAACCTTAAACGCCTGCTCCAAAAGAATTTACTCCTCGATATAAAGGAGCTATTCTTAATTCCTCCAAGGAGGAAACGTTTTTTAAAATTTAAAGAATTCACCAAAGTTCGTTTGTCCTTATCACCCAAACAGTACGAACATTCAACTTATGACTTAGTCATCATAGGAAGTGACCAAGTGTGGAATACAAAATTAACATCGGGATACTCTCCCATGTATTGGGGCATGTGGCGCGGAAAAGACGGTAAGGCGCAGATAGCATCTTATGCCGCAAGCATGGAAGATAATTTGAATACAGAAAAAATAGAGTCGATTTTAAAGTTGCTCCCGAACTTCGATTTTATTAGCGTACGCGAGAAACACATAGCACAAAAACTAAGTCCGTTTACCAATAAAAATATCCACATCGTAATTGACCCGACCTTACTTATTAATCGTGAGGAATGGCTACACCTTGGAACAATGCGATTGTTACAAGAAAACTATGTTTTGCTCTATCAGGTAAGGAATGATGAGAAAACAGTAGAAATAGCTAAAAAAATTGCGGATAAAAAGGGGGTAAGATTAGTGTATTTATCTGCCCGTGTTGACCTTTTAAACAGCAAAGAAACGATTGGTTCTGGACCAGAGGAATTTGTCAGCCTATTTAGACATGCTTGTTTTGTGGTTTGTACCTCTTTCCATGGAACTGTTTTCTCTTGTATTTTCCATGTTCCGTTTTACTCTGTACTATTGGATGACGGAAAAGACAACCGTGTAAAAAACCTTTTATCTGAAATAAAATTGGAAAAACGAGGTATCTCTTCCTATCCAGAAGAAGTGGAAGAAAACATAGATTGGAAGGATGTAGATAAACAAATCTCTGACTTGCAACAATCATCATATAAATATTTAAATACGTTCTGCTAATGAAAATATTATTCGTTACCAATTCCATAGGAATGGAAGGAGCCTCTGTTGCATTAATAAACATACTCCAATATTCAAAAGAAAATAATATAACTCCATTTGTAACATGCCCTAAAAAAGGAGAATTCTCTGATACATTAGACAAACTTGGCATTCCATTCCTGATTATCGGAAATCCATTAGAAATATACCCAAAAGTTTATTCATGGAAAGCTTTCATCAAATACCCATATAGTTTTTTACTGATGTTAGTGAAGAGACACAAAGCTTTTGACAAACTTTGTTTTTGCATAGAAAAGTTCAAGCCCAATATTATTCATACAAATGTAGGAGCAGTTCAAATAGGTTTTTTGGCAGCAAAAAAATATGGTATTCCTCATGTTTGGCATATTCGAGAATACCAAAAAGAAGATTTTAACATGTCTCCTTTTCCCTCAATGAATATATTTAAAAAACGTATTCATGATGCAAACAACCATTGTATATGCATCACCAAGGACATTTTCTTGCATTTCAACATGGCAATATCAAAAGATAAAATTATTTATGACGGTGTCATAGACAAAGGGCTTGTTCAACCATTCAATGAGACCAAAAAGAAATATATACTTTTTGCCGGACGGTTGGAAGATGCCAAGGGATGTAAGGAACTAATTAAAGCCTTCAACATTTATGCAAAAAAGAGTGGATTGTATGATTTACTTATAGCAGGAGTTGGGAACAAGAAATATATAGAAGAATGCAAAATATTGATGGACAATGAAATACAGAACCGGGTACATTTTTTGGGCGCTGTAAGCCATGAAGAGGTTTTTCGGTTAATGTATGATGCTTCTATATATGTTGTCCCAAGCAGAAATGAAGGTTTTGGGTTCGTCACAGCTGAAGCTATGTTTAATGGAACAATCGTTATCGGCAAAAACACAGGAGGGACTAAGGAACAATTTAACAATGCTTACGATTTAACAGGTGAAGATATAGCTTTCCGCTATAATACTGACGAGCAATTACCCCAAAAACTACTAGAATGTGAGAATTTACAGAAAAAACATTATATGCAATTAGCCATAAAAGGACAACAGGTCGTATGTGAATTATATGACATAGCCACGCAATCAAAGAAAATATATGATTTTCTTATGCATTTAAACAATCAAAGAAAATTTAATGATTAAGACCATTACAAAAAGAATACTGCTGTTCATATCCCAGTATTTGCCTCTCACATATAGTTCAAGTTGCATAAACAAACTAAGAGTGTTTAACTCCCTACTTATCAGTTCAAGATTCAAATCTTGCGGCACTAATGTTACATTCAACTCCATTTCACTATTAAAAGGAGAACAATATATAGAAATAGGTAAAAATGTAACTTTCGGAAAAGACTTGTGGCTTACAGCATGGAATATCGGAGGGAGAATACCAACCATAAGGATTGGGAATAGCTGTTCCTTTGGTGCATACAACCATATAAGCGCATCCTCCAATGTAACAATTGGAAATGGGTTATTAACAGGAAAGTGGGTTACGATAACAGACAATTCACATGGCTATACTGATTATGAGTCCTTACAACAAAGGCCAACCCAAAGGCAAATCGTTTCAAAAGGGAGCGTCATTATCGAAAAAAATGTGTGGATTGGAGACAAGGCCACTATTTTACCTGGGGTTATGATAGGTGACGGGGTCGTAGTTGGTGCAAATACAGTAGTTTCAAAAGACATTCCTAATTATTCTGTTGTCGTAGGAAATCCGGCCAGAATAATTAAACAAGCATCCCATTAATGCCTATCGCATACTTATCTTAATAATCTTTACTATGATAGGGGTATTACAAACCTTGTGGATATTTTTAATATTAGCGTTGATGGTGGTACGTTTCAAAGTTGGACTTTCACTTTATCTTGCTTATATAATTTTAGTTCCATACATGAGTATCAGCTTTGGTGGCATCCTGTTGCAGTGGAATTTTATTAACATGATTGTGTTACTGATGGCAATTTATGAATTTAAAATTAAAAGGACGAACTTTAAAATAGATTTTAAACCTCTTCTTCCTTTTCTTATTTATTTCTGCATTTCATTAATCATGATGCCTTTTCAAAACGGAGTTCCTATAGGGATACAGTTTGATACTTGGCGGATGCAATTGATGAAATATATGATTCTTTCTTTTGCACTTTGGAATGAAATGCGATTGGATGCTTCGTCTGTAAAACTATATAGAAACGTTGCATTAATTTGTATCGCTATATCAGCATGTTATGGTCTTTTCCTTACTACAATAGTTGGCGCAAATCCCTACATTATGCTCCTGTCTATTACCAACGGTTCAGAATTTAACGAAAACTATGCCCTTGCTTTTGGTGAAGGAAGAATCTTTGGAAGAATTTCCTCCGTGTTCACCCATCCCATGATGTTTGGCTTATTCCTTGGCATATCCTTGATTTATGTTTTCTTTAACCGGAAAGTTCTCAATAAATACATATTTATCCTCTTGTTTCTCATAATTACCATTAATATGATTGTTTGTGGCGTAAGATCCGTCATTGCAGGAACTGTTATAGCAATAATCTTGTTCTTATTGCAAACTAGAAATTTTAAAATGGTACTCATAGCAGCAATCATAGGTTTGGTTGGCTACAATATCATAAATAGCATTCCTGAATTATCAACATATATAGGCTCCATAGCCGATATAGACAATCAAAAACAAGATGTTACAGGTTCATCTTTAAGTATGCGGATGGAGCAACTTTATGGCTGTTTTGAAGAAATAGATAATAGTTTGTTATTTGGCAAAGGGTTTGGTTGGACAGGATATTACACAACCTTACATGGAGATCACCCTATTATTCTTTCATTCGAAAGCCTAATTTATATCATACTTTGCAATAGCGGCCTAATCGGCGTGCTACTTTGGGCGTTCTTAATCTTTAAAATAATGCGTCGCAATTCCATATTCGTAAAAGAAACAAAAGTCCTATTGAACACATTACTTTTCTTTTACCTTGCATATTCTTGCATTACAGGAGAATATGGATATATGCAATTATATATCATATTCTATGTCCTTATGCAAGGCGAGGCATTGCTGAACTCTAACAAATTATGAAAGTTCCTCCTTGCGATAATGCAAGAAACAATTCAAAAAGGCAGCAATAGTCTTTATATACATTCATTTTAAAGTATGGACAGGCCACACATGATAAAATTCAAGACAAAAAAATCAAATATTAATCAAAGATGAGAACTAGAGTAATAGCATTCTACCTCCCCCAATATCACCCTTTCAAAGAAAATGATGAGTGGTGGGGAAAAGGATTCACCGAATGGACGAATGTGGGTAAGGCAAAACCGCTTTTTAAAGGACATTACCAACCACGGGTGCCCGCAGATTTGGGATACTATGACCTCAGATGCCCGTGGGTACGGGAAGCGCAAGCAGAAATGGCGCGTGAAGCAGGCATCGAAGGCTTCATGTACTGGCATTATTGGTTCGGTAACGGAAAAACCTTAATGGCTAATATCTTTCAGGAAGTACTGGAAAGCGGCAAACCCGATTTTCCATTCTGCCTTGGATGGGCAAACCACAGTTGGACACGGCGTACCTGGAACAGTGACGCACAAAAGCACAAAGATCTTGATTTAATGCTTCAGGAATATCCAGAGGAAGATTGCGAAGTCCATTTCAATGCAGTACTTCCTGCTTTTAAAGACAAACGTTATATTACAGTAGACGGAAAACCATTGTTTATGATTTATGCCCCCCTCGATGTTCCCAACATTACAGATTATTTAAACAAATGGCGGAAAATGGCTGTGGCCGCAGGACTTCCCGGAATACATTTCGTTGGCTTAGTGCAAGGGTGGGAGAAAGGCTTTCATAAAGTTATCGATGCCGGATTTGACGCTATTACCACGGGCAATTTGTGGAACGCACAAACGGCTGTAAACCACGGCTATTTTTGGCAAATGCTCAAGCATAAATTACGTCAGAAGTTTCCCCGTGTTACCCCATTGGATACTTATCCTTATGCCAAAATCATCCAACATTTCTTCTGTGAATCTGATAAAAAGGAAAATACATATCCGCAAATAATACCCAACTGGGACCGTTCCCCCCGTAGTGGCCGCAGAGCCGTTATTTATACAGGCTCTACTCCTGATTTGTTCAAACGACATGTACAAAATGCCGTTAATTTAATCAAAGATAAACAACCAGAACACCGAATCCTGTTCTTGCGTTCTTGGAATGAATGGGCTGAAGGCAATTACATGGAACCTGATTTGAAATTTGGCCATGGCTACCTGAACGCATTAAAGGAAGTTATTAAAGAGTAAATCTATTTTCAAATAAGGTAAAACAGAATATATGGAAAAGGATGAATATCAATGTAAGTACTTTACGATTTTGCATTTATTTTGAATAAATATTTTAAATAAATGAATGTAAATGTCAGAAAATATTTTAGGGGGGGATTCTGATTTAATAAAAACCAAAAGGGATTTGAAATTCTACCTCAAAGAAGACGCGAAGGCAAACAATATGGATTGCAGTTACCCCAAATACATCATGGGGCTTATCTACGGATTGGAACGAGCTCACACTTTCAGATATTTGAAAATAATGAGATATCTTGAATATCATACAAACAATGAAGGTGCATACCATCGGCTGATGGCTTTATATTACAAAGTAAAGAAGTCGCGATTGAGCATGAAATACAATTTGTATATCAATCCCAACACATGCGGATACGGATTGAGAATCGTCCATTTGTTTGGAGGAGGCCAAATATTGAACATAAGCAAAACGGGTAACTATTGTACTTTTAACGCCGGTGCTGTATTAGGAAATAATAATTCAAGTGCAACTCCTGTTTTAGGACACAACGTAAGTGTTGGGGTCGGTGCAAAAGTCTTTGGAGGAGTAACCATAGGAAACAATGTATTCATTGCAGCAAATGCAGTGGTCACCAAAGATGTTCCAGATGATACAATTGTAGGTGGGGTGCCTGCAAAAATAATCAAAAGGAAGATTACCAATTAGTCCCTTAAACTCATATAAAAGTTCATTAATTCCATAAATGCAACAATATGAAAATTCTTCAAATAGCATATTCCCTTTCTTCCGGAGGAGGAGAACGTTTCGTCGTTGACCTTTGTAATCGTTTGGCTGAGAACACAAAAAACAAAGTAACATTATTAATAACAAATGATGAACGGATTCCAAAGAATGCTCATTACTTGGGAGAATTATCAACCAACGTACGTTTCATAAGTTTGCGTTGTCATAGTGGATTGTGCTTTCAAGCCTTTAGGAAGGTTTACAAAACGATAAAAGAAGAGAAACCAGACATTGTTCATGCAAATTGCAATCTGTTGTTACTTTGTCTTCCTTCCTTATTTTTACGAAAAGCTAAATACTTTCAAACATTACACAATGTGGCACAAGCTTGCGTGCAAAAACAATGGCTAAAAGGTATTTATCATTGGTTTTATAATCATAGAATACAGCCCGTCACTATTTCCAAAACTTGCCAACAAAGTTATATAGATTTTTATGGTGACAACCAAGCTATATGCATAACAAATGGACGTGAGTCATTAGTACCATCTGGAAATATACCCAAAGATGTTATTTTTTTGAAAGAAGAGCATGACCCTATTTTTATTCATATTGCACGTTGCGCAGCACAAAAGAACCAAAATCGATTATTTAAGGCATTCGAAAGGTTACAAGAGGAGGGTATAAAATATCATCTGATAGTACTAGGAAGCGGATACGAAAATAAATGGATACCATATTTTAAAAATAACCCCCAAATTCATGTGCTTGGCGAAAAAAAAAATATAGCAGACTATATGGCATTGGCAGATTTCTTTGTTCTTTCATCTGATTATGAAGGATTGCCTTTGACTTTGTTAGAAGCCATGTCTTTAGGCGTAGCCCCTGTTTGCACTCCTGCAGGTGGAATTGTTGATGTCATAGAAGAGGGCAAGAATGGTTACTTAGTAAGCTCTTTCAATGACGAAGATTTTTATCAAAAGATTAAATACGCATTGAATGATAAAGGTAAATTAACAAAAGACTCAATCCGAAGAGCATATGAAGCAAATTATTCGATGAAAGTTTGTACACAGAAATACTATGAAGCGTATCAAAACCATTCATTACTCGATAGATGATGTGATCGAAGTTTTTAGTGAACTAACAAAAATGCAGCCAAAAAGTATTTTTGACATTCCGTTCTTTGCTTTTTTATTGAGTTTACATCGCCAATACGGGATTGTAGTAAGTTGCTATTGTTTCTTCAAAAGGAGAACTTTTTCTTTGTCTGAATGTACAAAGTCATATAGGCATGAATTTGAGAAGAATGCATCTTGGCTAAAATTCGGGTTTCATGGATATACTGGATTTGAAGATTATGAAAGCCAACCCCTGAATGAATCCATACAGCAGTATAAAGAGGTTATTCTAAACCTGAAAGAAATTGTAGGCGAGAAAGCCTTGGATACCTTTCCCAGAATACATAGATTCAAAGCCTCACAAAAATTTATCAGATACCTTGGAAGTAATAGCATTCTTAGCCAGACAGGATTATTGGCAGCTGACGATGATAGGATTTCTTACTCTTTGAAGCCTGAAGATAACAAAAAGTTGAAACAAAGACATTTCCTTATAAAGGAACACATAATATTCTTGGAAACCACACAACGTTTTGATAAATTATCTCCCTTTTGGCTGAAGAAACTTTTTACATATAGGGGGGGGGGTATTTTTATTATTTACACATGAATATTTGTTATTGCATCAAAAGACGCTTAAGTTAAAAATCAAATCACATATAATCAAAAACTTAATGAAGCTTGTGTGCAAACTCTACACAAAGAAAGGGTATAGCTTTTCCTTTCCGATGGATATAAAAGAACAATTAAAAGCAATATAATGGACAAGATGAAACGTTTTATAGATTGTAGTGTCAATACGTTTGCCTGCAATTTGAAGTGCCACTATTGTTATGTAGCCCAAAACTATCTGTTTACCCAAAAAGTTCCAAAGTTTAAATATTCGGCAGAACTTGTTGGAAAGGCTCTTACAAAAAAAAGATTAGGGGGTATTTGTATGTTTAATATATGTGCTTCGGGTGAGACTTTGATTCCGAATGGAGTAATTGAATATACAAAAGCAATATTGGAACAAGGCCACTATGTGATGATTGTCACAAACGGCATGTTAACAAAACGTCTGGAGGAAATCGCGCAATTCCCTGAGGACTACCGCAAAAGATTGTTTTTTAAAATTTCCTACCACTATTTGGAATTAAAACGACTCAATAAGTTTGATTTGTTCTTTTCTAACATAGAACTCATCAAGAAGATGAAAGCTTCTTTTACTGTGGAAGTGACTCCTTCCGACGAATTAATCCCTTATATTGATGAAATGAAAGACATAACTCTTAAACATTTGGGAGCTTTGCCCCATATTACCGTGGCTCGAGATGAAAGCAAGCCTGACTACCCTTTGCTAACCAAGCTAAGCAAAGAGGATTATATCAAGACTTGGGGACAGTTTGATTCTATGATGTTCAACTTTAAAATCAGTGTTTTCGGTCAAAAACGCAAAGAATATTGCTATGCAGGAAACTGGACTTGGACATTGAATCTGCTTACCGGCACGATGAAACAATGCTATAAAACCAATTACTTTGCCAACATTTACAAAAATATAGAGAATCCTATTAAGTTTGTGAACATAGGCTATGGTTGCAAAGCACCTCATTGTCATAATGCCCATGCTTTTTTATGTTTCGGTGCCATCCCCGAATTAGAAACACCTTTTTATTATGAATTGAGAAACCGTGTCTGTGCAGACGGTTCAGAATGGTTACAGCCAGAGATGAAAACATTCATGTCTTGTAAGTTGAAAGATGAGAATGAGGAGAGCCATCCAACAAAGGATCTCTTATACAATTGGGCATATAACATTATATACAGGACAGCATGGACTTGCAGAACTATCTTAAAAAAAATAGATAAGAAATACAAATCTAACGAAGTTCATAAATAATGGATAATACTCAAAAAGTTATACAACTAAGAAAAGTGATTTATTCTTCCCTTATAAAACTTGTCAGTAAAAAATGTATTTTGCTTGATGCCCCCTATTACCATAACATCGGTGATGTCCTGATATGGACAGGTGAGCAATGCTTTTTGGAAGACAACAATATCCAGTGTATTTATACAGCCTCATACGAGACTTGTACATTCCCGATGATAGACAAGGATGTTACAATATTATTCAATGGAGGAGGGAATCTAGGTGACATCTATCACGAGCATATGGACTTTTTGAAGTCTGTGGTAAAGCATTATCCGGAAAACCGAATCATAGTACTTCCTCAAACCGTATATTACAAAGACGACTCACTTGAAACAGAAGATTACAAAGTGTTATTAGAACATAAAAACTTCTATTTCTGTGGGAGAGACCAAGTTGTTTACAAGCACTTGCAAAAGTTTTTTGGTTCCCATGCTTTGTTATTACCAGACATGGCTTTCTGTATACCGAAATCAAGACTGTGTCCTTATAAGCTGAAACCCACTAAAAACAAACTCATCATTGCCCGTGAGGATTGTGAAAAAGGCTACGGTTCTGTAAGTAAAGATGGAGATGTGTCTGATTGGCCCGTATTCATGCATCCATTCAGAAAATCAACTATTGTCAACAAATTCTTTAAGCGTACGGCTGATGCCAAGCTACCATTGATTTCCCTACTTTTCAATAAGGCTTGGAATTGGTATGCCCCTCATTGTTTCAATGAATTGATGATCAAAGAAGGTGTCAAGTTTATATCCCCGTATTATTATGTAGAAACAACCCGTCTGCATGGTTGCATTCTTTCCATACTTTTAAACAAGCAAGTTACTTTAGTAAACAATTCGTATGGCAAAAACAAGAATTTCTATGATTCTTGGTTATCTGATTTAGATTCCGTTCAATTAAAATCATAGTACATGCTATTGTCTTTGATTTTACCTACTTATAACGTAGAAGCCTATTTGGGCAAGTGCATCGAAAGTTGCCTTAATCAAGACTTGCCCAAGTCTGAATATGAGATAATAGTCGTGATAGACGGGTCACCTGACCATTCCATAAATATAGCCAAACGTTATCAAGAAAACAATGATAACATCAAAATTATTACCCGTGAAAACGGAGGGTTGAGCGCAGCTCGCAATACAGGCTTGAAAGCAGCAAACGGTGAATATGTATGGTTTGTAGATTCTGATGATTCCATCACAGAGAATTGCTTAAAGGCGATTTATGAAGAGATGACCCAATACAATCTTGATGCCTTGTGGTTGAAATGGTGCAACATGAACAAGTTCCATAACATAATCCCTCTTTATGATTGTACTTTATGTAAAGAAGATGATGAAATTCATGAAGGATTGGACTTTATGTGTTCCGTCATGGGTATTTATTACTTTGCCTGGTCTTTTGTTTTTAAGAGAAACTTCTTAATCGATAATGGCTTCCTTTTCAAAGAGGGATTGTTCTATGAGGACACGGAATTTGCTTATCGCGTACTACCTGCTGCCAAACGCATCAAGTTGTTCTGCAAGGTGTGTTATACATATAACATTAGACAAGGAAGCATCGCACAAACCATATCAAGCAAAAAAATAGACGACTTACTGTCAATTGTAGAGAAGGCAAAGGATATGGACGAGAAATATCCAGATGTCATTTGCTTTAGAAGGTCTGCATCCAATATTTTGATTACAGCGTTAAATCAATCTTTAGCAATCGGATACAAGAAGGGAATCAAGAACACCAAAAGGCTTTTGAAATCATTCTTATATCGCAAGTTATTCCTTGTTGGGAGTGTGCCAAACAAATTGATGATAAAAAGTTATAATATCAGCGGTTTTTATAGTTTGATTTCTCTTGCGTTATTATTCAGCCAATTTAGGAAAATACGAAATTTATACAAAAATATTATTAAATGCAAATAGGCAATGTATATGAGGGTAGAGGTTAAATTAAGCCTCTCATTTTCCTACTTATGGGATAAGTTTTGGAGCTTTTCCGGAAGTGGATCATGAAAAACTGCGAAAAAGGTGTTTATTTGTACCCCATGTCAAGCGACTTAAAAGGGCTGTGGAATTTAAGCATTGGTGCGGTTTTAGCGTATTGAAAAACTGCACGTTCTATTGCACGGAAGCCCACTCACTATTGGGAAAAAGTAATATTTGAGCCGCACTAGACCATCGTCACGGGCTACCACAGGACTGATACCGTGGGGAAATTCACCATGGACAGCCATAAGATATTGTCGGAGAATGAAGCTCCTGCTGTCATTGAAGATTATGTATAGTGCGGAGCGATCACTTGACAAGAGAATATTGAGGGAACATAAATTCATAAGAACTTTTTAATTGAAGAAGAAAGTATTAGTTGTAGCCACGAGCCGGAAGACGCGTGGCGGCATAACGTCTGTCATCAAGGCACACGAACGGGGTTGGCAATGGAAACTGTTTCACTGCCATTGGGTAGAGACGCACAGAGACAAGGGAGCGATGGTCAAGTTGGCTTATCTCGCAAAGGGTTTTGCGGAATACCTTACACTGCTGCCGTTCTACGACATAGTGCATGTGCACCTGAGCGAACCACCATCCGCCTGCAGGAAATTACCATTCGTGTGGATGGCAAATCTGCTGAAGAAGAAAACCATCGTTCATTTCCACGCCTTTTCGCCTGAAACGACTTTCAGGAGCAGGTATAAAAAGGTATACCAAAGGCTCTTTAGCATGGCAGACGTGTTGATTGTGCTTTCCCCCACATGGGAGCAAAGCGTGAAAGAAACATTCCCAGGACTTACGAACATCCGCGTGGTGTACAACCCATGCACAGCCGAAATCCTGCCGATGCAATACCCCAAAAGGCAGCAGATATTATTTGCCGGAACGTTAAACGCACGGAAAGGATATGCCGACATGATACGTGCGTTCGCAAAAATCGCAAGCATGTATCCTGACTGGCAGGTCGTGTTCGCAGGAAACGGAGAGGTGGAGCACGGTAAGGCTTTGGCCGCTTCACTTGGAATATCTTCACAGACGGTTTTTCTCGGTTGGGTAAACGGTACGGACAAAGACAAAGCGTTTAAAGAAGCATCCATATTCTGCCTGCCCAGTTATGCCGAAGGCTTCCCGATGGCCGTGCTCGATGCTTGGGCATACGGACTGCCCGTAATAACAACTCCGGTTGGCGGACTGCCCGACATAGCCGAAAATGGCAAGAACGTCCTTTTCTTCCCTCCCGGGGATATTGACAGTTTGGCCAAATGCCTCAAGAAAATGATTAACGACGAGGTGTTCAGGACATCCATATCGAAAGAATCCTTGAAGTTCTCCTCTGACCTATTTGCCGTGGATGTTATCAACAATCAAATAGGAGAAATGTATAAGGATTTGTGCAAAAATATAAAAAACAATCTTTTAAATAGGTTCTAATGTTAAGACTGAAAACACTAAGCATCCTTGAAAGCAAGGAGGCTCTTTCAGTGTTGCCTGAAGGCAAACTTCTAATAAACACCATCAACGCGCATTCTTACAACACAGCCTTGAAAGACAAGGCATTTGCCGAGGCACTGATGAAAGGCGACGTGCTGATTCCCGATGGGGCAAGCATCGTAAAGGCATGCAGATGGCTCAAGGCAAAATCGCGGCCGGAAGAAAGGATTGCCGGATGGGATTTGTTCGTGTTCGAAATGAACAAACTGAACAGCAAGGGTGGAAAATGCTTCTTCATGGGAAGCAGCCCGAAAGTGCTGAACCTGATAAAAGAAAGGGCCGCTGTGGATTATCCCAACATCACGGTGGAAACGTATTCTCCTCCTTACAAGCCGGAGTTCAGCAAGGAGGATAACCGCGCTATCATTGAGGCCATCAACCGTGCGAACCCTGATTTGCTTTGGATAGGGATGACGGCTCCTAAGCAAGAAAAATGGACTTATACTCATTGGCATGAACTGGACATTCATTGCCATGTGGGAACTATCGGTGCCGTATTCGACTTCTTTGCCGGCACTTACCAACGTGCCCCGAAGTGGTGGCAGGAGCATTCATTGGAATGGCTTTACCGCCTATTAAAAGAACCACACCGTATGTGGCGCAGGTACATTATCGGCAATCCCCTTTTCCTTTGGAACATAGGAAAAGAGAAAATGGCATAAAAAACACAAAACATATTGCTTTGCCGCAAAGATTTTCTACCTTTGCAAAAACAGGTTGCAATATTTAAAATCGATGAGTCATGGCTAACTATATCCGTTTTGACTGGGCTATGAAACGCTTATTGCGCAACAAGGCCAATTTCAGCGTGCTTGAGGGATTACTCACCACTCTGTTAGGTGAGAATATCACCATCCGCGACCTCTTGGAAAGCGAAAGTAATCAGGAAGAGGAGTTCGACAAATACAACCGGGTGGACATGCTTGCAGTGAACTCCCGTGGCGAACTGATTCTCATCGAAGTGCAAAACAATAATGAATATGCCTATTTCCAACGTATGTTGTTCGGAACTTCCAAATTGGTAACGCAGTATATCAACCGTGGAGAAAGTTACGAAAAAGTACGCAAGGTGTACAGTGTAAATATCGTTTATTTCTCTTTGGGGCATGGCAAGGACTTTGTCTATCACGGAAAAACAGAATTCCGTGGCATCCACGAAAATGACTTACTGGAGTTGACTCCGTTCCAACGCCAGACCTTTAATGTGGACGAGGTAAGCCAACTCTACCCCGAATATTATATCTTGAAAGTGAACGATTTCAACAAAGTAGCCAAAACGCCGTTGGAAGAATGGATATATTATCTGAATACGGGAAATATCTCGGATACGGCGCATGCACCGGGATTGGCAGAGGTTCGTGAGCGATTGAAAGTGGACAACATGACACAAGGTGAACGAGATGCTTACTATCGCCATTTGGACAACATCGTGATTCTGCGCGACAACATTTACACAGAGCGAGCGGAAGGAAGAGCGGAAGGACGTGCAGAAGGCAGAGCAGAAGGCAGAGCAGAAGGCATAAACATCGGCGAACAAAACAAAGCTTTTGAAATTGCGCGCAAATTGAAACAGAAAGGTTATACAATAGTTGAAATTACCGAATTAACCGGATTGTCGCCTGACGATATAGCTTCTGCCTAACGGCAATACTTTCGGCCTGTCTTCCAACTAATAATCATCTACTCATTAAATACTTTAAAAACCGGACCTGATTTTTAAAGTATTTCCCTAAAAAGAAACCGCTAACCAGGCGGCTTCTTTATAATTTCATTATTCTTTTTATTTCGCTTTCATTTCCCATGTTTAAGAACAAATTGGGAAAAGAACTTTCGTTAAGAGACTATCAAAAAAACATCAAGCGACGTGTCTTCGATGCGTGGCGCAACCATGCCTGTGTCATGGTACAGATGCCGACAGGTACGGGGAAAACCCATCTGTTGGCATCCGTCATTTATGACCTCTTGAGCACGGAACCGGAACAGTGCGTCTGGATTATCGCCCACCGGCGTGAATTGGTAGAGCAAATAGAAAACACCATCGCACGATATGGTATCCGTAAGGAGGACGGCCAGGTAAGGGCGATGTCTATCCAATGGTTGTCACGCCACTGGAATGACATCCACAATGCACCGGCACTGATTGTCATCGACGAAGCCCATCATGCCTTGGCTGAAAGCTATAAGGAACTTTGGGCGCGATACCCCCATGCCAAGAAATTGGGCATGACAGCCACACCGTGCCGACTGAACCGTAAAGGATTCACGGACTTATTCGATACGCTGGTCATTTCAGACAGTATTGCCGACTTCATCAGCGAGGGGTGGCTTTCAGTTTTCGACTATGCTTCCATCAAACCGGACAGCGACGACCAAAAGCTGATTGACAGCCTGAGTAAGCGAAGTTGGGACGGCGACTTCCAAATCAAGGAGATGAATGCCGTACTCAACAAAAGGCCGACTATCGAAAGGTTGTACGAGAGTGTCAGGCATTATGCCGACGGAAAGAAAGGCATCGTCTATGCCATCAGCATCGGACATGCCCGAAACATCGCTTCTTACTACAGCGAGCGTGGAATGAATGCCGTGGCGATAGACAGCAAGACACCTGCTTTGCGAAGAAAACAATTCGTGGAAGATTTCAAACAGGGGCGGATACAGATACTGGTCAATGTGGATGTATTCAGCGAAGGGTTCGATTGTCCGGACATCGAGTTCGTACAAATGGCACGCCCCACCCTTTCGTTGGCCAAATACCTACAGCAAGTAGGACGTGGATTGAGGAAGAGCAAGGGTAAAGAATATTGTATGCTGATAGACAATGTGGGACTCTACCGCATGTTCGGTCTGCCCATTGCAAACCGTGACTGGCAGGCCATGTTCGAAGGACGATTAGCAGGCAAGGGTCATACCCATTGCATCGAAACAGGATACTATTGTGCTGCCGGAAACTTAACGGCAAATGATACCATACGTCCCAATGATACCCTTGAACTGGTAATGACCCACGACCGGCTTCCGGATTATTTGACCTGTGTAAAAGACTGCTTGGAGAATCGCCCTAATCATGAGACTCTGAATGCTTTTAAAGACAGGACAAGCGGTTTGTACGGACTGAAACACGGAAATAAAATAACGGCTCTCCCACAGTATGTTTCGGTATTCGACACAGATGACGGTTTTGCTGCCGTACGTTTCAAAAACTGGTCTGTGGGTATCGTAAACGAAACCGGCGAAATAAAGATGCAGTTGGGACGTTTCAAGAAGCTGAAGTTTCTGAAGGACAAGCTCCTCGCTGTTACAGACAACAGAGGCAAAATGTCCTATATCGATCTGAGGAGCGGAAAGTCATACAAGCAAAGACCTAAGGTGCAAATTTTCGGAAAAGTGCAGATGCTGGAGGTTGACGGTATCTGCTACAGCCGGACGAAGATTTTGTACAAGAAAGAATCGAATATGAGCCTGCAACAGGTGTGCCAACACGGTTTCTGCCTGAGATTTTATGATTTTCTTACTATACCCCAATGCAGGCAAGTAGACAAGGAAGATGACACATCGGAGTATGACAGTGTATGCCTGCTTGCTGACGATTACGAAACCTATTATCATTTTTGCGGAATGTTGCCAGACGGTAGTATAATCGTTGAGGACCATGAAGGTAAATATTATCTCGTCAAAGAAGGAGAAGGCAAGCAATACATCGCACACGAAAAGCCCCAAACGGAAGAAGAAAACTTTGATGTGGTTATACCTCGCCTGAAAGCCGAGGCTGCCCAACGCGCAGCCCAACGGAAAAACATAGAAAAACGGGAAAAAATCCAACGACGTAAAGAACGATTAAACAGAATTCAACATGCAAAACCTTTCAAATCAGGACTGAAATGGGGATTGAAACAAGGAAACAAGGTGATTGTACCACCGGTTTACCGTAACCTTCAAACACCGGTAGGCAACTACTGTGCCTTTGAAGGTAATCCTCGCCAATGGGGCGTCATCATGCTGGATGGCAAGGTCGTGGTTGAAGCACGATATATAAACGTGGAGATAAAAGAAAACGGTACGGCCCGCCTGACCATCATACCGGGAAAAACGAAAACAGTGAAATTACAATAAAATGGTTAAGGAACAGCAGGAGACAGATTGCGGTTCAGGCATTCTCCCCTACACAAGATTCTTACAGAAAGAGCCTTCATCTTTCAGGGTACACAACAAGCGACTGTCATACGGCGTATTATAAACTAAAGGATAAAAAGCCCATCTTTCAGCGCCCTTTCATGGCGGAAAGCGGTAAAAAGTTCTCAGCCAAGCGTTTTTTCAATCTCAAGCGAATGATTTTTCAATCTCAGCCAAATGTTTTTCCATTCTCAGCCGAACGAAATGAAGCCAAGCTGAAAGATGCCCGAAACACCCTTCAGGACGTAACATATACGTAATGAAAGACTTACCATAGCACCTGAAAGATGAAGACTATTTTTAAAATTCTTGGAGAAACGTAAGGAGAGAGGAGAAGGAGAATCTGTGCAAATAGTTATTTTAAGGCTATTCCATTCTATTTCCCAAGCACTATATTCGTATTGATATTGAGTTTTCTGCTAATATCACGAGACACTTTCAAAGTAGGCTCGCAATGGCCTGTCAAGTAGTCGCTGACACGTGAAAGACTTACTCCGAGAATTTAACTTAATTAATACCCATTTCATACATACGAAGTTTCATCACATCTACCAATGAAGGAGTCTTTATCGGATAATGTTCATCTTCATATTCCGATACAAGTTTAGACAATAAATCTAATTCTATCAGGTTCTTGTCTGTCAATGGTACATTGTCGTCAGTCAATGGCAGAAGTTCTTCAATTCTTTCCATTGCTGCCTTATAAGTTGTTTCGTTCTGAATCCTTACCATACGCCCATACGTTTTTGCATCTATCAAATTATATTTCGTGCAAAATCTGTGCAAAAGCCCATAAAAATAAAAAAGACACTCAAGAGTGGAAGCCTCTCAAATGCCTTATATCTAAGCTTTTACGCTTGGTAGCGGGACCCGGGATTGAACCGGGGACCTCATGATTATGAATCATGCGCTCTAACCAGCTGAGCTATCCCGCCATCCTTTCGTTTGCGGTTGCAAAGGTACGCATTATTTTCATTCCACCAAAAGAAAATTCCACTTTTTTTCATTTTATCCTCAAACAGTCTTTTTAAAAAGCACCTTGCACATCGGATTCTATCCTGTTTTCTCTCATTATGGCAAAGTCTAACCAACTTATAGAAGCCACCGAAAAGGCTCTTTTATAGGACACTGTTCCATAAAAACATCTAAAATATAAGGCTACAATATTTTTTTATACTAACTTTGTCCGTTAATTCGTACGAACAACAATGGGATGAAGTTCATTAAGAAAATAGACATATTCGTATTCAAAGCCTATTCTTTACTCTTTGTCGGCACGTTTTTCATCTGCCTTTTCATTTTCATGATGCAATTCATGTGGCGTTATGTAGACGAACTGATTGGTAAAGGTTTGACTTTGGACGTTTTAGCCCATTTCTTCTACTATGCGGGATTGACTTTGATTCCCATGTCCTTACCTCTGGCTATTCTATTAGCCTCACTCATTACTTTCGGTAATCTCGGTGAGCGTTTCGAACTGCTTTCCATGAAAGCTGCAGGCATTCCGCTCATCCGTATACTGCAACCCATTATCATTTTCAACATCCTGCTTTGTATCGGTTCATTTTATTTTCAAAACGTAACCGGACCTGAGGCGCAAAAGAAGTTCTATACACTCATTTACTCCATGAAGCAGAAGTCGCCTGAGTTGGAAATCCCAGAAGGTATCTTCTACAGTGAGATTCCTGGATACAACATTTTCGTGGAGAAGAAAGGAAAGGAAAACGGTATGCTCTACGGAGTCATGATTTATAGTACGACCGACGGGTATGAAGATGCGCAAATCGTATTGGCCGACTCCGCTGAACTCAAAACGACGGCAGACGAAAAGCATCTTATGCTGACTATGTACGCCGGAGAACGTTTTCGTAACATGCAAGCCCAAGGCAACATGATGGCTCGTGCCAACGTTCCTTATATGCGGGAGACATTCATCCAAGAAACCGATCTGATTCCGTTCGACAACAATTTCAACATGATGGATGCCAACGTATTCAGCGGAAGCGCACAAACCAAGAATTTGCGGGAAATTGAAACCGGACTCGATTCTTTGGCACATAAAAGCGACAGTATCGGCCGCTCGCTTTTTGCCTACTTGCAGAACACGACTTATCGGAGAAAAGTAAACATTGCTTCACAAGACTCGGCCAAGATTGCCCGACAGACGTTGAACTTCGACACTTTGTACAGCCAACTGACCGTCAGCCAACAACAGAGTATTTTACGGAATGCCATGCAAAAAAGCACGGTGGCTACTAATGAATATGAGTTTCGCGGTTTGATTTCGAAAGATATAGACCAGTCCACCCGGACACACTGGGTGGAATGGCACAAGAAGTTCACACTCTCATTAGCCTGCCTGTTCTTCTTCTTTATCGGTGCCCCTCTTGGAGCCATCATCCGCAAAGGAGGTTTGGGTGTACCGGTTGTCATATCCGTCACCATTTTCATCTTCTATTATATCATCAACGTGTCAGGAGAAAAAATGGCAAAAAGTGGAGAATGGGTTCCCTGGTTCGGCGAATGGCTTAGCTCCATGGTGCTCTGCCCTATCGGCATTTTCCTGACTTATAAAGCCAATAAAGATTCAGCCGTATTCAATATCGAAGCATATATCAATGTGATACGCAAGATTCTGGGACTTCGCATATCCCGTCATATCGCCCGTAAAGAAGTCATCATACACGACCCGGATTATCCCGTTGTAAAAACAGAACTCATGGCCTTGTCGCAAGAATGGCAAGCATACGCACAAAAGAGCCGGTTACGTCTGCCGCCCAACTACCTGCACATTTTCTTCCATAATATAGACGACCATGAGGTTATCAGCCTGAGCCGAAAAATGGAAAACCTCATCACCATACTGTCCAACAGTCGGGACGCGGCAATCTTGGATGCTTTGAACAAACTTCCTATCGTGTCTACACATGCACATACGCGCCCGTTCCATAATTATAAGTGGAATATGGTATTAGGCATCATATTCCCTGTGGGCATATTCTTTTATTTCCGGATTTGGCGATACAGGTTACGTCTTTACAAGGATATACAACAAATAAAAAAATACAGCGCGTTTATCGCCGAACGAATCAAGAAGATATCTGAAATCGAATAAAACATCATAAAGTCATGGATACATTCAAACTGAATACAATAGAAGAAGCCGTTGCCGACTTCAAAGAAGGCAAGTTCGTAATAGTAGTGGACGACGAAGACCGTGAGAATGAAGGTGACTTCATCACGGCTGCGGAAATGATTACGCCTGAAAAAGTAAATTTCATGCTTCAGGAAGGAAGAGGTGTGCTCTGTGCACCGATTACCATTTCACGTAGTGAAGAACTGGACTTACCTCATCAGGTCAGCACCAATACTTCTATCTTAGGAACCCCTTTCACCATAACCATAGACAAACTGGAAGGCTGTACCACCGGAGTTTCCGCGCATGACAGGGCTGCCACCATCCGCGCATTGGCCGACCCGTCTTCCCGTCCGGAAACCTTTGGCCGCCCAGGGCATATCAACCCGCTGTATGCGCAAGACAAAGGCGTACTGCGCCGTGCCGGACATACAGAAGCTGCTGTCGACCTGGCACGTCTGGCTGGCTTGCAACCGGCCGCTGCCCTCATCGAAATCCTGAATCCGGACGGTACCATGGCCCGCATGCCTGAATTACAAAAGGTGTCCGCACGCTTCGGAATCAAAATCATAGCCATACGCGACTTGATTGCCTATCGGCTCAAACAAGAGTCCATGGTGGAACGCGGCCCGGAAGTAGACATGCCTACCGACTACGGACACTTCCGCGACATTACTTTCCGCCAGACCAGCAACGGGCTGGAACACGTGGCACTTATCAAAGGAGAATGGGAACCGGACGAACCGATTTTAGTGCGTGTACATTCCTCGTGCGTCACCGGAGACATATTCGGCAGCCAGCGTTGCGATTGCGGAGCACAACTCCATAAATCCATGCGCATGATAGAAGAGGCCGGAAAGGGCGTTATCCTCTACATGAACCAGGAAGGGCGCGGCATAGGCCTTTTCAACAAGATGAAAGCCTATAAGTTGCAAGAAGAAGGTATGGATACCGTAGATGCCAACGTACATCTCGGTTTCTTGCCTGATGAACGCGAATACGGTGTCGGAGCTCAAATCCTGCATGAATTGGGCGTACATAAAATGCGCCTGTTGACGAACAATCCGGTCAAACGTGTAGGTTTGGAGGCCTACGGACTCGAAATCGTGGAAAATGTGCCCATCGAAGTTCCGGTCACCCCCTACGACGAAAAATATATGCGAACCAAAAAAGAACGTATGGGACACACATTGCATTTCAATAAATAACCCTACTCTCAAAAACAACAACATAATGGAAACTAAAAACATATATGCTTATAACCCGAAAGAGACGGAACAGGCTTCCGTGTTTTCCAAACTCATGCGTAATGTCTATCGGTGGATGACATTCGCTTTGGCCATTACCGGACTGACAGCCGCATGCGTGGCAGGCAATGCCACACTGATGCAATTCATATTGGGGAATCAGGCCGTGTTCCTCGGACTTATCATTGCCGAACTCGTCGTAGCCTTTACCCTGATAGGCCGTGTCAGCAAATTGTCATTCACCAATGCCTCTCTATTGTTTATTCTGTATTCCATCCTTACCGGAGCTACTCTGTCTACTATTTTTCTGGTATACGAAATAGGTTCCATCGCTTCTACTTTCTTCGTCACTGCCGGTACATTCGGAGCTATGTCCTTAGTAGGATATTTCACTCATAAAGACTTAAGCAAAATGGGAACATATCTCATCATGGCACTCATCGGACTTATCATCGCAACCATAGCGAACTGGTTTATAGCCAGCACTACGCTCGACTGGGGTATCACGTATGCCCTTGTGCTCGTTTTTGTCGGACTGACGGCATACGATACCCAAAAAATCAAGGTCATGTTGCGTGAGCATGGAATGGGACTGGACGAAAGCACACAAAAGTTGGCTTTAATGGGTAGTTTCACTTTGTATCTGGATTTCCTGAATTTGTTTCTCCAACTACTGAAAATCCTTGGAAAAAGAAAATAACAGCAGGGAATAAGATTGATTTTTCACCAAAAAGACACCTTTTTCATCGAAAAGGAGTTAAAAGTGTAGCACATATCCGCAGAATTGCCTAACTTTGCAACATCAAGCCACGAGAATCAATAAATTAAGAAACATATATGAATCAACTATCAGACCGTTTGAACAGACTTTCTCCCTCTGCAACTTTAGCTATGTCTCAAAAAAGCAGCGAGCTGAAAGCACAAGGTGTAGATGTAATCAATTTGAGTGTTGGCGAACCGGATTTCAACACTCCGGATCATATCAAAGCGGCTGCCGTCAAGGCCGTAGAAGAGAATTATTCACGCTATTCTCCCGTACCGGGCTATCCCGCACTGCGCGAAGCCATCTCTGCCAAACTGAAAAACGAAAACGGCTTGGACTATGCACCGGCACAGATTCTTTGTTCCAACGGAGCCAAACAATCTGTATGTAATGCCATCATGGCATTGGTCAATGCCGGTGATGAAGTGATCATTCCGGCTCCTTATTGGGTCAGCTATCCCCAAATGGTCAAATTGGCCGAAGGAGAACCCGTCATTGTAGAAGCAGGCATAGAACAAGATTTCAAGATTACGCCCGAACAGTTGGAAGCGGCCATCACGCCGAAAACACGTGCGCTGATTCTCTGTTCCCCCAGCAATCCTACGGGTTCGGTATATTCCAAAGAAGAGTTGGCCGGTCTGGCCCGCATCCTCGCACAACATGAGCGCGTGATAGTCATTGCCGACGAAATTTATGAGCACATCAATTATATCGGCAAACATGAAAGCATCGCCCAATTCGCAGAAATAAAAGACCGCGTAGTCATCGTCAACGGAGTATCGAAGGCATACGCCATGACGGGATGGAGAATCGGTTTCATTGCCGCTCCCGAATGGATCGTAAAAGGCTGTAACAAGCTACAAGGCCAGTATACCAGCGGCCCTTGCTCCGTTTCGCAAAAGGCTGCCGAAGCCGCTTATACGGGTTCACAGCAATGCGTAGAAGACATGCGCCAGGCTTTTGAACGCCGTAAAAACCTGATTGTCAAATTGGCTAAAGAAATTCCCGGATTAGAGGTGAACAACCCGGAAGGCGCATTCTATCTGTTCCCCAAGTGCAGTTCGTATTTCGGTAAGAAAGACGGTGAACGTGTAATCAACAACTCCACCGACTTTGCCATGTACCTGCTTGAAGTGGGACATGTAGCTACAGTGGGTGGCGACGCTTTCGGATCCCCCGAATGCTTCCGTATGAGCTATGCCACCAGTGACGAAAACATTGTCGAGGCCATGAAACGGATTAAAGAAACCTTGGCCCGACTGAGATAAAAAGAAGTACGTCTTTAAATAATCTAATGCAAAGTATCTCGTCGGAAAACACTGTCGGGGTACTTTTCTTTTTACATAAAAAACGAATAGTATTTTGGATTAAGACATAATTATAAGTATTATATAGAACAAAGGAATGAGAAAAAACATAATATGGATAAGCCTGTTTTCTTTCGCAATGACAACGATAGCGGAATCCTCTATCGCATCTGTAAATACAGGCATTTTTCCCCTCCTGGCAAAAAACAGAAAGAAAGCAGAGCCCAAAGACTCGGTTGCATCTGATTATAAAAAGCTGACGGGAAGAGACTCGGTTGCCCTCAAAGGAATTGCCAATATCATAAAGAAAAACGGCAGTTTCTATTTGGAGTTCCCGGCCCGACTGTTAGGACGTGAATTTCTGGTTACCAACCGCTTGCAGAAAGTGCCTTTGGAATTGAATGAGGCCGGAGTAAACAAGGGTATCAATTATGAGAACCAAGTCGTCACTTTCGAATGGCAACGCGAAGGAAAGAAATTATGTATCCGCCAGCAACGTCTCACTCCTGAAGTTCCTGTCACGGATGCTTTAGCCTCATCTGTAGCAGACAACTATATCAATCCGCTTATCGCCAGTTTGAAAATAGAGGCCGTAGCACCGGACTCCAGTACCGTAGTGGTTAAAATCGACGAATTGTTCAACGGGAAGCAAACCGGGCTCAACGACGTATTCAACAACATCAATCTCGGAACGTCTGCCAATGCCGACCTCTCCCGCATCCTGGACATCAAGGCATTTGAAAGCAATATCACGGCCACTTCGGAACTGACTACCATCGTAAGGGAAGGCATGAGTAAAGTAAACGTGACCGTAGTGGTCAGTTCATCGCTCAGCCTCTTGCCTGAAACTCCGATGAGAGGACGCAAAGAGAGCAAAAAGGTCGGATATTTCACGACCCACCGCCTCAGCTACTCCGACCGTCAACAAGAACTTGAAACCCGCCGTTACATCACACGTTGGCGTTTGGAACCATCAGACGAAACCGCTTATTTACGCGGCGAACTGACCTCTCCGAAAAAACCGATTACATTCTATATCGACCCGGCTACACCGAAGCAACTGCGCCCCTATATCCGCAAAGGTATTCTGGATTGGAACACGGCTTTTGAACAAGCAGGTTTCAAGGATGCCGTGCGGGTGGAAGAATATACCGACAGTATGGCAGCAGAAGGAGACGATTTGAAATATTCCTTATTCACCTATGCAGCTTCGGACAAGTCTAATGCCATGGGGCCGTCGGTCATCGACCCGCGTACAGGCGAAATCATCGAAGCCGACATCATCTGGTGGCACAACGTCGTATCTTTATTACGCGAATGGATTGTTGTACAGACCGGTGCTGTCAATCCGGCCGTACGGAATCCGGAACTGCCCGACAGCCTGATGGGAGATGCCGCCCGTTTCGTAGCTTGCCATGAAGTAGGGCATTCTTTGGGTCTCAAGCATAATATGATTGCATCCTGGGCCTACCCGACCGACTCCTTGCGTTCTCCCGAATTCATGTCACGAGTAGGCGGCACAGCGTCTTCCATCATGGACTATGCCCGCTTCAACTACGTGGCCCAACCGGAAGACCACGTACCTTACGTCTCCCCACACATCGGTCCCTACGACCGCTTTGCCATCGAATGGGGATACCGTTGGTATCCGGACGAGGAAACGGAAAAAAGACAGCTCCGTGCACTGTTGGACAGCCATACGGAGAAAATATACAAATATGGAGAGGAACAATCGGCACGCGAAGCGGTGGATCCCCGTTCCCTCAGCGAAGATTTGGGCGACGACGCCATGAAATCGGCAGGCTACGGTATAGAGAACCTGAAACGTATCGTTCCGGATATCGTCAAATGGACCACCACCGGAGAAGAAGGGCAGACCTATAAAGACGCGGCCAAGCTTTACGCCGGAGCCGTCTTCCAATGGGGTCTATATCCTTATCATGTCATGGCCAATGTAGGTGGAATCTATTTGGAAAATACGGAAGTCGGCGACGGCCAAAAGACTTATACTTTCGTGGAAAAGGAGAAACAGAAAGAAGCCGTACAATTCCTAATCGATCAGTATATCACCTATCCGGCTTGGTTGTTCGACACCTCCATCTCGGACTATACCTATATATTAAAAGAGACTCCGCTCGGCACATTGGAACAAAGCCCTAACGCCATGTACAAGAACACGCTGAACTACTTGCTATGGGACTTGTTGGACAACAAGCGTATGGTTCGCATGTTTGAAAATGAATTCCAAAACGGCGAGAAAGCCTTTACCCCCGTGGAAATGGTTGGCATGTTGCACAAACACATCTTCAAGCCCACCATAGCCGGACAAAAACTCGACGTAATGACCCGAAACCTGCAAAAGTCGTTCGTCGATGCACTCATCACGGCTGCCGCCGAAGAGGAAGGTGTGAAAATCAACAAACGCCTCCACGCCCCCCTGCCGGCTTTGAATACCACGGCCTTACCCTGTGCCCACGGATGCTCTTCTGCCATGAACGGCGATAATCGCAATGCCCGCCTCATCGACATGTATAGTACGCAAATCAACCGTGTCAGCGACGCTATCAGCGTCAAACGCGGAGAATTGATGAGCATCCTGCAATTGCTGAAAAACAAACGAAACATTTCCGACCCCGCCACCCGTTTCCATTACGAGGACATGATCCTGCGTATCCAAACGGCACTTGGGTTGACTAAATAAAAACAACGAAAGGAATGAATATGAGAAGAATTGAATGTATCCTCTTGTGTCTGTTCATCGGGATTCTGTCCATGGCGGCACAGACCCGCACCGTCACCGGCTCTGTCTTCGACAAGGCAGACAACCAACCGGTTATCGGTGCCACCATAGCGGTCATGAGCGCACAAGGTACCGTGGCGCATGGCACGACAACCGACTTGGACGGTAAGTTCAAACTGGAAATTCCCTCAGGAACCCAAAACCTGACTTGCCGTTTCATGGGTTATACAACGGCCACGATTCATCTTCAGGCCGGAAAAGACAACTATACAGTCTACATGGAAAATGATTCCAAACAGCTGAATGAACTGGTCGTCACGGGTTATCAGGCCATTGACCGCCGCAAGCTGACCTCGGCCGTCACAACGATAAAGATGTCCGATGAGATTATCGGTGGAGTCAACAACATAGACCAGGCTTTGGCCGGACAGATTGCCGGACTGTCCAGCGTGACCTCTTCCGGCTCACCCGGCGCACCGGTCAAGTTACGTATCCGCGGTACGTCCTCCATCAACGGGACGCAAGACCCGCTCTGGGTGCTCGACGGCATTCCATTGGAGGGCACAGACATCCCGTCCATGGAAGATTTACAAGACATAGACAACATCTATCAGACTTCCATCGCAGGTATTAACCCACAGGACATTGAAAGCATCACGGTACTGAAGGATGCAGCAGCCACGGCCATTTATGGTGCCCGGGCCGCAAACGGCGTGATAGTTATCACCACCAAAAAAGGGAAAGCAGGCAAGCCACAAATCAACTTCTCCATGAAGTTAACGTACAACCCCAAGACAGACATCGACCGCCTCAACCTTTTGAACTCAGATGAAAAGGTTGACCTTGAATTAGGCCTGTTGCAGTCCGATTATACCTACCGCGAAAACAAAGGCTACGTAGCCCGCATCATTGCAGGCTACGGGCTGACCGATGCCTACAAGGCCGGAGGCTGGAACGCCCTCTCGCCCGAGGCACAGGCCGACATCAATGCCCTGCGGGCTGTCAATACGGATTGGAACGACATCCTCTTCCGGGACGTGTTCAACCAAGAATACAACGTAAGCCTGTCCGGCGGTTCGGAAAAGGCCACCTACTACTCCGCCTTAGGCTACTATGTGGAACAAGGCAATGTGGAAAGCGTAAAAAACGACCGCTTCAACCTGACGCTGAAAACCGACTACCGTATCAATAGCAAACTGAAAGTAGGAGCCTCCGTATTCGCTAACCGTCGCAAACAAAGGTCTTATCTGACCTATGGCGATGGGTTCACCAATCCCGTTTATTATTCACGTATAGCCAATCCCTACCTGCGTCCCTTTGACGATGAAGGAAATTATATCTACGATGTCAACGTACAACATAGCAAAGGTGATATCGCGTCAGACTTTAACATTTTCGAGGAACGTGCCAACACATCCAACATCAACACAACAACATCCTTAATGTCCATCTTCGATGCAGAACTCAAACTGGACGAACATTTCAAGGTCACCTCACAGTTTGGTTTACAATGGGACGAAGGCACTATCGAAAAATATGCCGGAGAAAACAGTTATGCCATGCGACGGGAGAAAGAACAAAACACATATTCTTACAGCGATGGCAAACGAACCTTCCTTCCCGACGGAGGAAGCAACAAAATCACGGACAGCCACCAAACCCAATGGACCTGGAAAGCCATGGCCGAATATGACAACCGTTTCAAGGACATCCATGAATTGGAAGTGATGTTGGGTACAGAAATCCGCCATAACGAATACAAATCCTTGTTCTCTGCCGCATACGGATATGATAACCGGACGCTGACTTCCGTACCCGTCATATTCCCTTCGGAAAATGCGGCAGAAGCCTTGCCCCTCCATACCGAAACATTCACAGAAAATGCTTTCGTTTCATGGTTTGCCACCGGTTCCTATACGCTACTTCATCGTTATACGATTGGTGGAAGCATACGTTTTGACGGGTCGGACATTTTCGGTGTAGCCAAGAAATACCGTTACCTTCCACTCTATTCCGTCAGCGGATTATGGCGTGTCAGTGACGAACCGTTCATGAAGAATGTCACAGCCATAGACAACTTAGGACTTCGTGCATCATACGGCCTACAAGGCAACATTGACAAAAACACTTCTCCTTACCTTATCGGGAAATATGTGCAAGCCACTATTCTTCCGAACAATCCTGAAGATGCACTACGTCCGCAGAATGCTCCTAACCCGGACTTGCGTTGGGAAAAGACACAAAACGTGAACGTCGGAATGGACTTGTCGCTTTGGGACAACGCTATCTCATTGAGCGTGGACTACTACTATCGTAAGGGGACAGACCTTATCGGTATGCGTATGCTGCCCTTGGAAACCGGTTATTCTTCCACCACGGTCAACTGGGCCAGCATGAAAAACCAAGGTGTGGAAGTGGCGCTGACCACACGGAACATCCACACCAAAGATTTCACTTGGTTCACCAATCTGAATTTCGGTTTCAACGACAATACCGTCTTACAGGAAACAGTAGCCGAAAACTCCACCACACCAAGCCGGGAAGGCTATCCCGTAGGTGCCATTTTCGCTTACAAGACCGCCGGACTGGACGATGAAGGCTACCCATTATATCTTACAAAAGACGGACAAAAACTTTCAGCAAAAGACTTTTTCCAATTAAATAATGCCGGTGCCAGTTCTCTGAGCGCGGAAGAACAACGCAACCTGTTGACCTACATGGGTAGCACTGACCCGAAAGTTTCGGGCGGATTCACGAATACATTCAAGTATCAACGCGTGACATTGAGCGTCAACTGTATCTTCAACTTCGGTATGCACGTGCAGACCACGCCAAGCTACAGTTTGACCACTTATGACCGCGGTCTAAACACAAACCGTGACATCCTGAACCGTTGGACACCCGACAATCCAGATGGGACATCTCCGAGGCTCATCAACAGCAGCGACAGGCCGGAGGAATATTCTTTTTATGATAACTATCCCATCCTGAACAGTTTGGATATCTACGTCAAGAAACAGAACTACTTCCGTTTCCAGAGCATCCGCCTTGCTTACGACCTGCCTACACGTTGGTTGAAGCCTATCGGAGTGAAAAGTGCGTCCGTATCGCTGGAAGGACGTGACCTTTGGGTCATCGCCAGCAACTATCATAATTATCTCGACCCAGAAACGATGGGAAACCCGTACGCCTCCCCCATCCCTAAGAGTTTCATCTTCGGACTTAACGTGAATTTTTAATTAGGAGAATGAACAATGAAGAAAAAATGCTTTAACATAGTGTGGCTCATCGCTGTTTTACTTTCATTCACAGCTTGTAACGACTTTCTCGATATCCAACCCGTCGGCAAGGTCATGCCCAAAACCGGGCAAGAGTTTCGTGACTTGCTCACCGAAGCCTATTCAGCCATCACCAACGACCGAGGTAAGACAGTATACCGTAGCGATGAACTGATTTTAGATAAAGGTTCCACTACCAGTGAAGGTTTAAACTTGTATTTGGACATTTGGAGATGGAAAGACGGAAGTGAGGACAACAATACAATAAGTTTTGGTTGGCGTACTTTCTATTATGTATCTTACATCGCCAATACGGTAATAGAACAAAAAGACGGTATTACGGAAGCATCAGAAGCCGAATGTAACCAATTGGCCGGAGAGGCCTATATGCTAAGAGCTTATATGCATTTCATTTTAGTCAACCTTTATGCTGAACCGTATACACATTGTGACCCTACTGTCACAAAAGGCATTCCCTTAAAGCTTAACAGCGATGTAAAGGCTGTATTGTCACGTAACACAGTAGGCGAAGTCTACTCTTCCATCCTATCGGATATCAATGAAGCAGAAAAGTTACTGAATGTGGAAACATGGCCTGAAGGAGAAACCTACCGTTTCAATAAACTTTCCGTTGATGCCTTCCGTTCCCGAGTTTATCTTTATATGGGAGATTGGCAGAATGCTTATAACAAAGCCAAACAAGTAGTGGAAACACACGGAGAGTTGGAAGACATGACCACCTCTTCCGTCCTGCCTAACCATTACCATTCTGTGGAAGCCATACTTTCTTTAGAGGAAGTATTTGCAGCAGAATTCCAAACAAATGGTAGAGTATCCAACAGCTTATTGGATCTATATCGTTCCGGAGACATGCGAAAAAGTAAATTTTACCGAGCTGAAACAACATCCATAAGTTACGTAACTAAAGGTGGAAGCAACGAATATCGTTGCACATTCCGCACATCTGAATTCTATTTGACAGCAGCAGAAGCCGCCTTGGAACTAAATGACATGGACAACGCACATTATTACCTGACGGAACTCATGAAGAAACGTTATCATAGTTCAAGATACCCCACGTATGAGGCACTTATCTTGTCCATGACAAAAGATGAATTACGACAAGAGATTTATGATGAACGCTTTCGTGAATTGGCTTTCGAAGGACATAGATGGTTTGATCTTCGTCGTACCAATCGGCCTGAACTGACCAAAACATACGATGGGGAAACTTATATCCTCCAAAAGGACGACGAACGTTATACTCTTCGCATTCCGTCAGAAGCGATTCAAGCCAATCCCGGATTGGAAGAAGAATAAGATTTACAATACAGTACAAATTTAAACAAATTTTATTATGAAGAAGTTATTATCTCTTTGCACACTTGCGGCATGTTCTGCTTTAGTTCAGGCACAGCCGTCCTCAGCACCCACATGGACAGAGTCGTTCAAAGCCGTAGCAGAAGTCGCAGATGCCCACCGAACCGCACCAGTAGCTATCACGCAAGACGGCAATGTCTATTCCACCGGACGCTTCAATCAAACGATTGCAACCGACAAAATTTTCCTTGAACCCGTAGCACAAGACAGTTACTTGATAAAGTATGACAAAGCAGGGAACGAACTGTGGGGAGTGCAATTAGCAGGTTCAGCCACCATTAAAGCCATGGTAACAGATGCTGAAGAAAACGTTTATATTACCGGTACACTGGCAGACAAAGTTGTATTCAATACGACCTCAGGAGAAACCATTACCTTAGAAGGTAAGAAAGGAGATGATGGTTCTTTCGTTAGCACCCAAAGTTTTTCTTTCGTGGCGAAATATGATGCTAACGGTACACTCCTTACTGCTAAAACACTTTCTGCTGAAAAACATCCATCGATTACAGAAATGGAAGGAAACGGCTATCTCTATTTTTCAGAAGGAGGAGTTGTTGAAGCAATCCAACTTGACATAGATAAAGAGAAGCTTTATATCTCTGCAAGTTATACAGGAAAGGCGCATTTTGAGAATCTATCTCTGCAAGCCTCCCTTGTGGATATTTCAGGCTTCATGGTAGAAGATGTACAACACTTTGCTATCGTCAGTCTTTCAGCAGAAGATCTGAGCCAAGCAAAATTAGTAGCAGAGTTAAAGCCTTCTGCTCCTATCACCCAAGAAGTGGCATACAATACTTACAGTTTTAGTTTCACCGAATCGCTTGGTTCGATCTATATCGGTGCTATTGGATGTGGTAATCTGACTCTTGCAACCCCTAATGCCTCTAAAGACTTTACGTTCTTCTTCCCCGGAAATGGTATCACTGAGTACGGACACATCATAGCAAGTATCAACGGAAATGACTTACAAACGGCGTCATACAGTGCTCCCAAAACCACAACCGAGAATAAAAAAACAATAGACGAAATTCAAATAGATGGCAATACACTTTATGTGGGAGGCGTATTCAACGACACATTAGCTTTCGACAATACCGTATTCTCCACTAACAAGACCGACCTTTATGTTGCCGCTCTGAACAAAAACACATTGGAGGTCACGAATACATGGGTAAGCGGATATGATGAAGAAGACAACAACAAGAATGAAGAAGTATTCACAAGCATGTTAGCCGCAGAAGATAACATCTACCTGAATGGCTACCGTAAGCAAATGTCGGACAACACGATTCTCAATGGCTTATCTTATACCATTGAAAACGATAAAATCAGTGGTACAAACACAAATGGATTCATAACAGATGGTGCAGTCAATGATAAGTCCTTAGTATTTGCCGAGATTGATAAAGATGGTAACAATGCAGTGAATTACTATCAAGATATTCTTTCATCCATCGAATGCATAAAGGATAATAAGACTTTACCCGCCCAACGTGTAGGCAATACGTTCTACTTCGCAGAACCGAACGACATCACTGTATACGATCTGCAAGGCCGTATGTTGAAACAGGCCAATCATGCCACTTCCGTCAGCATCGACGACCTGAACCAAGGCATTTATATCCTTTCAAATGGAAAGAGTACGCTGAAAGCTCAAAAAACGAATTTCTAAAAACGAATACCTTTCCATACTATCAAAACCCGCCATTCCCGGTACATTCCGGAATGGCGGGTTTGTTTTTACCAAGCCGCACGAATACAATCACGACAGCAACCAAAGGGAATTACACTTTATCTTTTTGAAGCATCTTTCCGCAATTCACCTATTCCCCAAATAATGCCTACCAACATCAATATTCCAAAAGCTGAAATAAAATAAATCAATCCCATAACTAATTTGTTTTTTTATTAGACAACACGAATAAGATACAACCAAAACGTTTCTCCGGAGATGCCCGAAATGGTGGGTTTGCTTTTACAAAGCCGCACAAATACAACTATGGCAGCAACCAAAGGGGATTATCTTTTTGAGGCGTCTTTCCGCAATTCGCGCGTTCCCCAAATAATGACGACCAAAGCGACAATGACCGTCCCCACAACAAACAACCATACGGTATTAATATCTAATTGCATAATGGCAGCCAATATGACACCACCGAAAATCAACTTGGACAAGTCCAGACAATAATCCCCGAACTTCTCACACAGCATACTTTTCTTGACTCAGTTTTTCCATTTTCATAAAGACAAAGATATACGTTTTCCCCGAACCCATCAACAAAACAAAGGAATTTGTTTCCCAGAGTATTCCCAACCGTTTTTCAGGTCGCATTCCGACAAACTGTCAAAACGACAGTTTCACCCTCACGAGAATGCTTTATTCCGAACTGGAACGAGGCTTCGATAAAAAGAAACGATTCTCGCGCATCGGACGAAAGTCCTTCTGTCAGGCATTCCACGCCTCCCGCTAACTTTTTGCACACCGGAAAAGCAGGCCGTACGTAGGCCGGAGAGACATGAGAAAGCCAAAGGCGGCACCCGCTTGTTATCGTGTCATTCGGAATTTGACAACAACTGTCCCCCATTTAGAGAAAAAAGGGCGGGAAACGCTGGTTTTCCCGCCTCTTTCAGCCAACTTTTCCACCCAAATACGGACTTTTCCGTCAGAATATGAGGAGAAAAAAATGTTTTTCTGCGCCGAACGAAAAATCATTCTCATGCAATTGATTCTTAAAATCCATCAACAAAACCCGTAAATAAGGGTGTAATGTGAAAATATGTGTTTGAACGCCCAGCAAAACCCATACACATCGCATTTTTCAAAGGTCTTTTTCCATCCACAAAAACGGCTGTGACTTTACATTTTATCTCCCGAACAGGAATTTTCGCATCAAAAAGACAGGAATGACTCCCTGCTAATAAACAGACGAACGCAAAACTCAATGCGTTTCAAAACCGCCTATCCCCTGCACAAGGCGCGCCGCATTCCTAACACTATCCAAACGGATACGACGAACGGGGCCGTCAGCGTAGTCATTCCCAGACTCATCCCCCAAACCTGCAAAAGGACTGAGATCACGACGGACAATGTAGCCCACGCTGCCCCTGCCCAGGAACGGTCGCCCAAAGCAATGGCGCAAAGCACTGCATTATACCCAAACAAACCGGCATTGAAAGTCGCATAATCGGAACCGACCATCCAGACCATGCCCAAAGGCAACAAGGCTCCCCACACCGTATACAAGGCATGGACACGGGAGTTGAGCAATATGCCGGCCAAAAAGAAAAGTCCGGAAAGCACCGTGCCGCCTTGGAACATGACCTGACCGATATTCAGACTGAAAGCCTGAAACAAGTCGGACGTCGTTTCTTCCGACATCACAGAAGGCAACAACAATGAGGGAAACCACCAACGGCAAAGGGCCAACAACAACCATACGGTAAGAATGAAAGGAGCCGTGAAACCGGGCAAAAGTTTCTGATAACCAAACACGCGGGCTATCCATGTGGAAAGCACGGAACCCGCCACCAACAAAAGGAGGGAAGCTATCCCTGTCTCCATAAATATACCTACGGCAATGCCTACCAACGTACCGTTGAAACCATACAAACCGTCCTCTATATCTTCTTTTGAGTATCCGGAAAAGAATGCCGTCAGCGTACCGACAAAATTACCCAACAGGGCGAAAAGCGCCAATAGCCACGAGTTGCAAGCTATCCCCACTAACATCAACAAACCCGAAACCGCATTGTTCTGGAACATGACTTGCCCCACTCCTCTTCCGATTATAAATAATCCCTCACGCATACTTCTTGTCTTTATAAACGAAAAACCTTCTCCTCCTTTCGGAAGAGAAGGCCTTTCTTGTCTAACTTTTAAAGATTATGTGATCTCCCTTATATTTAGAGAGAAATTGCACCCGAAGGACATACATCAGCGCAAGTACCGCACTCAGTGCAAGCGTCAGCGTCGATTACATACTTTTCACCTTCAGAAATTGCGCCTACCGGACACTCGTCGATGCAAGTACCGCAAGCTACACAATCATCACCAATTACGTAAGCCATATCAATTAGAATTTAAATTATTAATGCCTTGTTTTATTCAAACGATACCGCAAAGTTAGTATTAAAATAGAATCCCCCCAAATATTTTCTCACTATTTTTAGTGATTTTCATCCGAAAAGCCACGGTCAAATGCAATAAGCTACGTATCTTTGCGTTGTTTTCTAATAAATATCAATGATTCATGAAAAGAATTCTGGCCGTCCTCCTTTGCCTGCTGTCCGCATACGGCATGATGGCACAGGAGCGCAAACTCCAGCATCGTCCGTACATCGACCAAAGAAGATTCCACTACGGATTCCTCTTCGGCGTGCACATGCAGGACCTGGAACTGAAAAACAACGGCTATGTAGATCCGGAAACCGGCGAGCAATGGTATGCCGATGTGGACAACTACAGTCCGGGATTCAGTGTGGGCGTATTAGGTGAAATGCGCCTGAACACCTATTTGTCCCTGCGCCTCGTCCCTACCCTGCATTTCGGACAGAAGCACGTGTCTTTCCATGAACAAAGAACGGGGCAGGACAGTACGCAAAACATCAAATCGACTTATATTTCCGTCCCGCTGGACTTGAAGTTCGCCGCCCCACGCTATAACAACTTTCGCCCCTACTTCATCGCAGGCGTAAATCCCATGGTGGACCTGACTACCAAGAAACAAAAAGCCCTGCTCATGAAACCTTTCGACTGTTATATCGAGGTAGGCATGGGCTGCGACATCTACCTGCCGTTTTTCAAGCTCATCCCCGAACTGAAGTTCTGTTTCGGTTTGGCAGATATCTTACAAAAAAACCGCAACGATTTGATAGACAATTCGCTGCGGAAATTCACCAATTCTTTGGACGGGGCATCGTCGAAAATGATTGTATTGACTCTCTATTTCGAATAAGGGTCAGTCCCCTGTCGGCGACATCTCCAACAGCAGCATGCCGACATAACGTCCGTGCTTGCCCATCTGGTTGCAATACACATCCTCCCCGTCGGCATCTTTCAACACTTCGGGATGCTCGAAATAAGTATGCGAATGGCCGCCCAGCACAATGTCGATATGGCGCGTGGCCGGCACCAGTTCCGTGTCGTCTAGACCGTCAATATCCCACCCCAGATGGGAAAGGCATACCACAAGGTCGCAATGCTCCTTGTTTTTCAATTCATCGGCCACCCGGTTGGCAGCCGTAACCGGGTCTTCATACGTCACCCCCTTGTAATTCTCCGAGGCAACCATCCCCTCCAACTGCGTGCCCAGTCCGAACACTCCGACCTTCACGCCCTTACGTTCCAATATGACATACGGGCGTACCAATCCTTCCAACACCGTACCTTCGAAATGATAATTCGCACAAACGATGGGAAAAGTCGCCTCGCGAAATATGCGCGCCATGTTGTCCAATCCAAAATCAAATTCATGATTCCCGATGGTGACCGCATCGTAACGCATTTCGTTCATCAACTTCACTTCCACATCTCCTTTATATAAGTTGTAGTAAGCAGAACCTTGCGAAAAGTCACCGCTGTCAAAAAGCAACAAGTCCGGGTCTTCCGCACGCAAATCGCGCACCAGCGCCGCACGGCGCACAAAACCGCCTTTATCCGCCAATGCCGTATCGGATGAATTCGGATTGACCGGCATCACACAACTGTGCGTATCATTGGTGTGCACGATACGTAATTCCACTTCACCGTCTTGCGCCGCAAACACGGTGCTTGCCAGTCCGCACAAGACCGACCACATCATAATCCTTACCTTTTTCATTGTCCGGTTTCTCATTGTTTAACGATTCTACCCTCCATACGGGCCGTGATTTTATCCCCCTGCGCAGCCGTCCGGCGAATGGACTCCATGATCAAATCGCGTACGGCTATATTCGTGACTTTCTTCGACAAATTATCTTTCAGGGCATACATCTTGTCATTTCCCTCGGCTAGATAGTCCAACGTGGAAATCACATATATACCATTGGGGTCAATCGGTTTTCCCCCGACCTCGGCACGCAGAAGACGCCCGTCTCCCGTAATAACCAGACGAGCCCCGCTGATGCCCTCGCCCCCCACGGCAGCTATCTGCTCCATCAGCTCCGTCAGCTTGCGCCCGTCCAAAGAGAGGATGCACAGGCGGTTCTCGAACGGGGCTATTTCCAACACATCTCCATACGTCACCTTACCCTTAGGCATTGTACTCCTCAACCCGCCGATATTACACAGACCGATATCGGCCATCTTGCCCACCCGGAGCGACCCCTCACGCAACACGTCGGCCACAAAATTAGACAAAAGGCTCTCGGGACGGTCTGCCCGCATAGCCACTTCGCTCTCTCCCAACACCGGCGACATCATACTGTCCACGGCATGACGGTAGGGAGCCACCACGCGCACCGCACCGCTATCGGGCCTGGCGTCCAGACGGTTCGTCACCTCATAGCGTCCGGCTTTCACCTCTTCCAGTTCGTAACGCTGGGCAAACGTAGCCACCGACCATCCGCAACATGCGGATAAAAGCAAAAATCTGAATGTTCTCATCACATCGAAATTATATTCCACTCCAAAATTACAGAAAAAAGCCACATAATCTGTCATTTCATCCGAAAAAAGAAACGGGAGCGGTTGGTTAATTCGCAAAATAGCCGTACCTTTGCACCGCTTTCCGTACAATCGCTGGCAGGATGCAGAGTTCCCTGTTATGTTGTACTGGGACGACAAACAATTTAATGATTAAAACAAACAATGGCAGATTTAATTAAAATTGCAGAAGAAGCGTTTGCTACCGGTAAGGAACATCCCAAATTCAAAGCAGGCGACACCGTTACCGTAGCATATAAAATCGTCGAAGGTAACAAAGAGCGTATCCAGCAGTACCGTGGCGTGGTCATCAAGATTTCAGGCCACCAGAACAAAAAACGTTTCACGGTTCGCAAAATGTCCGGAACGGTGGGAGTAGAACGTATATTCCCGATTGAAAGTCCGAACATCGACAGCATCGTAGTGAACAAGATCGGTAAAGTACGCCGTGCTAAATTGTACTACCTGCGCAAACTTACCGGCAAGAAAGCCCGTATCGCAGAAAAACGTACGATTGCCAGCAAATAAGTCTCATACGTTTCAAAATCACACAGCGTCGGAAAGTATCTCCCATGAAAGGAACTTTCCGACGCTGATTTTTTCTCCCTATCCTCCCGAAAGGCGAGAGGTCAGACCAAACGCAAACCCTCGTCCGTAATCTCGATAAGCCTTTTCTTATAAAGGTCGCCCACGGCCTTCTTGAAAACTTTCTTGCTGACGCCGAACATCGCGTAAATTTCTTCCGCCGGACTCTTATCACACAAAGGGGTACGACCTGCATTATGCTGCAAATGTTCCAAAAGCACTTGCGAAAAATCGTCCACTGCTTCCCGCCCCTGTTTCTGCAAGGTAATATCCAGCTTACCGTCCGGACGGACTTGCTTTATATAGGCCTGCACACGGTCTCCCGTATGTAAAGGCCGGAACAGGTCATTCTCGTAGACCAGACCGGAAAAACGGTTGTCCACAATGACCTTAAAGCCCAAATCCGTTTTTTGCCAGACTAAAATCTGCACCTCATCGCCTTCACGGTAAGGAGGCATCTCGTCCGACAAATAACGTTCCACTTTGGCCGAAGCCATCAGCCGGTAGCTTTCTTCGTCGACATGCAAATGCACGATATAACTCCGCCCCTTCTGCATCTTGAGCTTCTGCTCACGGAATGGCACGAACAAGTCTTTCATCAGCCCCCAATCGAGGAACGCCCCGTAATTGTTTACCCACGCGACCTGCAAATAAGCAAAATCTCCGACTTGAGCCAAAGGTGTCTGCGTAGTAGCGACCAAACGTTCTTCGCTATCCAAATACAAAAAGACATCCAACTCGTCTCCCACGCTGCAACCTTCCGGCACATAACACGCAGGCAGAAGAATCTCTCCCGCATCGCCTCCATCCAAATACATGCCGAAATCCACGGCCTTAACCACCCTGAGGCGATTCATCTTTCCTAATTCTATGTTCATAGGGTTATATTTTTATCATCGGTTATCAAACCGTCTTTCATGTGAATGGTACGGTCTGTCAAACGTGCCAACTCATCATCGTGGGTCACAATGACGAACGTTTGCCCGAACCGGTCCCGTAAATCGAAGAACAACTGATGCAGTTCTCCCTTGTTTTTCGTATCCAGACTCCCCGAAGGCTCGTCGGCAAACACTACGGAGGGATGGTTGACCAAAGCGCGTGCCACAGCCACCCGCTGCTTTTCTCCTCCCGAAAGTTCGTTAGGCTTATGCGAAGCCCTGTCGGACAGTCCCATGAAATCCAGCAACTCTTGTGCCCGCGCCTTGGCCTCACTTGTGGAAGCAGGCCCGATGTACGCCGGAATCATCACATTTTCGAGTGCCGTGAACTCGGGCAATAACTGATGGAACTGAAACACGAACCCGATGCGCCGGTTACGGAAATCCGCCATCTCCTTGCGGCTCAGGCTTTCCATGGCAACCCCGTCGAGCCGGACGCTTCCGCTGTCCGGCTTGTCCAACGTCCCCATAATCTGCAATAACGTGGTCTTTCCGGCACCGCTCGGCCCCACGATGCTCACCACCTCGCCCTTACGGATATCGAGGTCGATTCCTTTGAGCACTTCAAGCGAACCGAAACTTTTCCTTATATTCCTGACTTCTATCATAATCCTTCTATAATCTGCTTATCACATATTGTGCCAAATAACAACCGAACACTGCAGGCATATAACTCACCGTGCCCGTTGTGGTCTTCTTATTCCGTTCTCCCTCAACCTGGACCAAAGCGGCCGGATCGGCCTGCTGGGCGCAAAACACCACCGGCAACGGACGGCGCATACCGTCTCTTTTCAGCCGGGTCCGCACAGCTTTGCTCAACCCGCAATGAAACGTTTCCCACAAGTCGGCAAAACGGATTTGGGTGATATCCGTTTTCGCCCCGGCTCCCATGCTGCTCACGATCCTAATGCGCCTTTTCATCGCTTCTTCAATCAGAGCACACTTGGGCGCTATCGTGTCGATAGCATCAACGATAAAATCAAACTTCGCGCTGTCCAGTAAAGCACCGGCCGAGTGCTCCTCCAGAAATTCAGCCCGCACGGTCAAGTCGAGTTCCGGATTAATATCCTTAAAACGCAGCCCCAACACGCGGACTTTTTCCTCTCCGACCGTCGAATGCAGGGCGCACAACTGACGGTTGATATTGCTCGGCTGCACCCGGTCGGCATCCAACAACGTCAACCGGCCGATTCCAGCACGTACCAACATCTCGGCGGCATACGCTCCTACGCCACCCGTACCGACCACCAAGACATGTGCCCGACGGAAACGTTCCATCTTGTCCGGCCCCATCAGAAGCGACGTACGCTCCAACCAATCCGGTGTGGTCATTGGCTTTCCTCCTTTCCGTTGCTTCGCGACAACCAATTCTTATACCACTCCTTGGCCGCCTCGTAACGCAAATCGGTCGTCAACGGTTCATTCACGCTCACATCCTTCGTGGCAGCCTCGGCATACACATCCGGGAAGATCAGCATCAGCCCCGTATTCATATAATACTTTTTGATTTGGCGGGGAATGTGGTCGAACGACGGGCGGAAGGAAATAGACCCTCTACGCGCTAACACGACCACCAGCATGTGGTCTTCCCTAACCTCCCGCGAAATGCGCTTCAACTCATTTCCGCCATCGGTTTGTACATATTCCGCACGGATAGATGCATGGTAAGTCTCCAAATAACGTTGTAAAATCCGAATGGTATCGGGATGGGCATGGTAAATAATCCTACAGCCCAGTCCTACAGCCAAACGTGCCACACGCTCTACCCAATGATAAAAACCGGCCTCAAACTGAGCCTTGGCCGGCACGGCTACATGAATACGGCGAATCGTATTGACCGGCACCGTACAACGTATCATCGTAATCTGGCGGTTCAGGCGGTTCAGCAAACTGATCAGCACCGGCCCGAAAAACGACTCGGAAGGGGAATTCTGCATGTGTAAGCCTACCACCAGTTCGGAATAATCGTTTTCTTTCATGGAATGGATGATACCATTTGCCAGATTGGTAGCCAAACGCACTTTAGTCTGCATCTGCACGTTGGCAGCGGAAGCCACAGCCGAAGCCGCTTCCAGCAGTTTCATCCCTTTCTCCCGGGCTTTGTCATCATTATCCAACACAACGTTGATGGCACTCATCGGCGCATCCGACTTGTCTTTCCGCATCAATAAAGCCATGTTGACCAAATCGTCCACCGTATCGGGATAAGCCAAGGCAATCAAGGCCGACTCCTCGTCAAGCGGACGGCTCTCGTTGATATTACCGTCCTGCAAAGCCAACCTACGTGCCGCCACATCCGTAATCAACGAACTGACCACACACGTCACCAATATCAGTAATATCGTACCGTTCAGCACATCTTCATTCAACAACCGCTCGCCGGAAGGCAAAATGATATTATAGCCGACCAATACCGCAGCAAGCGTAGCCGCAGCCTGGGCATTGCTCAGACCGAACATCAGTTCCCGCTCCAATACCGACATCTTAAAAGCTTTCTGCGTCACCCATGAAGCGATCCATTTTCCCGCCAACGCCATGGTAATCATCACTGCCGCCACTTTCAGAGCCTCTCCCGAACCGAACAGCACGCGCAGGTCGATAATCATACCGACCCCGATAAGGAAATAAGGAATAAACAAAGCGTTGCCCACAAATTCCAAATGATGCATCAGCGGCGCGCTATGCGGAATAAGCCGATTCAATACCAGTCCGGCCAGGAAAGCGCCTAATATCCCTTCCATTCCGATAAGCTCCATCAGGCCGGCACTTAAAAAGACCATGGCCAGCACAAAGATGAACTGAATGACCGGATCGTTGTACCGACGGAAAAACCACCGGGCGATACGGGGAAAAGAATATACGATGAAAAGGGAAAGCAGGATGACTTTCAACAAAAGGACAACGCCGAACCAACCTCCGTGCACCTCCTCACGGAACATGCCCGAGATGAAAGCCAATACCAACAAGGTCAGCGTGTCGGTCACAATAGTCCCCCCCACCGCAATACTCACGCTGCGGTTGCGCGACACCCCGTAACGAATCACGATAGGATAGGCTATCAAGGTGTGCGAGGCATACATACTGGCCAGCAGAACGGAAGTCACCAAACTATATTTCAGAAGGAACACATTGCTGACGACACCCATCGTCAGGGGAAAAACAAATGCCGCCAACCCCAACGTCAACGCCTGCCAACGAATCCGCTTCATGTGCTGCATATCCATCTCCAGACTGGCCAAAAACATGATGTAATACAAGCCCACGTTCCCGAACAGTTCAAAGCTGCTGTCCTTGTCTAATACATGCAAGCCGTATGGCCCGATAAGTACACCGGCCAAAATCATACCGACAATGTGGGGTATCTTCAGTTTACCCAATAAAATAGGTGCAAACAGAATGATGCTCAACACTAAAAAGAATATCCACGTGGGATCCGTGACGGGAAAATATGTAGACAAGTCGGGCATCTGCATGAGTATCTGTATTAAATTAATATGCAAAGTAACGAAAAAGTTTCCATTTTGTATGTCCAATCGTAATAAATTATCTATTTTTGCAACCGGAATCATCACAACTTCTTAAAAATTATATGAAATGAAAGTAGCAATTGTAGGTGCGAGCGGCGCGGTGGGTCAGGAATTCCTGCGTGTGCTCGAAGAGAGAAACTTCCCATTGGACGAATTGGTATTATTTGGTTCAACCCGCAGTGCAGGTTCCAAATACAAATTCCGTGGCAAAGAAATCGAAGTGAAGCTTCTTCAGCACAACGATGATTTTAAAGACATCGACATCGCCTTTACCTCGGCCGGTGCCGGCACATCCAAAGAATTTGCCGAAGACATCACCCGTTACGGGGCAGTCATGATAGATAACTCCAGCGCTTTCCGCATGGACAAGGACGTGCCTCTCGTCGTACCCGAATGCAACGCAGCCGATGCCTTGGAGCGTCCGCGCGGCATCATCGCCAATCCGAACTGTACGACCATCATGATGGTGACGGCTTTGCAACCTATCGAAAACCTGAGCCATATCAAACGTATCCACGTGGCCAGCTATCAGGCTGCCAGCGGTGCGGGTGCCGCAGCCATGGCCGAACTGGAACAGCAATATCGTGAAGTATTGGAAGGCAAACCCGTCACCGTGAAGAAGTTTGCCTATCAGTTGGCTTATAACGTCATCCCCCAAATCGACGTATTCCAGGATAACGGATATACCAAAGAAGAAATGAAGATGTTCAACGAGACACAGAAGATCATGCACAGCGACGTGCAGTGTTCGGCCATGTGCGTTCGCGTACCGGCCCTGCGCTCTCATTCGGAAGCCATCTGGTTGGAAACGGAACGTCCGCTCACGGTAGAGGAAGTGCGTGAAGCCATCGCCCACGGCGAAGGCGTGCAACTGATGGACGACCCGTCCACACAAACTTACCCCATGCCGCTCTTCCTGGCCGGAAAAGACGATGTCTACGTAGGCCGTATCCGTAAGGACCTGGCTAACGAAAACGGCATGACGCTTTGGCTCGTAGGCGACCAGATCAAGAAAGGTGCCGCACTGAATGCAGTGCAGATTGCCGAATATTTGATTAAGGTCGGGAATGTGAAGTAAACGCCATCTTCGGCCTCCTATCACGAATAACTTAAATATTTTCATAAAATCCAAAGACGGGCAAAACTAACGAATGAGTGGTTTTGCCCGTTACACATTAACCTCAACTCCATATTCATGTATTCCAAAAGATTCCATCCGAAAAAAGGTTTATGCCTTGCAGCCTTATTGTGTTTCAACACTCATGCCATGCCTGCCCATTCCTTGCCCGGGCAAGAAACCACCGGCCATTCCACAGTCGATACGACTTTCACCGCTCCGAACGATTGGGCCGTCACTGCCATCCCGTTCAAACTCTACGGAGAACGACAAGTCAACCACGTAAAAATCAACTGGCAACCATTGAAAGGTATCCAATCCTATAAGGTATATAGAAACGGGCAACTCATCGGAGAAACCCAAGGGAATACTTATGATGATTATGACCTGAAAACGGACCAAACTTACACTTACCGGATAGATGCCTACCGGGAACATCAAAAGACAGCCAGTTCCGCAACACAAGAAACCCGCACCTTTACTTATTCCGGCGAGACGGCTTTGTACGACAACCGAAACGGCCGGCACCTCCGAACCACACCGGACAAACCGTCGGGATTTAAAATCGGCAAGACCTACTTCTCCTACCGTCTGCACCGAACCCACAAGAACTTGAATGGCAAGGAGGAAAACGGTTGGCTGCTTTCCGAATCAGAGTCGAAAACCGGACTAAAAGACAGTTGGAGCAAACCGCGGGAAATAGCATTCTATCCGGACGTAAACTTCGAGGGCATCGGATTCCACTATAATAAAAAGACACGCAAGGTCGTACTGTCCGCCCATTATGAAGACCAAGGCGGATATACCGCAGCTAAAATCTTTCTGGCACAAATCACACCAAAAGGCGGAATCGAAATCGGCACCATGGAGCGCCCCTTGGGGCATGATTCCAGAGACCAGTCCCTGTTTGTCGATGAAGACGGGACGGCTTATCTCCTGTCCGCCACCCACATGAACAGCGACATCAACATCTACCGATTGGATGAAACATGGACCAAACCCGTGGCACTGGCCAACACGATATGTAAAGGCCAACACCGTGAAACCCCTTCCATCATTAAAAAAGACGGAACCTATTATTTTTTCAGTTCCAAAGCATCCGGCTGGTATCCCAGCCAGACGATGTATGCCTCAGCCAACCGTATAGACGGCAAATGGTCTCCGCTGAAGGAAATAGGAAACAACTCGACTTACGGCGTACAATTCAACTACGTACAACAGACCGCCGGAACACGTAAGACGTTAGGGCTGTGGGGCTTCCACTGGGGCGCCCAATACCATCACCGGGACCCGGACGGAACTTTTACCCGTATCTCTCCAGCTACGTTCAACCACGGATATGCTTCGATGAACTACTTCCGGTTCGTAGAATTCCATGACCAATATGGTATTATTCCGGTACAAAACGGCAGGAATCTTACGTTGGGAACCACGGTTGTGCCTTCACACGCACCGGACGATGGTTCCGCTGCTCCGGATTGCATCACAGACGGTTCGGACATGGCCTCCTCTCCTTATTTCAAAAGCAACCATTACCCTTACTCCTTGACCATAGAACTGCCCCAACCTTCCCGTATCTCTGAAATCAATCTGGCCACCCGGTTGGTCAACGGTTCCGAAACGGCTTATAAATACACCATAGAAGGCAGCATGGACGGACAAGAGTACCAAACACTCATCGACGGAAGAAACAGTTGGATCGTGGGATTCCACATCCTCCCCGTCGAAGACCGTTCCGCGTACAAGTTCCTCCGCCTCAATGTATTCCAAATCATAAATGTACACAACAACCATCCGGCCACATGGGCGGACGGAATATACGAGTTCACGGCATTCGGCTTTCCTTTGTAACGGGAAGCCCCCTCTTTCCTATATTCCCTCCCCTCATAAACAAGGAAATGCACAACAGAACGGGCAAAAGCTACGTACACCGCTTTTACCCGTTCTGTCAAAGACCAACACTTACGATTTTAATGCCGTGGCCGGGAAGTTTCCTCCTCATGTCAGTCCGTTGTTACGGCATGATCCTGAGGAATGATCAGAAAACTGAATCCGGCAGCCCCGCCCCCTCCATTCTCCAAACGAAGAAGGACACGATTCCAGCCTTGCTGGAAAGTAAAAGGTTCGATATGCTCGTCGATATGATACCAACTGGTGCCTTTATCCTGCCAAACATCTTTCCCGTTAATCCATATACGGCCGCTGTCGTCCGTACCGATGGCCACCAACATGGTTGTCGCCTCATCGAAGTACAGCTCCGTATAAGCATAATAAGTAGAATGTCCGGTCGTGACAGGCACCGTATTGTGCATGGACTCGCTCTGCATGAATTTCCAACGCAGGGTCCCATCCAGCTTCACCTCCTTCCCAATCATCTTAATCGGGTCGGACTCTGTCTCTTCGATACCCACGCCTACCTGACCATCCGTGTACACGGCGTCGAAATCGACTGAAATTTCAGGCTGATGGATTATGGCAAAATCATCCCGTCCGTAATTCTCCCACGGACCAATCATATACCATGTATTCACGTAAAGCCACCCTTTACGCTCGGCATCTTTAGAGAAACGTCTTCCGGGTAACGCCTGAGCCTTAACCATACTTTCGTTCAAACGAGGGCCACGGTACTTACTATAAGGAGTCATCACCTCATTATTTTCATAATTTACGCCGCCAAGGCCTCCATCTCCGCCTCCGCCACCGTCTCCTGTTCCTCCTCCGGCACCGCCGCCATTTCCGTTGCCTTTCCCATTACCGGCTGCATTTCCGGGTTTGCCGACATTACGGACCAAACCAAAAAGACTCTCCAAGCGTGAACCGGCCAAACCGGCCTGACGGGATGCCTGACTCAATAATCCCCGGTAATTATTCAAGTCGGCTGTCGATCTGACGGAAAGCCCCGCACTGGCATTGCTACGTCCCGAACGCTCCCAGTCCGCCCCTCCGGTTTGCATCGCTATCAACTCCTCAAAATCCGGCATACGGGTGGAACTTTGTTGCAGCGACTTATAAACCTCCGGGAAAGACAAACCTTTCTGCAACGTCTGCTTTGCCGCATTCACCGCCAAGTGGTTCTGTTGAATCTCACGTTCGTACTGACGTAACATCTCATAAATGTCCTGTACAGACGGGTCACTCCCCAACGGAGGATTCCCCGCCTTCGGTATCTTACGGGCGGCAGAAACATCATTGGCATCCTTGGGCGCAGAGCGCGGCAACTTGCGGGCCTCAACCTGCGACAGAAGACTTTCCTTGCGGCTACGCATCTTCTCAGCCATTTTTTGAAATTGCAAAAGCTGGCTCTTTAAACTTTTCTTCACCGACATCTCCGACTGCTCCACCAATTGCTCGGCATAGCGGGACGGTAAAGTACGCTGCGCCTGTTCCGCTTTCATCTTCTCACTCAACTTGGCTACTTTCACGGCACGCGGTTTCAACGCACCCCGATGCTCTATCGGTTGTTTACCTTCCGGTAATTTCAAGGTACCGGCCGGAACTGGAACCGGAGCATAATAAATAGCCCATGCAAAAACCGCACATGCCACAATGGCCACAATCCAAGACAAGACAATGACTTTCCGGTTAGTTTTCGTTGTAGTGTTCATCGTACGTACGTATTCCTATATTATTCAAATTATAAAACTGACAGGCATCCATCACTTCCACAAAACGTCCGAAAGGTGTATCCCTATCCATATCTATTCGTATGCGCCGGTCCGGAGTGGCTATACAGACCTCTCGTAATTGTTCGTGAAGGAAGTTGGCCGTACAAGGCTGCCCGTCCCAATAAAAGTTCCCTTCGCTGTCCAGTCCCACAATGGCTTGTTTGTCGTCCGGCTTGAGCTTGACAGCCGCCTCCGAGGTCGGCAAATTCACCGGAATATCCCTGCTTTTCACTTTTGTCATGGTAGAAACCAAGAAAAAGATCAGCAACAAGAACACGCAGTCAATCAACGGAGACATGGAGACTTCAGGTTCCTCTTCGTTATTTCCCAAAGGTAGTTTCATAAGGCTTTCCTCCTAAGCGGACACGCGTATGCGTAAATCCTTCCAATTGACATTTATCAAATATTTCTATCACGGTACTGACCGGCACCGAACGGTATGCAGCCACATCTATGGATATCTCCGTACCCACCTTTTCCCGCAATCCGTTCAGATAAGTATCCAAGTCTCCGATAGGCAGGTAATCATTCTCGCCGGTATAAGCGTCATGATGCACCACCTCATAGACCTGCTTGTCTTCATCCACGGCAATAATGACCGTATTTTCCCCCGAACGGGTTGTCGACAAGCTGGAAGTCATCTCCGGAAGCGACAAGGGAATCTGCATTTCCCACTTCTTCATCATCGTTGTGACCAGAAAGAATATGAGCAACAGAAACACACAATCTATCAGAGGCGACATCTGAATGTCTACTTTCTCTTCTTCGTCAAGAGGCAATCTCATGGCTATTCGGTTTTCTTGTTCAAATAAATGGCATTCACCACACTTTCTATTCCCATCTCTATTTGCGAACCCAAATTGGAAATCCGGCTCTTGAGAATGAAATACACAGCAATGGAAGGCATGGCCACCACCAGACCGGCTGCCGTAGTAATCAGAGCCTTCGAGATGGAGTCGGACAATATGGAAGCGCCACCCTCATCTCCAAACAAGGCCACAAGCCCGAAAGCCTCGATCATTCCCACTATCGTTCCGAACAATCCTAACAAGGGGGACAAAGATGAAATGACAGTCAGCGGATAAATACGCGAAAGATGGCTCCGGATATCCCGCGCCGCCATATCTCCGGCAGTCTGACATACCGTTTCCCAATCGGCATCCCGATGCTCCACGATAAAGCCGAGCGAATTGCCTAAAGTAGAAGAACTCTTTTTACATAAATCGACAGCACCATCATAATCCTTACGTGCAATGCATGCATTGACCTTTTCTGCCAGGTTCTTAGGTGCCAAACGTCCACGAGTGGAAGTAAAGAAGCGTTGGATCGTAATGACCAAAGCCAAAATTCCCAGCAAATAAAGAGGATACATGATAAAGCCGCCGGCCTTGATCTGTGCGGCCCAGTCTATCTGCACCTGCTGTTCCGCCTCTTCTTCCTCTACAGGAGTGTCCAACGATATGGAATCTGCCGCAGCATCGTTCACCGTTTCTGCCGCAGCCACCTTACCCGGCAATATCTTTGGTGCCACATCGGCAAAAGCATCCTGAGTCGCCCCTAAGATGATATTATCGAAACCGGCATCCCGACGGGTCGGACAAAGGAAAGACACGTCCGTCAACGTAAACTCGCCAAAGTCTTTCCACAAATCCCGGGTAACCACCATCCAACCGCCGGTCACCTTCTTATCTACTTTCAGTCCGGACAGTTCCTTCCCCGGACCGGCCATATATGTATAATTGTATTTTTTCCCGGGCGCATTACCCTTCACATTTTTCACGCCCAATTGCATACCGATTTCCTCTCCGCCCCATTTGATCCAGGCAAATGTAATATAACGGTATTGCCCCGGGCCGGGATTTTCACGGATAGGAATAGACAATCCGGAAATACGGGTAGGTGTCTCCGAAGGTTGCACATAGATGTAATGCGTGCTCTTCTCCGAACTGCCTCCTTCCCGGACGGCATCGGGGACTGAAATCCGGGCACCAGCCGGCACCTTGTCTTTAAACACTTCATAACGGTCCTTGGCCATTGCCTGGGATGTCCCCACCAGACAAGCCAATAACAAAGCCCACACCAACGAATACTTTCTCTTCTTCAATAAAATTCTCATGATAATGACATTTATATAATTTGATAGTTTTTATATCGGCAAAGATACCGAACCGCTCCCATTTTGCTTTCCTATTTTCATTCAATTCCATGACACAAAAATGGAAAAGGCAACTTTTTCCCGAAATAGTTCATCCCTACCGATTTTCATTCAGGCAAACATACCTGAAAGCCGCCGCAACGCCCCTCCTCAATGCCGACCGTCAGGATTCCCATCGGCTCCACACCTCCAGAAAGTTTTCCAAAACATGTTTCATCTTTCAGGAGTCCCAATAACACGTTTATAATTAACCGTTTAAGAACTGAAAGATAAATAGGCGATGTTTCAGGCAGAAACGCCCCACCCCTACTGAACGATTGGAAAAGTCCTGCCTCAGGACGTGTTTTTTTCTGCGCCAAACGATTTTTCATTTGCCTGAGACTGATTTTCCGTTCTGCGCCAAACGATTTCACCACTTACGGCAAGACGAACACATGCAGCAGCCTGACAAGAAACTGAAAGACGGGCTTGTATCCTTCAGCCGACAAATACACTGGAATACAACCACTTGACGCCCATCCTGAAAGATGAACCCATTTTTTTGGAAAATCCTTGGTGTATAAGCGTGGCATAACGGAAGATACTCATTCAAACAAGACTTTGCTGCCCCAATCGAAACCCTTGTTCCAAATGATATAAGGGTAAGGTACCCATTTTTCACCTGACTTTTCCTGCAAATAAATAGGAACGATATTCCCAGTACTCATACTTCCACCGTAGAAATCTCCTATTATCGGCATAGCCAGATAAAAGCCTTCGGCATTTTCCGCAAAGATTGCCACATGGACCAACGGCATTTTAAATTTTAAACTTAACGGGCTTCCGTTTGACTCTTTCGTACGATCGTAATAGTAAGCCAACAAATAGTAAGGCTCTCCTTTCGTGCCCGCAGTATAGCGGTGAATCTCAGGCCTCGCATACGTCCTATAATAATCCGGCTGAAATTGGAGAATGAGTTGTACGGCCTTCGCCCGAAGATAAGCCTCACAATCCTCCTTTGGCCATGTGTCGAGATTACGGTCGGGGTATTTCCCCAAACAAGTCCGGCAAACCCGCGACACGCTATCCAAAAGGGAATTCTTTTCACCCTTCGATAACGGGAAAGGATTCTCCGCCACAATTTTGTATTCCGGCAAGGTTACAGGCCGATAACCGTCCATAGCAAAAGTACGTTGCCTTAACGGCTCGCCGGAATACAGATTGGCAGCAAAACAAACCATCGACAAAGCCACCAAAATCCGGCAAAAGGAAAATCTTGCCGTGTCCATATCCATGATTTTTTCCATTATCCGACAAATTAAAACAATATCATATTATTCTTCCAATCATAATCCCTGTTCCGTATCATATAAGGATAGGGCACCCAATCTTTCAGGAGGCTGTTTTCATAATCTGGGGCTCTGAAAGAAATCCCCATGCCATTCCGTATCGGCAAGGAAAACCCGGAGGCTTGGGCATTCCAGACGTTCACGTCAACCGTAATAAGCCCCTCTTTCGAGTTGGAATACGGGCTTTCTGTGTCTTCTTTAGAGAAGTCATAATAATAATCCAATCTATAATATGGGACTCCGAACTGTGTCATACGCCTCCGGATTTCGGGTATGGCATACTCTCGATAGTAATCGGGTTGGAATTGGAGAATGATTTGTATGGCCTTCGCCCGGAGATAAGCCTCACAATCGTCCTTTGGCCACGTATCGAGATTGTGGTCGGGATACTTCGTCATATAGGCTTGGCAAACTTGCACCGCACTGTCCAACAGTGTTTCCTTTTCATACTCCGACAACGGGAATGGATTCTCCGCCACCACGTTATTTTCCCACAAAGCTACAGGACGATACCCTTGCATGACATAATAATGCTTTTTGAGCGGCGAACTTGAATCGGCACTTTTACAACTATACATGGCAATAATACCTGCAAGCAAGCCGTAAACCGATAGTCCTATATTTCTGAAACTCCTCATAGTTTTAATAAACTTTCTCTAATTCTCCCCAGGTTGTGGGTAGTTTACGCATATAACAATCATAAGAAACATATAAATCCGCAGATTCATGAATATCATGTCCACTTGTAATCCTTGAAGTATAATCATACACTAATATAGGGGTTTCATTGCCATCCTGCCAAGCCTCATCTGCTGTAGAAAATCCCGTCTCCCTCTCCACATCAGAAGTACAATAGGTCAAAGGAGTATGGGTGTGAAAATAACCAATAGGATATTTTGCATATCCCCAACTTTCAATAGGGATTTTTATATCAGGTCTACCCGGATTCACTCTATCCCAATTATCACAAGGTGAATAATACTCACTTTCTGTTGGGCCATACTCTATTTTTAAATTTTCAGTTTGAATTACGGCATAAATCCAAAATCCTTTCTGTACAGAATATTTTTCATTTGTTTGGGCTATTGCCTCCTCCCAAACACTCTTCATGTGATCCTTTAATTCATCCCTCATTTGATATACATCTGGGAATTTCACTAATATTTCCTTTACCTCCGACTCATAAGCCACGTAACAAACACGATTATTTTCTTTTTTTTCATGTATAGCAACCACTTGAAAAGACCATTTCCCAGGAATAGTATAATATAAATTATGGTAGCTCGGACCAAATGTCCCCTCATAATAATTTATAGTAGGATATGGCACCGATAGTTTTCCACTGTTCTCATCAAATTCATACTCCGGTTCACCTCCTAAACTCCCTATGATATAAAAACGGTCACCTTTCAAATCTGCATCATAATCCACTTTAGGAGTTGCTCCTGTTCCCATCAAATATTGTTCCCCAGAGTCCGTACGCAAAGTGACTTTATACGGCTTTGCTTTTTTTGCGATGAAGCCATTTTCATCCTGTGCCACTTGACCGAATTGCGGTTCAATGTCTTCTGTACATGAAATAAACATTATCATGCACCACGAAAGTAAAAAATAGAATTTTGTTTTCATTGTATTCATATTGTTTCTTAGGTTAACAGGGAGGCCCGTCCGGCCTCCCTGATAATGATACTAATTACTGGTCACGCCATTGCTCTTCCGTCTTATAAGCGGAAAGGAAATTATAACCGTCCAATTTGGAATCTATGGCATCCGCACCACAGAGCCAATAAATGATCTGTGGAACGACCAAAGTGTTCTCCATCATCAAATGCCCCGAAGCCAACTTATCAGGCAAGGTGTTGGGTACTTTCACAAAGACAAAGTCCGTTCTAAACACGAAATCCGGCCTGCCTTCCACCCGGTTGGGAATGATCGAATCATCTTTCAACTCATCCGGGGAAAAACGCCATTCACCAATCAAATGGTCACGTAAGGGATAATCCGAAGGAACTTCCAACATGCAGGCCAATTCTTCAACATTCACATCCGGCAACAACTCGTTCCACAAACGCAAAGAAGCCACATAATAAGGACTCAAAGAACTACTTGCATTACCATCATAATTTGGCCAAGATCCTTTTCCCATGACAAGCGCAGAAGAATCTTCCTTAAGCCCCATGGCTGAGGTCAAGCCCGACCTTTGTACGCGGCCATCATAAGAAATCTGGTAAGTCCTTCCCCCGGTCGTTGTCGCCCCTAATCCCATATACCATGAATGCCAACGGGCATCATTACATCCTTTAACAGCTTCTTCTATCGTACCATTAACAGCGGTACGGAAGCGTACATCATCCCCCTTACGAAACATTCCCCATCCTTTTTTCCCCATCAAATAGGTCCAATTGGGGCCATTATAACTTTGCTTTTCGGATGGCGTATTCCTGATATTCATCTCCACAAACAACTGTTGGTCTGCCCCGATGCCGTAGAAGGCCGTGGTGTCTTCTGCCGTAGCCCATTCCGTAGCCGAAAAACGGGCTGCATAAAAACTTTCCCCTTTCATCTCAAACGGCGTGTAATGGTCATAATAAAAAATGCCGAAAATATCCCTTTCAGCCTCGGAAGAACCTCCGTAACGGCCATCGTCCGTCCCCCCATGGTCTGACGTAACGCAAACCAACCAGTCTTCATTGGCCGCATCCTTCCTTGCACCAATCACTTCCAACAGACGTCCCAAATAAGTATCCACTTGTTTCAGCCCGTCTACATATTGCGCATTAGAAGCCTTGAATCCACCCTGCAAACCGGCATCCTGCACCCCCTTGAAAGCTGCCAACGTAAAGCGGTAATCACCACCGGACAACTGCTTCTCCAATGTTTCAACCGTTTGCTCATCGGAAGCGGTCGTCACCACAGACTGCATCATTCCCACAAAATGGTTCAGGTTTTCCCATGGTGTCACACAGGACATTCGCAACATGGGATCATTATTGGACAGATACTGCACCACAGTATTGGGAATCACCGGTGAAGCCCCCATCACATAGTCCGGTGTATATGAATAATCCTTAATGCGGTGCATTCGAGAATTGACCCCGGTAAGCATGGATGCCCAAGTCACAGGATCTTCTTCCGAAAAGCTTCCCCGGTTATCAGGCAACCAATCATGCCCGTCCGCAAGGCCGACCCAAGCATATTTGCTATGTGCCAGCATCTGTTTCAAAACGGGCAGATTCCCTTTTTCCACTTCCTCTTTCACCACCGTTCCTCTTGCACCGTCGATATTGACCCAAAGCACGTAACGTACCACTCCGTCGTCTTTTTGGGATACCTCGCTTGAGCCTCCGGCTATATCGGCTGGCGTATCATAGACCGTACAAGCCGTACACAATCCGCACATGAACCATACCAGCCACCTGAATTTATTTGCTATCTTATTCATATTTCCACCTTTTAGTTTCCTTTCTTATAATATGTACCGAACTCCGACAATTTTTGTTGGCGATACTGATGATATTTCTCAAAAAGCCCCAAAGAATCGGTTTCCGCCTGCCGGTAAAGATTGCGTTCCTCGAACACCAAACGCAGGTAACGGGCTGAGACCTTCCCTTTGTCGAATCCGACAAAGCGCTCATTTTTAAGCGCGGAAGCCAATGTTTGACTGGCTTGGCCTATATCATGCCATGTTTGTTGTGCATGTTCCTGCAAAGCGAAACCAGAAGCGTCCGTAGTCTGTACCTTGAAAGATGACACACAGCGTACATCGCCATTGGCATAATAGAACCCATCAATGGTTTGGGACTTGCCCATGTCTATAATCACGTAATAAGGCAAGCTTCTGGGAGAATCCTGATAATTATTTTCCCAGGGAGACAAATAAGAACTCCAGTACGTGTAAGGATCACCGTCTATCAGTTTCCCTACATACAACTTATCCGTCTCGTTGTTATACTCCGTATCCTCATTGGTGTTACCGGCACTGTCCAATGCCAGAATTTCCCACTCATTCCGGTCCACACGCACCGGATGGTTTGCTACGTCATAATCCGTCACATTCCGGTAAGGGTCATCCGCAGAAGGATCGATTTTCCAGATTTCCTTGTCCAACAGGGGGTATTTTGCCATTTCACTCCGCCTCGCATCTTCTATCGTATAGCCCCAATGTTCGAGGAATGGGGTCAAATCTACACCGAAATACTCGCATAAATCCGAATAAAAAGACAAGTCCGAACTGCCAAAGACATTTCCTTCGCGGAATTTCGTCCACAACTTACGGTAGGCTGTCCATTCTTCCTCCTGCCTGTAACGGCTCTCGTATTTGGCAATCTGCACCAATGGCAAAAGCCCGAGGATTCTATTATTGCATTTGGCGTTTTTATCCCACCAAGTGGTTAAATCCTTACTCCGATATTTCACCGTATCCGAAGCCGCAAAGGCCAAAGCCCATGGTTTCGCTTGATTGAAACCGATTCCCATGTCCCCTAATCCGGAACTGATACCCTGCTTCCACGTGTGTTCGGCCAACCGATAGATCGGCACAAAGGTCGTTTCCTTATACGAATCGGAAAGAAGAGAATATGTCGGGTGATAGCGCTCGACGAACTTGTCATACACATTAAAGACCTGTTGGTGGGCAATGGAATCCAATACGACCATCGCATCATACAGCCCCGATGTTTTGACGAACATAATCCCTTGGAGATTATCTATACTTCGCGTATCATTGACCGACAATTGCGTGTCGAAGATAAAACGGTCCGTAAATTGGGGCATCATCTCGGACAGACGGCTATTCCCCTCGCTCATTCCTAAAGAATGGTAATAATAATACACAAGCTCATCCCACAACATCACAGCCTGTTCCATCTTTCCCGCAAAAGCGGGGTCAGCAGTAAGATACATTTCCATGCGGCTACGCTCCACGGAGAACGTCACATGTTTCCCCCGGATATCCAACCAAGGCACCGTAGTCGTCCGGATTTTCTTTTCCCATTCGGCTTTATCCGTTTCCCCAACAATAAAGTCCGGAGCGGCATACACGCCACAGAACTTGATTTCTGTCCCGGACAGCCCCTGCGTATTGCGGTCACGCAAAATCCAAATATACCCTCCCAACGATGAACGGACGGTATTCTTACCCGGATACAAGGCCTTCTGAATATACACGATCGGTTCGCGTAACCCGGCATTGTTATTGGTCAAATCTTCCGTCTGCATGCCGATTTGTACCGTCAACCCCCACACGCCTTCCGGGACATAAATCGTGACCAGTTCTCCCGTACCGGCATACAAACCGGTGCTATAAATGGGTTGCGGAGCTTCTTCCTTATCAGCAAACGAAAGTCGCTTCAAGCATAAATCCTCCATACCGGCATACGTCCGGCTCAAATCCAATTCCACAAGGGTATCGGCAATACGGTGCTCGGTCAACGTATCCACCAATCCGGGAAACAGACGTGCTTTCTCGTACATACTGACATCGATACCCTGTATGGTGTCTACGGTCACGGCGGAAGAATCTGCCCGATTAACATCCCACCCATCGTCAAAATCAAAATCACTGGCTTCGCATCCGGCCAGTACCCAAGAGGCCGACATGACTGTCCCCCACAAAAAAGAGGCTGCTATCTTATTCATAAAATATTTCATAATCTTCTGTTCCGTTAATCGTTCGTTTCTAAATCTTCATAAGGAAGAGTGCGGGCTATACCGGTCCATCCCCAAGCATCGGGCACTGTAAAACCCAGCCACTGGAATGTCTGATAAGGGATATCTACCAGATTGATGGAAGTCTGGTAATAAGAGTTGGCAAACGGCGGCTTGATATTATCATCCACCACGGTTCCTGAAGTCCATTCTGCTCTAGAAGAAACTTTCATATCCGATCTTCCGGAATTGATTCCACCATAAATCGAACCGTACTGAGAGTAATCCGGTATTATATCAGACCTATAATCCTCCTCACGGTCACACGGCCAGTATCCAATCAAATGATCCCAATACGGATAACTTTCACCCAACTCATCCAACCCTGCAATGTTATAATTCTTGGCAATAAAATCGGCCGGTAACGCAACATCATAAATTTGCAGATTCGTCACACAACAAGTCGTACTTTCGTATCCTGTGTTCGATTTAAACAACGTTTGACCAATAGTTAGGGGAGCCTTATCCCCTGTGGCCAAGTCTTTTGAAAAATCATTATATTCTTTATCACCATGCATATCACTCCGACCATCATGGTATTGGCGTAATTGCTTATTTTTAAAATCAAATACAGATGTCAGCACATGCCATTTTTTATCATTAATTATAGACCATGAATTCTGTGTATAAGACCATTGCCCGGCCAATTTTAACATCCATTGCCCCCTTTCACCTTCAATGTCCCATCCTTGCCCATCCCCAGGGCCAGCCTGTACGGCCTTAGATACAATAGGACGCCAAAGGTCACCCCCATTAGGATAATACACCATGAATTGTACAGTATAAGAAACTGTGTCATAAGGTAAGCTTCCGTCGCCAGGATTAAATTCGAAATCGAACAAAGTAGGATCGATAACTTTGGCGTATTCTGTGGCATTGGCATAACCATATACCGGAGTCCAGTATTTATATTCCAGACCGCCTTCGGAAGAAGGTGCCAACAATAACTGTTTCCCCAACCTGTAATTATGATACATCGCAAACATATTACGGTCTTTCATTTCATATACATTCTCTCCACTATTGTCTGCCACCCCACCGGAAGGAGAGGTAACAACGACCAACCAATTCTCAATCGAATAATCAGGACGAGCCTGCAAAGCCGACATAATTTGTCCTACATGGCGATCCACCACGGACACGGCATCAAGCACTTCTTCCGTAGGATACCCTGCATTATCCTGGCCTTCCGGTATCACGAAACCATACTGTTCACCGGCCAATTGTACGCCATTGTATTCCACAGCCATAAAAGTAGGAGCTGTTTCCCCGGCAGACAATTCATCCACAACGCGAGCCGTGATTTGTTCATCCGTCCCCCAAAAAGAATCATCGGCCTTACGGGCATACGAATCATAAAAATCCGTAGTTGAAGCCAGAATCTCCGTACGGCAGCCGGCATCCAGATTCTTCAGCAGGGAGAGGATATCCGGTGTGTCCGAAGTACGGTTCAGCAAACCGGTGAACAAATTATCCCTTCCCATACGATTACTCACCACGGTATCCGACCGCGTATCTGCCAAACCGTTAAAGGTGTACAAGGCATGGGACATCATGGATGACATATTCTCGACCCTGCGGTCGTTATTGGCCTCCCGCACAGCCGATCCGCTTGCGCCATTCAACACAATCCAAAGCACGTGCCCCTCACGGTTATCATATCCGGGTGAAGGATAATCCTTCCTAAGCCCATCTTCCAAATCGTCATTACAAGAAACCAACGGTGTACACAAGGTACAAATACCCGCCACACATAGGGCAATATAATTCCTATATCTTTTCATATTTTATTTCTTTTTTTAATGATCCAAATCCAATTCCAACATCAACATGTTATGCACCACTTTACTATTGAAACGGGTAAACTTGCCCATCAACAGCAAACCGTAAGACCCCACGGTCGTTTGGCTTTCCTGTACTTGATAAAGCTGGCCGTTGAATACCCCCGGGACATTGAACTTCTGCTGAGCCGTACCGTCCATATCCAATATCAAAAAACCGTTCCGGGGAATACCGGCGTAAGTGGTGAAAGTACCGGACACAACCACCTTGCCACGATCTATCAACTGGGCGAAATTGGGGGAACCTCCGGTCATTTCTTTCAGTTTAAAATCCGAATCCAGTGTTCCGTCCGAGTTCAACATGACCATTTGTTTCCGTTCCTGTCCGTCGTATTCTGTAAAACGTCCCACAAGCATCATCTTTCCCAACGACTTGTTGTAACGAACCATGGACACACTCCCATTCGGGCCGGCTCCGACATGAGCCAGAAAATCCCTGTCGACCTCACCGTCCCGATCCAAACGGACAATCCCCGGTGCGTCCACGCCATCAAATGACGTGAAACTCCCCACAAGGATTACCCCGTCGTCTCCGTCCATACAGGCATCCTCCACTTTTCCTCCCTCGGCACCCGTATAACGGTTGCCAGGTACCACCAACCTATAAAGGGAGTCCAATTTACCGTGTTCATCCATCCGGAATACAGAGGCTACATCCGTCTTACGCTGTGCATTGTCCTCGAAAACATAGGCATATTCCGTGCAGACATACTGCGTGAAATTACCTACAGCCACGATTTTCTGATCAGATGTGACAAAAGAACGTATGATTTCCTGAGTCGTTCCTCCGTTTAAGGCCGACTGTCCGACATATTTTTGTTCTGCCCAATTATTCTCAGTCTCCCAATATATGCGACAAATGGTATCCGCGCTCGCATTTGAATTCAGAATCATGATATTGTCACCATATACCCGGTCCTTCTTAGAAGCCGGAGAATGACTGTTATTTGAATAATAAGCTGAAAAAGCACCGGAAACCAACATTCTCCCATCGCTGAAAGAGGATATGGATTTAATATACGACGACGTAAACAGATCCTCGGTATCTATCATCAACCCATTTTGAGCCGAGAAATTAGAAGAGTTAGCCTTAGCCACATTACCCTGATAATCCACGAAACCGATTCCATTAAGCTTAACATCCCCGATGGTCGTAAAATCCCCGACGACATAATAATTCGGTGCCGTAGTGTATTTCTCCAAACAGCCGTAAACAGTACCGTCAGTCCCCTTGGCATACAATGCCCAATTGTTATCTATGGAAACGTTACCCAAAACCGGGAAAAACGGTCCGTAGAAAACCTGATTATCTATTACCAGATACGTAACGCCTGACGAAACCTCATAGGGGACTTCTACAGCTAAAGTCGTGTCTGTCACTGCCAATATCTTGCTTTCCTGCTCTCCGAGATAGAATTTAAACCGGTATTCCCCTTCCTGAGAACCACAGTACTTCAGAAGCCCTTCGGCTTTGAATACCACCGTATCCCCGGGATACCCTTCCGACGGCACGGGCTCCTCGGCAGACAAAGCAATGTCGAAAGGTTCCTTTCCACCAGCATAAGGGTCGGAAGTTATCGTGTCGTCCAACTCCTCGCATCCTATCCCAACCGACACCCAAGCTGTCATACAGGCAAAACGCAAAATACGACTCACTCTTTTTAAAACCTCTTTTCTCATAATCCACCCTCCTTCTTTCCTTGAATTGCTTCATCAGAAACTCGCCGAACTTGCTCCAGAGGCAAGACACCGGCATTGACCACACTCTCCAAAAAACGGTCGCGATCGAACCCGAAATAATGATCCGTGAAACGGATGACGTGCACCACACCGTTATAAGGTTGTATATCGCATGAAGAAACATAAGCATTCACCATATCCATCGTGGTAAAATCATAGACATAGGAATAAAGAATCTGACGGGCACCCGCATATTTCACGCTAGCTGCATCATAATACACCACACCCATGTTCATCGGCACCTTGGCCATAGAGTAATAAGCTCCGCCCGGATAAGCGGATACGGCAGCGGTATCCAACTGAGGAATGTCTTTCAGGCAGTATTTGCCGGGAATGATATACATCGACAAATATTCTTTCCAAACCTCCGGCTGAATCTGATGCAAGTCCTTGATACTGTCTTCCCCACGCCTCCAATACAGTTGCTCGTTCAGATAATCCATGGATTTTTCAATCGAAAAATCTGTCGGGGCAAAAAATGTGATCTCTTCATTTTGCAACACAGAGTCCAAACCAGCATAATGTATCAAGTCGGTCAGTTCCGAAAAATAATGCTTATCGGGATGCTGGTTCAAATATTCCAGTACTGTTCCGTTGTAATAAGGATTATGCTTGCCACCATCCTGGAGATAATCCTCATTCTGGCAGTTGACAATGCAAACCGTCAAGACTACTGCCATAATTCCTTTCCACAAATATTTCATAATGATTCATTCTTTAAATTATTCCCAATAGTTATTCAATGTGATGAGCGTGTTGTTCTCCTGTGCCGTTTTGCTGATAGGCCAGGTCCAGGCACCTTCCCGGAATTCACTACGCGTTATGGGATGATAACAATAATTATTATCGCAAACCTTTCCCGTACGTACCAAATCATAGAAATAATGCCCTTCTCCCATCAATTCACGTACACGCTCCCAATAAATGGCATCTTTCAGGTCGTCGCCGGAAAGCGACAAGGTAGAAGCACCGGCACGCGTCCGTATACGGTTCAACAACTCGCACGCTTTCCCGTCATTCGTTCCCAAATCCGCCAAAGCCTCAGCATACAACAATATGGCATCAGCCAGACGGAACACGACCTGGTTGCCCGCATTGGCCGTAAGTGCTCCGCCATCATTGTAAATATCCGGATTCTCAAACTTCAGGATTTCCTTAGGAGCTCCATCCAATGTGGAATAAATATTTTCATCGAACCAGGCATCAACCCTATCATCAGTCTCCGACGGAGGATATATTTTAGTAAGGAAATCGTAAGTGTAACACAAATTAGGAGTAGACTTAGCAGGACTGTACACGGAACACATGACTTCATTGGCAAAAACCGCCTTAAATTCAAAGACCTCATTCCCGGAAATATAACTCGGGTTCTGTGCAATCTCAAAAATGCCTTCGCTCGAACCTCCACGGAAAATTGTGTTGGTCTGGCTCAGAGGGAGCAGAGTATATGTTCCGCCGTTCTGGTTCACCAATTGCTCTCCATAATTCACTACGGCCTCATAATAGGACGTTTTATGGCTCTCATCAAACCCTGCCAACCACATATTCACATGCATCAGCAAAGCCAAGACGGCACCTCGGGAGCCTCTTATCGCTTTCTTATCCAGACTAACTTGTGCCCAAGGTAAATAAGCTGCATCTGGGTCGTCAACCAAAATCTGGTTCAAATCCGAAGCAATGGCCTGCAATACCGTTACCATATTGGTACGTGGCAAAGGTTCCTGATGGTAGGCATCAGTATAATACGGCACATCCCCGAAATTACGGACCAAGAAGAAATAAGCCAAGCTACGCATGAACACGGCTTCGGCCTTAAAGGCTTCGGCCTCGGCTTTAGGTACGGAAGTACGCCCGATTTCTGCAATCAGGATATTGGCCGACTGAATGACTTTATAAAATTCCCGCCACGACATGATACCATCTGCCTGCACATTCCCGTCCCCGGAATAATGTTCACGTAAGCCGTTCAAATCATTATTCGCCAAATCGGTTATGTAGTTCTCGCCACTACTATAGGATTCTATCGGAGCACAGCGCAAGTCGCCTGAATAAAGAATGTAGCAAGCCTTCTGCATAGCAGCAGCCCTGAATTCCGTGTACATACTGTTCACAAAACCGTTGACGCGTTCCGTCGTAGCACCGTCCCACATTTCATCCCCCGACAGTTTTTCATCGCTCGTGGTATCCATCAAGCCGCAACTGCTGAACAATACGGCAGAACACAGCGCGGCCACCATTGTTGATTTTATCTTGAATTGTATTTTCATATCCATTTATATTTATATGTACATGCTTACAAACCTATACTCAGTCCCATGGAGAACGTACGCGCATTGGGATAACCGCCCGATGTATCCCAACCGAGACTGTTCACATTCTCCGGATTGATACCGGAATATTTTGAGAACGTATATATATTCGTCAAACTCATACGGATACTTGCATAGCGAATACGAATGTAATCCGTCCATTTTTTAGGCAAGGAATACGAAAGGGTAATCGCATTGATCTTAAAATACGAGCCATCTTCCATAAATAAGGTCTGGTCTGCCCGGAAGGGGTCGATCACACTGGAATGCTGGTAATCATAAGGGTTAGGATAGTCCGCATGGACATTGGTGGGTGTCCAGAAATCATAAGCCCCAATGGGAGCCAATGCAGCACTTCCTTGCAACCCATCTCCAGACACATTGGGATTATTAAACGATTTAAAATTATCTGCCAACACCTTATTGATGATATCACGACGCAACAAAAACGAGAAACTCGTAAACAAAGACAAGCTTTTGTAGCGTAAATTGATAGACATACCTCCGTTGACACGCGGCTGCGAATTTCCCACAATCGCCTTATCCTTTTCATCGATAATATAATCTCCGTTCAAATCCACCCATATCGGATCGCCAGCCTTGAAATAAGCATTAGGGTTGTCTGCGGATATATTGTTTCCTCCAACTCTCAACCTACGCCCCGTAGCCGGGTCGACCGGAACATCCTCGTCCGTAGCGTATACTCCTTTATAAATATACAGATAATTGGACATCGTGTTGATTCCCAGTTTATTCACGACCTGAGCATTGGAATTGATAATTTGCCGTGCTTCGTCCGGCAATTTGGTCATAATATCCTTATTGATCGCAAAATTGACCATCCAGTCCATGCTCCAATTGCTTTTGGGACGAAAAGGACGAACCACAAAGCCCAATTCGAGGCCATGGTTGACCAAACTGACTTCGGTCGTCGGCACTTTATCAAAAGCATTATGATCCGGTTCCTCGATAGAACTCAACTGATTGTCGACCTGCTTATAATACCAGTCCCCTTGAAAAGTCAAACGGTTGTTCCATAGACCGAAATCAAAACCCACATTCCATTGGGTTGTAGTAATCGGGTCAATATTATTGTTCGGCATATTGGCAAAGTCTATGGGAATCACCGTGGCACCGTTATAGGTGTCCTCCCCTAATAAATAGGTTCCCCATACATCATATTTCGAAGCGGCATATTTTACGACCCGTCCCCAAGACGCACGGATTGCCCCATAATCCACCCAATACCAATTTAGTTTTTTAAAGAATTTTTCTTCATCAAAATTCCAACGCAAGCTTACTCCGGGGTTCACTTGCCATTTCACCCCTCGACCGTATGCTGAATTGGCTTCCGGACGGATAGTCGGCGTAATGACATATTTGTCTTTTCCCCCCGACAGGTTCTTAAATCCTATACTGGGCGCAATATTGAAAGACACGGTATTGTCTTCTGAAGAAGTATAAGCCGAACCGGTCGAAGAATATGCGCCTATAGGCCCCCACAAATGGTCATTGGGTAAACCCGTCTGGGTGACTTCATTTCCATTGCTTCGATTCGAACTGATTTCTCCCGTTACTGTCAAACCGTATTTCAATATGCCATATTCCCCGTAGTAGCTCAAACTGGTCCGCCCATACAACCTGTCGCTGTATTTACTCAATCCATACAACTGAGCCATATTGTTATTCAATATCCCCGGAGTGAATTTCTCATTCTCCGTATTGTTATAAGTATAACCCGCTACCAAGTTCCAACTGATATTCCAAGGCAGACGATATGTCATACTCATGCTTGCATCATAAGATACGCTCGTCGTATTCTGTTCCACCATCATCGCGCCTAAAGCCGCATTGGAAGCCGAGTACATGGAAGGAGGCGGAAGCAATGAGGATGCAGAAGCACCACTGGCCACACCTTTCTGTTGGAGCGCATTTCCGCTACCGGAACCCGTGATACCCAAAGTTGCATTCACACTGACATACATATTGAATTTGTCCGTCGGAGAATAACCCATATTGGTACGGAGGCCATAACGGTTGAAATCCGTGTTTTGGATGATACCATTCTCCGAATAATAGTTTCCGTTTATCTTATAATTGAACTTCGAATCTCCACCTCGTACAGCCAAATTATACGTCTGGTTCACCGTTCTACGGTAAAAATTTCCCTGCCAGTCCATATTATTGTTATAATACGGGTTCAAGCTGTCGGTCAAAGCCTGGTTTTCATTCACATCGTAATAACCGTTCCAACGGGAGGTATCATTCTGAAGAATTTGGTCGATACGGGACAGGCGTTCCCATCGTCCCACCAACACATCCCTCAAACGGGGAGGCATATTCACCTTCATGTCCATAGAAAAGTCTATTTCCGGTTTGGAGGCATGCCCCCTCTTAGTCGTAATCACAATCACACCGTATGCACCACGCGAACCATACTGTGCCGTAGCTGCCGCATCTTTCAATACCGTAATATCCTCAATATCCTCGAAAGGCAAACTGGACAAAGGGCTGACTCCGGATCCGGCCAGCAACCCATTGGCATCATAATCTCCGACATCTTCCTGCGGAATCCCGTCAATCACAAACAAAGGAGCCGAAGACCCCAGAATATAATCCCCACCCGATTCTTCTACCGAAATATTGGATATACCCCGAATCGTGTAGGTTCCGATAGAACCAGGTGCGCCGTTGTTCTGCTGCACATTCAAACCCGCGACACGCCCTTGCAACAACTCCATCACATTCGAAACAGGAGCCGGCGGCAGGTCCTTTGCTTTAACCACCGTAACAGCGGCACCGACATCAGCCCGTGTTTGAGCCTGATAGGCCACGACAACGGTTTCGTCCATGGCATTCACACTCTCTTCCATAAAGACATTCATATTCTTGGAAGCCTTATCCACCTTCATTTCTACGGTACGAAACCCCATATAAGAAAACACCAGTGTGGATTTTTTATCTGCATTCACTTTAAACGCCCCATCCATTCCGGTCAAAGCACCGCGCCCTTTCTTGCCCGAACCATCTCGTACGACTACGGTTACACCGGGAATCGGCTCTTTCCCATTCCCGATTCTTTCATATACATGTCCTGTGATTTCCACAACCTGCGCGTAACCCACGGCAGCAAATAATGGGAACATGCATATCAAGACTACGATATATATTTTCTTCATTTTTCGAACTTTGTTATATCATTAATAATTGTCTCTGAACTCCGGATCTCCACCGGAAAAGACGAAAATAATCTCCCAATGCCCTTCTTTATATATGGAAAAATCAAACGACATCGATGAAGCGACGCGTTGCGTACCATTCATAAGACGGTCGTAACGGAATACTACATGAGCCTTGTCTCCATCCTTATTGGTATATTCAGTCGGTATATCATTCAAAGGAATGGGATAAGCAACCTTATACCGAACATATTCATCTGTCATCTCCATGTCGAAGCCATGCACCAAATGTCCCCAATCCGTTCCGGAAAACTTACGGGGAGAAATCGGCTGATAATCTTTTGTCATAAACCGGAAAGTCAGCGTATATTCCTTTGACTCGTTCTCTACGTCACGTCGAAAAAAGACATTGATATCTTCTGGCTCCATTAACCCGAACAAGGAACTTTCCCCCACCTTATACATCCGGCTCACGCTCGTGGGGTGCACGTAATCTTCAGTCACGATACCAGTCGTTTCATCCATATTAGTAGGTTCATAATCCCGTTCACGATACGGAATCAACCGCAATCCGGTATAATCCTTCCAACCACCGGAATTCGTCACTCGTATATCAAAGACATAACCACTGTCCGGTGCACATTTTACGAAAGAAGACAAAGCATTTGCCCACAAAATCAATTCGCCGGAATGTTCGCGCACCTGCAACAGGCTTCTGTTCTCATAACCTCTTTTGGCTTCAATCTCTTCCAATGAAGTTTCCGTTCCCAGATAAGGTGTATGCCAGACTCTGACCGGAAACTCTTCCGTCAACTCCGGTGCTTCGCTTCCATCCTTACGCACCACACGGGTTATCGAAAAAGTCAGGGGTTGCGTAGAATTGCCGGGACTAAAGTTTTCAGAAATCAAATTATTTCGTCCCAATACCGGGCGATAAAGCGTGGTCGTAAAGCCGGCATCTTTATCGAATGCATCCAAACTCTCCGGAACAAACTTATCTACACAGGACTGTTGCAACATCCCCACTACAACAACTCCCATATACCAACAAACTTTATTCTTCAACTTTTTTCTTTTCATTTCCATAATTATAAAACAACTGTTCAAAATTATTAAAACCGAACTCATGCTCCTTCGATAAGATATGCACCCAAGCGTTGGAAGTGGCCAGATTGAATGTCTCAACCTCCGCATTAACCCATTGCGTAGTAACCTTTGAACCGGAAGTCTCCACCAAACGCATGTAGCGCGACCCCAGTTCTTCCGCTCCGGAAGCAGAAATTCGCCCAGCCTCCATACGCATCTGGTGTCCAAAAGTCAAAGCAACAGGTTCTACAGCCCCACCGACTTCGCTGATATTCTGCATCGTATATTCCCCATCGAAACAATAGGAACAAACCAAAGAATCCAATAGCCTGCGATAGTCATAATTCCGTGCCACAACAATCGTATCAAATTCTTCTGTCGTAATTTGATTGATAATCGTATCCCAAACAGTAAAGGGTTCTATCAAGAAATCTTTTAGAGACAACTCATCTCCCAACTCATAGGAACTACGATATCGGTTCAGGGCATACATAGCCTTTTCAAAGCAAGGATCCGGAATGGCAAACACCGTCATCGGCACATGACGTTCCAAAGAATCTTTCAATCCGGGAAGACTGTCTATCAAAAAAAGAAGAGAATCGAAAGTCACTTGTGGGTGAGCATCCTTATCCGCAAGATAAGCATACAACGTTCCCTCATAAGTTTCCGTAGCCGCCTTTGTCGTCGGTACTTCTCCTATCTCATATTCCTGACAAGAAAACAGCCCGCATACGGCCATGAATAAAATCACATTTTTCAAAAGTATTTGTTTCATGATATTTATCGTACTTTAAAATTCATACCCATTATAACTCGCTCAAAGCAGATTCAATTATTCCCAATACGGATTTTGATGAATTAAACTATTTTGCTTGATGACTTCTTCGGATACAGGCCAGTAAATGCCTCCATTACTTATCAAGTCAAGAAGCTGCGGATTATCTTTGAGTATTTTCTGTCTCCTGACCAGATCATACCACCGATGTCCTTCTCCAATCAATTCCCTACGCCGTTCTTCAAAAATATTATTTATCAGTTTGCGGATATCACTTCCGAAATCCTTCTTGAAAGACAAAGAAGCCAGCCCACGGTACTTCCGGAACTCATTCAATTCCTGAATGGCTTCATCCCCCCTGTTGATAGCGGCCAAAGCCTCCACATGTAGCAGCATCATATCCTCCATCCGAGAAAAAAGAATAGAGGAACCGAATACGGCAAAATCGCCATCCTTTCCTGCCCCGTTCTGCACGACATTTATCTTTTTGAAAACAGGCTTTGAAACGTTCATATCAAAATAGGTCGACTGATACTTATGCGTTATCGTATCCATACCAAACCGCACATCCTTAAAATCTCCATATATGACTGCCAACGAATCCTTCATCACATATAAATCCGGATATAACTTCTGAACGTACGGTTTACATAATGTCCACTGTTCCAGATGTCCGCTTTGCGTCATATCCATATTGTCTTTATAAACAAAATTAAAGGCAACCAGACGATAGGGTGCATAAGTCGTCGTACTACCACAAAACAGTCCGGTCTCGGAAACGACATTCTCCACATCCAGACAAATTTGTTCCTCACCGATGCCTATTTGAGTGTAATTATCCAACACATAAGCGGAATAAGTCTCAGCATCCGCATAATGTCCTGTCCAGGCTGACAAATGTGCCAAAATAGCATAAACGGATAACTTGTTCAACAGTTTCCCTTGCCAAAAAGACGGACTTTGGCGATAATACTGATTATTGTCACTCCCGAATTGGAAAGGAAGTTCCTCAGCGGCAGCCAACAGTTCATTTTTAGCATATAGTAAAACTGAGGAAGAAGGAGATTTTCCTATTTGGGGAAACGAACCGTTGTCATAAGATGAAGTCACCAAAGGCACATCGCCCCAAATCCGAGCCATATAGAAATAAGCCAATGCACGCAATGCACGAGCTTGGGCTACATCCCACTTCAGATTCTGTTCCGAGTAAGCCATGTCTTGCCCAACAATGGCTCCCACATGCTCCATATAAACAGAAGCAGCATTCACTACGGCATAAAACCGTCGCCAGTCGGCTACATGATCCACTAAAGACAGATTGCGGTTCAAATCATTATGTATGATGGCATCCAAATCATCCCGGCTATCGGTATGGAAATCCCCCAAACGTAATTCTCCACAAACCCACTGGGTATTATTATCAGCCAAAGCCGCACGCATCAAGCCATATACTCCCATCAAACCGGAACGGGCATCTTCCAAAGTTTTCCAATTCTGGGTATCCGGCAAGGCATGATGAGATTCTTCGTCTAAAAAATCACTGCAAGAAAACATCCCACAAGCCGCTATAGCCATACATAGGCCACAAAAGAAATCTCTAATATAAAAAACTATCTTTTTCATCTGTTTCTTTTTGAAAGATTAAAAACTACAACGAACTCCCAACGTGACAGAGCGAGGTATCCCCATGCCATACCCCCGATAATATCCGTCAAAATCCACCAATTCGGGATCATCGCCGCTAAAATTAGTAACAGTAAACAGATTATTTCCTGACACATACACATACACACTATGTTTTGCCGTAGGAACAGAATACCCCAAAGTAACCGACCGCAACTTCAAGTAAGAAACCTTTTCTAAATACAAATCCTGATCAGCCCGGTAAGGATGCACCTCACTCAATGCATTGTAGCGCGGATAATCCATCGGGACATTACCGCTTTGCCAAAAGAAAATTTCCTTCACACCTGCCAGGTTATCCCCTTTGTCAAGGGTCGTGAAATCATACTGTTGATAGGCTCTGTAATTCATGGCCGACTGTCCTGCCGCAAAAAAGAACGAAGCCCCCAAATCAAAACGTTTAAATTTCAGTTGAGTCGAAAATCCTCCGGTATATTTCGGCAAAGAATGGCCTTTCAGGACTTTGTCCTCATCCGTTATCTTATTATCGCCATTCTTATCTACCCATTTCGGGTCGCCGGCCTTCAGTTCCACCCCGTTCACCGTCATCTTCCGTCCGTCTTTTACAGGTACTTCTGCATCGGATTGATAGATTCCGTTGTTTTCCAGAACATAAAAACGGTCAACGGCTTCGCCCACCTTCAACAACCTTCCATCCGTTTCTGCCTGTTGAAGCCCATCTGGAAGAGAAGACAATTCATTATGATTGAAAGCAAAATTTGCAGCGACAGACCATTGCCATCCGTCATTAGGCTGATTCACTAAAACTCCGGCCAACGACAACTCCACACCGCGGTTTGTAATCTCCATACCTTGTTTATATTGTCCGTCATACCCATATTCATGAGCCACAGGCAATTTTACGAGCAGATTTTTATCCCTATTAGAGTAAAAAGAAACATCTGCAGACAACCGGTTCTTCAACCACTTAGAACGTATGCCCCATTCTGCCTTATCAGCATAAGGCCATTCTACCCCAAAACCTATCCATCCAAAGGTATAAGGGCGAGTAGCCGTGGCATATTGATTATACGAACCGGAAATCCATGACCCACTCCAACCGATATTCTCTGATGTAGATTGAGGCCCCATTCCGTAACGGTCGGACGGGAGGTAACGGCCGATTCGTGCCCACGAACCAAACAAGGCAAGATCGGAAATCCAACTGACATTTTCCATCAAAGAATGCTTCAAATTCCAATTTAAGTTTGCAGCCGGAGTAAAAAGCCACTTATGGTTCGGGTGTACGGAAGTAACCCCGTCATAGCGAAACATCACACCTGCCGATAAATAGTCTCTCCACCGATAGCCTACATTCAATGAGGAATTCATAAAATGCAATACTTCCTGATCCAAAAAGTTGGTTACTTTATATCCTCCTCCTGAAGTACTCTTATGCATATTATCGTTCCCATCATATCCTCTGGTATAATTATAATGAAAACGATCTTCCTCCATAGCTCCCTTCAAATCAAAAGAAAGCTTATGCCCTTTCGTGAAATCTATATCATATCCCAGATAAAAATCCCCGATAAACCGTCGATTATAGGCCGAATAATTTGATGTAAAGTTCATAGACTCAATGACAGTCGTAGGCCAAAAAGCATTACGTACATCCGTCTCATAATCAAATTTTACAGATACTCCGGCACGTAAAGCACGCCAAAGGTAATTTAAAGCCAGACTACCATTCAATGCAATATTGTCATTGTCATCCTTCGAATCATCCAAGTAAGAAAGATAAGTGTCACTTCCGGACTGAGTCGGAGGCAACGGCGTAGACAAGGACGGGAAATACTCCATCTCCGCATAACGATCCCTTAACGTATTGTTCCGCGAACGTGATACTTTCGTGGCTTGCAGGATCGTACTTACCGTCAAGCCTTTTACGGGCATCATGTTCAAATAGAAATCAATATTGTATTTCGAATAGTCTGTATTATCCGCCATCCCCTCATTGGTAGCCGTCCCAATAGCGAACAAATAATTGGCAATACCTTTGCCGCCGGCTACAGACGCATTCACGTTATATTGCAACTGGGGAGTGTTATAATAATCCTCGGCCCAACCCGGTACTCCGAAAAACATAGGATCGGTTCTATCTTTCAAATAAGCAGGAAGATAACGGTCCAAATCCGTACCTTCGGGGTAAAATCCGGCACGGAAATTCCGCTCATCGTTTGCATTCGTCATCCGCACATCCCCGTTGGAGGCCATAGATGCCGTTAAACTAGCATCTACCGTAACATTCGGTCCTCCCCTGTATCCGTCCCGGGTCACAATCCAAATGGCTCCGTTAGCTGCCAACGGGCCTAACTTAGCCAGCTCGTAAGGGTCTTTTATAACTTCTATCGACTCTATATTGGCCAAATGTAAACCGGCCAGAAGATTAGTGGCTGTCCCCAAAGGATTCACGTCATTATTCTTTATACTATATGAATAAGCCCGGTTTTCTATGATAGGAACCCCGTTGACGTATACAGCCGGCTGAGTGGACATCGCATCGACTTTCGAGAACAAAGGGACGGACGTTCCGCGCAAAAACATGGCTTGCTGCGTTCCGGGTTCCCCACTCGGCTCCTGTATGTACAATCCGGGCACTTGTCCTTTTAAATTTTGTTGAAGAGAAATGTACGGTGACCGGTAGACTCCCATCATGTCGACCGAGTCCGGTAGCCCCAAGGCCTTACACGGTTTTTGGGCTTCCTGAAGAAAATCCTGTTTTTCTCTCTTTTTCGTACCGTCCTTCAATAAGGTATCATTCCTCAAGGCTTCTTTTCGATAAGATGTCACACTACTGCCTGCATCCGATTGTGACAAAGGGTACCTATAGTTCATGCAGTATGCACTTCCAGCATACAGCATGGAAAAACAATATACCGCACAAAACGGATAGGTGATTCGACTGTATCGTCTTCCTTTTCTTTTGTTTTTCATACAAATTTTAGTTAATTCGACATGGTGCAAAAATAAAGGTATATTAAAAGAATGCAGTACAATATTCAACCAAGTTAACCCGTTTTTAGACCAAATTAGAGAAATCCAAAGATAAAAATCATTCAACCAAAGATATTTTTGATTCAGAAGTCACGCAGAAGTCATTAATTATCAAAATGATACAAAACCTCTCTATCAGTTTCATTCGGAAACGAATAGAGAGATGCATATCGCCTTTAAGACAAACAGTAATCCCTAATATTTGATAAAACCAAGTCCTCCCCGTCAGACATCCAGTTCACGCCTACGTAAAAATTCCGTCGGGGTGATTCCGAACTGTTCCTTAAAACAGGTGGAAAAATACTTCGCACTGGAAAATCCGGTGGAATAAGCAACGGACTCCAATGACGTCTCCCCCTTTTCTAAAAGTTCGTATGCATGCTTCAGCCGGATATTTTTCACAAACTCTACGGGCGAAAGATCCGTGATAAGCTTTATCTTACGATAAAAAGATGATTTGGACATTCCCACCTCGCGGGCTATCGTGTTCACATCTATATCTATCGCCTTCTTCATATTATGCTCTATAATCGAAATTACCTTATCCAGAAACTTCTGATCCAGAGCTGACATTTTCAACATGGCAGTCCTCACTTCCCGCTCTTCCTTAAAGTCTCTTTGGGCACAACGCTTATGTTCCAAGAAACTTTCCACTCTGGCTTCAAGCACTCTCAGCTCGAACGGTTTAGCCACATAACCGTCACATCCGGCCTTATAACACTCTATTCTATCTTCCGGAGCGTTTTTTGCCGTCAGTAAAATCACCGGAATATGGCTCGTATTAATATCGGCCTTCAAATGGCGACACAGTTCAAGACCATCCATATTCGGCATCATCACGTCACTGATAATCACATCCACAGCGTTATTCTCAATCACGGCAACAGCTTCTATACCATCGTGTGCCAACAGGACTTTATGGCGGTGCGAGAAAACACGGCACATTACATCCAATAAGTCCACATTGTCGTCCACCAGCAACATACAACCGTCCACTTCCTTTTGCGGTTCAGTCTTCTCTAATACGGAATAGCCCACAATATTCTCTTCGTGAGGAAGTTCAAGCTCTTCCACCACCGACATATCTTCCTGAGGAGCAAATTCTTCCGGCAAATAAGCAGATTTCTCCATCGGCAAAAGAACTGAAAATTCAGTCCCCTTACCGACCGTACTCTCCAATGCAATCCGTCCGTGATGAATCTCAAGCAACTCTTTTACCAGAGACAGCCCTATCCCGTTTGCTTCTGCCGCCGTGTCCGTCGTAGCAGTATAAAAACGATTGAATACAAAAGGCTGTTTTTCAAGAGGAATGCCCACACCGGTATCTTTGACCCGAATCAATGCTGAACGTACACCGTCATTTTCCACCACAGAAAGAGAAACCGTGATTTCACCGCCTTCATTCGTATATTTATAAGCATTAAACAACAAATTATACAAAACTTTCTCCAGTATATCCCGGTCAAAGCAAGCCGAAATATGGGGCTTCTCCGCCACAACGGCAAAAGAGATATGCTTCTTGTCCATCAGCACGGAAAAGTTCATCCGGCATAAATCTTCTATAAAGACTGAAATATCTCCCTCGGACACCTGAAGGCTCATTTTCCCATTCTCAATCTTTCGGAAGTCAAGCACTTGCTGAATCAAATGTTTCAATTGGCGCAGGCTGCTTCTCATTTTATCCAACTGGGGAATTCTGTTTTTATACGTCATGACCATATCGTCAATCAAACAGGATATGATTGTGATGGGCGTAAGGAAATCATGAGATATATTTGTGAAATAGCGTAACTTAGCCTGTGTCAGTTCCTCGCTCTTTTCCTTTTCTATTTGAATAATCTTCAATTCGTTGCGCAACCTGACACGGTAGACTGCCCATCGGTAACAACAATATGCAAGTATCCCGCAAAGGAACACATATATCACATACGCCCACCACGTCTCATAAAAAGCCGGTTTACGTTCTATCAAATAAGAAACCGTCTTCGCACTCCACCTCCCTTCACTGTCCGTGGCACGCAGTTCCAATATACTCTCTCCCTTGGGCAACTTATTATAATAGGCACGAGGCAGATTATTTCCGGTATATACCCAGTCGTTGTTTACGCCCTTAATCCGATAGGCATACAGTACTTGCCTGGGGGAAGAATAGTTCAAAGTCGAAAAATCAATCTCAATATCATGAGCGTCCGGTCCCAATACAAGTTTCCGCGACTGTATATCCAACAATCCCTCTTCAGAAAAGCCTCCGTCCAAGATTGATTTTCCTGAAACCCTCACATCCGTGATATCCACATCCACAGCCTGTGCCTTTCCTGCCAAATCAGACGTCCCCTTGAAACCGGTAATTCCTCCGTCTCTACCATAATAATAGACACCATCATAATAGAAACAGGCATTCCGCTCAAAAGAATGTATTCCGGTATCGTCCAGTCCGGCGTACGACTTTATCACCTCATTATCCGGACTGAATTCTATCACATTTTTAGCCGTAGAGACCCATATATGCCCCTCTTTACCCGTAATAATGTCGTAAATAGAAGCATTGATATAACTATAAAATAATGGAGAATAATCTTTCGCCTTGTTCGTCGCTATATCCCAAGCCTGCACATATCCTTCCGTCGTACCAATCCATATTTTCCGACGGTGCATATCGGAACAAAGGGTTTCTATATTATCTGAAAGCAATGTGCTGTTATGCGCATTAAAATGCATAACCGTATATTTTACGACCTCTCCCCGACGATATTCCGGAACAATCCGATAAAGTCCGTGCCCGTGGGTCCCCAGCCAAATAGCTCCTCGCGTATCAATCTCCATGGATGAAATATCATGGATATCCACTTTTATTACGGCCAATTTATCGCGGTCTGTACGACAAACCACGAGACCATAATCCGTCGCAACCCATATATTCCCAAGCGAATCCTCTTTAATTGATAAAGGAACTCCCGCACCTATACTTTTAATATCTAAAACCTTCTTTAGAGTGGGCAATTTTACCCCCCCCTCGTGTTAAAAATACATAAATTTTAGGTGCAAATTTAGCTCCCACCCAAACCTCTTCTTTCTGCGAAGAAGGTGAAAAGAACGTAGAAATATCTCCCAAATCCCCTAAATCATCCGTAGACTCCAGGTCACGGCAAAAAAACAGAGTATTATCGACGGGGTTATACCACCCCAAACCGATACGGTCGTAATTAATCCAAAACAGCTCCGCGTTATTCTTGAATATCCCCCGGACGATAGGACTAAGCCTTCCCGTTTTGTCTTGCCATACAGGCAAAGAGTAATTAGAGATTCGGCTGTCATTGACAATCAACTGATAAGCTCCGTCCCCGGCTGCAGAAATCCAGATATTCCCCTCTCTATCGGCACAAATCCGATTAAACAGATTATTCGTCTGGGTGGCCAACTTGTCCGACGGTATAGCCACCAAATGCCCGTCTTCAATCCGGGCGATGGTCAAACCATAATAACCGAGCATCCACAAATATCCCCAGTGGCTGTCTTCGAACAAACAAAAAGCATACTTCAAATTCTGAACTTCGTCTTCGTTCTCGCCCGACAGAGACTCGCTGACATAATGAATGGCATTCTTGTCGTCCACCTCCATCCTGAACAGCCCTTCTCCCCATGTAGAAAGCCAATACCTTCCTTGCTTGTCTTGCAACATACGAAAAGGATTGTCGTATAACCCCAATCGGGGCATACGCTCGAAACGGTCCGTCGTCCGGTTATAACGGTACAACCCGCTTTGCCAGAAACCGACCCAAACCGTACCGGCCCCATCTTTATATACCATGTTCACGCTGGTCACGGGAAGGCTTGAATCGTAAGACTTGACCTCGGACAAATCCGGACTAATCCGCACCAAATTCTTATATGAACCGACCCAAATATACCCTTCATCGTCGGTCACGATGGAGCGTATCTCATAATTCGTCAACAAAGAATCCGTAAAAGAAATGAACCGATTGGCCCTCTTATCCCACGCACACATTCCTTTCTGCGTACCGATGAGAATTTTCCCATCCCGTGTTTCGGTAATTTCCCGGATGTCGTTATGAGGCAAAAGTGTAGGATACATTGGAGAAGAGCGAAAGACATGAAGCCCGTAGCCATCGTAGCGGCACAACCCGTCGGTAGTGCCCAACCAAAGTACTCCTTCCTGATCCTGATACATACAATACACCTTATTGGAAGGCAACTGTCCCAACAAAGGAAACGGTTTCACTGAAATCTTATCCAATAAACTCCCGCAAGCCCAAGCCGTATACAGTAAAAACGAAATGAGAAAAACTACACTCCTTTTTTTCATGGTGTCCAATCAATCTGTTTTTTCGCATGCAAAAATAATAAAATATAGCTATATGCTGTCTTTCACAGTTCTTTTTTCTCCTTTTATTTTCTGCGCCAAACGATTTTTCGTTCTCAGCCAAACGATTTTTCAATCTGCGGCAACTGATTTTCGACTATGAGGAGCACGGTTTTCACCCCACATGAGTGAACCATTTTTGCCTTTATTGAACTATAATCTTCCTCAGACGATATTAGATTGAATTTTGTCCTAATCTGAATAAAAATCGTCCCTTACTCATTTTATTTTTTATGAATTTTGCATCAGAAAAAAGCAAGAGTGAAAGAAACAGGTAAAGTTTTGCCAGGTATAAAAGATGTTTTCAGAATAATGCTTTACCAGATGTTGTATATGTATGATTAAAAAAATAGAATATGAAAAGAAATTATGTAAAAGTCATAGCTGCTGTAGTAGGAATGACCATGGTGTACTGCCCGCTTACGCTCAATGCCAAGTCGAAAAAGAACGCCACAGCCGCCCCGTCAGAAATCGCCATTCACGGATATGGAGAGACAGCGTCGTTCACCGTAGATTCCAGAAATCTGCATTCGGACGAACCCATCCTGATTTCTGCAACAAACGGATTTGAGGTTTCTCCCCGCGAACTTTCTCCTAACAGCAAGGGTACAGTGACCGTGAAACTGATAAGTTCCAAACAACAAACCACAGGGAAGGTAATCCTTCGCAGCGGTGACACCCGTTATTATGTCGCTGTCAAAGGAGCCGGAAAAGCACTCCCTGTCAAAGACTTATCCGCCACTCCCACCTACCAAGGAGGCGAAGAGGAAACTTTTGAAAAAGCATTCAATCCGTCTGCCGACGGATACACGATAGAATTCAAGGTGGCGACACCTACGGATGGAGATGAATTTTATCCTTTCGCCATCGACTCCCAAGGCAACGGCTTTAAAAGTTATGTCTCTTCCACCGCTTTCGGTTTATTCCATTCTACTTCCAAAGCGGACGGTTTCACAAACCCGTCGACCAACGTAACCGGAGGACGAGGCAAATTCTACAACAACGATGGTAAAGCACATACCTATAGAATTGCCGTAATGCCGGACAACCGTGCGTTCTTCTATCGCGACGGCATAGCCGTGGACACAGTACGTCTGCACGACTACGGATTGCAACCCGACTTTGCCACCGGCAATGGAGAACTAAAGGAAAACCTGCTGAAGAATCCGGGATTCGAAGGGGAATTCGAAGTTTTCGGTATTAAAAATGCAGAAGACGTGGCCAAAAGCATAGAAGGCTGGTATATAGACATACACGACTATTGGTGCTGCCAACAGTTTATCCTCCCGGAAGAAATAGACAACACGGTCGACGTGGACAATCACATCGCCAAAATAGCTCCCTATATGTGGGCCAACGGTTGGGGCAACGGCAATATCAACCAAATTGTCGACGTGGCGCCGAATGAAACCTACACGCTCACGGCACTGGCCAAAGGCGGAATCCGGGAAAAAGAGGGGACCTTAGCCGCCACTATGTTTATTGAAGAAATGCAAGACCGTGAGAAAAAAACCAAGGTGGAAATTGCCAGCGATTCATGGGAGACTTACTCTCTGGACTATACCACCTCTCCCGATTGCCGTCAAATCCGTGTCGTCTTCCAGACCGAATCCGGAAAATGGGGCGAACACAGAAGCCCGTTCGAGATAGACAACGTAAAACTGACCGGAGTATCACGCCAATATACGCCCAAAATCGGCTTCACCAACCATAATGCCAAGGTGGAATACTTCACATTCGATACCACCAGGGCATACGCTCCGGCATCTCCTGAAATTACGGTAAATATCAACTAACCCGCAAACGAAGCATGAAGAAACTGTTTTTGTTCATCGTAGGTTTGTGGACATGGCATACCCACTGTCCGGCACAACTTGCCCAATTCCATCCGGGCGAAGTATGGAACGACACTGAAAACGCCCCCATCAATGCCCACGGAGGCTGCGTAGTGTTCCACAATGGCACATACTATTGGTTTGGCGAGGATCGTACGAAATTCGAATCGAACGGTGTCAGTTGCTATTCTTCCACAGACCTCTACAACTGGAAACGTATCGGACTGGCATTGAAAACCGACGGCCAACCCCGTGAAGACTTGAACGACATCTCACAAGGCCGCCTCTTTGAACGCCCGAAAGTCATATACAACCCGAAGACCCAAAAGTGGGTGATGTGGAGCCATTGGGAAAAATCGAGCAGCGACTATGGTGCCGCACGGGTATGCGTAGCCACGAGCGACCGAATCACCGGTCCTTACACGCTCTACAAGACGTTCAGACCGAACGGAAACGAATCGCGCGACCAAACATTGTTCGTGGACAGCGACGGAAAAGCTTACCATATCTGTTCCACCGAAATGAACACCAACACGAACATCGCCCTCCTGCGTGAAGACTATCTGGAGCCGGAAGGCACAAATCAGCAAGTGTTGAAAGGGCAGAAATGCGAAGCGGCAGCCGTCTTCAAATGGAACAACCGGTATTTCGGTCTGTTTTCGGGTTGCACCGGCTGGGCCCCCAACCCGGGACGGCGCGCCTACACGGACAACCTCATGGGCGAATGGCAACGCAACGGCAATTTTGCCATCGACAAGATGAAACAAATAAGTTACCGTACGCAACCGTGTTACGTCTTCCAGGTGGAAGGTAAAAAAGATGCATTCATCTATATGGGCGATCGTTGGAATCCCAACGATGTGGAACATTCCACTCATGTCTGGTTACCGGTCAGTATGCGTTCGGGTTATCCTGTCGTCCGCTGGTACGACCAATGGGACTTGAGTATCTTCGACAAAATGTACCGCTATAAACAAGCTGCGGAAATCGTGCCGGGAAACACTTACGCCTTATTGGAACAACAGGCAGACCGGCTCGTGTCCAAACCTGCGAACGGTTTCACCCTAGCTGACGACAACGACGAAATCAACCTGAACTTCGTATTCTTGCAAACCGAAACTCCGGACGTGTATAAGTTGAAAGACACCAAAAGCGGCAAGCTCCTGACCAACACGTTCGGTTCCTTACGCCTGAATGCCGAAGCAACAGACGGCAACAGTCAAAAGTGGAAATTCATCCGACAAGCAGACGGATTCTATCGCATACTAAGCATGCAGGACCAGAAGTTCATCTCTGTTTCGGGCAATAATACTTTCGAGGGAACTCCTTTATACCTCACGGAAAACGGAGAACCTCACTATTTCGGAGTTTACTTCGATTCAGACAAATATTCATACAGGGCATCTTAAACTATTCGATAAAAACACTTGAAATTAGGTTAATGTTGTTAAGTGCGTATCCGTGACGGCCTCGCACTTACTTTCTTTAAAGAGACAAGCAATCAAATTACAAACCGTTAAATATTTATCAAATGACACTCAAAAAATCATGGATGAGGAACTATATTATAGGAACGTTCCTGTTATGTCCCCCTTTACAGGGTATGGCCTCCCCCGATGACACCAAGGGAGAAACCGTGGTCATAGGTACTGTGGTCAACCAACTTCCCGCATTGCCATCAAGCATTCAACTCGGTTCGGACAGCCTGCCGGTAAAATGGGACAAAACCAATAAGAACCAGTTCAATACTCCATTCGACAAGACGGTTGTAAAAGGCGAAGCAGACCGAAAAGGTACAAAAATACCAGTAACTGCCGCCGTATGGACTTTGCCGGAGAATTTGGTTTACCTTATTGACGCAGGACGTGTTGCCCCTCATTCCTCCCAAATATTCGAAGCAGCCAAGTCCCTGCGTGGCGAGGCTTTACTGAATGATGCCCCGGACCGTAAATTCCATTCGGGCACTGACCAATGGGGATATGTGGAACGCGAACAATATGAGGACCAGAAGGTATATGTCACAGCCGGAAATGGGGATGACTGGGCGACCTCATTCCTCAGCGACGGTAAAGATAAAGACGAAGGACTGACCTACAAACTGACCTTACAACCGGGAGTATACAGAATCAGAGTCGCACACGTTCCGATTATCAAATTAAACTTCACCAGTTATCTCAGAGTAGATCAAAAGATTGTCAACACCAAACAACTGTCTACCAACGTATCCGAAGACAAGATACACCCAGCCGTATGGGTAACTCACGATCTGAAATTGACGCACCCCACAACTTTCACCTACGAAAGCAACAAGATTGGTGGAAAGGAATGGGAAAACGGCAATATCAGCCTGATTTCCGTAGAGCAAATCAGTGCCAACTTAGAAACACCCATCATTTCCTGGGACGGCGGTTCGTGGGATAGCCGAACCGTAGAATTAAAACACAAGGACCCTTCTGCCGAAATTTACTATACGCTCGATGGCAGCCAACCGGACAAAAACAGCCATAAATATATTGCTCCGTTCACGATCGACAAAACGACAAAAGTCAACGCCATTGCTTACAATGCGGAAGGCGCCAGTAAAATAGTCTCGGCAGATTTTGCCATCAGTACATGGGCCGTCACTGCCACCCCATTCAAGTTAATCGGCGAAAACGAAGTGAAGAACGTAAAAATCAACTGGATGCAAAGAAATGACGCAGACGTGTACAAAATATTTCGAAACGGAACCTTGATTGGGAAGACCCAGGGAGACACCTACGATGATTACGGGTTGTCTTTAGGGGAAAATTATACCTATCATGTAGAAGGCTACAAAGAGGGTCGAAAGATAGCCACATCGGAATCGCAGTCGGCCATGCCTTTCAGCCCTTCACAAGATTGCGACGTGTACGACAACCGCAACGGTCAATATCTGAAAAATAGAGAAGGTGGCATCTCCGGGATGAAAATAGGAGACCTTTATTTCTCTTACCGGCTGGAACGGAAGAAGAAAACTGTAGATGGACAGGAAAAAGACGGTTGGTTGCTGTCAGAATCTTATTCCACGACAGGAAAGGAAGGAAGTTGGAACACTCCACGCGAGATAGCTTTCTATCCCAATGTAAATTTCGAGGGTATAGGATTCCGTTACAACGAAAAGACCCGTAAAGTCGTATTGTCCGCCCATTATGAAGACCAAGGCGGATATACCGCAGCTAAAATATTTTTGGCGCAGATAACCCCGAAAGGCGGTATCGAGGTCGGCACGATGGAACGCCCCTTAGGTTACGATTCCAGAGACCAATCGTTATTCGTGGATGACGACGGTAGCGGATACCTCTTGTCTGCCACCAATATGAACAGCGATATCCACATCTACAAACTGGACGAGACATGGACCAAACCATTAGAACTGGTCAATACGATATGTAAAGGGCAACACCGCGAGACCCCATCCATCATCAAAAAAGACGGAGAATACTATTTCTTCAGTTCCAAAGCGTCCGGATGGTATCCCAGCCAGGCCATGTATGCCTCGGCGGAAAATTTGGGTGGGGTATGGACTTCATTACGGGAAATCGGTAACAACTCTACTTTCGGGGCACAGTTCAACAATATCCAAAGAAGAGGCACAAACCACGAAACATTCGGCGTGTGGAGTTACCATTGGGGCGCCCAGTACCACCATAAAGATCCGGACGGGAATTTCCCGAGAATATCCGTAGCTAAGTTCAATAAAGGCTATGCTTCCATGGATTATTACCGTTATATCGAATTTCATGACTCATACGGCATTGTCCCCGTACAAAACGGCAGGAACCTTACGCTTAACGCACCGGTCTCTACCACCACGGTTGGTGCCAATCTTCATACGGCATCCTGTATCACGGACGGAGCCGACATGAATTCTTCCGTTTACTTCCAGAACAGTACGTACCCGTACGTCCTGACCATAGATATGCAGAAAAAGGCCAAGATATCGGAGCTCAACTTGTCAACCAAATTGGTCAACGGCTCGGAAACGGCATATAAATACACGATCGAAGGGAGTGTAGACGGCGAACACTTTCAAACCTTGGTAGACGGAACGGACAACTGGCTAGTAGGTTTCCAGATACTCCCCGTCACGGACTCGTCTGTTTACAGATACCTCAGGTTAACGGTACTGAGAATCATCAATGTGCATAACAATAATCCGGCCACCTGGGCCGATGGTGTCTATGAGCTCACCGCATACGGTATGCCCGTGGAATAAATAAAACAGCATTATCTATCCCAAACGAATGGCACGACAGCTACAAACCTGCCGTGCCATTCATTTTCACATATCCATATAAAATTTATATTCCTGTTACGTCTTATTTCCAGTCCGGAACGTCCTCTCCCGGTTCGTAATACTCTACCAGATTGGCATAAAACGTCAACGTGGAATAAGGTAGCACCGAACCTGCAGACTGGCTTCCGTAAGCCAGTTCAGACGGTATATATACCCACCAGACATCACCTTTGTGCATGTATTGCAAAGCCGTGGCAAATCCGGCTACGGCACTCGACACTCCCATCTTGGCCGGCACGGCAATCTGATTGTCCAGTTCGCCCATGAAGGACTGGGAGAACACCTTACGCTCTTCCACCCATTCTCCGTTTACCACATTTTGGGTAGGCATCAGATAGCCCCGATAATTGACACGGACCGTGTCGGACCATGTCGGACTTTCCGTCCCCGTACCCCGCTGTTCAATATATACACAAATCGAATCGGTCAACGCCCCGGCCGCATTCTGCGACTTGGTCGTCGATTTGAACATACGCCAGTTGCAATGTTCTTCCCAACGTTCGCCATACTGTCCCTTTGCCCGGGCAATGGAATCACGGGCTTCGGCAGCGATTTGAGCAAAATACTCGGCATTACGGGCAGGCCAATTCGCATAAGCATCATACGTATCGTCTTCCTCCTTGCAAGCCCCCAAGGTACATACGGAGAAGATGACGACTGCCAGATACAATAAACCTTTTTTCATTAATGTCTGTCTTTTTTAGGCAGGGTTACATAATCTTTTTCAGCAACGAAGTGATGCTCACACGGTCTTCGATGATACCTTGCAAGTCGGCAATGTTCACCCTCTTCTGCTCCATCGTGTCGCGGTGACGCAACGTCACGGTATTGTCTTTCAACGTATCGTAATCCACTGTCACGCAATACGGCGTACCGATGGCATCCTGACGGCGGTAACGTTTGCCGATAGAATCTTTCTCATCGTATTTGCAGTTGAAATGGAAACGTAGGTTGCTGATGATTTCGTGCGCTTTCTCCGGCAGACCGTCTTTCTTTACCAACGGCATGACGGCCAGTTTTACCGGCGCCAATGCCTCCGGTAACTTGAGCACCACGCGAGTTTCCCCGTTTTCCAGTTTCTCTTCCTCATAGCTGTGGCACATGATGGAAAGGAACATGCGGTCCACTCCGATAGAAGTCTCGATGACGTACGGCGTATAGCTTTCGTTCGTTTCGGGGTCGAAATATTCTATCTTCTTGCCCGAATACTTGGCATGTTGGCTCAAATCAAAATTCGTACGGCTATGGATACCTTCCACTTCCTTGAAACCGAAAGGCATACGGAACTCCACATCACTGGCCGCATTGGCATAGTGCGCCAGTTTCTCATGGTCGTGGAAACGGTAGTTTTCCGCTCCGAAGCCTAATGCCTGATGCCAAGCCATACGGGTCTTCTTCCACGTTTCGAACCATTGAAGCTCCGTGCCGGGCTTCACGAAGTACTGCATTTCCATTTGCTCGAACTCGCGCATACGGAAAATAAACTGACGGGCCACGATTTCGTTGCGGAACGCCTTGCCGATCTGTGCGATACCGAAAGGCAGCTTCATGCGCCCCGTCTTCTGCACGTTCAGGTAGTTCACGAAGATGCCTTGGGCGGTTTCCGGACGCAGGTAAACAGTGGAAGAACCTTCGGCCGTAGAACCGACCTCGGTCTTGAACATCAGATTGAACTGACGGACGTCGGTCCAGTTGTGCGTGCCGCTGATGGGGCACACGATACCCTCATCCAATATGATCTGTTTCAGTTCATTCAGGTCGCCCGCATTCATCGCATCACTGTAACGCTGGTGCAACGCATCGCGTTTCTGCTGATGTTCCAACACGCGGGGATTGGTTTCGCGGAACTTCTGCTCATCAAAGCTATCCCCGAACTTCTTGGCCGCCTTGGCTATTTCTTTGTTTATCTTTTCCTCGTACTTGGCAATCTGGTCTTCAATCAATACATCCGCACGATAACGCTTCTTGCTGTCGCGGTTGTCAATCAAAGGGTCGTTGAATGCGTCCACGTGTCCGCTGGCCTTCCACGTCGTAGGGTGCATGAAGATGGCGGCATCGATACCTACGATGTTCTCGTGCAGCAACACCATGCTCTGCCACCAATATTGCTTGATGTTATTTTTCAACTCCACACCGTTCTGACCGTAATCATACACGGCACCCAATCCGTCATAGATGTCGCTTGAAGGAAACACGAAACCGTATTCCTTACAATGTGACACTATTTTCTTGAATACATCTTCCTGAGCCATACTCTATTCGTAAAATATTGATAAATCTTTCGCAAAAGTACGCCTTTTTTTTCATTAAAATGTTATTTTTGCGTTAAAATAGATATATAATCGACATAAATATGAGCGAAGACAAAGACGAGTTGACAGACCTGACTACGGGAAGCCCGGAAGAGGAAAATGACGCACACTCCAATTACCAACCGGAAACAAGTCCTCACGACAGCATCACGCACCACCTGAGCGGAATGTATCAGAATTGGTTTCTGGATTATGCCTCTTACGTGATTCTCGAACGGGCCGTGCCCCACATCAATGATGGTTTCAAACCGGTACAACGCCGCATCCTGCACTCCATGAAGCGTATGGACGACGGGCGCTACAACAAGGTGGCCAACATCGTGGGACATACCATGCAATTCCATCCGCACGGAGACGCTTCCATCGGGGATGCCTTGGTACAGTTGGGACAGAAGGATTTGCTCATAGACTGCCAAGGAAACTGGGGCAACATCCTTACCGGCGATTCGGCGGCTGCCCCACGTTATATCGAGGCCCGGCTCTCCAAATTCGCCCTCGATGTGGTATTCAACCCCAAAACCACGGAATGGAAACTTTCATACGACGGCCGGAACAAGGAACCGGTGACGCTTCCGGTCAAGTTCCCGCTGCTGTTGGCTCAAGGCGTGGAAGGCATTGCCGTAGGTTTGTCTTCCAAAATCCTGCCGCACAATTTAAACGAGATATGCGATGCCGCCGTAAACTACCTGCATGACGAACCGTTTCAACTTTATCCGGATTTCCTGACTGGAGGAAGTATCGACGTAAGCAAGTATAACGACGGCGGACGAGGGGGCGTAGTGAAAGTACGTGCCAAAATCACCAAGATAGACAACAAGACGCTGGCCATCCGTGAGATTCCTTACGGAAAGACTACTACAACCCTGATCGACTCCATCCTGAAAGCCATCGAAAAAGGCAAAATCAAAGTACGCAAGGTAGAGGACAACACGGCTGCCAAAGTAGAAATCTTAGTGCACCTGACGCCGGGCGTAAGTTCGGACAAGGCATTGGATGCCCTCTATGCCTTTACCGACTGCGAAGTCAGTATCTCGCCCAACTGTTGTGTCATCGACGACAAGAAGCCTTGCTTCCTGACCGTCAGCGAAGTGCTGAAACGTTCAGTGGACAACACGCTCGGACTGCTCCGCAAGGAATTGCTCATCCGGAAAGGAGAGCTTCAAGAAAGCCTGCATTTCGCCTCGCTCGAAAAGATATTCATCGAAGAGCGGATTTACAAAGACCGCAACTTCGAACAGGCCAAAGATATGGACGCGGCCTGCGCACACATCGACGAACGGCTCACGCCTTTCTATCCACAGATGATAAGGGAAGTGACTCAAGACGATATCCTCAAACTGATGGACATCAAAATGGCCCGAATCCTGAAATTCAATAAAGACAAGGCCAACGACGCCATCGCCCGGATGAAAGATGAGATTGCACGCATCGACCGCGACTTGGACAACATGGTGGAAGTCACCTGCAACTGGTTCCGTATGCTGAAAGCCAAATACGGCGATGAGCATCCGCGTCATACCGAACTGCGCAATTTCGATACGATCGTAGCTACCAAGGTGGTGGAAGCCAACGAGAAACTGTACATCAACCGCGAAGAGGGCTTTATCGGCACATCGCTCAAAAAGGACGAATTCATTGCCAACTGTTCCGACCTCGACGATGCCATCATTTTCTACCGCGACGGAACTTATAAAGTCATCCGTATCAGCGACAAAACGTTCGTGGGCGAAACGGAAAGAAGCAAGGCGGAAAAGAAAAAAGCCGAAATCATCCATGCCGCAGTGTTCAAACGCAACGACAAACGGACGATTTACAACGTAGCCTACCGGGACGGTAAGGACGGTTTCTATTACATCAAACGTTTCAATGTGACTTCCATCACCCGCGACCGTGAATACGACCTGACGCAAGGCAAACCCTTTTCACGCGTCGTCTACTTCACTGCCAATCCGAACGGAGAAGCGGAGGTCATCAAAATTACCCTGAAACCCGCCCTGAAACTCAAAAAGATATTTGTGGAAAAGGATTTCAGCACTGTGACTATCAAAGGTCGCCAAAGTATGGGCAACATTTTAAGCAAAAACGAGATACAGCGTATCGGCCTGAAATCCCACGGCGGTTCTACCTTGGGCGGACGCAAAGTATGGTTCGACCATGATGTCAACCGCCTGAATTACGATGAACGGGGAGAATATCTGGGCGAGTTCCACAGCGAAGACCTGATTTTGGTCATCCTGAAAAGCGGAGAGTTCTACACGACCAATTTCGACGTAAACAACCATTATGAACCGGGTATACTCCGTATCGAAAAGTTCTCACCGGACAAGATATGGTGTGCCGTTCTCTACGATGCCGACCAGCAAGGTTATCCTTACGTCAAGCGTTTTGCGTTCGAACCGAGTACCAAGCCCCAAAGTTTCATGGGAGAAAACAAGGACAGCCGCTTCGTCTTGCTCACGGATGAAGCCTATCCAAGGTTGCAAATCACGTTCGGCGGGCACGACAGTTTCCGCGACCCACAGGAAATCGATGCGGAAAGTTTCATCGGCGTAAAGAGTTTCAAAGCGAAAGGCAAACGGCTCACTACGTTCGATACGGAAACCATTACCGAACTGGAACCCATACGCCGCCCGGAACCGGAAACCGAAGAAGCCGTGGCGGAAGAAACGGAAGAAAAAGACACAGAAAAGGAGAATCTGGATCCGGATGCCGGTAAAAGCCAAAGCGACATCATGGATGAGCTTACCGGGCAAATGAAACTTTTTGAAGACGAATAATATGTCTCACCTCTTACCGGCCTATACAACCGTTTCGTTCCAAATGTCCCGCTCCGTCAGGGAGCGGGCACTCATTTTCTTATTGGCCATAGGGACATTTCTTGGCATCAGGCCATGCCAAGCCCAAGATGCCGCCCCCCTCCCGGAAAACCGCTATACGACACACGCCACACTCTTCGGCGCGGGACGCACAAGCCTATACGAGACTTACCTGTCTCCCTCCACTTATACCGGACCTCACCTGAGTATTCTGCATGAGACCTTACGTAAAACCCACTGGTTAGACGGACGCATCACGACACAAAGCATCCTCGACGGATTTTTTTGTTATACCTCTAACCGGACCGGAAACTCCGACGAACTGGGGGGCAAGATAAATTATTCCATCGGTTGGCATTACAACTGGGTCGTGGGCGGACGGTTGCGGCTGATGGCCGGAGGAGAAGTCCATGCCGGACTGGGAGCGATTTACAACAACCGTAATTCCAACAATCCGGTACAGGCCAAGGCTGACATCGACATAGACGCATCCCTGATGGCCGTCTACCCGTTCCATATCCGCAAAGTACCTTTCACCGCCCGCTACCAAACCAGCCTGCCGCTCATCGGAGCCATGTTCTCCCCACGCTACGGACAGTCTTACTATGAGATGTCATTAGGCAACTACGACCGCAACGTATGCTTTACTTATCCGGGCAACGCACCGTCCATGCGCCATTTCCTGACATTGGACTTTCCCATTGCGGGATTTACGTTCCGGGCCGGCTATTTGTGCGACATCCGCCAAAGTCGTGTGAACGGACTGCGCAGCCATATCTGGAACCATAGTTTCATGATAGGCTACGTGAAGCATTTCAGCTTCGTCAAACGCAAAGAGCCGCAACACCGCCCGTTTATCCTGTAACCCACCATCGGTATGAAACATTACATCTTTTTTATATTCTGCGCCATTCTCGCCCTGCTTTTCTGCCCGAGTTGCATTCGTGAAGAAGAGCCGGATAACACGCCGGTCAATAATTTCGAGACGCTTTGGCGCATTATCGACACCCAATACTGTTTCCACGATTACAAGGCGCAGGAAGGATGTCTGCCATGGAACGAGGTATATGCCAAATACCGTCCGCGCGTACATGAGGGAATGACTTCCGCCCAACTATTCGAAGTCTTGTGCGACATGCTGTCCGAACTTCGCGACGGCCACGTCAACCTCTATTCCGCAGCCGACGTAGGCCGTTACTGGAGCTGGCATGAGGACTACCCGAGTAATTTCAACGACAGCATCCATCAAATTTATTTGGGTACGGACTACCGTATCGCCGCCGGCATGTATTACAAGATTCTCGACGACAACATCGGTTATATATATTATGAAAGCTTCAGCTCCGGCATCGGTGAAGGCAATCTGGATGAAGTCATGTATTATCTGCGCTTGTGCAACGGACTGATTGTGGACGTACGTAACAATTCCGGCGGCACGCTGACCTACGCCGAACGATTAGCCGAACGGTTCACCAATGAAAAACGACTGGTAGGCTACATCGCCCATAAAACCGGAACGGGACACAATGATTTTTCGTCCCCCGAAGCCGAATACATCGAACCGTCGAAAGGCATACGCTGGCAAAAGAAAGTCGTCGTGCTGACCAACCGTTCATGTTATAGTGCCACCAATACGTTCGTACGCGATATGAAGGAATGCCCCTTGGTCACCATTATAGGCGACCGCACAGGCGGCGGTTCCGGTCTCCCCTTTTCTTCCGAACTCCCCAACGGATGGTCTGTCCGCTTCTCCGCCTGTCCGATGTACGATGCCGGAATGAACCAAATCGAGTTCGGTATCAAACCGGACACTTGCGTATCGCTCACACAAGAAGACCTGGCACGCAACAAAGATACGATGATAGAAGCCGCCCGAGAATTTCTGAAACGATAATTTGGCCAAGCCGATAAATCTTTCTATCTTTGCAGCCGTCTTACCGCGCCTGTGGTGAAATTGGTAGACACGCCAGACTTAGGATCTGGTGCTTCGCGGCGTGTAGGTTCGAGTCCTATCAGGCGCACAGAAAAAGAATCCTGAACACTTCTTGATGAGGTGGTCAGGATTTCTTTTTTATGGACATCAAAAGCCTCTCTCCTCCCTACCAGAGTTTTCCCAAAAACACCTTTCATCTTTCAGGCTGTATGACAAGTCTCTTATTACCTTGTAGTTACAAGCTGAAAGATGTTCCAAACATCCTTCAGCTATGCTTCATTTCGTTCTGCGGCGAACGATAAATCGTTTGGCTGAGAATGATTTATCGTTCGGCTGAGAACTTTTTACCGCCTTCCGCAATGAAAGGAAGCTGAAAGATGGCCTCCTTATCCTTCATTCCGTAACACTTTATATGAAAGCCATTTACCATACATCCTGAAGGATGAAAGGAGTTTTTGGAAAAACCTTGGTGGGGAGAGAATGAAGAAGGAGGATACCTCCATACGGCTTCTGCCATTCAAGTGTATCCTCCTTATTTACCAACCGGCTTGACTTCCGTAAGCCCAATCCGGCTTGCCTATGCCCAATATTGGGAGCAGCCTTATTTGCAAACGACCTTCCGCACCTTACCGTCTGGGAACTTCACGATGCAGACCGTACCACGACGAAGAGCATCCAAACGTTCTCCGGTGAGTGAGAATATCTGACAATCGTTTCCTATATGCTCAGCCTGTACCGCATGAATGCCCGATGCCTCATCAAATTCAGCCTGAGCTTTCTCCGCATCTTTCTCGATTTGCCTTATAATCCTATAGGTCCCGGTATAATCGACCGTATAACTTTCCGTGAACAGCCATCCGGCATATAAACTGTCGATCTCATATTTTTGTTGATCGATAACTTCCTTTGCCGCAGCCAATTCATCCTCAAATTCGGCAGCCACGTCCGCACATTCGGTTGCAATACTCTCTTGAGCCTCCTGCAACTGCTCATAAAGCTTGTCTATCCGTTCCAAAGCCTTGTCGTACACCGTCTTATTTCTACGTTCCAACCATTTGTAATTGTTGGCAATCAAGGTATCCACCAACTCGCGCCCACGCGTCAGGTACTTTCCATCCACCTCGTTAGGACTCCTGTCCACACAATAATCCATCAGAATAACTCCCGTAGGCCCCGCTTCATGCGTCTGCAAATACTCTATAATAGCCGCATTCGTGTAGGTCGCATTCTCACGATAGCCATTCGCCATGGATATCGACCCGGGATAAGCCGATGCAAAGTTAAACACCCACACCACGTCCGACTCGTCTTTTGTCACATGTTTCGTACTATGCTCCAGCATCTCGGTTACCGCGCTTACCTTCTTGGCCACACCTCCTTCGCTATCTTTCGTATTGGCATAATCCTGCACCCACAAAGGAGATTTATAATCCGATGCCGCGCTCTCCCCTATAATATTGCAAGAAGACTGTGCATTCCAGTCCAACCAACCGCACCAGCTTTGGAAAAAACCACCTGTTATCGGTTTGCCAGCATATTGGTCACGGCTCAACAGTAAGATCTTTCCACGCATATCCCCTACCGTCAAGTCCCGCCGGAACGGAACGAAATAGTCCTTCAAATCCTCACGCGACAATAATTCGCGCAACATGGTTTCGTATTTGGTTTTGTCACTATCGTAACCAGAGGCATACAAACAATGGATCACCGCAAATTCGGATGGATGCTCCTTCAACGAATCCCGCAACAGGTACAAGGCATCGTCGAAACGAAGATTGGTCACAGCAATCCCATGGTTGATATTCAAATAATCGCCTTTAACTTTCGGACGGAAATCGAAAGCACGGATTCCGATAGACCACTGCGTGGCCACATCTATATCTTGACATTGAGAATAGGAAGCCAAAGTAACCCCATTCCCCGTAGCGGCATCATGCGTTCCGGGTATAGAAACTTGGGATACAAAAAGATTGTCCGGCAGACGTTTCATCCAATCTCCGGCTTTCACATGGACACTCATGCAAAGCATCAGTAATGAAGTAAAGTAAACGTTTCTCATGATTCTTAAAATTTAAAAGGTTCCTAAAAATTGTTTTTCTTCCTCTTACAAAGGAAGCAAATGTTTCCAATATCAGAATGAAAATCAGGAGAAAAAAACGGGGCTAAAGCTCATTTTAGCATAAAATAACACAAAAAGGTAAACTGAAGCTCTCACACTTTCACCACCAAGACCTCGTCCAGAGTCATCGTATAACGTCGCGAAACGTATTGCCTCTCCGAAGCATATTTCTGTCCGGTCCCCAATGCTGCCACTTTCACCGCGTTATGCCCGTTCTTACGGTTTATCTCGTCAACAGCCCGTATCAATGCCCCACGCCTTCCACGATCCAACTTATCAAACAAATCCGTCTGAACCGCTTCACGCGGTGACAAATCCCAAACGATAACGCCGACTTTCTTGTAATCGAAATGCCCGTCATACGCATGCAACCGCAACGCTTTCAAAGCCGCATGTACGATTTCGGCCGCATCCTGTGTCGGTACAGGCATACGTACCTGTTGTTGAACCATATTGCCGGAAACATCCGTCCGGAAACGGCTGGTATAAGCAAACACCGTGACCTGTCCGCAACAAGTGCCCTGTTCGCGCAACTTACGAGCACACTCCGAAGCAAAATACGACAAGAAAGGCTGTTTTTAGCTATTCGGGAATGACTTCCTGCATGTAGATGGCGGCCAGACTCCATGTGGCCGCATCGTTGGTGCACACCACGGGATTCTCGTCCACCGGTGCTGGAACTTCGGGCACCTCCACACGACGCACCGTGAAAGGTTTGTCATTATGCCACACGTGCCACAATTCATCCCAAGCCTCGGCAGCCAGTTCCCTATTCCCCGTTTTGGCAGCGGCATAAGCCGTAAGGCGTGTCACAGGGAAAGGATTGTGCGTAATCGTGCGCGCCTTCTCCTTGTATTCCCTGGCAAAGGTGAGCCACGTGCGGTTCCATTCCGGCAAGTCTATCATTTCCATCAGCTCGTTCATCACTTGGAAACCGCCCATGATGGTAATCAAATGTTCAGTGCGCTGTAAATCAGGGTCTCCCTCGTAGCTCAACACACCCGTGGCAGGGTCGAAGCCCAATACGCCCGGCCCGGTGAAGATGCCGTGGGGCAAGGCCGCAATGCTCTTCATGCCAGCGATGATTTTGTCGCGGTAAGCCGTGTTGCCCGTCCGTTCCCATTCCGTCATCCAGTTTCCGACGTAAGCCAACCAATCGGGACCGACACGCAGGCGTGCCGGTGCCGTACAAGGATACTTCTCACGCGGCAGAGCCAGCCTCATCGGATCGATGTCATAAAGTTTCTGTTCGGCATCGCGCACTTCTGTCATCAGGTTACCGCTGCGCTCATCCGTGGTCAAATAATAATAGAAACGGTTCCATGCCGCTTGGCTGATGCGTGCCTCCTTCGCTCCACAGCCCCAATGGCTCACGTTGTGACGCGACCCCAATCCGGCAAAAGGTCCGAGATGATACACGTCGCACTCCGTCGTGTGGCGGCTCATAGCCACGGCCATCCGCCAAAGGTCGGCACGGCCGGTGCGCAGAAAACTGTACCACAACCACATATTGGAGGCCAGTTCCGTGTTGTCCCATGCGTACCCGCCCACGTCATACCGCCATGTATGACGCACGGAATCGTAGGTGTGCATAAAATCACCGTAGTTCCAGAAACCGTACCAGCGATGTTGATCGACAGCCTTCACGTAATAGTCCAAATAGTCTTTCAGACGGTCCTCCACCCGTGCCCGCTTCAGGTTGCTCCGGTCGGGCAGGCTCCACACCCCGAAGGCATGCTTGGCATGGAGGTATTCCGGTGTGCACAACAAGGGGGCATCTTCGGCTAACATGACCGCCGTCCGGGCTACCGTCTCCTTTCCCCCATAAGCCACAGACGGAACGAGAGTCAACGTGTGAGTACGCGCCACACCGTAGGGCGTGCTCATCCCTTCCTGCACGTCCTCATAACTGGCCTCCAAATCGTGCGCCACATTGTCGTAATGACGCAAGTCCATCGGTTCCGCATCGGGACTCCACATCCATACGGTCAGACGGGCATTCCGGGCAGCGGCATTGTCCACCTGCAAAGCCGTGGGATAGGATTGCCAAAAATCTTTCAGAGCCACGCCCAATCCGCCGCTTACGTCTCCGGCAAATACATAACCCGGCGCACGGGTTCCCGAGAAAGTCCCTATCCACGGACGGTCGGCATGCGTACGTTTACGGATAGAAAAAGCGTCGGCCGTCGTCTGGCTCAAACGGAAACCGTTCCACACCGCCCAATGGTCGAGAAGATGACGGTTCTTGGCATCGAACTTCTCATAGGCCGGTATGCGTTCGCCACGCATCTGCCTCCCCTGCCAACCTTTGTCCCCGTCCAATGTCAGGATGCGCCGCCCGTTCAAAGGCTGCACCGGTTCCGCCCATACCCCGCCATCGGCTGTAGCAAAGGCCACGTGGCGGTTATAGACCTCCTCGCGCATGGGAACCTCGAAACGGATACCCAAGCTACGGATGAAATCACGGTCCATATCGCCGTCGAACACAAAGGAATGTACCATCTTGATTTGTTCGCTCCCGGCATAAAAATAAAAGCGTACGGTGAACGGAAGCCATTTTCGTCCCATGGCATCGTTCGCATAACGGCCTTCTATCCGCACCAATGCTCGGATATCCCCCGCACGTTCCACCGTGACGCGTTCCACTTGTCCGCGATAGTCGGTAAAATGCAGTACCGCCTCTCCTTCAGCCGACGGATGGTCCTGCGTGGAGCACAGCAAAGCAGCCTGTCCGCCTACCGTTCTCCCTTCGCAACGGAGGCTGTCGAGCAGACAACTGCCCCGTTTGGGAACATAAGCCTCCACCTTGCCTGTGGACACCCGGAAGAAAGAGCCAGCCTCGTCCACCCGTACTTTTGCCCCGGAACGGTTTTCTGCTTTATGCTTTTTTCCGGCGGTCTCGAAACGGATGCCCTCCACCTCTCCGGGCACCACCGCAGCCACTCCGAGCCACTTGACTGACCCGTCCGGCCAATAAGCCAACGGCCAACAGTCCGACGGGATGTCCGCGCCGTCCCGGTCATTTAATACCACCCGGCCGTCGGCCTCCAGTTCCCCTTTCAGGAACGGGATGCCCAAACTGACCGGACAATCCGTCGGAGGGCGCGTACCGACCCAACGCAAGTCGCCCGACACCTTGTTTTTACCATAAAGTCCCATGGAAAGCATGGACAGCCCCATGCACAAAATTGAAATCAGGTTTTTCATGATCTTACGATTATCTACATGCAAAATTCAGCATAACTTCCGTAATATCCAATTTTCCCGGAAAAGAAATTCAAAAAATCTGTGGGATTGCCCTTTCCCGTTATGGATTTATTCCTAATTTTGCATTTGGGTTGCTTGTGCCTTTACAGCAAGCCTGCCCTGATTATTAACCTGATTTTATAAACGAAACGCATGAAAACCATCTGCAAAACCTGCCTCCTTGCCGCAGGCATCCTGGCCCTCGGTCACTCCGTCACGGCGCAGGAAACCGAAATCAACGACATGACGACTCCGTTGCACCTGCTCCGACCGGAATACAAAGTACCCTACGGCGACCTGACCGCTGAACAAGTCAAGACGGACATCGACCGGGTATTCGCCTACATTGAGCAGCATACTCCCGTACGCGTATTGGACGCCGACGGCAAAGAAGTGACCGACTACCGGCACATTCCCCACGGCGCCACACTCGACCGGGGCGCGTTCCGCATCGGGAGCTATGAATGGGGCGTGACTTATCAGGCATTGCTGGATGCCGCCGAAGTGACGGGAGATGACCGATACAAGGATTACGTCGTCCGCCGTTTCAAATTCCTGGCCGAAGTCGCTCCGGGATTCCGCAAGCTTTACGAACAATACAAAGATACCGACGCACAGATGGAACAAATCCTGCACCCGAAAGCATTGGACGATGCCGGAGCCATGTGTTGCGCCATGATGAAGGCACGTATCGCCGACCCGTCCTTGCCGCTGTCCGACCTGATAGAAAATTATTTCGCTTTCATCGAACACGGACAATACCGCCTGCCCGACGGCACATTCGCACGCCACCGCCCGCAACACAACACCATCTGGTTGGACGACATGTTCATGGGAGTCCCTTCTTTGGCTTATCGTGGCATTTATAAAAAGGAGGAATCTACAAGATATTTCAACGAGGCGGCCAAGGTCAGCCGACAGTTCATCGACCGCATGTTTGTCCCGGAAAAGGGGCTTTACCGTCACGGCTACGTGGAAGGACTGGCGCAGCAGCCCACCTTCCATTGGGCACGTGCCAACGGATGGGCCATAGTGACCAACTGCGAACTGCTCGACGCCCTGCCCGAAGACCATCCCGACCGCCCGTTCCTGCTCGAACAACTGCGCCGCCACATCAAGGGGTTGGCGGCTTACCAAAGTTCGGAAGGTTTCTGGCATCAGCTTGTGGACCGCAGCGATTCCTACTTAGAAACCTCAGCCACGGCCATTTATGTATATTGCATCGCCCACGCCATCAACAAAGGATGGATAGAAGGCATCACTTACGGCCCGGTGGCGCAACTCGGATGGCATGCCGTCAGTACGCAAATCAAGGAGGGCGGGCAAGTGAACGGTACTTGCGTGGGTACAGGAATGGGATTTGATCCAGCGTTCTACTACTACCGTCCGGCCAACTATCAGGCTGCCCACGGTTACGGTCCCGTCATCTGGGCCGGCGCAGAAATGATACGTTTGCTCGGCCATTGGTATCCGCGCACGAACGACAGCGGTTTACATTATTATAAGGTGAAACAAACAAACCCTTCTCCGCTCTTCTACCTCACTGAAGACGGGCAAGGAGAAGCCGTAGAATAAACAGATATGGCCATGAGACTCTCATTATCGGCCTTGTTCCTGATAGGCTTGTCCTGCGCAGGAACGGGACAAGCCCGTGAAATCATACGGGAAGTACGCATATCCAATCCCACGAGGATGGCACGCAAAGCCTATCCGGTGGTGGTCGACCTGCACCGCCATGCCGACGGCCTGCATGTCCGGTCTGCCAAAGTCGTCTGCGACGGACGGGAAATCCCCTCGCAAGCGGACGACCTGAACGGCGACTTCCGAGCCGACGAACTGGCCTTCACGGCCGACATCCCGGCGCAAGGTGAGGCCGTGTACCACATCACGCTGTCCGATGCGGACGCTCCCCGAAGCTACCCTCGCGAAACACGCGCTTACCTGAAACTGCACGACGAAAAAGGAAAGCATCCGGAAGTGAAATCCATCACCTATCCCGGCAATGCCGATCTGTTGGACATGTACAACAGTATCTATGGGCACGGTGCGGTTTTCGAAAGCCGGTTGGCAGCGTTCCGCATCTACATGGACAACCGGCAAAGCATCGACCTGTACGGCAAAACCTCCTACCGGTTGGAGATGGACAGCACCGGATTCTACACCACGCCCGAACAACTGGCACAAGGATACGGTTGTGACATCCTCTGGGCCGGACAGTCTGTGGGCGCAGGTTCGTTCCGGGGTTACCAAAACGACAAACCCTGCTACATCGACACCGTGGCTTGGCGCAGGCAGACCATCCTGGCCGACGGACCGGTACGTACCGTAGTGGAAGTAGCCGACGGCGGATGGATATACCACGGACAAACGTTGCACATGACCCAACGCTACACACTCTATGCCGGACACCGCGACGTGGAGGTGGACATCCGCATCGACGGCGCTTCGCCGGACGCGACCTTCTGCACGGGCATACAAAAACTGGAACGCCACTCCACCGGCTTCATGCAGGAAGACGGCCTTTGCGGCAGTTGGGGGAACAACGTCCCAGAAAAAAGTACACCGGAACATGACGAATGGGTCGGCTTGGGTCTGTACACCGACAAAGCCTGCCGCAAGGAAATGAAAGAAGACGAGTTCAATTACCTCACCCTATTAGGTACCGATGCCGACAAGCATATCCGTTACTACATCACCGTGTGTGCCCGGCGTGAAAAAGACGGTTTCAAGAACAGCAAAGCATGGTTCGATTACTTGCGTCTGTGGAAAACCGAATTGGACAGCCCGTGCACCGTCAGTATCCGATAAACAAAAGGCATACGGAAAAACCGAAACAATCCCCCGGTTGCACCACTGTGCATTCCGAGGGATTGTCTTTTAAAATAAAGATATTGCTTATTGAACAGCCGTCACCCAAGCGTCATTCAACCAAGCGAAAGACAAATCACCGGCCACATCGTCCCACGTCGTGGCTATCTGGGCGTTTTCAGCATTGCCTTGTCCTGTCAGGAAATTGGCCGAAAGATATTTTCCACCCGTCACGTCGTTCTTCAACACACCTGCAATCTGTACATTTTTCAACACGGAAGTACCGTTGGCCAAAGCATCGTCGGTCTGCGTCGTTTCAATAGTGAGCGGATTAGGCTTGCCCGCTACCTTCGCGCCGTCGATATTAGCCCGTGTACCGGCACGCAAACGGATGCCGCGCTTGTTCTCGCTGCTGCCGTTGCCCACCAAATAAAGGTTGCGCAAAGTGGGGTGAGCCACCGGAGTTGCATCGAAATTGTCGCCGTTGTTGTCGGCTTCAATCAAACAGTCGCAGGAAGCATCGGTCTGGTAAGCCACAAGGTTGGTAGCCGTGCCGCTCCAACCTTCTGTCCAGTCGAAACTATCGTCCGTGCAATCCACTACTACGCAATGGTCTACATTCACCGTACCGCCAAAGAACTCCAAACCGTCATCGGCACCTACGTAAGTCTGCACATACGACACCTGGGTTCCGGCACCCACACCGTAGAAAGAAATGCCGTTGGACTCGTGTTCGTCATCCAGAGCAAAACCCGTATATTCCAAACGTATATACTTCAACACACCGGAATTATCATTGGCATCATTGCCGCCATAAGCGGCATTACCGATTTCAGAAAATCCCGAACCCGCATTGGTGGGAGCATAACCGCAGATGTGCAAACCGCCCCAACCACCGGCAGTCTTATTTTCGGCCGTCATCACGATAGGATTTTCCACTGTGCCCACTGCATTGATTTTGGCTCCTTGCTCAATCAGAATGTAAATAGGATCTTCGCTGTCGGCTGCCGTTATCTTCACACCTTCTTCGATGGTAAGTACGGCGGGGGCCTTTACCTGCAACTGACTGGTCAGCTTGTACTCCGTATTGGCCGTGAGGGTCATGTTTTCCGTCACGATGCCGCCCAAGTTTTCAACACTCGGAGCGGGAGGCGGTGTAGTTCCGTTCTCGTCGTCGTTACAAGCCGTAAACACAGCCATAGAAGCGCACAGAGCCATAGCCCACGTGGAAACTTTCATGAAATTTGTTTTCATCTTTCTCTCTTTTTAAAGTTTTGAATTGAATTAATTTATGCTTTTACTACTTTTATAATGTATACGTCACTCCGAAGCTCAACCCCACACCTTCGTTAAAGCGCTCCACTTCCACCTCGGTATTCTTACTCGGTATCTCCTGACGGAACACCACATCGGTATTCAAAAGATTCTTGGCCGAGAACTTCACGCTCCAATGAGCGTTGAACTTCACATTGGCATTGAAATCCAACGTATGGAGAGTGAGTTGCTTCACATCACCGATACCCTGTATACCCACAGCCTGTATGCGCTCGCCTTGCAAGTTGTAGAGCAAGGCCACGGTGAGCTGGCTTTCCTTTCCGAACTTAGGCGAATAGGTGAGATCGGCATTCATCAGGTAGGGCGACGCACCTTGCAGCGGACGTTCGGCATTGGTGTAAACCCCACCTTCCGGAAGGTTTACGTTGGTGTACATGTAGGACGCGTTGATTCCCGCTTTCAAGTCTTTCACTATTTCCTTGCGTGCTTCCACTTCAACCCCTGCAACCAAACCGTCGGACGCGTTCTGGAAAGAATGCATCATGGCACCACCGGACGTAGTCTGCGTACGCTCGATAGGACTGTCCAAATACTTGTAGTAGGCCGTGACGGCCACCATGTCGGTGGACGACGGACGAAAGAACTCATAACGTAAGTCTATGTTGTAGTTGTAACCGTTGTCCAGGTTTTCATTACCACGTACTTGGGTGCCGCCATAAGACTCCTGATAAAGGAAAGGAGCCATCTCGACAAACGAAGGCCGTGTCACCGTACGCGAAGCCGCCAGACGCAAGCTGTTTTTCTTGTCGAACGTGTACTTAAGATTCAAGGCCGGGAAAAACTCATCGGTGTTCAGGTCGCGCCGCATCTCCATGCCACCGTCATTATAGTATTTCACCCATTGACGCGTGCTTTCCATACGTACGCCCAAGTTCACCAGCAAGGCCTTCACCGGATAATAGTCGGCCTCGATGAAACCGGCCCAGATGCGGCTACCGGCCGAGTACTCATTGCGTTTCTGATGGCTGCGGTTGATGGTAATGCTACCGTTCTGCACGTTCTCGAAGTTCAAGTAACCGTCGGTATGATAGATGTCGGTCACATTAAGAGACTCCATCTCTTTCAAGTTATAATAGAAGCTCGTGCAGGTAAAATCCCTCGTCTTGTCACGCAAGGCCGCACCGAACCTCAACTTGTTTTCATCGGAAAAGCGGTACTGCGCCTGTACGTCACCCACCCATTCGTCCTCGTCCAACTTGCCGAAATAGCGCATGGTTTCCTGGGCATTGAGCTTGAACAAATCCCAAGTACCGTCGGACATCTGCCGGAACATCACCTGACGACGGTCGGGTTCCTCACTGGAAGTCTTACTATACGAACCGCTCCAATCCGTATCCCACTTGCCCAACACGTGGTGCCCGGTCAACTGGTAATTCTGCAATTCATACACATGGCTGTTTTGGTTACTGCCTTTCAAGCGGATGCCTTCCTCGTCATGCCCTTGACGCGCCATATAGCTGTCCACCGCATTACGGGCATAAAAGGCCGAGAAGCCCACGCGGTCGGCCTTGCGGAACGAATAGCCCACACTGGCCAAACCGGCCATCTTGAGCGTTTGGGTAAAAGAATCGTAATCAAAACGGCTCATCTCCGTACCTGACGCCTCGAAAGTGCGGACATAAGCATTATCCAGACTTTCGTTGTCGGTATCAATACCGAAAGTAGCCAACACATCCATCTTGTTGCGCCCCAACCGGAAAGTGCGGCCGAAACCGAAACTACCGTTCAAGTCGGGTATAGCAGAAGACTTATTCACTTCGAATGTGGTGGGGAAGATATTATGATTACGACTGTACTGCCGGTAATCGGAAAGCGGCAAATCCATGGCCTTCCGGTCCATAGAAGGAGTCTTGAACATCGTATTCGCCCTATCCATCTGATAGAAGTCGCCAAAGACCGTCCCCACCTTACCGCCGGTACCGAAGGATATGTTGAAAAAATCCTTCGTGCCGCCTTCTTTGGTGCTGATGTCCACATGGGCACCGGAATAGTCGGCAAACGCACTGGCCTCGTACACCTTGCTCACCGTGATGTTCTGCACGGCGGAAGAAGGAAAGATGTCCAACGGTATCAGTTTGTTATCCGGGTTGGGTGAAGCGATGGGAAGCCCATTGAGCGTGGTGGAACTGTAACGGTCACCCAAACCGCGCACAATCAACTGGCCGGCTTCGGCGATGGAGATACCGGTAAGTTTTTTCACTCCTTCTTGTACGTTGGAAATACCTTTGATAGACATTTCGCTTGCACCAAGGTTTTCAATGGAAAGCACCGCGTTCTGGCGTTCAGCCAGCAAGGCACGCTCCAACTCCAAGTTCTTGCGCGCGGTAACGGTCACTTCGTTCAGTTGTTTGTCATCAGTAGCCATCTCGACCTTCACGGCCACATCCCCCTTGGCCGGGACTTGCAACGTCAGTTTCTGGGGGAAAAACGAAACATAGGAAACCTCCAAGGTATAGGTTCCCTTCTTCAATCCACGCAAATGAAAATTTCCATTGATGTCGGCCGTAGTGCCGATGCGCGTACCGGCAATGCGCACGGAAGCACCCATCAGCGGTTCGTTCATTTCCTTGTCGATGACCACGCCCTTGATGTCGCCTGCCTGGGCTACCGCCACGACGGCGGTCATCAACGCTACAGTCAAATTACGCTTTTTCGATAAACTCATTCTTATGCCTCTTTTTGTTCGCTGCAAAAGTAGGCACATTACATTTCAAAAAGCTTACAAAAAGATGAATCTTCCGAGACAATACCTCATCGTAACATGTTCTTAATGTACGCGAAACAACTTCGTATCCGAATCTTACAAATCATTTCAGGATGCGAATCTTCACCACTCCATCAACCCCTTGATTCCCCTTCGGGTCAGTGTGATCCGAAACCTGCGATAACCGGTCTTGCCCTGATAACGATAACGCATGACGAAATGGACATAATAAACCTTCTCGGCTGCCTGCGTATGAAACTCTCCTTTCCCTTCATTCATATAAACCGGGACATGAGGACTGTCCATCCGCCGCAAGAAATCCCGCAGGTTGATACGGATGATATCATTAAACCCTTGCAACGGGTAATGACTCAAAAGTTTCAACTGCTTATCCAATATGGAAATACGGCGGCGGTACACGATAACCGTCTCCCGCAAAGCACAATGACCGGCCTCCAACTCCGACACACGGCCACGCTGCGCACGCACTTCAAGCGGCAATTTTTCTTCGTTCACAAAATCACATCCTTCCTTTCCCCATCCCACCGGCTCTCCGTGCATCACCAGTTTGATTTTATAGTCGTAGAACTTACTGCCCAACTTGTTGGCGAACCAATAATGCATCAGGTCCTTGATGCGGTCTTTGAACATATAACTCACCACCAATGCAATGAAAAGCGGCATGGTGAAATTCCCGTAGGTCTGCTGGAAGGAAAAAGAAACGACCGTGGCAAAAACCATGCTCAGCCCGGCCGCCAACATGAAAAACACTTGCTGAAGGACGAAAGTGTTGCTTTTCTTGTCTGCCAATATATACAAATCGCTCTCGATGTATTTCTTCAGTTGCCCGGCCCTGTGCAGGAAATTACGGTTATTATCACTGTTACCTTCCTCCGGCAAAAGAAATCCCCGCTCCCGCTGGTAAGCCAAATCCCCATCTATATAGGTTGCCGCAGCCGCCACCACACGGGTATAATCCTTCGGAAAATGCTCGCGTGCATATTCCATGACGCGGAACAAATGCATGTTAACCATACGGCACAGATACTCCTCTCCCAAATCGTAACGCGACCGCAACTCGAAAGCCACACGGTCTAAACCGGCTTTACGGGGTATCTCCCGATAAGCAGCCATAATGCGCGCCAACAAAAGCACAATGCCGTCCAGACGAACCCTGAACGCGTTCACTTCCGTTTCGCGGTAAAGTCCGACGGCTACCGTACGCAAAGCACTACGCGTGATACTGCCGAACATCTTTATCTGGTGTTCATACGTTTTTTCATGCTCTTCCGAAGGCTCCTCCGCCAATTCGCGACAACACATCAGCAACCGCGACAAAGGCAGGGCTTCTTCGTCGGCCACCTCCTCTAACGTATAGACCGGCGTAATCAGGCGCACCAAAGCCCGGAAGTCCCGGTAGAAATTACTTTTGGGATACGTTTTGGCGTTGATATAAAGGGAATCGGGAATGAAGATCCACGTATCCATCATGAAGTCGCTCACCGCAGCCGAAGGACTGTAGCGCGAATACCCCACCTTGAACTCCAGGGTATAACGGTCGTGTATCTTTCCATGAATCTCCAACATAATATTACGGACAAATCTACGAAAAAAACATCAGAATCTCTAAATAACCTTTTGCTTATTTATTTGTTGCGTATGCTTACAATAGGAACTGTTTTTTCCATACCTGCATTTGATGTATATTTGAATACACCTACTTGCTTAGCGCATTTACCGGATGGAACTTTAATAACTTGGCCATCATAATATGACAGCCCTTCCTCACACAAAAAAAGAACCGTTAATCCAGTAGGTATTGAGATTGAAGAACCTTGCTCCAATTCGTTAGCTAAAGCATCTCCGGTATCAAGCACTTGCAAAACCTTAAATGAATTTTCACTTATACAAATTCCTTCTTTTTCAAACATGGTCATTCCATTATAAGAAGAATTATTGCCTGCAATAAGCACTGAAATGACAATCATCAAAACAGCACCAGCAACCATACCACCAATAAATATAAATACTTTCTTCACAAGCAAGAATTTAACAGCCGAATACAAATATACTCATCTTTAATGGAAATCATCACATATTATCAGCAAAAATCATCTATTCCTTCTTCGCCATCCCACTCTAATCCTTGTGCCAATGCAAAAGCTTTTTTTGCACCTTGTTCTTCAAAAAAAGTTTGTCCTTTATGAACAAATTTTTCATGTTCATAAGTTACGGTTATCAAAGAAAACTTTTTTATCCCCTCATTGGCATGAGTTCTTATGACTAAGATCTTGCCACACAGAGCAAAATCATCTACAAAATGAATTGCATATTGATTTTTTGTTATGACTTCTCCCTTTTTAATTCTGTTAAAATATAAGGTCAAAGGCTCTACACCATCATCACATTTTGATGGACACAATGGAAACTCTGTTGGCGTTCTCCAATATTTTTGCATTGCATTATCGGTTAATGATTCTGTTAGATTGTTACTCTCATATTCTGTTTCATTCAATAAGTCCATTGAAGAGTTTGAAACATTATCATTAAAAGATAAAGTATTGCTTTCACGATATAAGGAATTAAAGGGAGGTGAATAAATCCATTCACCAATAGTTCCACTACCGACATTATTCGAACTTGAAGAAGTTTTTGCCCATGCGCACAATCTTTCATAAGAAGCTTTTGCCTCTTCTTGCGTTACAGCTCGCATCCACCCGAATTTCGGATTGTCATTTGCAAATTCTTGTATCATAGATGGGTCATTTACAAACGCCTCTACGCTTCCACACAAATATTCAATTTTCTTTCTTGTTATGGGGTTATTTAACACATTCTCCAATTTCGTCAACCATCTTAGATTTTGCGGTCTATTATTTCGCCGATTAGTGTCTATATGGTCAACAACATGTTGAGGTGTTGGCGGCTCTCCTAAAAATGCGTATGCTACAATACGATGCACTCTTTCTGAGCCTATCTCCATATACCCTGTTTGTTCATTGGCTTTTCCAAATGTCCAAACATCATCGTCCTTCCTTTTTCGCTTTCCTGTTCGAGAATAGCGTAAAACCGCACCATTATCACGGACAGAATAATGTTCACCCTTGTAAACGCAATCCTTAATATCCTTATAATCATTTAATAAGCATAAAGAAATCATATCATCTCCTCCCAAATCTATTATAAGTTTCAAATGCTAATTGCAAAACATTCCGCCATTCATCTTGCGTTTTATAATCCAACTTTACATTTACGCAAACAGAACCATACACCATATTAGTACATACCTCCACATCGCAGTTGTTTGTATTGTCGTGAACAACGACTATAGGAAGCACTTTGTTTTCCCCAATCCGTTCCTTAAGAGTGTCACCAATAGTAAAAGTGATAAAACTATCAGGCAAACCAAAATCAGGAGTTGCGCAATCTTCGTATTCTGGCTCATCCAACTTGCAAAAAACAATTGTAGAAGGCTTACCAAGTTCATGTAGTATGTTTGGTACGATTTCAAAAAACTGGGAAACGGCCTTTTGTCTCAGAACTTCCTTTTCTGAAATATCATCTTCGCTAATCAATTCGATGTCATCCGCAAGCTCCTTGAAAAAATTACGCTTCAATACTTTTGATATTTGCTTCAACTGAACAATGTCTATTTTACTACGTTTGAAAATATCGTATACATTATTTCTTTGGCAACATATCAATTTAGCAAACTCTGTTATTGGAATTTGCTGTTTTCTCACTTCGCTTTCAATAAGCTTACCGATAGTTGTTTTATTCTTTGCCATATTATTTGCTTTTGATTGCAAAAATACAAAACTTATATCCGAAATGGATTAGTCGAGTGTATTATGTTATTGTGCATATTTGAATGTAGCCTAATTGAAAAACTTGCTTATTCTTTATCACCTCAATCTTTGTTTCCATCATCACACCGGCATAGACCTGCGTTGAGTTGATGAACGTATGTCCGATCAGTTTGTCTACCGCATAAATATCACAGCCTACAGCCAATGCCAAAACTGCGAATGTATAGCGGTTGGTGTGATAGCTGATTTTCTTCCCTATCACTGTAGCAGCAGTAATCTTTTTCAGGTATCTGTTACAGATACTCAAACTAGTCATATCAAGGATCTTTTGATTCGGTTTGCATCCGTTTCTGTCTGGAAACAGACTCATAGCGGATTGGTTTAGAAGTACCATCACCAGTTTACCTGTCTTTTGCATCGCTTTGCCCAACACCATCCAACCGTTGTCACCCTGCCTGATGTCACGCCGTGTCAATACGCTCACATTGCTGTATCGCAACCCGGTGAAGTAACAGAACAAGAAAGCCCGTTTTGTCATTTCGTTAACGGTGAGAGCTTCATCAGCAAACGCTTTTAGCCTCTCCTTGGTCAAGTATTCTTTTTCGGTCTGTTTCTTGTCAATTCGGTCTTTCCGCTCCAATGAATAGAATGGGGGCTATCCCCCCCCTCTTTTATAGCCGCATTGAACATACGTACCAACGTGGAGCGATAGAGCAGCAGCGTATGGAACAACATCTCCTTTAATTGTCGGGCGATTTTGTGTCGCAGTAGACCTACTTGAAGTTTTTTATTTTGTAGCCCCTCATCTGCAATGTCATGAACATTCATTACCACCATAAGCCATTAGCCGAGATGCCTCCACACCTCGCATGCTTCCCCTCCCAAGGTTTTTCAGAAAAGAGCCTTCATCTTTCAGGCGGCATGCCAAATACTTATCATATAGTATGTTATGGAATGAAGGACAGAAAGGCCATCTTTCAGTTTCCTTTCATGGCAGAAAGCGGTAAAAAGTCCTGTACCAAACGGTAATTCAATCTCAGCCGAATGATTTTTCAATCTCAGGCGAACGTTTTTCAGTTCTGCGCCAAACGAAATGAAGCCTGGCTGAAGGATGCCTGAAACGTCCTTCAGCCTGTAACATCAATATTATGAACGGATTATCATGGAACCTGAAAGATGAAGGATCTTTTTTATAAAATCCCGGTGTAAACACGTCCATCCTACAGTGAGGACAATATCCCTATTGATTGCCTGCTGTTCCCTAATTCCCACTATATTTCTACTGCCCCATTTACATTTCATGCTTTGGGATATTAAAATTAACCCAATACGAAGCCTGCTTTCCGGATTTATTCCGTAGCTTTGCAATCCAAGAGAAAATAAACTTAAAAAAACAGACTGTCATCATGATGCACGAACATCCTTTCGCACAATTCCACTTCTGCCCGAAATGCGGCTCACCGCGCTTCGTGGAGCATAACGAAAAATCGAAACAATGCGAAGACTGCGGCTTCGTTTACTATTTCAACCCAAGTGCAGCCACTGTCGCGGTCATCCTGAACGAACGGCAGGAACTGCTGGCATGCCGGAGGGGAAAGGAACCGGCCAAAGGCACGCTCGACCTGCCCGGCGGATTCTCGGACTGTTTCGAGAGCAGCGAGGAAGGAGTGGCACGGGAAGTCAAAGAAGAAACCGGACTGGAAGTAACCCGCACGGAATTTCTGTTTTCCCTGCCCAACACTTACCTGTATTCCGGATTTCTGGTACACACCGTAGATTGTTTCTTCCGCTGCACGGTGGCAGACAGCAGCCTGGCTCATGCCATGGACGACGCGGCCGAACTGTTGTGGATTCCCGTGAAAGAATTGCGCCCGGAAGACTTCGGCCTGGCATCCGTGAGAAAAGGCATCGAAAAGCTGTTGGTACAATGGCCCTAATCCCCTCTCCCAAAGGGAGACACAGCGCGTACGGCTCCATTTATTCAAAAAAATTGTTATATATAAGGTGTAATCTATCTTTTTTTTCTACTTTTGCTGCCGAAATTTTATAAAGGTACAGACCATGCAGAAAAATTTGGTGATCGTGGAGTCTCCTGCCAAAGCCAAAACCATCGAAAAGTTTTTGGGAGCAGACTACAAAGTATTATCCAGTTACGGGCATATCCGTGACTTAAAGAAAAAAGAGTTCAGCATCGACACGACGAACTTCGCACCGCAATATGAGATACCTTCCGAAAAGACCAAACTGGTGAACGAACTGAAAGCGGAAGCCAAAAATGCCGGAACCGTCTGGCTGGCTTCCGATGAGGACCGTGAAGGAGAGGCTATCTCATGGCATTTGTATGAAGTGCTCGGCCTGAAACCGGAACAAACCAAACGCATCGTGTTCCACGAAATCACCAAACCTGCCATCCTGCAAGCCATCGAACACCCGAGGGACATCGACCTCAATCTGGTAAACGCCCAACAGGCACGGCGGGTACTCGACCGTATCGTGGGTTTCAAACTCTCTCCGGTGCTTTGGAAGAAAGTAAAACCCGCGCTTTCTGCCGGACGCGTGCAAAGCGTGGCCGTACGCCTGATTGTGGAACGCGAACGGGAAATCCAACAGTTCAAAAGCGAAGAAAGTTATCGCGTAGTAGCCCTTTTCACGCCTGCCAATAGCAAGGATGGCACGGAAATCAAGGCCGAACTGAACCAACGTTTCAAAAACAAGGAGGAAGCCACTCGTTTCCTGGAAAGCTGCAAAGACGCGGCCTTTACCATCCGCGACATCGCCACACGACCGCAAAAACGCATGCCGGCGGCTCCGTTCACCACTTCCACGCTGCAACAGGAAGCGGCCCACAAACTCGGTTTCACCGTGGCGCAAACCATGATGATAGCCCAACGCCTTTATGAATCCGGGCGCATCACCTACATGCGTACGGACTCTGTCAATTTGTCTTCGCTGTGTATCAATGCCAGCACGGCTGTCATCAAGGAACTCATGGGCGAACGTTACGTCAAGAGCCGCCAATTCCATACCAAAACGAAAGGAGCGCAGGAAGCCCACGAGGCCATCCGCCCCACCTATATGGACCAGACGGAAATAGAGGGCACGCCGCAGGAACGCCGTCTGTACGACTTGATATGGAAACGTACGGTCGCTTCCCAAATGGCCGATGCTGAAATAGAAAAAACTACCGCTTCCATCCAGATAAGCGGACAAGACGCCGCTTTCGTCGCCACAGGAGAAGTCATCAAATTCGACGGTTTCCTGAAGGTATATCGGGAAAGTTTCGACGAAGACTCGGAGAACGAGACGGCGGAAGGCAACCTGCTCCCCCCGATGGAGACCGGACAGCAACTGGAACGAAAAGAGATACAAGCCCTGCAACGGTTCACCCAACACCCTCCACGCTACAACGAAGCCAGCCTGGTTAAAAAACTGGAAGAATTGGGCATCGGGCGCCCTTCTACTTACGCTCCTACCATCAGCACCATACAACAACGCGAATACGTGACCAAAGGAGACAAGGGAGGAGAAGAAAAGGAACTGGTTATCCTTACGTTGAAAGGAGACACCATCAGCCAACAAGCCAAACAAACCGTCATCGGAGCCGAAAGGGGCAAGTTGGTTCCGACAGATGTGGGGACGGTGGTCAACGACTTCCTTTTACAATATTTCCCCGAAATCATGGATTATAACTTCACGGCCGAGGTGGAAAAGAAGTTCGACGACATCGCAGAAGGAAAAACGGAATGGACGCAAATGATGAAAGACTTCTACGGCGACTTCGAACCGGAGGTGGAAAAAACCCTCAATGCCAAATCCGAGCATAAAGTGGGCGAACGTTTGTTGGGCACGGACCCGCAAAGCGGAAAACCTGTATTTGTCAAAATCGGGCGTTTCGGCCCGGTGGTGCAAATCGGAACGGCAGAGGATGAGGAGAAACCGAGGTTCGCCCAGATGAAGAACGGGCAAAGCCTGGAAACCATCACTCTGGAAGAAGCCCTCGAACTGTTCAAACTTCCTCGCGACCTCGGCACTTTTGAAAACACGACCGTATCCATCGGTACCGGACGTTTCGGCCCTTACGTCTTGCACAACAAGAAATATGTCTCGCTCCCCAAAGGCAGCGACCCGATGAGCGTCACCCTCCAAGAGGCCATCAAACTCATCATCGAAAAGCGACAGGCCGAAGTGGAACGCCACTTGAGAAAATTCGAAGAAGAGCCGGAATTGGAAGTACTCAACGGACGCTACGGTCCTTACATCGCCTACAAAGGCAATAATTACCGGTTGCCTAAGACTCTGGCAGAACGTGCCAAAGAACTGACACTGGAGGAGTGCATGACCGTGGTCAAGGAACAAGACGAGAAACCTAAAACAACGGCACGTAAAAGAACTTATAGCAAGAAAAAATGACACGTATCATCTTAATCGGTTACATGGGAGCCGGAAAGACGACCGTGGGAAAGGCATTGTCCCAAAGCCTGGCTCTCCCGTTTTATGATTTAGACTGGTATATCGAAGAACGCTACCGCCGGACCATCCCCCAAATATTCGCGGAAAACGGAGAAAACGGATTCCGTGAGATCGAACAGAAAATCCTGCACGAGGTAGCCGAGTTCGAGAATGTCATTATTTCCTGCGGTGGGGGAACACCTTGCTTTTTCGACAACATGGAATACATGAACCGGCAGGCACAAACGGTATACCTGAAAGCTTCTCCCGACGTGCTGTTCCAGCATCTGAAGATGGGAAAGGTGGAACGTCCTCTGTTGAAAGACAAAACGGAGGATGAGATGAAACAATATATCCGGGATTCCCTCGCGATACGCGAACCCTTTTACAGCCGGGCACAATATACATTAGATGTCAGCTTGTTAGAGAACTACGATAAAATAAAGGACTCCGTCCGTTTGCTTCGTGAACTATTAAACCTATAAAGAACGTAATGAGAAAATGGCGTATTGAAGACTCCGAAGAATTGTACAACATCAACGGATGGGGAGTCAACTATTTTGGAATCAACGAAAAAGGGCACGTTTACGTAACCCCGAGAAAGGATAGCGTAAAAGTCGATTTAAGGGAACTGATGGACGAATTGGCCATTCGGGACATGTCGGCTCCCGTATTGGTACGGTTTCCCGACATTCTGGACAACCGTATCGAGAAAACCAGCAATTGCTTCGAGAAGGCTGCCAAGGAATATGACTACAAAGGAGAGAATTTCATCATTTATCCCATTAAGGTCAACCAAATACGTCCCGTGGTAGAAGAGGTCATCAGCCATGGCAAGAAATTCAACTTGGGACTGGAAGCCGGTTCCAAACCGGAACTGCATGCGGTCATCGCTGTCAATACCGACTCAGCCTCTCCCATCATCTGCAACGGTTACAAAGACCATAATTACATAGAACTGGCTTTATTGGCCCAAAAGATGGGCAAACGCATCTTCCTGGTGGTAGAGAAACTCAACGAGCTGAACACCATCTACGAGGTTGCCCAGAAACTCAACGTAAGACCCAATATCGGTATCCGTATCAAATTGGCTTCGTCCGGCAGCGGGAAATGGGAAGAAAGCGGCGGAGATGCCAGCAAGTTCGGTCTGACGTCCAGTGAACTGCTGGAAGCACTCGACATGTTGGAAGCCAAAGGTATGAAAGACTGCCTGAAACTTATCCATTTCCACATCGGCAGCCAGATTACCAAGATACGCCGCATACAGACCGCCCTGCGCGAAGCTTCGCAATTTTACATCCAACTCCATCATCTGGGTTATGATGTGGAGTTTGTGGATTGCGGCGGCGGACTGGGAGTAGACTACGACGGTACACGCTCCAGCAATAGCGAAAGTTCTGTGAACTACTCCATTCAGGAATATGTGAACGACTGTATCTATACTTTCGTCGACGCTGCCAATAAAAACAATCTCCCGCATCCGAACCTGATTACGGAAAGCGGTCGGTCGCTGTCTGCCCACCATTCGGTGCTCATCATGCAAGTGCTGGAAACGGCCTCTCTTCCCCGTATGGACGAGAATTTCGAGCCTTCGCCGGAAGCTCACCAACTGGTAAAGGACATGTATGAGATTTGGGACAACCTGAACCCGCGTACCCTTCTGGAAGACTGGCACGACGCCCAACAAATCAGAGAAGAATCACTGGACCTGTTCAGCCACGGCATCGTAGACTTACGGACACGTGCCGACATCGAAAGCATGTATTGGAGCGTCACACGTGAAGTCAACCTTTTGGCACAAACCCAGAAACATATACCGGAAGAGCTTATGACGCTCGACAAACTATTGGCCGACAAGTATTTCTGCAATTTCTCGCTGTTCCAAAGCCTGCCGGACACATGGGCCATAGACCAACTCTTCCCCATCATGCCGATACAGCGGCTGGACGAACGTCCGAACACGCACGCCACGATACAGGATATCACCTGCGATTCGGACGGAAAAATCGCCAACTTCGTGACCAACAGCCATATCTCCCACAGCCTGCCGGTGCATACGTTGAAGAAAAGCGAAAACTATTACCTCGCCGTGTTCCTGGTCGGTGCCTATCAAGAAATATTGGGCGACATGCACAACCTGTTCGGCGACACCAATGCCGTACATGTTTCCGTGACGGACAAAGGATATACCATCGACCAAATCATCGACGGCGAAACCGTAGCCGAGGTGTTGGAATACGTGCAGTATGAACCGAAGAAACTGGTTCGCCGCCTCGAAATATGGGTGTCCAAATCCATCCAAAGCGGAAAGATTTCGCTCGAAGAGGGTAAAGAGTTCCTGAACAACTACCGCTCGGGACTTTATGGTTATACTTATTTGGAATGAACATGAAAGAGAAACTCACCATCATCAAAGTGGGCGGCAAAATCGTAGAGGAAGAAGACTCGCTCCGCCAACTGCTGGCAGCTTTCACGGCCGTTGAAGGCCATAAGATATTGGTACATGGCGGAGGACGTTCCGCCACCAAAGTCGCAGCCCAATTAGGAATAGAAAGCCAAATGATCAACGGTCGCCGCGTCACGGACGCAGACATGCTGAATGTGGTCACCATGGTGTATGGCGGACTGGTCAACAAAAACATCGTGGTACGCCTTCAGGCACAAGGAGTCAACGCCTTAGGCTTGACCGGGGCCGACATGGACGTGATACGTTCTCACAAACGTCCGGTGAAGGATGTGGACTACGGTTTCGTAGGAGACGTAGACGCAGTAAACGGTACGCTTTTAGCCGATCTGATTCGTAAAGGCATCGTGCCCGTCATGGCTCCCTTGACGCACGACGGGCAGGGACATATCCTGAATACCAATGCCGACACCATTGCCGGGGAGACCGCCAAGGCCATGGCCGATGCGTTCGATGTCACCCTGATGTACTGTTTTGAAAAGAAAGGCGTATTGAGAGATGCAGAAGACGATGACAGCCTCATTCCTCATATCAACGAAAGCGAATTTAAACGCTACGTGGAGGAAGGCATCATACAAGGCGGAATGATTCCGAAATTGGAAAACTCATTTGAGGCCATCCATGCCGGAGTAAGCAAAGTCATTATCACTTTGGCCACGGCTATCGACGGCGTATCCGGCACAGTTATAGAGAGATAGGATAAGACGAAAAAAATATTTCAAAAAAAATGGCGGGTGAGTGTAACTTTTCAGGCACTCGCCCGTCATTATTACAGAGAGATGAAAGAAATCAGTTTTCGGAACGATATATTGCCCCTGAAAGACAAACTCTATCGGTTGGCTCTTCGTATCACGTTCGACACGGCAGAAGCGGAAGACATCGTTCAAGAAACACTGATAAGGGTGTGGGACAAGCGCGATGAATGGTCGCAACTGAACTCTATCGAAGCTTATTGTCTGACCATTTGCAGGCACCTCTCCTTAGACAGAAGCGAAAAAAAAGAAGCGCAGCATGTCGCCTTGGACGAAAGCCTGCATAGCCGCCCCGATACTTCCACTCCATATGATAGCCTGACGGCTCGTGAAGGGCTCGGACTTCTTCAAAAACTGTTGAAGGAATTGCCCCAAACCCAACAGGACATCGTCCAACTGAGAGAAATAGAAGACAAAAGCTATAAAGAGATTGCAGCGATTCTGAATCTGAGCGAAGAACAAGTGAAAGTCTATCTGTTCCGTGCCAGACAACGAATCAAACAAAAGTACACAGAAATACAAGGATATGGACTATAAGTACATAGAACAACTTCTGGAACGCTATTGGCAATGCGAAACCTCCTTGGAAGAAGAAGCCATACTGAAAACCTTCTTCAACCAAACCCATATACCGAGCCATCTTATGCCTTACAAGCCTCTCTTTGTAAGCGAAAAGATGTGGCAGGATGTGAAATTAGGTGAGGATTTTGACGCAAGAATCATAGCGCACATAGAGAAGGACGAACCGGTGAAAGCACGTAGAATCACGTGGGTACGCCGGATGATGCCTCTCTACAAAGCCGCTGCATCCGTAGCCATCATCCTCACGTTAGGCAATGCCGCACAAAGTTCTTTCCGCCGTGAAGCCACTGTGGAGAACGACTACAACTACGAGAACTATCAGGATTCGTACAATGATCCGGAAATGGCTTACAATCTGATATCCGATGCCCTGCAAATGGTGTCGCAAAGCCTGAGCGAAGCATCCAAACAGGATTCCCTCCTGCAAATGCAGCCTAAAGAGACACAAAAAGAACAATAAAATGAAATGCGTTCTTTGCTTATTGTTAATAGCATGTTCTATCCACGTGTGGGGGCAGGACTTTGCGTCTAAGTTCATGGAACAATGTGCCAAGGAGGACGGTGAAATACAATGCCAGACCGTCAGTCCGATAATGATGGAGAAACTCATGGACACCATGACGGCCCCGGATGGAGACAGAGATGAAGAGGTTCCGGAATATCTCCTTTCCAAACTGAAAAGTGCCCGTATCATCACGGCGACAAAGCAAAGCGAGAAGCTCTTCCGTGAAGCCGAACAGCTCATAGAAAAGAACAAAAACAGATTTTCCCCGTTGGTAGAAAACCAACCCGGACAAAACAATAAAGTCTTTGTCCGTAAACACGATGAAGTGATACGGGAACTGATCGTGCTGAATCTGAATCCGGATGAGAAAACACTGACCATCGTCAATCTTACAGGAGATATGGATGACCGGTTCATGAAAATACTTTCATCAGGGAAGCTCAAACAAGATTAATGGAACATTTTATGCTTTTTCTATATAAACAAGTTAGTGCTTAATAAAACGCAATGAAACTGTGAAGTTTCAATTCTCTCAAATTTTTTCATAACATACTAACGACGAAAAGGGTTGCCTGTGGAGGTGGCCCTTTTTCATTTTTACGGTTTTTGCATGCCTAAACCTTGATTTTTACTCAAGATTATACTATCTTTGAAGCGAATTCTAATTTTATAAACCTGGCCATTATATTATGTTAAGAAGAATTGTAATTGCTGCAGTGGCCGTATGTGCATTGGGAACAGTACACATTCAGGCACAAAAAAACGAGTTCTTCCGTCCCAAAGAAGTTTGGAACGACACGGAAGGTAACCCCATCAACGCTCACGGAGGCGGTATCTTATACCATAAAGGTACGTACTATTGGTACGGTGAATACAAGGTCGGTAAGACCGTCCTGCCCTCCGATGCAACTTGGGAGCGCTATCGCACAGACGTAACCGGAGTAAGCTGCTACTCCAGTAAGGACTTACTGAATTGGAAATTCGAAGGAGTGGCTCTGAAAGCCATTACCGACGATCCGAACAGCGACATCCACCCGACGCAGGTACTCGAACGTCCCAAAGTGGTTTACAACCAAAAGACCAAGAAGTTTGTCATGTGGATGCACATAGACAGTCCGGACTACAGTAAAGCAGAGGCCGGTGTAGCCATCGCCGATTCACCGACAGGCCCGTTTAAGTATCTGGACGGATTCCGCCCGAACGGTACGATGAGCCGTGACCAAACCGTATTCGTAGACGATGACGGAACTGCTTACCAGTTCTCTTCGTCAGAAGAAAACCAGACCATGCACATCAACCGGCTGACTGAAGATTACACCAAACCGGACGGAAAATATGTACGCCGTTTCGTCGGTATGGCAAGGGAGGCACCTGCCGTCTTCAAACACGGAAACAAGTATTATATGCTTTCCAGCGGTTGTACCGGTTGGGATCCCAACAGTGCCGAATTGGCAGTGGCCGACTCTATCATGGGAGAGTGGACGGTTTTGGGAGACCCTTGTACGGGACCGGATGCCGAAAAGACATTCTACGGACAAAGCACTTTCGTTATCCCCGTGCAGGGCAAGAAAAACGCCTTCATAGCATGCTTCGACATGTGGAAAAAGAAAGACCTGCAAGACAGCCGTTACATCTGGTTGCCTATGATGATTGACAAGCAAACCAACAAAATTACGATTCCATGGCATGCCGAATGGAATCTGGATGTATTCAAAAAGAAATAGGCAAGATTACACATATTAAATACCCGACTTCCCCGCCACGTTTCTTACCGCAAGAACCGTATGGCGGGGATTTTGGAATCGTGATATATCTTCATGACAAACCCACAACAAAATGATGATAGACGGTAATTTTAAGATAGCTACCGACCAACTGACTCTCACATTCACGGAGGGACAACGGCAGGACTTCTTCATCCGGCATACTCCCCACCGCGTGGAAATCATCTATCCTCCGCAAACGGATTTCGAACATTTGCAACCTTGGCTTTTCAAAGTCGTCACGGAGGCATTGCGCAAGCAAGCCAAGGCCATACTACCGCCACGGATTCAGGAATTGGCTTCCCGTCACGGATTCCATTACACCCGGCTCAGCATCAATTCTGCCCGTACACGTTGGGGAAGCTGCTCCAGCAAAGGACATATCAACCTGTCGCTATACCTGATGATTCTCCCCCTCCGGTTATCCGATTACGTACTGCTCCACGAACTTTGCCACACCCAAGAGATGAACCACGGTCCCCGCTTTTGGACTTTAATGGACAGAGTGACCCAACAGCAATCCGGCACACTCAGAAATGAGTTGCGCCACTACCCGTCTCCATTCCGATAAGATAACATCGAGACGGCAGAGAGCCTCTGCATCCCTTACGTTCTCCCACACGTTTTTTTACTGTCCCGATTCACCCTCTACCCCAAGCACCTTATCTAAATAACGGTAACCTACATATCCGCAAACCGCAGCTGCCAAAGCCCAAACGGAAGCTGCGCCGGCACCACCGCACAACTCCACCAAAGTCGTATCCGTATCTCCCGTACACCAAAGCATGGCAACACCCACAAAATTATTGAAGACATGTGCCACCACCGGAATCCAAATCGTACCCGACCGCCAGTACAACCAACCCAAAACCCAACCAAAAACTACGGCTCCCGGTATTTGTGCCGGATTACCATGTACGGCTCCGAATATCAAGGCTGAAAGCAAAATGGCCATCCACGGACGCATCCTGTACCGGATAAGATGCCGCTGGATTCCCATCCGGAACACCAGTTCTTCAGTAAAAGGCCCGACCAAGACGATGGCCAAGACTCCCCAAGGGTTATACACAAGCGTGGCAAATACATCTTTATTCAAGTCTTCTAATGTCAAAGTCTCCAATAACAAGTTCACAACAAATATGACGGGCAACATCCATAAAACCACGACGGCGTATACAGGCCATTTTATTTGCCTGAAACGGAAACTTTTACGGTCTGTCCATCTCAACAAAGTCATCACCGCCCATACCACAGCCCCGTTTAATAACAGAGAAATCCCCAAAGCCGATGGAGAAGATGCCAATGCATTCACATCCAAACGTCCTTCGTGAAGCAGATCCGAAAGATTGAAAAAGAACAAGACTACCAAGGAAGACAAAACCTGGGCCAACAAAAAAATAATCACCAAACAAACCGTACGTTTCATACCAATCTCCTTTCCAAGCTATTGCTCCTTGTTTAAAATCATTCTCACCATAGCCTCATCCTCACGAAGCTGATGAACCAATTCCCCTTTGTTCCTGAACTTCCTTTCGTCTCTCAAACGCCTGACGAAACTCAACGTCAAGCAACAACCGTACAAATCTCCGGCAAAATCCAACAAATGTACTTCTATGGTGCGATTCTCGCCGTTTTCCATCGTGGGCCGAAGACCGATATTCAACATCCCTCCCCAAACGTGTTCCTCTCCTCCTGTTCCTCCTTTGACCCAAACAGCATATACGCCGTTTTTAGGAATCAGTTTCTGTGCATCCTCCACCTGTATATTCGCCGTAGGAAAGCCCAGTTCATGCCCTACGTGGAAACCATGAACCACACGTCCCGTAATTTCGTACGGACGGGTCAGGCAACGTGCCGCCATTCCTACCTCGCCTTCGGCCAGACAAGCCCTGACCATAGACGAACTTACATTCACCTCGCTCATGGCAAAGGCGTCCGCACGAACGACTTCCATCCCCAATTCCCGTCCATATTCCACATATTCCGCAAATCCCTCCGAACGGTCATGTCCGAAACGATGGTCGTATCCGATAATCAGGACCTTTACAGATAACTTCTCTTTCAGTATTTCAACCATAAAACGACGAGCTGACAAAGCTGCCAATGCCGTGGTGAAATCCAACGTCAGGCAATAATCCGCTCCCGTCGTAGTCAACTGCTCGCATTTCTCATCATATGTGGTCAGCAACTGAGGCTGATAAGCGGCTTGCATGACCTGACGCGGATGCGTACGGAAAGTGATCAGCAAGGAAGCCAAATCGTGCCCAGCGGCATAACGGGTCAACTGCCGTATCAAAAAGCGATGCCCCCGGTGCACACCGTCGAAAAAACCAATCGTGGCGACACAAGCCTGATAAGGTAAGGGGTCAGTAAGCGTGATAAACTTCATTCTCCTTCATCATTACTCCAACAAACTGAACCAATCTTCCGGCTGTCGGGAATGGAACACCTGTATACCCAAACTCTCTGCCGTCCTGCAATTTTCGGAAGAGTCATCGACAAACAATGTCTCTTCCGGCTTCAACCCGGCTTCGGCCAACACCTTACGGAATATCCGTTCGTCCGGTTTGGTCAAATGCATCTGGAAGGACAGGAATATGCGGTCGAAACAATCTTCCATCTCCAACCCAGTAGAAGACATCAATTCACGGCATGAATATGCCCAGTGCATGGCATTCGTATTACTGAGCATATAAGTGCGGTAATCCGTCCGCAGATTACGGATGGTTTGCATGCGACGAGCCGGAATCCCGACCAACATCTTATTCCAAGCCCGAAAGATTTCTTCATCTTTCACATCCGCCCCGACTTTCTTCCGCACATAAGTGCAAAACTCATCCGGTGACATCTCTCCGGTTTCCATCAAGGCAAACACTCCGTCCTGCACATAATCATTGATATAAGCGCGGGCTTCAAAGCCCAACGCCTCAAAAGCATGAACCGCCGCCTGCTTGTCCAAATCCACGATAATACCGCCGAAATCGAAAATAATATTTTTTATCCGTTTATCCATTTCATTCTGCTTTTTTCCGGCAAAGCCGTTTAAAGAGACGGCCTGCCTCTCCGACCCATAATACAAGAGAACTTACAGCAAGCAATATCCCCCAGTCCCTGGCCGCCAAAGGTACAGTGCGGAATACCGGTCCGCCGAACTGTACAATCAGCCACTGACCACACAGGATAAGACATAATACGGTCAACACGCCGGCACACCGGGAAAGATGTTTGAAAGCCGCATCTGTCGTAGAATAAGTCTTTGCATTCAACAAATTCCAGAACTGCAACAAGACAAAGAATGTGAAAAACAGGGTCAAATCATATACATCCATTCCTCCGGTGATTTCTATACGGAGGAGCATGGCTAACAAGAACACGACAAAAGCTGTCCCATAACCCAATATCGACGTCCATATCGGACGGGTGATAATGAATTGCCCTACAGGACGCGGTTTCTCGTTCATCACGTTCGGGTCGGCCGGTAACGAAGCCAAAGCCAAAGCCGCAAAAGTATCCATGATGATATTCACCCACAACATTTGGGTAACGGTCAACGGAAGAGTCGTCCCCATGAACGCGCCGATAAGCACGACCAGCAAAGCGGTGAAATTAATAGTCAACTGGAACATGACAAAACGTTGGATATTCTTATACAAAGAGCGTCCCCACATGACAGCCGTGACGATGCTACGGAACGAATCGTCAAGCAATGTAATGTCACTGGCTTCCTTGGCTACCGAAGTCCCCGACCCCATCGACAGGCCGACTTGGGCAAAGTTCAACGCCGGAGCATCGTTCGTCCCGTCGCCGGTTACAGCTACGACTTCTCCCTCCGTCTGCAACAACTTCACCAGCCGTTGCTTGTCCAACGGACGGGCACGGCTCATCACCTTCAAATCCTTGATACGTTGCAGGGCTTCTTCATCGCTCAACGCAGCAAAGTCAACGCCCCGCATGCAATTCTTCTTCTCGTCGTCTCCTTCTTTCCACAAACCGATTTGACGGGCTATTTCCACTGCGGTGCCCGTGCTGTCTCCCGTCACGACCTTGATTTGCACCCCGGCTTTCAAACAGTTCTCCACGGCCTGGGGCACTTCCGGACGCACAGGGTCGCTAATGGCCGCCAAGCCCAACAAGGTCAACCCGCCGGATTGTACCAAAGCCGCACAATCGGCATCCGTATCCGCCACTTCCTTGTAGGCCAACAACATAGTACGCTGCGCGTGCATCTGCCAGTCTTTCAGCCGGGCATGATACCCGGCAATTTGCTCTTCCGATCCCCCCCGGCAAAGTCCCAAAACGATTTCGGGCGCCCCTTTCACATATACAACCTTTCGTCCCAACACGGAGGAATCCACTATCGTAGCCATATATTTCCGCTCTGAAGAGAAAGGCAGACGAGCCACTTCTTCCGCTCCTTGGCGCACCTTCATATAATCCGAACCGCGCCCTTGCATCCAAAGCAACAAAGCCACTTCCGTGGGATTTCCCAACCCCTCCGTACGGGATTCATTTAAAAAGGCAGTCGTATTGCACGCGATAGCTTCATCCAAGAGTGCCGAATCCTCATCTTGCATCAGCATTTGCGACACGGTCATGCGATTTTGTGTCAGTGTCCCTGTCTTGTCCGTACAAATCACCGTAATGGCCCCCATCGTCTCGCAAGCATGCATCTTACGTACCAAGTTATTGGTTTTCAGCATACGGCGCATATTCAATGCCAGACTTAACGTCACAGCCATCGGCAATCCCTCGGGAACAGCCATGACAATCAACGTCACAGCCATCATGAAATTATTCAGCACCATCCCAAACACATGCCAATAGTTCTCACTCCCCCACACATCGACCTTGGGGACATATTCCATCAAACCATGTACCGTAAATATCGTAAACGTAAGGAACGCCACGGTATAGCCTATCTTACTAATGAAACCGGCCAAACGATCCAACTGCTTGTTCAATGGGGTCTTCTCACCGGTCAGCACCGTCGCTTCACGAGCTACCTGACCAATCTCCGTATGGTCGCCCACAGCTATCACACGAGCCGTAGCACTCCCCTCTACAATGGTCGTGCCGCGCATCAATCGATTCGTGGCATACGGGGCATTTTTATCAAAATCCGAATGGCTCGTACTTTTCCGCGTAACCGGCTCTCCCGTCAGATTCGATTCATTCACCTGCAAACTTTCAGCCTTCAACAACTCGGCATCGGCAGGTATCTCGTCTCCTGTTTCCAACATGATGATGTCTCCCACCACAAGCTCCTTACGCGGAACTTCACACACCTGTCCGTTCCGTACAACCCGTACAAAAGCCTCGCTCCCCAAAGCATTCAACACATCGAATTTACGGGCGGCATCGTACTCAAAATAAAAGCCGATGCCTGTAGCCAACAATATGGCACACACGATTCCGATGGTTTCTGCAAATTCATTTTCCACAAAAGCGACTACAAAAGACAACAAGGCGGCTACCAACAATATCCGTATTACGGGGTCCTGAAATTTCTCCAAATAAAGCCTCCACATTGAAGGGCGTTTCGGCGGGGTCAGTTCGTTACTCCCATGACGGGCACGTCTCTCTTCTACTTGCCGGTCGTTCAAACCGACACTCAACCAATCAGTCTCTTTTGTACTCATCTTTACCTTAAATTATATGCGATTTCTGTTTCATACATCATTCCACGATGCGAAAATACAATAGTTCCGGCAATATTGAAAGCTTTTCCCTCCATTTTTTACCTTTATTATTTGCATATCTCAATAAATCATATTACTTTTGCACTGCAATTTCAAAAAGAAGTTGTTTCGGACTTGTAGCTCAGTTGGTTAGAGCAACAGACTCATAATCTGGAGGTCCCTGGTTCAAGCCCAGGCTGGTCCACACTGAAAATCAGCAACTTAGAAGAAATTCAAGTTGCTGATTTTTCGTTCTGCGTAAACAATGCGTAAACAAACTTTTTCAGTTTACCCCTATGATACGCAATTCTATCTTTGAGTATCAATGATAATGTTACCAAGTCAATTTGTGAGACAAGTCTCACTTTTTAGGGTGGAAGCGGAAAGATCTCTATTTCCACAAACCACAATGTCTTTATTATTTAACGAATGATAAATAAGTGTTTTTGAAAGCAAAATCACATTTTTTCATTCCTTTATAGCAGTTCAATGCTTAAAAAACGTTGAAACATTCTTTTTTCTCGGCTTTTTCCTGTAAATTTGCAAGCAACTAATGAACATAATATGAACATTATTCAAAAAGGAATGGCACTTAACCGTCTGAAGATTGTCCTTGTTGAACAGGGTAAGACCGGTAAGTGGTTATCCGAACAATTAGGCGTAACCGTACACACAGTTTCAAGATGGTGTCAAAATCGGAGTCAGCCCTCCGTGGGTCAATTGAATGAAATTGCGAACATCTTGCAAGTTGATGTGCGAACACTGATGATTTCCAATTTGTAAATAACATGGCACAGACATATAGATTTTCCGGGCATGAATCTTTCCCATGCAAGACGTTATGGCTGAAAAAAGGCTATGACTTTATAGCCAATGGGAAAGATTTTAATAGTCCAGATGCAGTAATAGACCTCGGAGTCGGTAAGAATATGGTAGCCTCTATCCGTTTTTGGCTGAGGGCATTTGGCATAACCGGTGTTGATGGAAACCTTACCGATTGGGGTATCTACCTTTTTGATGAAAAGGCTGGTAAAGATAGGTATCTTGAAGATTTGGCAACGCTTTGGCTATTGCATTTCAATATTGTTTTTTTGCAAGAAGCTACTATGTATAATTGGCTTTTTTGTGGCTTGCAACGCGAACGCACACAATTTACTCGCGAACAAGTCGTAAATTTTGCTAGACTTCGAATGATTGAAGTCGGCAAAAAGAATCTCTTTAATGATAATACAGCAAAAAAAGACGTTGCCGTTCTCCTTCAGAACTATGCCTTACCTCGTAAAGCACAGACAAATGAAGATTATTCTTCACTTTTGATAGACCTTGATCTTATTCGTCAGAATGCAGAAGGCAAGGACTACTACTTCAATATTGAAGGGAAGCGCAAGGTGACAAAAGAAATCTTCTTGTATGGACTTCTCAAAATAAAAGGGACTGACAATACAATTCCTTACGAAACCATTCAAGAGCGACTTGGTTTGTTATTCTGCATGAATGACAGTGAAACAATCAACATGTTAAAAGAACTATCCAATACATATTCTAAATATTTAGCTTATAGCGATGTTGCAGGCATTCGTCAGATTCAGTTTGTTGGAGTATTGGAACCAAGAAAAGTATTAGACGATTACTATGCGAACATTTAGTTTATCAGCCAACATAGAGAACGGATTTGCAGAGGGTTCCCAATATATTGTAACTCCAAATGCTCAGAAAGCCATTCATAACATAGTAAATGACTTCCGTTCTGGCATACATAGCTTTACCATTATTGGTACATATGGAACAGGAAAGTCCAGCTTCTTACTTGCCTTGGAATCCGATCTGCTCAGAAAGAGTGAAAAGAAATATCTTCTTGAAGAAAGCAACCTTTCTGATTCCTCTGGCGGATATGAGTTTCTGAACATTATTGGTGATTATGCAGAATTGTCTAAGTTGCTGAGTCAGAAACTGAATGTCGAAGGTAGCAGCAATAGCATTCTTGACGAATTGAAATATTACTATAATAGTTGTCAGCAGAAGAAAAAATTTCTTATTGTGGTAGTCGACGAGTTCGGAAAGGTGCTGGAACATGCCGCCAAAAACAATCCTGAGCAGGAACTCTATTTTATGCAAAAACTGGCAGAATTTGTGAACGTGCCAAATCGGAACATCCTACTTCTTACCACTCTACATCAGAATTTTAGTTCATATGCCAAAGGACTTTCTGAGGCGCAGTCCAATGAATGGACAAAGGTAAAAGGCCGCTTCAAGGAAATCACTTTTGTGGAGCCAATAGAACAGTTACTACAACTGGCATCTCAGCAGTTACAAGATGAGCGCTCAACCAAAGTACCATCCTACACAAGTGAAATTTTCAAATTAGCCAAAGAAACTCGTTTTGTATCACAAGACTTTTCTGAAGATGTGGCCAATCAACTTTACCCTCTTGACACCTTTTCAGCATACGCTATAACAACGGCCATTCAACGTTATGGTCAGAATGAGCGTTCGTTGTTTACCTTCCTTTCATCTAAAGGGAGCAATTCCGTGTCGGAATTTGAGACTGCGAAGAACCTAACTTATAATCTACAGAAGGTATATGACTACATCTTATATAATTTCTACAGCTATCTGAAAGATGCCAATGCCGACTCCATGAGCTGGAGTAGCATGCAGGTTTCCATTGAGCGTGTTGAAGGACAGAATTGGGAAGACAAAGAACAGATGCTTGCTGCCGTCAATATTGTGAAAGCCATCGGTTTGCTCAACCTATTCAGCGTGGCAGGCTTCCGTCTGACGGCAGAGAGTATGGCTACTTATGCACGTCTTGCCATGAACATCCCTGATGCCGAATCCATTATCCGTCAACTGGAGACAAAAAAGATAATCCGTTTTGCTGCATATAAGGAGCGATTGATGCTCTTTGAAGGAACAGATGTAGATTTAGAGGCGGAGATTCGTGAGGCGGGACTAATGGTAGCACGTCCAGTAGTATTCGTGAATGAACTTCGAGTATTCTTCAACAAGCGTATCTCGCCTGTCAAAGCCCACTATTATCACAAAGGGACACCGCGTTTCTTCGATTACCGCATAGAAGAGGAGCCTCTTGACATTACCCCTTCTGGCGATACTGACGGTTACATTGAATTAATCTTCTCCACATCGAAGAATGCTCTAAAAGATATAAAGGAGAAAAGTGAGAACTCTGAGCATGCGCTGATATTTGCATACTTTACAAACACAGAAGATATTGTAGAACACCTGTATAGTATAAACAAATACAGATACTTGCTCGAACGGGTGCTTGACAAGAACGACCGCGTGGCAGTATCGGAAATTCAGAAGTTGAAGGAGTATGAGGAAACTCTTCTAAACAAGTCAATCAGCGACAATCTATTCTCCTACCGTAACCGTGTGGTTTGGATTTATAATGGCAAAGAACAAAAGGTGGAATCGCACCGTGATTTCAACCAGCTACTATCATTAGTCTGCAACGAGGTGTATAGCAAGACACCTGTCATGATCAACGAACTGTTCAACAAGCATAAACTCAGTGGAACAATATCGGCAGCAAAAAAGAATTATCTTGTAGCACTTACAGAACATTCATCAGACCCAGATCTCGGTTTCCCCGATGAAAAGTTTCCTCCAGAGAAAACGATCTATTACTCTCTGTTGAAGAATACGGGACTACATAAAGATGGAAACTTTGCTGATATGCCGACCAATGATGGTATCATGCCACTATGGGATGCCTGCGAGTTTTTTTTGAGAAATACGGAGAATAAAGCTCGAAAGATATCGGAACTTATAAAGATGCTTTCAGCTCAGCCCTACAAGCTGAAACAGGGATTCCTTGATTTCTGGATTCCAACATATTTATATATTAGGAGACAAGACTTTGCACTCTATGATGCCTCTCGTGGAGCTTATATGCCTGAGGTGAATATGGAGTTCTTTGACCTGTTGCAAAAACATCCAGCCGACTTCGAGATAAAGAAGTTTGCCATGGATGGCGTGAAACTTGGCTTCTTCAACCAATATCGCCGCTTTGTCAATCTCGGCGATGAGTTCTCTATTACCAACGAGAACTTCATCGAGACCATTAAGCCATTCCTCAGTTTCTATGTGCGGCTCAATGACTACACGAAGCATACTCACAAGTTCGACCATTCATCTACAATGCGTTTCCGTGACGTGCTTGCAACAGCCAAAGATCCTGAAAAAGCATTCTTTGAGGACTTGCCAGAGGCTTTGGGCTTCGATCAGGAGAAACTGAAACAGAAAGAGTTTATCAATCAGTATGGTCAAATTATTCAGCGGGCTATTCGTGAACTACGCACTTGTTACACGCATCTGATAGACCGTTTAGAGGAACGTCTTGTGGATGGACTAGGCTTGGAGTCTGGGGAATATTCGGAATATGTAATAGAGATTCGTCATCGCTTGGCCAATGTGAAGACTTATCTGCTGACCGACAAGCAACGGGAGTTTTATCACCATGCCATGACGGAGTACGATAATCGCATTTTATGGTATCAGTCCATCTGCTATACTATTCTGGAGCAGCGTTTGGATGCTTTGCGCGATGAACAAGAGGAAAAGTTAGCCGATGACCTTGTATATCTGTTTCACGAATGCGAAAAGTACTCTGCTATATCTAAGCATACTAATAAGGGTGACAACAATGAAGCCTACTCCTTTGATCTGGTAACCAATAAAGGAACGAACGTTCGTACTCAGACATATGTGCTGCCCGAGAAAGACAAGGAACGTTCATCAGAACTTGAAATCAAAATCAGCAAGTTACTTTCTGGAGATACTAATGTGGATGTGTGCACTTTGCTGTCCATCCTAAACAAAAAGATGAAACAATGAAGGTAAGACACATATTAGGAATATCAGGCGGCAAGGATAGTGCTGCACTCGCCATCTATCTAAAGCAGAAGTACCCAACATTGAAGATTGAGTACTACAATTCAGATACCGGTTGCGAACTGGCTGAGACCGAAACGCTCATTAACCGACTGGAAGCCTATCTCGGAAAGATAGAGCGACTTCGTGCTGCAGAAGGAAGTCCAGAGCCGACTCCTTTCCATCACTTTTTGAAAGCGATGGGTGGTTTCCTGCCTTCGCCACAGGCCCGTTGGTGTACGAAAAAGATGAAACTCGACAAGTTCGAGGAATATGTGGGCGATGACTATGCCGTTTCCTACGTGGGTATCCGTGGCGATGAAGACCGCGACGGCTACATCTCTTCCAAGCCGAACATTCAGGCTGTGTTCCCCTTCCGCAAGAACATTTGGAGCATCGATGTCATCAACAAGTTCCTGCACAGGGAGAATCTTGACCAGATTGTTGACATCTACGAGCGTCTTACCCCCGAAGGATTTCTCCGCGACGAGATACTTGAAACCGTGAAGCGTCCCATCACCAAGACGTTCTACTACTCCAAGAAGATGAACGCCCTGCTCGACTACGACGTGAAACTCTTCAATCATGCCGTCTTCGAGTATCTGAAAACCACCGACTATCCCGTGGGCAAACTCGACGAGTTCCCACTGCTCGACAATACCGACGTGCTTGTGAAGGAAGATATCTTCCGCTTGCTCCGTGAGAGTGGTGTGGGCGTGCCGGCTTACTACGAAGAGATTCCCTTCGAGGTCGATGGCAAGACTGGCACCTATTGCCGCAGCCGCAGTGGTTGCTACTTCTGTTTCTTCCAGCAGAAGATAGAGTGGATATGGCTATACGAGCAGCATCCCGACCTCTATCGGCAAGCAATGGAATTTGAGAAAGACGGCTACACCTGGAATCAGAATGAGAGCCTTGCCGACCTCATCAAGCCAGAGCGCATTCGTCAAATAAAACTCGACATCATCCGCCGTCAAGAAGATAACCGCCAACAACAAAAGGGAACAACCCTCGTTGACATCCTCGGTGATGACATTATGTGTACGAACTGCTTTATATAGAAAAGTTATGCTGAAAACTAATGTACTATGGCCATTAAGCAGGAGATTTAAGTCTCGCACAGAGTGGGAGCCAATAGGCTTCTTCTCTGAGGCATTATGTAATGCTACACAGTTTGACTTAAAACTTGGTTTCTTTTCTTCATCAGCAATAAACATCTTGTCAGATAGTTTTGCAACATTCCTATATAATGGAGGTCGTATGCGTCTGGTCATCAATGATATTCTATCTGAGGAGGACAAAGATGCTATGATTATAGCTGAGTCTGATTTGAGTGTGCCATTCTTTGATTTGCAAAATATAGAAGAAGTCAAGAATACATTGTCTGAGCGAAATAGACATTTCTTTGAATGTCTGTCGTGGCTCATACGGAACGAACGCATAGAATTCAGAATCATTGTGCCAAAGGATGGAACAGGCATAGCCCATTCAAAATGCGGTGTCTTTTTTGATGGACTAAATAAGGTTGCGTTTGATGGTTCTTGCAACTTTTCAAGAACAGCTTTAATTTCTAACATAGAGAGCATTACAGCGTTTTGTGATTGGGACGGCCAAGGAGATGTGTGCAAAATAGAGGATATAGCCTTAGATTTTGAGAACACTTTTGAAGGGAAGGATGACACCGTAACCTATCTGGATGCCGAAAAAGTAAAGACGGCAATAACAGAGAACTTTCATAGTAAAGACATCAAGGAATTACTTGATGATGAGCAACAGCTACTAGACAAAAGATTGCACAATGAAGAAACCTTACCCGAAAGTATTCGTCGAGTTCTAGTAAGAGCTAAAAGCAAAGTAAAGGGTATCATTGACAATTTAAGCCAAAATGATGCTATTAAAGATGCTAAGACACAAGAGCCTAAATTTCCTTATTCTGAACCGAGAGAATATCAGAAACAGGCTTATGAGAATTGGAAGGCGAACAAACAAAAAGGCTTGTTTGCTATGGCTACTGGTACAGGTAAGACCTTGACTTCCCTTAATTGTCTACTGAACATTTACAAGAAGTTTCATTTCTACAAGGCTATTATCCTTGTGCCAACCATAACCTTAGTTGACCAATGGGAGTCAGAATGTAAGAAGTTCCATTTCTACAATATTGTCAAAGTCTGTTCCAAAAATCATAACTGGAAAAATGAAATTGATAATATAAAGTCAAAAGAGGAATTCAATTTCTCGGGAGTAGAACCTTCATACATTATCATTTCGACATACGCATCCTTTGCGAGGGAAACAATTTTTCATGACTTGGTTGGTTTCAGTAATAAAGCTACCAAACAAATATTACTCATCGCAGACGAGGCGCACAATATGGGTGCAGGTCGCATTCTTGACCGTCTTGATGGCGTGAAGTTTCTAAGAAAAATAGGTCTCTCTGCCACACCTGAAAGGCAATTCGACGAAAAAGGCAATAGGGAAATTATGCATTTCTTTGGTGCAGAAGACCATTACACCTTCGAGTTCAGTATGCAAGAAGCCATTGACCATAATCCACCATATCTGTGCCGATATTATTACTTTCCACATCTGGTAAGACTAACAGATGATGAAATGTCTGAGTACATGAACATTTCGCTAAAACTGGCAAAGTTCTTCAACTACGACAAGAGCACATTTCCCCAAGCGGATGACATCCTTATGAATCTGCTTTTGAAACGCAAGCGCATCATTCATAAAGCCAGAAACAAGAAAGAGGTGTTCCGACATATTCTTAATGAAAGATATAAGGAAAAGGGCAATTTGAAATACACATTAGTATATGTGCCCGAGGGTAGTCGCCCGGATGATAACAATGCAGATATATATGATACTTCGGAATCTTTACCCATTGACGTAGATGCAGATCACTTGATAGATGACTACACTCAAATCGTTAAGGAAATAAGCGACACGACAACAGTAAAGAAATTTGTTTCTGGCATTAAAGAGAGAAATGAGATTCTGGCAGACTTCGCTGCAGGAAAACTTGAAGTGCTTACATCTATGAAGTGTCTAGATGAAGGTGTAGATGTTCCAAGAAGTGAACTGGCTATTTTCTGTGCAAGCACGGGTAACCCCAGACAGTTCATACAGCGCAGAGGTAGGATTCTGAGGCTTCACCCAGATAAGAGATACGCAGTCATCCATGATTTAGTAGTAGCTCCAGAAGTAAACTCTGCCGCAGAAAACTTTAGCATGGAGCGCAGCCTTCTGTCAGGGGAAATACGTAGAGTCAGAGACTTCGCACGTTTGTCTGAGAATGCAGATTACGCATATAATGAATTAGAAGAAGTTTTATCATATTACAATATTCCACTATTCTGACTATGGCAAGAAACAACGACAACAAAATGCTACAAGCAGTCTTGCTTGATGAAGACTTGATGAAGTTTGGTGAATACACACCTGCGGACATCAGTACGATTGAACAGGCACTTGATTCAGACAACTATGTAATCAATGCCGTAGCCCAAATCATAAAGAGAATCGGAGAAGGAGCTACTGAAAAGGAACTCTGGAAAGAAATAAACAAATATCTAATGGACAACGTATGATTATCAAAGAAATCAGAATCAAGAATTTCCGTAGTTATTATGGAGATAATAACCGGTTTGAGTTATCCAATGGATTGACTCTGATACTCGGTGACAACGGAGATGGTAAAACGACCTTCTTCGATGCTTTACTATGGCTATTCAACACCACCATAGATAAAGGAAACATTGACCACATGTCTGAGATGCGCAAATCCAAGATGGAAATTGGCGAGCAAGATGAGGTTTCTGTTTTTATGTCTTTCGAGCATGATGGAGAGAAGTCTGTAGAAAAGTCATTCACAGTAGAACGAGTGAGTGAGGATTTCTTTAGAGTTGGCAACCTTGTATATAGAGGATACGAAACTATAGGGGCTGAACGTGTTCAAGTCAGCGGGAAAACCCTAATAGATAGATGCTATGACGCTTTTATCCAAAGGTTTAGTATGTTCAAGGGCGAGTCAGAACTGAATGTTTTTGAGAATGCTACTGCCCTTAAAGACTTGGTTGACAAGTTCTCTGATATTCGGAAGTTCGACGACCTTGTTGAATACACCTCCTTGTTTGAAGAAAAGTCCAACTCTGCTTACTTGAAAGAGATGAAGTCGGACAAGAAAGTGGCTAAGGAAGCCCAATCTCTGGAAGTTCAGATTTCACGTCTCGGAGAAGACATCTCCAACAAGAAGAGGGATATAAAAGAAAAGACAACTTCTTTGGAAGTATTCTCAAAGAGACTAGGCGAACTGGAAGAAAACCAAGAAACCTCAGAACGCTATAAGGATATTCAAAGTCGTCTAAAGACGAAAGAGGACAAGAAAACCAAGCTAAAGGCAAAGATTGGGCAGATTGATTATAACCATGCCCTCTTAGATAAAATGTGGATTCTCTGTGCATTCCCCGCTATACTTCAAGAATTCAAGCAGAAATGTTCTGCACTCAGCAGAGAAAAGCGACAACAAGAGAAAGATTATGACAAGCAAAGAGCCATTGAAATAGGCAAATTACAAGCTGTCAAAGAAATTCAGGGAGCTTTAGTGAATGGTGCTCCAGAATTGCCTTGGTATCTGCCGAATCAAGAAACAATGGAGGAGATGCTGCATGACCATATCTGTAAAGTATGTGGTAGACCTGCAGAAGAAGGGTCTGATGCTTACATTTTTATGCTCCAGAAACTTGAAGAGTATAAGCGGCATATTGCCATGGAAGCAGAGCGTAAGAGCCAGCAAGAGGCTCTTGAAGAAAAAGAACTTTTCAAATTCAACAACATAGAAGGGCTTCATAATCTAAGTATTGCGTTGAGCGGCAACAACGAATCGCATATCTCTGGCATTGCTCGGGAAATCAGCGATTGGAGAGATTTAGTTGACCGTTTGACACAGGATTTGAAAGAAGTTGAAGAACAGATACAGGACATCATTGACGAGAAATCCCGCTTGCTCATTCAGGCTGGAAACGTTTCAGAAGCCGTATTGGAAAAGGATTTCAACGACATTAAAGGACTATTTGAACAAAAAGGACGTGCAGAGGTGCGGCTCATAGAACTGAATGGAGAATTGGAACGACTACAGAAACGCATGGACGAACTGCAAAAGCAAATGGACGAATTGAACCCAGATAGTTCTCAGGTAAAGGTCTACCGTGAGGTGCATCGTGTGCTTGAAGAGATTGCCAAAGCTTTTTCCGTGGCAAAAAAGGAAAATCTTCGCCGATTCCTTGCCGATATGGAAAATAAGGCCAATGACTATTTGGAAATGCTTAGCGCAAGTGATTTCCATGGAGAAATACATCTGAGACAGACTGCCGATGATTCTACTGAGATCCGATTGTTCAGCTCGAATGGCACGGAAATAAAGAAACCCTCTGGTTCACAATTAACAGTGATGTATATCTCTGTACTCTTTGCTATCTCCGATTTTACACAAGAAAAGCGAGATGAGGACTATCCGCTTATCTTTGATGCCGCCACGTCATCGTTTGGTGATTCAAAGGAGGAAAACTTCTACAATGTCATTGATCGACTTAATAAGCAGTGCATCATCGTTACCAAAGACTTCATTTCCAAAGGGAATGTACGACTTCAAGATATTGAACGTCTGACATGTTCTGTGTATCGCATCAAAAAAGCAATTGGTTTTGATGCTCGCAATATGGCAACTATACGTACAACCATTGATAAACTGAAATAAAAAAATATGGAATCATTATATGAACTGTGGGGTAAGCGCAATCCTGAGTGGGAAGAGCGTTATCAAGACTCCGTCATAAGCGTGTTCTCAGACTATGGTAAAGGTGTTAACCAATATCAAGACGTTAGAGGAAAGATATATGGTGCAGGCTACGAGGTATTCATTCTGGCCTTCTTCATCGGCTTGTATAGTAACAAGACGAAGCCATTAGTAGAGGACCGGGCTAAAAGGAAACACTTTGGCTGGGCCATCTCTAACTGGGGTACAGGCGAGTCGCGCCTTGGTCGTACTCAATATCCTCGCTTGCGTGAATACATGTTTGCCGCCTTGGTGGCTCGTACCGATGTTGATTATTTAGCGTTGGACAAAGGAGAAATTACACCTCGAAAGGTGGTAGATGAGCTCATCACTAAGATGGAGGAATATGCTAACTATGGATTTGACTTCATGCAGGAAAAAATGGAGCAAGACCCTAATTATTTCTTCAAAGAAACTGCTTTTCTCCGTGTATTTACGGCCTTCCTATCTCAGCCAGAAAATGAATGTGAGGACGAGAATGATAATGAACCGGAATCGTTGGACTAAAAAGTAATAATTATGAAATATCAAATTAAAGAAATTACAATCTCACAACTAATTGAGTGGATAAAAAGAGACCAAATAAATCTCCATCCCCCATATCAAAGAAATTTCATCTGGTCATCTAAAGACCAGAAGTTATTGATTGATTCTATCTTAAAGGGATACCCTTTGCCTAATTTCTTTATCTATAAAAAGGATGATGGCAGATATGATATGGTTGATGGTCAACAACGAGCAACAACTATTAGTAAATATGTAAAAGGAGAGTTCTCTAATTCCGCAAAAGAGTATTATAAAGACATAGACAAAGAAAAGTTTATGTCATATATTCTCAATGTTACAGAATTGTATGACATTGACTCTGCAAATGGCGAATCACTTGAAGATTTTTACAGTCTTGTGAATAAGCGTGGGGTACATCTCAATCCGGCAGAAGTCAATAAAGCCCAATATCATGACGCGCCATTTATGATACTTGTAAACGAGTTGATGGATTTACAGGGCTTATCGGATTTGGATATATTTTCAATAAAGACGGTTCAGCGTATGAATGACAGAAGTCTGATTGAGGAACTCGTGGCATATTTGTTTAAGGGAGGAATTACAGATAAAAGAAAGGCTGTTGATGAACTGCTGGAGTCAACTCTTGAGAACGCAAAGGTGGAACAAGTACGCGAACAGTTTAAGACAGTTTTAGACGCTTTATGTAAATTGAATGAAATTAAGCCTATAAAAGACACGAGGTTTAAGCAAAGGAATGATTTCTACACATTGTTCTGCTTTGTAGCAAAACACATAGAACTTTCACAGGAAGTATTGAACGAACAATACAAATTCCTTTCATTCGTAGATGACAAAGAATATATTAGACCAACAAATGATGATTGTGAGACTTTCAAAGAATATGCTTATCACTGTGTCACTCAGTCAAATTCTAAGACGGCAAGGATGACGAGATTGTCTATATTAGAAGACATACTTATTGTTAAAGATGTTGACGAGAAGTCCCCAAGGCTGTCAGATGTTTGTGAATTCTTAGAGGAAGAATACGATATAGATAACCTGGCGTTTGTTGAAACAGAAGGCTATAATTTGATAGACACCAAACAATTTGATTAAACACCATGGATGTTAAGTGTGACTTTCTTTATAACAAGCAAAATTTGTCTGTTTCAGAGATTCGTACAGAAAATTATCTGAGATTAGATAATGTGGAATATTTCGTCTCTTATCTGAGTTCAGATTATAAGTCTAATAAAGGCGGGAATTCATTTGTTTATGCTTTATATGAAGCCCAAACATACGATGAGGATGCTATCCCTGCAAAAGTTATTAAGATTTCAAAATTCCATGAGTCATATAAGAATGGGAAAATTAGAACAAAGGATAAAAATAAACGATTCAGACAGGAAGTAGCAGCCTTGTATGATTGCAAAAGAAAACATGTCGGGAATGTAATAGATATTGAATCCGATGGTAATCTAATCTGCTGTACTCGAAAAGATGGAGATTATGAAGTATCTTTCCCTTTCTATGTGATGGAGTATGCTGAATTTGATTTAAAAGGTTTCTTAGAAGAAGAAAATGAGGCATATGATGAAGCGTCTCGTGTTGAATTATGCTTGCAAATTGCACAAGGCATAAAAGAGCTGAACGACTTAGGCTATTATCACCGAGACATAAAGCCTGACAATATTTTTATGATTAACGGCACATGGAAGGTCGGAGATTTAGGACTTATACAAATGCGAAACAAACCAAGTCTCGACAGAGAGGGCGAATTGGTCGGTCCGCGTGGTTGGTTATCTCCTGAGGCAATGAATAAATACTTGTCAGAAAATGTTGAAGGTCGAAATTTTGATTGTAATATTGACCATCAGTCTGACTTGTTCCAACTAGCAAAAGTATTTTGGTATATCCTTCAGGGGAATGCACCTATAGGATGTGTTAAAGAATCGGATTTCTTACTCCACAACTCATCACTATACTCTCTAATTAAGCAGATGCTAAACCATTCAAAGAAAAGAAGACCAGCATCAGTTGATATTGTAATCAATGATTTACAAATTATTGTTAACAAATATTACAAGTAAAGATTAAAAATGAGCAAGAGGATATTAGTTTTAATGGCATGTGGACGTTCAGATGAGCCACATGAATGCAATGGTATTTGCGAGCAATCGCAATTGTACGGAATTGAATCGCTATGTAAATGTGTGCGAGACAATGATGAACTGGAACAAATTCTATCAACTAATGCACACTTTGACTATATTTATCTTAGTGCCCATGGTAACTCAGAAGGTTTTGCAAGTGAAGATGGAAATGTTAATATGAGTTGGAAAAATTTAGCAATGCTTCTTTGTAATAGCAAATGTATGAATGAAGATAGTATTTTAATGCTCTCATGCTGCAGAGGAGGATTAATGGAGATTGCGTATGATATTTTTCTCACATGTCAGCAGATTTGTTATGTTCTTGGTCCAAGACAAAGTTTGACATCAGCTGACATGCATATTTGTTTTGGTGTTTTCTTGTATAATGTGGAAATACGAAATATTGATCCTGTTGTGGCTTGCGAAAAGATTAAAAGTGCAACAGATCAGCGCTTTTCTTGTTATGACCGAGAAGAAGAAAGTATTAATCTCATTAATTATAACCAGCTCTGTTATTTTGATTAGTACATAAAAGGAAATCAATAATGGCAAAGAAATTTGAAATACGAAACAGTACGGCAGAGTTCTTGACTTTCGTGGCGGAAGGTAAGGAACAGGGCATTCAGGTGCTATATAAGGAAGAGACGGTATGGGCTACGCAGAAAGCCATGGCCGTGCTTTTTGATTGTTCCGCTGATAACATCGGTTTGCATCTGAAGAACATATATGATACGAATGAATTGAACAAGGAGGCAACTACCGAGAAAATCTCGGTAGTTCAACAAGAAGGTGCGAGAGAGGTTCGGCGCAACACGTTGTTCTATAACCTCGATGCCATCATCTCCGTGGGTTATCGAGTCAACTCCATCCGTGCCACACAGTTCCGCCAATGGTGTACCTATGTTATCCGGCAGTTCTCGCTCCGGGGCTATATCATAGACAAGAAGCGCATGGAGAATGGTTCGTTCATAGGTGAGGACTATTTTGAGCATTTGTTAGCAGAAATACGCGAGATTAGATTGAGTGAACGAAGATTTTACCAAAAGCTCACGGATATATATGCTACAGCTGTTGACTACAATAAGGATGCACCTACCACACGTCTGTTTTATAAAAAAGTTCAGAATAAGATGCATTATGCAGTGCATGGGCATACCGCAGCTGAACTTATAGTAGAAAGAGCCAATGCAGAGAAAGAGCATATGGGACTGACTACTTGGGAAAATGCACCTGATGGTAAAATCGTCAAACCAGATGTAAGTATCGCCAAAAACTATCTAAAACAAGTGGAACTTGAAGATATGGGAAAACTTGTCAACTCTGTACTTGATTTAGCTGAACGTATGGCAAATCGACATATACCCATGACAATGGAAGATTGGGCTAAACGTATTGATATTATTCTTGAAGCTGGAGGTGATGCCGTATTACATGATGCAGGAAAGGTTTCTGCTGAATTTGCCAAAAGTTTCGCAGAATCAGAGTTTGAAAAATATCGTGTGATACAAGATAAATTATTCAGTTCGGATTTTGATAAATTCAATTCTTTACCATTTGATGATATTAAGAATTGACAGTCCAAAGCGGGGGATGAGGTGATTTCAAATCACCCCATCCTCTGCTTACTTGTCTATATATGATGCGACAAGATAAACAATCGAAATGACCGTATAAAGGAAACACGGCAAGAATATCCAAAGCAAAGTCTTTACCCAACCATTTGACAACCACACACCTTCATTCCTTGACATCATATTAGACATATCATAGAAATGGCGAGTGAGAATATCCTTATTCTCCTTTCGGTGGTCTTCAAGAAGTTTGAACTCATCGCCAATGAGTTTCTTTCTGTCATCTGTCAGTTTTTCAATGTCGGCATCATCAACTTTAGCCTTGAATTTTATATCTCTCACTTTGGCAATAAAGCTATCAATGGCTTTTGTAACAGCGTCCGCTTTATCGGTGGCTTTATTCAAGTTATCCTTTACTTCCAGTAAAGAAGATGCAGCCTTTTCAAGTTCTGATTTTGCTGAAGTCAAGCTATTGCCAGCATCCTTGTAGGCTCGCAGTTGTTGGTCAAACTTGTCCGAAGCCTTATCCGTTTCGATATTCTTGTCAATCGAGTTCTCGAAAGAACCGAAATCCATATCTGAGATTTTACTTTTACCTATTGGCATAATGTCAATGTTGTTGGTTAAACATTCGGTTATCTACCATATCCTTGCTTCTTGCGAGGTCTGCACAGGCGATTAGCCATCATAGCGCAACGATGCGCCCAAGACAGTTCATCCTCGTCCTTGTCACGTCCCCAACCAGAGGTTACACCACCTCCGCCACCGCCTGACTGGGCGGCAATGGTTGTGGCTGCATCAATGTATTCAGCAAAGAGAAGAATGGCGGTCTTCTGTACATCGCCAATCTTGGCAAACACATTGTCGCCATCCAAGGCTATATTCTTGTCGATGACATCCAGACAATTCTGAGCAATATCAACAGGGTAATGATGAAACTCGTCCGTATAAAAGTCGAAGTGACATATCTTTGGAATGTTGTCCACAGTGGGTAAGGGATTGGGCACAGTCATAATCTTTGGCTGTTGGCTATTCTTTGTTGGAGTTGAAACTGATTTCTCCAATTCTTGATGATGCAGTTTAGCCCATGTGCATTCAATCTTTGAGGGCATCAGACAGCGACCTTTGCCAAGTTCCGAGGACTTATAAATGGAGTTACCACGCTTGATGGCATATCCACGCACTTGTCCTTTATTGTCGGATTGCAGTTTGACATCATATCCCATTTGCGTGAGGCATTTTGTGTATAGTCCCCAATCAAAGTACGGCATCTTAGCCAAAACGGAAAGACAATCATTGGTTATCGCTTCCTTATTTTGACGGCTTACCTCTTGGGCATCTTTCCATCCACGCTGTTGCCCAACCTTGGCGGCAGCAGCCATCGCTCTCTCGTAGATATAATGGGCATCATTCACGTTGCCCCTTATGTCTATGCGGTTCGCATCAATGTGAAGGTGCATAATACCACTCCTGCTGTCACGGTGAAGTGCAACTACATACTGGCTGTCTTTGAGATTGGTTGCCTTTGCACTTTTACGCTTCGACTTGGCAGAAAGGTCAACCGCATCAAACTCACGGATAAAGTCGTCTGCCAACCTCTGCCAGTCCTCCATTGTCCAACCTTGTGTTTCCTCCGAGGTTGGGGAAACCTCAATACGTATCATGTTCCGTTTGAGCGGATGATAACGGTTCAATCTGTCCTCAAACTTCTTCTGCAAGGCAAGCATTCTTGCCCACATTGCCGTTGGGGAAATATCATCGGGCAAGAGATTGGTCTTTACAATCTCCGCCTTGTACTTATCCACTGAGTAACGTATGGCATTTGCGCCATGACTTATTACCTTTGCTTTTGCTATCATATATGTCGTATGTTCTATTGGGTTAAGTATTTCTCTATCTCAATCATGCGGTTCAAGATTACCTCTGCGCTTGCTCTCCATCGTTTCATAAAGATTTCGCTACGTAGAATGTTCTCACGTTCCGTAAGCGGACGTCCTTTGAGGAAGCCGAACAATTTCTGTATATCCCCCCTGGCATCCGAAAGGCTGTTCAAAGCCTCCATTTCTTTGTCTGTCAAGCGTTGTTTGGGATATTTGCCCTCCAACCGCTTGCGTGCGTATGCACTTGTTGTCAGTCCGCAAAGAGCAGCATATTCCGCTATCTCCTTATGAAACTGTGGCGTAAGCCTTACTATCAGGCGGCTCGTGTATTTCGGTGCTTCCTTTTCTATATTTTTCTTATTCATACCAAGTATTGCTTCTATAAAAGTGTGCAACCCAATGCGAGCTTGCGAGCGTTCAAGAAGTCCATTGGCATACGGACAAACGAAGTGCGTTTGTATGACATTGGTATTTCTTGCATAGCACTGCTATCGGTTTGGTTGTACACCATGATGATTAACTCTCTTTACATATCAAGATTTGTATTGCTGGCGAAAAGAGAAAGTATTGTCCCTTGTCGCCTTTTATTATTGCTCAAACTATTATTATCTTCTTACTTTTTATTCTTTTGGGTTAAACTTTAGGGAAAAGGGACAGATTAAAGAGTATTGCCGATTTTCAAAAGTGATGCGAAGCCTTTCTTTTCTTCCCTTATTTTTTTTATTAAAACGGCAATTCTTCTTGATGTTGAGTTTCCTCTTTCTTTGACATTTGCACTTGAAGTGTGCCAATTCTCACCCAAGGATGTTTGGCTCTTCCCGTCTTGTCGCAATAAGCAGGATGCAATCCTTTAACTTTCTCTTGTTCACACCGTTCCCAACCATCAATCAATGACATAAGTCTGTTGACATATTGCGAAGTGTATTTTGACGGATTGCGTCGAATCAAATCGTTAGGAAGTTCCTCAATAATCTGCCGAGCACACACCATATTGATAGGCTGCATTGCCGTAGGCGTAGGTTCAATGTAAGAGCCTTTCTGATAAGCCAATCGTGCAGGTATAGACCATGAAGAGTAACCCAGTGGTACTTCACGTTCTAAATAAGTTTGGATGTCCTCAAGTATTGGGTCGGTGAGGATATTAGAATGGTTCATCTGTACTTCATTTGCTTTTGCTTCCAATTCTGGACAGAGATACAACTTTGTGTCTTGCCAATAGTAGGTATAAGCCTCTGCCCATAGCTGTGGGACTACTTTCTGTAGTCTTGGCAACCATTCAGACACATGCCCTTTCCCCTTAACTGGAATTATCCACCATCTACGATTACCGTTGTCACCTTGCAGAAAATTGGTTTCGTTGGTTGTCGCCGCAAACACATTGTGTCGCTTGAACTCAATCACTTTGTGTCCGTAGGCTGGACGCATATAATCACTGCATCTACTAAGGAATGCTTTAGCAGCTTCCGCATCATTGGCACGTTTCATGCCGTTCAACTCACTTATTTCAATAATCCATCCGTTTGTAATTGTTTCAACCTTTTCCTTTTCGCCACTTGCAAAAGAGAATGAGTCGTTAAACCATTTTCCGCTTATCGCCTTGAAAAATGTACTTTTGCCTATGCCTTGCGGACCAGGCAATGTAAGCACATTATCAAACTTGCATCCAGGCTCAAACACACGAGCGACAGCTGCAACAAACCACAACTTTGTCTGTTCACGAACAAGGGGTGTGTCCTCAGCTCCCAAATAATCTATGATAGCTCTGGAGATACGAGGCACATAATCCCAATCTTCTTGGAGAATAAAGTCTTGTACAGGGTTGTAACTTCGTTCTGAGGATGTTGTTTTCAATATCTCAAACGCCTTGCTCTGCGTCAGCCGCAGCTTGTATGTCTGCTCCAAGTAATCTTGTATTTTCCCGACCGATTCCTCATCTATCTTTCCGCCATTCACATTCTGAAACCTCTTGCTAAACGAAAAGTCGTCCTGGCAGAAGGTGTCAAACTTAATCTGGCTCAACTCTTCATCATGCGTGAAAATGATTCTGAGGTTGCTGATGGTCTTGGCTACGTTGCCGTTGCTTTCCACCACTAACTTATGCTTCCATTCTTCCTTCATATCATTTTCCGTTTAACTGAATGCATCCTGCTTCTTTAGCCAATGCCAGTGCCAAATCAGCATCTATAACAATCTTCCGACCAATTTGAGTGATGGCTTTGTCTATGACACCACTTTTCTTGATGCGGTTGGCTGTCGGGACACTGCATCCAAATATCCGGGCAATGCCTTCAATACCATAATAGTTTCCTCTGGAAACGGACTGCGCCATGTTGGTGTTATTGCTTTCAATACCTTTAGAAAGAAGGAGGAATAACTCTTCACCAGTCATCATGGCTACTGGTTTTTGTAGGAGTTGGTTGATGTCAATGCTTGTATTCATATTGTTTCTTTTTGTTGATAATACTGTTGTTGAAACTCAACTCATATTTGTAGAATTGATTTCGCTTGCAAAGATAGAAAAGGAGTCTCGGTTTATTGGTCGGTTTACATTTACCTTAAACAAACCAACCATTATGCAACAGCCGTTAACCAAAAAGAAAGCGGATAATTGGATTCCTCCAATCATCCGCAGGTTATAAAATATTCTGTCCAATAGTCTATTAGTTGTTTAGCTTTCTTGTAACTTTTCCCTCGTTGCTGCCCTGTCAAACTCATTTCTTTTATTTCTCCATATCGCTTTTGTGGCACATCATGCCCGAAAGTACATCTTGCAAAACTTTCAATGGCACGATGAAAGGTCATATATTTGACCGATGGTTTTGTTTTCCCAGCTTTAACCAATGCCCAGAGCAGGTATGCAAGACATATATCTTCTTGGTTGTCATGCAAGAAAAGGCGTATGCCTTCTTTTATTTTTTTACAGTCTCCAATGAGAATATCATCTATCGGTTTTATTGTCTTTCTATTGCCTCGCTTCGCTTTTATGCTGTGCATGACATAGGCAATCTCTTTCCATATATCAGGACTATAATCCTTGGAAGCCTTTTCCCATGAAGCTTTTGTCTCCACTCCCATTTCAATACTTTGTCCTGCAAGCATCCTTATGCAACAACCTATTAATACCATTCCATTTTGATCGATGTTATCATTACAAAGGATATTATCAAGTATTTCTGCCATCTTTGTCAATCCATGATCAACAACAACAAAATAATACATGCAATAAGCCAAAGGGTGTTTCTCCTCAATAACCATGTCATATAAGTTTGCCAAAAACTCACCCATAAATGCAACATGAGACAAGAGCAATAGTTGAGCAAAGTATGCTATTCCTTGATATATATTTTCCTTTTCAATATTGCATAACTGCTCACATTCATCAATTATAGCATCAACGGCACTGACAATATTGCTTTTAACATTCGCAGGAAGCCTTCTCCATAAATCCAAAGGCGTGTCAGCACATACCGTAAGACAATCCGGTCTTCTATCTGCCGATACCACCACTTCACCTGTTTCCAAATTGACCGAAAGCCATGAATGTTTTTGGGTCAAACATTCAACTATAACGTTTGTATATTTACCAGCCCACCGAAGTTGCGCATCTATATTTAACCCTTTGTCAAGATTACTCAACCATGCATACAAATCCAAAGCCTCTTGTGGTATACAGTCTTTTGCCAATCTGAACATTTGTTCCAACACAGATATATCACCATGAGCAATAGCATCTATGCGTCTTTTGAAATCAGCATAGGCACTATTGTTTTCCGATACCCAAGAACGAACAATCATGTCTGTATTGTCACGTCTTGTTGTATAGTCTTTAAGCTTCTCTATAAAATTGAACATATATATATCAATGTGTTATGCCAATAACTTTGCAAGCTCTGCCGTTGACAGGTTTGAGAGTTTTGCAAGTAATGCTTCTCTTTCCGTTGACAGCGTTTCTAACTTTAGCAATTTTGTGTTGTTCTCCATCTGAATGTCCAAAGGATAATGCTCAATGTAAATTTGCGTTATGGCATGGTCTGTAACAGCATGTCCCATACTTTCTGAAATGTAATCCATGTCAACACCTGCATTGTGAAGATTGGTGGCAAACGAATGACGACACCATGTACCTGATGGACAAATGGATTTGTCCCAATGCAAAGCCTCATGGCATATCTTTTCCATTCTGTCCTTCACATTAGAGTTCTCTTGTGAGGTATATTTGCGTCGCATTTCCTCTGTTTCTGCGCCTTTCAGTATATCAGGGAACACGAAAGCGCCACGATTGGGCTTGGCTGCAATTTCATTCAAGATATTTTGTAATGGAGCGATAATCGGAATGATAACCTCTGAACCATCTATACTGCGCTCTGCGGTTTTCTTGCGGTTAAATCGGAATGCCTTGCCTCCAGTCTGATAATAATAGTCGCTGTATGTCAGTCGGCCTGCATCTGCCATATTGAAACCATTGCATAGATATTGAACAAGGAATAATCCAAGAGAATAATGTGCTCGTTTAGTATATTCCTCAGACCATTGTGTAGGGTATGATTTCGTCACAAACAGATTGTAAAGTTCAGTCATCTGCTCTACATTGAGATAGCTTTGTCTGCGCTTTGCGCTCTTAGGAATACTTACAAGTCCTTTCTCCTTCTTGTTTGAAAATGGATAAGGAACGTCTTTCAAATAGCCTTCTCTAACACAGCGGTTCCATACTGCACGGCAACAACGAAGATATATTCCAGCGGTGGTATCACTTATCTTTCCTTCAATTTTTCCTCCTTTGCCAATGACACCATCATGCATGCCATCTTTCCATTTCTGAATTTCAGCGGCACTGACATCGAAGCCTTTTACAGTCTCGTCACCAAGTATTTTCTTAAAAGACTTCAAGGAGTATTCGTAGCTTTCTGCGGTAGTGAAGCGAGCGCCATTGTCATTGGTACGCAATTCTCGGATTGTCTGTTCCCATATGCCAATGAAAGATAGTGCCTTCTCTATATTATTTGATGTTTGTACTGTATAAGTATTGCCTTCAACTACAGCTTGACGCACCATTTCATACGTCAATATGCCACCCTTGTTAAGGTTCTCCAACAAATCCTTGTACTTTGTTGCGAATGTATCTCTCCATTCTTTTTGTATGCGATAATTGTCGGATGCACTCTTTGAAGCATTGCAGATGTCTGAAAACTTCTTCTCAGTATAAGAACCACCAACTTGATAATAGAATAGTTTGCGGTCAATAGTAAAACGGACGGCCAGAGGAAACTCGCTTACGTTCTTCCTGTTCGTCCGCGTGTCAAGAACCATAGAAGCTGTGCATGTGCGTTCCTTGACAATGGGCATGGATTTAGTCAACTTAACCATTTCTTTTTATTGCTTCTGTTCAACATACCTCTGCTTTACAGAAATCTTGCGATGTGAGGCATACATACACAAAACACTGTATACAATGATTCGTTTCTGTCTTATATAAGCCAGAAAATGCAAAGTCATTATATACAGCGGTGCCATCTTGTCCTCTTCTGTCGCTGAATGGTAACCGGGCTTCTGCTAATCGGTCTCAACCCCTGAAGTGACTTTCATGTAAGATCTATGTCTATGTGCTTTCCGACTGGCACTCTCCTTACACAACGATTCACGGAATAGAATAACCCTTCTACGAAGGTTAGGCAAACACACTTTCCACAAATAATAAGGAAGAGCACCATTACGGTCATGGCTTGCCCTAAATGCATAGCAATAGCAAAGGTAATGGCTTTTTAATATATTGCCAAATAAATGGAGTTTCTTTGAGGTTGTTTAACTATCATACTTGCTGTAGAAGCATAAATTAAACTTGAAAACGAGTCGTACATTATCTAGAACAAAGTAAAAGTGGCAATATTGCCAAAAATTCCGTGTACATACTATCTTGCACGACTAAAAAATGTCAGAATTGGCATTTTTTAGTCGTGATGGCTTGGCGACATGAATTAAATCTGCTACCTTTGCATTACCAAAAAGTGCCAATATTGGCAAAAATAAGGAATGATATGGAAGAGATAAAAAGAGACAGATATCTTAAGCAGTTGATAGATAGCCAGCAAAACGGCTTTATCAAAGTGATTACCGGAATCCGCAGATGTGGTAAGTCATATCTGCTGAATGTTTTATTCTATCACTATTTGTTGGATAATGGAGTGGCTAAAGACCATATCATCCGCATTGATCTTGAAGACCGTTTGAACAAAGAGCTACGAAATCCTGACACAATGCTCCATTATGTTCACGACAGGATTAAGGATAGTCTGCCGTACTACATCATTATAGATGAAGTGCAACTGATGGATGAGTTCGTGGATGTATTGAACAGTTTCCGTCATATTGATAATGCTGACACATATGTAACAGGCAGTAACTCTCACTTCCTATCATCAGATATACCCACAGAGTTCCGAGGCCGAGGCGAAACGATACATGTGAATCCACTGTCTTTTTCCGAATTCTATTCTGCCATTGGAGGTGATAAACAAGATGCATGGCGTGAATATTACACCTATGGTGGTTTGCCCCTTATCCAGTCATTTGACACAGAGCAGAAGAAAATAGGATATCTTAAAAACTTGTTTGAAACAGTATATCTGGCTGATATTATAGAGAGGCATAAGGTACAGAACGAAGACGAAATGCGCGAGTTGGTGCTCATTATGGCTTCTTCCATTGGCTCGCCATGCAATCCGACAAAACTATCAAACACCTTCAAAAGTGTAAAGAATGTTAATATCTCGAACAAGACCATTTCAAATTATCTCAATTACTTATCTGAATCGTTCCTTCTAAACAAGGCCATCCGCTACGACATAAAAGGTAAGAAATATATCAATACACTCTCCAAATACTATTTCTCAGATATAGGTTTGAGAAATGCCATTCTGGATATGCGCCAACAAGAGGAGACGCATATCATGGAAAACATCATTTACAATGAGCTTATCACACGTGGCTATAGTGTGGATGTCGGAATGGTGGAAATAAAGAAGCAAGACAAAAACGGCAAGTGGGGCCGCATCCAACTGGAGGTGGATTTTATCGCCAGTCTCGGCAGTAAAAAGTACTATGTACAATCAGCCTTGTCAATTCCGGATAGGGAGAAAGAGATACAAGAATCCCGATCACTGATGAGCATAGATGACTCTTTCAAGAAGATTATCATTGTTAAAGACCACATCATGCCCCGTCGAAATGAAGAAGGTATTCTTACAATTGGGCTTTTCGATTTCTTGCTCAAAGAAAACAGTTTGGATTTATAGCCTCTGAATAAAGTGTTTGTGTGGGATAAGAGAAATCTTCCGATTTCTGCGTAAACAATGCGTAAACAAACTGTTTGAGTCATGGATATTCAATGGCATGCCACAAAACATCAAATAGAGATAACTCGTTGATTATCAACAAAAGTTTATAATAACGGAATATCGCGGACTATCATTCTATTGGTCTCATAATCTGGAGGTCCCTGGTTCAAGCCCAGGCTGGTCCACGAAGCATAAAACAAAGGAAATCAAGCCGTTACAAAGAGATTTGTAGCGGCTTTTTCTTTGCACACAAAAGTTCATTGCACACAATTTGCACACAGTTTCCGAGAAGTACTGATAATCAATGATAAACGAAACACACCGGTAAATTACATCGCATTTCATCTCGTTTCTTTCTTTCATAACTATTGCCTTATCGGTTGAGGCTTTTCACCGATAGTATAATACAAATAAAAGGGATAAGCTACACACCGGTAGTTATCCCTTTTGTTCGCAATAAAATCAAGCGAGAAGTATGTACATCACAATTTTCCTGTTTTCATGTATCTTAATATATCGCAAACTTGATTCATGCCCGAACTTCTATTACCATTAATAAAACAAATAGCATCCATTATAACTGGTAATCTCTTGTTTAGTGGCAATTTTCTTTTCTCTCTGCATCTTACTTTCCAGTCCATAATGATATTGTTTTAAATAACTATTTGTAAATTCCGTATTTTGCTGCGATTTCAAAGAGACTTTGAGTACTTGCCCTATATTTTTCTTCGTCTAATTCAAAGAATTTATCTTCGACTTCTTCCTGACTGTACTTTGGATGGAAGCTACTCACTTTATCAAATAAATCAAGCCCTTTGTCTCCGAATAGATTTCTAATAACTAAGCCAATTTTAATCCAATCATTATAGATTGAAGTTATATCAATCTGCCTTTCAATCACCAAATTCAGAAGCCTTTCTGTTTCTGCCGTTTTGCTCAAAGGAACCGCACTTGCAAAATCAAGGTTTGACGGCTGCAACAAAGCCTCTCTCAAAGACAAGGGTTTCGATGTTACATTTAGAATCCGCCTGTCACCACTTTTCTTAGGAGCAATAATTTCTGATTTCAAATGTATTGCACTTGATTTGTCTAATGTACGCGTATATACTTCTGCATCAAAGTTCACATAAGGATGTTCATCATACGAATAGAAACGCAACCGGCATATGTCACTACAACTTGAATCAACGACTATTCCCATATCTTTAAATTCCTGTTCAAGTGCATAAAAATGAAGTTTATGCTTTCTGTAATCCTCATAAGGTATAATACAGAACACACCCTTTCCACTTGCAGACAAACCGCAATACATTATATAAGGCAGTTTGCCCAAACGTTCCTTCAACTCTTCCATGTTAGATATTGACGGGTTGTCTTTCCCGTCAATATCAATACAGATTAGATTAGTATATCCTATTATACAGTCGTTTAAGCGCTCAGAGCAGACACAGCTTACTGTAATAGCAGGTAAAAGGTCTTTGATTTCTTTTTTCCTTGCCTGATTCTCCTCTTCTCTAAGTTCCTTTATCAGCGAAGAATAAGAATTGGAAGTTAGCAGCCAGTCTTTCAAAAGAACTGTACCAATACTCTTTTTACTTATTGCACTTTTAAACATTGAGACTTTCATCGATATTCTCATAATCATTGAAATTAGTGATGTTCTCTAAAATTTTCTCCCCATCTTGCTTATTCAGAAAAACATAATAACTACCTCCGGCCTTATACCGTTCAAATTTAAACCCAAGGCTTTTTATACGAGTTGAAAACTCCTTTGAACCAACAGGTGTTAACTCATTCATCTTACAATAACTTTTATACTCTTCCCTGAATTTCTTAAGTAACATATTATTGTCTTTTGACTGAGAAGGTACGTATTGCTTTGCTTCAATAAACTGCGTCACAGTGTCAGAT